>Ga0182027_10007606_pt1 | contig 15916 bp, 15 predicted proteins | sample 712E1DmetaG_FD_121300 | JGI IMG/M metagenome (GOLD analysis project Ga0182027, IMG submission 121300) | Permafrost microbial communities from Stordalen Mire, Sweden - 712E1D metaG (Illumina Assembly) | ecosystem: Environmental > Terrestrial > Soil > Wetlands > Permafrost | place: Sweden...
GAAAGCCACGCTGCGCGTCCACCTCAGCCTCTACGACAACGAAACCTCGGAGCTGTGCCAGTGGCGTTTGCCTGAGGCGCACTCCCTGGAAAGCTGGGGAGATGCGCGCGCCTTCGACGGCACGGTTACCATCCAGCAGCCGCTGATCCGGCCGCTCTACGGCGGGCACTCCGCGTATCAGGTTCTGCAGATGCTGACCGCGAACCCGGACCTGAGCGAGTACCAGACGGTCAAAGGCTACTGGGCCAGCCGGCATCAGGGACCGGATTTCGAGACATGGTGGCGGCGCGCAGTCCACGACGGCGTGGCGCCCGGCACGGCCCTGCCCGTGAAGACGGTCGCCATCCAGGGGGACGCCATTCGCGAGCCGGCGCCCACGCGAAAGCTGGCGGGCAAACTGGAAGTGCTGTTCCGCCCCGACCCGGCCATTTACGATGGCCGCTTCGCCAACAACGGCTGGCTGCAGGAACTGCCCAGGCCGATCACCAAGCTGACCTGGGATAACGCCGCCATCATGAGCCCGCAGACCGCCAGCCGGCTGGGCGTTTACTACCAGGGCCTGGTCGCGGCATCGCAGGAAGTTCCCATGGTGGAACTGACTTACCAGGGCCGCACGCTGCGCGCGCCGGTATTCATCCAACCCGGCCACGCGGAAAGCTCGGTGACGCTGCACCTGGGATATGGCCGCACGCGCGGGGGGCGCGCCGCCACCGGCGTGGGCTTCAACCCCTACGGCCTGCGCACCGGTAAAGCGCCGTGGCAGGACATGGGGATGGCGGCGAAGAAGATATCCGCCACTTACCCTATCGCCTGCACGCAGGACTTCCACATACTCGACGCCGAGCGCCACGCCATTCATGCCGGTAACCTCGAGGAGTATCTCAAGAATCCCGAGAGCGTTCACGAAGGCGCCCAGACGCCGCCCAGGGAACTGACGCTGTACCCGGATTGGAAGTACAACGGCTACGCCTGGGGAATGGCCATCGACCTGAACGCCTGCATGGGCTGCGGCGCCTGCGTGGTGGCCTGCCAGGCGGAGAATAACATCGCGGTGGTAGGCAAGGACCAGGTGCGGCGCGGGCGCGCCATGCACTGGCTGCGCGTGGATTCCTATTACAAGGGGCTGCCCGATCTTCCCGACGGCATTTACAACCAGCCGGTGCCCTGCATGCAATGCGAGAACGCCCCCTGCGAGCTGGTGTGCCCGGTGCAAGCCACCAACCACAGCGCCGAGGGTCTGAACGACATGGTCTACAACCGCTGCGTGGGCACGCGCTACTGCTCGAATAACTGCCCGTACAAAGTGCGGCGCTTCAATTTCTACCAGTTCGCCGATTACGAAACGCCCAGCCTGAAGCTGCTGCACAATCCCGACGTGACGGTGCGCAGCCGCGGCGTGATGGAGAAGTGCACGTACTGCGTGCAGCGCATCAACGCGGCTAAGATCGACGCCGAGAAGGGGAACCGCAAGGTGGCCGATGGCGAAATCCGGACGGCCTGCCAGGCCACGTGCCCGGCCGAAGCCATCGTATTCGGCAACGTCAACGACCCGGGCAGCCGCGTATCCAGGATGAAGGCCGAGAAATCCAACTACGGTTTGCTGGCCGATCTGAACACCCGGCCGCGCACCACCTACCTGGCCACGCTGCGCAATCCCAACCCGGAGGTGGAGTCGTAAGCCATGGCTGACGAACTTCAAGTCGCGGACCGGCCGGCGGAAAAGATCATCGCTCCGGGTTACACCTTCGGCACCATCACGGACCAGATCTCGACGGTGGTCTTGACCACCCGGACGCCGGTTTTCTGGATGGCCGGTTTCGGGCTGGGGCTGGTGCTGCTGCTTTTGTTCCTGCTGGCGGCGGGCGTGCTGCTGGCGAAAGGCACGGGCATCTGGGGCATCCGCACGCCGGTGATGTGGGGCTTCGCCATCACGAACTTCGTGTGGTGGATCGGCATCGGGCACGCGGGCACGCTGATTTCCGCCATCCTGCTGTTGCTCAACCAGCGGTGGCGCAACTCCATCAACCGTTTCGCCGAGGCCATGACGCTGTTCGCGGTGGCCTGCGCCGGCATGTTCCCGCTGCTGCACCTGGGCCGGCCGTGGCTGTTCTACTGGCTGATGCCGTATCCCAACACCATGGGCATCGAACCGAACTTCCGCAGCCCGCTGGTGTGGGACGTGTTCGCGGTGTCCACGTACGCCACGGTGAGCCTGCTGTTCTGGTATGTGGGCCTGATGCCCGACCTGGCCACGCTGCGCGACCGCGCCGGGAACAAGATAGCGCGGCTGATCTACGCCGTAGGCGCGCTGGGCTGGCGCGGTTCGGCGCGGCACTGGAGCGTGTACGAAACCGCGTCGCTGCTGCTGGCGGGCATCGCCACGCCGCTGGTGCTCTCGGTGCACACGGTAGTGAGCTTCGATTTCACCATCGCCATCGTGCCCGGCTGGCACAGCACGTTTTTCCCGCCGTATTTCGTGGCGGGCGCCATCTATTCCGGTTTCGCCATGGTGCTGGCGCTGGCCATTCCGCTGCGCTCGGTCTACGGGCTGAAAGGCCTGATCACCGACAAGCACCTGGACAATTCGGCCAAGGTGATGCTGGCCACGGGGTTGATCGTGGGCTACGCCTACATTCTGGAGGCGTTCACCGGCTGGTACAGCGGCAACGTCTACGAGCATGCGGTGACGGTAAACCGCATGACCGGGCCGTACGCATTGCAGTACTGGACGCTGGTGCTGTGCAACATCGTGGCGCCGAATTTCCTGTGGATCAAGAAGTTCCGCTCGACGCCCTGGCTGCTCTTCGTCTGGAGCCTGATCGTGCTGGTGGGTATGTGGCTGGAGCGCTACGTGATCATCGTCAGCAGCCTGGCGCAGGACAACCTGGTGTCGTCGTGGCGCGTATTTCAGGGCACGCGATGGGACTGGGCAACGTACCTGGGCACCATCGGCCTGTTCCTGTTCCTGTTCTTCCTGTTCATCCGGCTGCTGCCCATGATTTCGATTTTTGAAGTGCGCACGCTGCTGCCGCAGGCCAAGGTGGAACCCGGGGAGGATCGCCGATGAGCGCGCCTGTCCACGGTCTGATGGCCGAGTTCGACAATCCCACGGCGCTGGTCGCGGCGGCGCGGGCGGCGCGCGGGAAGGGCTACCGCAAACTGGACGCCTACTCGCCGTTCCCCATCGAGGAGCTGAGCGGCGCGCTCGATCTGCACCACAACAAGCTGCCGCTGATCGTGCTGGCGGGCGGCATCGTCGGCGGAATTGCGGGCTACCTGTTGCAGTATTTCGTGACGGTGCTCTACTACCCCATCAACGTGGGCGGGCGCCCGTTGCATAGCTGGCCGGCGTACATCGTCATTACGTTCGAGACCGCCATTCTGTTCGCGGCGCTGGCGGCGGTGCTGGGCCTGATGGGCCTGTGCGGGCTGCCGCAGCCGTATCACCCGGTTTTCAACGTGCCGCGGTTCGCCCTCGCCAGCCGCAATCGATTCTTCCTGTGCATCGAGGCCGCCGACCCGTTGTTCGACGCGGTGGGAACGGCCGGCTTCCTGCGTACTCTGGAGCCCAGGGAGGTATCTGAAGTTGAGGAATAGGGGCAGGGCTATGTGGGGCAGGTTGGCAGCCTGCGGCCGATTGGCAATCGGCCTCTGCGCGCTTGCACGCAGTCGCCCAGGCTGGTTGGTCACCCGCGAGGGCGAGCCTTGGTCGCCGGGCCGGTTGGTTGCCCCGCGCAGGCGAGCTTCGCTCGCCGGGCCGATTAACAATCGGCCGCAGGCTGCCAGCCTGCCCCACATAACACCGGCGCGCGGCGCGAAGGTTTGGATAGTTGTAGCGGCCGCGCTGCTCTCTCTGGCCGCCTGCCGTCAGGACATGCACGATCAGCCGAAATTCATCCCGCTGCGGCCGACGGATTTCTTCGGCGACGGGCGCAGCGCACGGCCGCTGCCGGAGGGCACGGTGGCGCGCGGCCAGTTGAACGACGACGTGGAGTTCTATACCGGCAAGGGACCCGGCGGCAAACCGGTGGATGAGTTTCCCTTCCCCGTAACCGCGGACGCGCTGGAACGCGGGCGCGACCGCTTCAACATTTACTGCGCGCCGTGCCACGACCGGCTGGGCGAAGGCAACGGCATGATCGTGAAGCGCGGCCTCCGCCATCCGCCGTCGTATCATATCGACCGCCTGCGGCAGGTTCCCAACGGCTACCTCTTCGACGTGATCACCAGCGGGTTCGGCGCCATGCAGGACTACGCGGCGCAGATTCCCGCGCGCGACCGATGGGCGATCGTGGCCTACGTCCGCGCGCTGCAGTTGAGCCACCACGCAACCCTTGCCGACGTCCCGCCCGCCAACCGGGCGCAACTGGAAGGCGGAGGCTCGCAATGACGGCCCAAACGGTGGACTTCCGGATTCCCGCCGAACTGCGGAGCGAGATGCGGCGATGGCGCAACCGCGCGGCGGTGGTAGGGGCGGCGGGCGCCGTGCTGACGGCCATCGGCATGGTTGCGGTTTCGCCCAACCAGTTCTACCGCTCGTACCTGTGGTCCTACATTTTCGTGCTGGGTTTGAGCCTGGGGCCGATGGCGTGGCTGATGCTGCAATACGTCACCGGCGGCGCGTGGGGCGCCATCATCCGCCGTCCAGCCGAAGCCGCGGCGCGCACGCTGCCGCTGGTGGCCGCGATGTTTCTGCCCATCGTCCTCGGCATGAACAATCTGTACCCGTGGATGCCGGTACACCATCCGGCGCTCCCGGCGCACCAGGCGCAGTGGCTGAGGCCCGGATTCTTTCTGGCGCGCGCGGCGGTGTACTTCGCCGGGTGGCTGCTGCTCGCGTGGCTCTTCAACCGCTGGTCGGCGCAGGAGGATCGCGAGGGCGCGGCGGCGGCGCGGCGCAAACTGGGCAGGCTGGCCGGACCGGGACTGGTGTTCTGGGGCATGGCGGTTTCGTTCATGTCCATCGACTGGATTCTCTCGGTGAAGCCGGAGTGGTTCTCGACCATGTTCCCGCTGCTGGTGATCGTCGGCCAGGCGCTGACGGCCATGGCGTTCCTGATCGCGCTGCTGGTGCTGCTCTCGTTCCGCCGGCCGATGAGCGAAGTGCTGACGCCGCGGCACCTGCACGACCTGGGAAAATTCCTGTTGGCCCTGGTGATGGTGTGGGCGTATTTCTCGTTCTCGCAATTCCTCATCATCTGGGCGGGAAACCTGCCGGAAGAAATCCCCTGGTACCAGGTGCGGCTGAATCACGGGTGGGAGGCGGTGGCGCTGCTGCTGGTGATCGGCCACTTCGCGCTGCCGTTCGCGCTGCTGCTCTCGCGCGATTTGAAGCGCAATTTCAAACTGCTGGCCTGGATCGCGGGGTTCATCCTGGCGATGCGGCTGGTGGATTTGTACTGGCAGATCTCGCCCTACTTTCGCGCCGGTGTGTTCGGCGTGAGTTGGCTGGACTTCACCGCTCCCGTTGGCCTGGTGGGCATCTGGCTGGCGTACTTCCTGGCGCAACTGGAAAAGCGGCCGCTGCTCGCGCCCAACGAACCGGAGCTGGAGGAGGTATTGGCACATGGCCGGGAATGAGCGCCCTCCGCAACACGAAGAGTCGGATGTCGACGTTTGGGCGGTGGGCCGGTTCGTAGTCGCGATGGTTGCGGTCATTGCCATCGCCCTGGGATTGCTGTTCGGGCTGTTCCGATATTTCGAAAGCGCGACGGGCGGAGTGAAGCCGGCCGCGTGGGAGCGCGTCAACCCCGGCAAGCGGCCGCCCGAGCCGCGCCTGGAAGAGACGCCGGTGGAGGACCTGCGGAAGTTTCGCGAGGCGGAGGAGCGGAAGTTGAACGGTTACGGGTGGATCGACCGGGAAGCCGGCGTAGTGCGGATTCCCGTCGCGCGCGCCATGGAATTGCTGGCGCAGCGCGGATTGCCGGCGCGGGCACAGGCCGGGCCGCAATCGGCGGCCGCCGATGTCAGCGTGCCGGCGGAGAGCGGTTTGGGAGCGAAGATGCGGCAGGCGGGAGAACCGCTGGCGGGAGAAGTGAAATGAAGACGGGACATCGTTGCTTTGTGGGGCAGGTTGGCAACCTGCGGCCGATTGTTAATCGGCCTCTCGCGAACGGGTGCCAATGCCGCCCAAACGGGTTGACGGGTTGCCCCGCATCGCGGCAAGCCGCAACCGAGTCCCGCGTGAACTTGCGGTTCCCGGGGGCGGTTCATCGCCCGCGCAGGCGAGCTGCGCTCGCCGGGCCGATTAACAATCGGCCGCAGGCTGCCAGCCTGCCCCACATAAGACCGTCGCAGCGGGCGAAGAATATGACAGGTAGTAATACATTGCCGGTCCTGCTTGCGATCTTGGTTCTTCCCGCATTCGCGCAGCCGGGGCAACCGGCGCCGGCGCAGCCTTCCTATAGCATGCAGGACTCCAATCTGAAGCCCGCTCTGCCGGGCGCGCTCGAAGGCGTGGGAATCGACCAGAAGCTGGACTACCAGGTGCCCCTCGACATGACGTTTCGCGACGAGGCGGGGCGCGAGGTGGCGTTCTCGACGTTCTTCCATGCGAAGAAGCCGGTGATCCTGGCGTTGGTCTACTACCGCTGCCCCATGCTGTGCACGCAGATTCTGACGGGGCTGGTGAGCGGCCTCAAGGCGGTTTCGTTCAATCCGGGCCGGGACTTCGAAGTCGTGAGCCTCAGCTTCGATCCCAAGGACACGCCCGAGTTGGCCGCCGCCAAGAAGGCAACCTATCTGCGCCGCTACGGGCGTCCGGACACCGTCAACGGCTGGCACTTCCTGACCGGCGACGAGCGGAACATCAAGACGCTGACCGACGCCGTGGGCTTCCACTTCAAATACGACGCCGCGACCGACCAGTTCGCGCACGCCAGCGCCATCCTGATTCTGACGCCGGACGGCCGGATCTCGCGGTACTTCTACGGCGTGGAGTACTCGCCGCGCGACATGCGCCTGGGGCTGGTGGAGGCGTCCCAAGGCAAGATCGGCAGCCCGGTGGACGAGGTGCTGCTGTTCTGCTATCACTACGACCCGGCCACGGGGAAATACGGCGCCATCGCCATGGGCGGCCTGCGCTTCGCCGGCGCGGGCTTCGTGCTGGTATGCGGCGCGTTTCTGGCAATTGCCTTCCGGCGGGAATCACGCCGCCACAAGCCCGCCGCGGGGCGGGCCGGATAACTCGACCATGGGCAAACTACCTCTATTTCCGGAGCAAGCGTCGACGTTCGCTCCCGACGTGGACCACCTGCTGTTCTTTCTGCTGGCGGTGGCGGCGTTCTTCACGCTGCTTATCTTCGGCGCGATCTTCTATTTCGCCATCCGCTACCGGCGCCGTTCCCACCAGGAACTGCCGGCCGTGCAGCACGGCGCCATGACGCTCGAGATCCTGTGGACCGCCATCCCCTTCGCCCTGACCATGGTGATGTTCCTCTGGGGCGCCAGCATTTACTTCCGGGAGGCCCGGCCGCCGGCCGACGCCTTGCAGATCTACGTGGTGGGCAAGCAGTGGATGTGGAAAATGCAGCACATGGAGGGCAAGCGCGAGATCAACGAGTTGCACATCCCGCTGGGCCGCGCCGTGAAGCTTACCATGACGTCGGAGGACGTGGTTCACAATTTCTTCGTGCCGGCCTTCCGCACCAAGCAGGACGTGGTGCCGGGTAAGTACTCGACGATATGGTTCCAGCCAACCAAGGCGGGCAAGTATCACCTGTTCTGCGCCGCGTACTGCGGCACGCGGCACTCCGCCATGACCGGCTGGATCTACGTGATGGAGCCGCGGGATTACGCCAACTGGATGCGCGGCGGCGAATCCACGGGGTCGCTGGCGGACGACGGGGCCAAGCTGTTCCAGGACCTGGCCTGCGCCAATTGCCACAAAGCCGACAACCACGGCCGCTGCCCTTCGCTGGTTGGTTTGTTCGGTTCCACAGTCAAACTCACCACCGGCGGCACGGTGACGGCGGACGAGGCTTACATCCGCGAATCGATCTTGCAGCCCAACGCCAAGATCGTGGCCGGCTATGCGCCGGTGATGCCGACGTTCCAGGGGCTGGTGACGGAGGAAGGCGTGTTGCAGTTGGTGGAGTACATCAAGTCGCTCGGCCCCAGGCCGGCGGTGGCGGAGGGCGCGCGCTAGATCATGATACCCGCGGCGGCAGTGGAACGGGAAAACTACCTGAACGCGAGCTACGGCCTTAAGTCGTGGCTGTTAACCAAGGACCACAAGCGTATCGGCCTGCTGTATCTCTTCACCATCACGCTGTTCTTCTTCATCGGCGGAGCGATGGCCACAATGATTCGCGTGGAACTGCTGACTCCCCAGGGCGGCATGGTGTCGTCGGAGACTTACAACAAGCTGTTCACCATGCACGGCGTGGCGATGATCTTCTTCTTTCTGATCCCTTCGATTCCCGCCGTGCTGGGCAATTTCTTCCTGCCGATGATGATCGGCGCGCGCGACCTGGCGTTTCCGCGCCTCAACCTGCTGAGCTGGTACCTGCTGGTAATCGGCGGCCTGTTCGCCTTGTTCGCCATGCTGGCGGGAGGCGTGGACACGGGCTGGACGTTCTATACGCCGTACAGCACGACTTACTCGAATTCGTGGGTGATCGCCACGGCGCTGGGCATCTTCGTGGCGGGCTTCTCGTCCATCCTGACGGGTTTGAATTTCATCGTGACGGTGCACCGCATGCGGGCGCCCGGCATGACGTGGTTCCGGCTGCCGCTGTTCGTGTGGGCCCACTATGCCACCGCCCTGATCCAGGTTCTGGGAACGCCGGTGCTGGCGGTGACCATCGTTCTGCTGCTGTGCGAGCGGTTACTCCATATCGGGATATTCGATCCGGCGCTGGGCGGCGACCCGGTGTTGTTCCAGCACATGTTCTGGTTCTACTCGCACCCGGCGGTGTATATCATGGTGCTGCCGGCCATGGGAGTTATCAGCGAACTGATTTCGACGTTTTCGCGTAAGGCGATATTCGGATACAAGATCGTGGCGTTTTCGAGCGTGGCCATCGCGGTGCTCGGCTTCCTGGTGTGGGGCCACCACATGTTTGTCAGCACGCAGTCGCTATACGCCGGGATGGTGTTTTCGTTCCTGAGTTACTGCGTCGCGATCCCGTCGGCCATCAAGGTTTTCAACTGGACGGCCACGCTGTACAAGGGGTCCATCTCCTATGCCACGCCCATGCTATATGCGTTCGGCTTCATCGGGCTGTTCACCATCGGCGGGTTGACGGGGCTGTTCGTGGCCTGCCTGGGAATCGACGTTCACGTCACCGACACGTACTTCGTGGTGGCGCACTTCCATTACATCATGGTTGGTGGCGCTATCATGGCATACCTGGGCGGCCTGCACTACTGGTGGCCGAAGATGACGGGGCGGATGTACCCGGAGACCTGGGCCAGGCTTTCGGCGGGCATCATCTTCCTGGGCTTCAACCTGACCTTCTTCCCGCAGTTCATCCTCGGCTATCTGGGCATGCCGCGGCGCTACCACGTGTATCCGCCGGAGTTCCAGGTGCTGAACGTGATGTCGACGGCGGGCGCTTCGGTGCTGGCGGTGGGCTACCTGATGCCGATGGTCTACTTCATCTGGTCGCTGCGCTACGGCAAAGTGGCGCCGGCCAATCCGTGGGGCGCCACCGGACTGGAATGGAAAACGGCTTCGCCGCCGCCGCTGCATAACTTCGACGAAACGCCGATCGTGACGCACGCGGCCTACGATTACAGCACGGTGCCCGGGGAGGTGATCGACTTTGGCTAGCCACTCTCAAGCCGAAACGCCCGCCCTGCGCGAGCAGTTCAATACCGAGGCGCAACAGAAGGACGCCTCCACGCTGGGGATGTGGATCTTCCTCGTCACGGAGATTATGTTCTTCGGCGGCCTGTTCCTGGCGTACACGGTATACCGCCGCTGGTACGCCGACATATTCGCGGTGACCAGTTCCAGCCTGAACGTGTACATCGGCGCGGCCAACACGGTGGTGCTCTTGTGCAGCAGCCTGACCATGGTGCTGGCGGTGCGCGCGGCGCAACTCGGAAGGCGAAAGGCGATTGTGATCTTCCTGATCCTGACGCTGCTCCTGGGCGGCGTGTTTCTGGGAGTTAAGGCCTACGAGTGGAACCAGAAGTACGTGGAGCACCACATACCCGGCCCCGATTTCCATTTCGAGGGCGTAGTACAGCAGGGTCCGGCGCAGTTATTCTTCTCGCTGTACTTCGCCATGACGGGCCTGCACGCGCTGCACATGGTGATTGGCGCCGGGCTGCTGATCTGGCTGATCGCGCAGGCGGGCAGGGGGAGATTCTCGGCGACTTACATGACGCCGGTGGATGTGGTGGGCCTCTACTGGCATTTCGTGGATATCATCTGGATCTTTCTTTTCCCGCTGCTGTATCTGATCGACCGCCACTTGGGGAAATAGTCATGACGGAACACATTGATAGTGCACGGACATACATTCTGGTCTTCCTGGCCCTTATCAGCCTGACGGTGCTGACCACGGCGGTGGCGTTCGTCAACCTGGGGAACTTCAGCGTGGTGGCGGCCCTGGCCATCGCGGTATGTAAGATGCTGCTGGTGGCGCTGTTCTTCATGCACGTGCGGCATAGCACCCAACTGACCAAGTTAGTGCTGGCGGGAGCGATGGTGTGGCTGGCGATTCTGATCCTGCTGACGCTGACGGACTTCGCCACCCGCGGTTTGGCGGGCGTGCCGGGAAGGTAGGATTGGGTCCGGGCCGTGCGTTATAATGCGTATCGGCACGAGGAACGCGTATGATCGACGTCAAGCAAGCAGTCAACCTGGCGGTGAAGTACTTTACCGACCTCAGCACCCAAGGCGGCATCGTCTTCGAGGAGGTGGAACTCGCCCAGAATGGTGGCAACGCGCATTGGCTTGTCACTCTGAGCGTGCCGGCACCCAGTTCGGCTGCCCTCGCCGCTCTAGGCATTCCCAGGGACTACAAGATTTTCCAGATCGACGCGGAGAACGGGAAGCTGGAGTCGGTAAAGATCCGGAAGCTCTGAGATGGCCGGGCACAGCCATGTAGGGGCGCTCATCCGGAAGCACCCGCGCTCACGGCTTTTGATCGACGCCAATCTGCTCCTGCTTTATCAGGTTGGCTGCTTCGATGAGAGGGCGATTGAGACTTTTCCCCGCACCAAGCAGTACACGATTGAGGACTACCGCCTGTTGGCGAAGCTGGTTGGCCGGTTCTCCTCCGTGGTCACGACTCCGAACATACTGACGGAAGTCAGCAACCTATCGGGCAAGCTTGGTGATGCGAATCTGCTCCGTTTCCGGGAGGCGTTCAAGGGCACGATTGACTTTATTGAGGAGGAGTACTGCGCGAGCCTGCAGGCGGCGCGCAGCCCGGCGTTCGTGAAATTTGGGCTGACAGACGCGGGCATTGCGTCCCTGGCGAGCGAGGAAGGCATCCAGGTCCTTACGGACGATCTGCGGCTGGCGAATTGGTTGGCCTCCAGGGGCTTCGGAGCGTGGAACTTCAATCACATTCGCCAGCAATCGTGGAGCGAACAAGGTTGACCCGCCCGCCCCTGCCGCTACTTGCCGGCCGCCACGATGAGAAGGATCGTGATGCCGGCGAACACCACCGTCGCAAAACCCACCGCCATCCACAACTGCTCCCGCGTGAGGCCCAGCGGCCCTGGCGCGGGAGCGGCCGACTGCTGCGCCGCAGCCGCCGCTTCGCGGCGCGCCAGCGCCTCCTCGGCGGCCGCGCTCGTTGCGGCCGAATTCCCGGTATACACTGAGAGTTCATGACGTTTCGCCACGCGATGTGCAATGAGGCGTTCGAAGGGCGGCCGTTCGCCGGCGCCTGCCGGGCCATTCGCGCGGCCGGATACGGCGGCATCGAAATCGCGCCCTTCACCCTGGCGGCCGATCCGCGGGAGATCTCCGCCGCCCAACGCCGCGAGTACCGCGACGTCATCGTGTCCGAGGGTCTCGCCTTCGCCGGCTTGCACTGGCTGATGGTGTCGCCCAAGGGGCTGCACCTCACCGCGCCGGACGCGGCTCTGCGGGAGCGCAGTTGGGGGCACGTTCGCAACCTGGCGGATCTCTGCGCCGACCTCGGTCCGGACGGCGTGATGGTGCTCGGCTCGCCCCAGCAGCGCTGCACCACTGGCGGCCTGGCGCCCGAAGAGGCCACCCGCCACCTGGCGGACGGACTGCGCGCCATCGCGCCCCATGCCGCCGCGCGCGGCGTCACCGTGCTGCTGGAAGCGCTGCCGGCCAACCAGTGCGACGTGGTCCGCACGCTGGCGGAGGCGGTGGGGATGGTGCGCGAGATCGCCAGCCCCGGCGTGCGGACCATGTTCGACGTGCACAACGCCATGGACGAAGCGGAGCCGCACGCCGCGCTGGTGGAGCGCTATTTCGAGTTCATCCGCCACGTCCACGTGAACGAACGGTACGGGCGGCACTGCGGCGCCGGCGACTACGATTTCAAACCCCTGCTGGCGGCGCTCGGGCGGCGCGGCTACACCGGGTGGATTTCGCTCGAAGCGTTCGATTTTTCTCCCGGCGCCGAACGGCTGGCCGGGGAGTCGCTGCGCTATTTGGAGGGGGAGATTGCGAGGGTATCGTCTTGAGTCATTACGTGGTCACGGGTGGCGCGGGCTTCATCGGATCGGCGATCGTGCGCGCCCTGCTGCGGGAAGGCGCGCGGGTGGTGGTGATCGACAATCTGCTGACCGGCCGCGAATCCAATCTGGAAGAGGTGCGGCCGGCGATTGAGTTCGCGCGCGCCGATATCCGGAATTACGAAGAGATCGCGCCGTTGCTGCGCGGGGCGGCGGTGGTATTCCACGAAGCGGCGATTCCCTCGGTGCCGCGGTCCATCGACGACCCGGTACCGTCGCACGAGGTCAACATCGACGGCACGTTCAACGTGCTGCGGGCGGCGCGTGAGGGCGGCGTGGGACGGGTGGTGTACGCGGCGTCGTCCTCGGCCTACGGCGACACCGAGGTGCTGCCCAAGGTGGAGACCATGACGCCGCGGCCGAAGTCGCCCTACGCGCTGCAGAAGCTCACGGGAGAGAGTTACTGCGCGGTGTTTTCGGCGGTGTTCGGCCTGGACACGGTGGCGCTGCGGTATTTCAACGTATACGGTCCGCGGCAGGATCCCTCGAGCCAGTATTCGGGCGTGCTCTCGCTGTTTATACGGGCCGCCATCGAGGGCCGCGCGCCCACCATCTTCGGCGATGGAGAGCAGTCGCGCGACTTCACGTATGTAGAGGACGTGGCCGAGCTGAACCTGAAGGCGGCGCGCGCCCAGGGCGTCTCGGGCATGGCGATCAACGGCGGCAACGGCGGACGCATCACGCTGAATGAGGCGTGGGCGCTGACGCAGCGGCTGGCGGGCGTGACGCTCCCGGCGAAGTACGGCCCGCCGCGCGCCGGGGACGTGCACGATTCGCAGGCCGATACCACACTGGCGGTGCGGGCGCTGGGCCACGCGCCGCGCTTCTCGTTCGAGGAAGGGATGCGGCGGACGCTGGAATGGTACCGGGCTGCACAGTAGGCCCGGACTTCGAACCTCATCGGTGTTGGACAACACCATCGGCAATGAACCCCATTGATCCGGGCGTGTCTCAAAGTAACTTCTCCGGCAGTCGATGCGTCTTACATGCTGTTGAACCCCGGGTACAGCGGTTTAAGGGATTGTCATAGCCGGCCGGCACAATGAGCCGATGCACCTCAAGAGCCGGCTCGCGAGGGGGGAAGAAATGTCCGAGTTTTGGAGTGTGTTTCGGGACAAGTGTGCCGGTGTCCGTTCCGGAAGCCGGATCGTTACCTTTCTAACCGCCGCCATAGCGGCAACCTGCGGAACGGCGTTCGCGCAGGTCCAGGCCAACCCGTTCCTCGACGATTCCACCGTGCAGGTAATCAACCTCACCATGGCTCCGAGCGACTGGGCGGCGCTGCAGCAGAACTACCTGCTGGATACCTACTATCACGCGACCTTCGTTTGGAACGGGATGAGCGAGGACATAGGCATCCGCTCGCACGGCGGGGGCAGCCGCAGTCCCGTCAAGCCCAGCCTGGACCTCAATTTCGCCCACTACACCAAGACCCAGACGTTTCTCGGCCTGCCCTTCGTCCTTCTTAAGGCGAACAACGAAGACCCCTCCAACCTGCGTGAATGGATCTCCATGAAGCTGTTTCGAAAAATGGGGATTCCGGCTCCGCGGGAAGCGCCCGCACAGGTGTTTCTCAATGGCCGGATCCTGGGCTTCTATTACATCGTCGAGCACCTGGACGTGACGTTTCTGCAACGGGACTTCGGGGAATCCGGGGGGTATCTCTACGAGTGGCAATCGGTTGGAGGGCTTAACTACGACTTCGGGAATCTGGGGACGGACCCGAACCTGTACTTGCAGTTTCTGGATTTGAAAACCGATCAAACCGCGCCCGACCTACAGACGTTCGAGAACCTGGTGCAGGTGATCAATCAGCCGGCCAGCGCCACGTTCACCAACGACGCGTTCATCGCCGCTCTCTCCCAGTATCTCGACCCGAAGCAGTTCCTGACTTATGGGGCCACTGAGCAGGTGCTTTCCAGCTCGGACAGCCTGATTGGCGGCCAGCAGGGGATGAACAACTTCGACCTCTATCAATTTGCCGGCGGCACGGTCTACTACTTCGTCCCTTGGGACAAGGACATGACTTTCTCGGACGCGGCCAGGGATATCTTCGACGGCATCTCGAACGGTCCCAACATCAACCTGCTGGCGGCTCGTCTGGCCGGCATCCCGCAGTACCTCCAGGTTTACTTGAATGCGCTGGTGGAAGCGGCCAACTTGATGGGCGGCACGGGCGGATGGGCGGATCTGGAGCTCGCCCGCGAATTCGGAGTGATTCAAGCCGCCGCCCTCAACGATCCTAACAGCCCGTGCGGGGACATGGTCACCATCTGCGGCAATCCGGGTTTCGAAACCAGCGTTCAGGGGCTTCACCAGGTTCTGGTATCCCGATCGAGCTTTGTGCTCTCCGAAGCCGTCGGCGCCGGGTGGCAACCTTTTACGGCCGGCCCCCAGATCGCCGCGGCGGGGATTACCGGGCTGGCCGGGTATCCGGAACTGTCACCGGGCGGGATTTCATTCGTTCAGGGAACCGGCTTGGCGGCGACTGGTCAAGCCGACGCCGCGCCGCTGCCGCGCGTGCTCGGGAACTCGTACGTAGCGGTCGAGGGCGTGCGCGCCCCGCTGTTCACCACGGCGGCCGGCATCCTCGAGTTTCAAGTGCCGGGCGACATACCGGTGGGCGACGCCTCGGTCGTGGTATCGAACAACGGCAACATGAGCGCCGCGGTGGATATGGATATGCAGGCGTCGACACCTGCCATCCTGGCCGTGGTCAACGCGGATGGTTCGACGCTAACGGCCGCGGGCACCGCCGTTGCCGGGGAGACCATTGTGCTGTATGCCGCCGGACTCGGTGCGGTTAATGGCAACCTGGCGATCGGCGCAGCCGAGCCTGCCACTCCGGCTCTCACAACGGTCACGGTGCCGCAGGTCACTCTCGGCGGCGTTCCGTTGACGGTCACTTTCTCCGGGTTGGCGCCCGGGTTTGTGGGCCTGTATCAAGTCAACGCCGTAGTTCCTTCCGCTTCGGGACAAGCCAGCTTCACCGGGCCGCTCACACTCACGATGAACGGACAGACGGCGTCCTGGCAACCACAATAGCCGGCTGGCAGGCGGCATTGGCGGGGGGTGCGCGACTTGGAAGTGAAGCCCCCCGGGGAAACCCCACGGAACCGCGAGCGTCAGAAGCTGTGAAGAAATCGGCCGGACTGCCGGGTTGACAGACGAAAGCGTCTGTCCCACATTGCATTCGAAGGACTTGCAGCGAGGTGGGGCAGGCGCTTCCGCCTGCCAA
>Ga0182027_10007607_pt1 | contig 15915 bp, 13 predicted proteins | sample 712E1DmetaG_FD_121300 | JGI IMG/M metagenome (GOLD analysis project Ga0182027, IMG submission 121300) | Permafrost microbial communities from Stordalen Mire, Sweden - 712E1D metaG (Illumina Assembly) | ecosystem: Environmental > Terrestrial > Soil > Wetlands > Permafrost | place: Sweden...
AGGGCGCCATGAATGCAAACCACCCAACCAACATCAAGGTGACACCTTGTGTCGTGGGCGCATCGAGGAGCGTGGACCAATAGCGCTTGAAACTCGACCGGACGGCAATTACGGCAGTCGCGATGGGGAAGGCAACCACGAGGAACGTCGTCGTGAACCACATGAGCAAGTTTCCCATGCTGGACGAATAGCGCGATGTCAGCCCGCTGGTTGACAGCTTCACGACAACTGGATGCATGAGAATCGGCCAGCCGTACCAGGGCGACGACAGCTCGTTCTTGTAGTGGCCAAGGTCCAAGTGATGTTTGTAGAGATCGATGATCACCTTCCAAGTCGACACGGGATCGCTCGGCTTGCCGGTCAGGCGCAAGGCCCCCATCCAGATGAGGGTGTGCACAACGGGAACGACCGCCAGCCACAGCACCGAGAAGATGGAAGCCCGACGCATCATGAGAATGGCGACGGCGGCGGGAATGGCGGTCATCGCGCCACTCCATTTCACTGAGGCGGAAAATCCGATCAGCACGCCTGAAACAATTACCCCGCGCCACGTGCGCGCGGTGAGCGCGGCTACCATTCCCCACAGCATGAACGAGATCATGATTCCGTCGAGCAGCCCCGATCGCGAATAGGAGATAAAGAAACCATCCGCGGCCACGAAGGCAGCCGCCATCCAACCCGCGCGCTTGTCCTTGAACAAGGTGCGGCCCATCCAATAGGCCAAACACACCGATTGCAAGCCAAACAGCAGGGGAACGAATCGCCAGCCCAGCGAGTTGTATCCGAAGAGCAACATGCCCACGGCGATCAGCAGCTTGCCGAGCGGGGCGTGGTCGTTGCTGTCGGGAAGCCCCACGGCGTAGTTGTGGGCATTGCGAACGAAAGGCTCTTCGTCAAAGGTGAACCAATTGGGCCATGCCACGCCTTGAATTCGAATCATCACTCCGCCCACAATCATCACGGTGATAAAGGCCGTAATCCACCGTTGCGGCGCAGGCATTATCGCCCAGTCCTGGCGCAGCCGCGCGACCCAATTGCGCAGATTTTCGGCGATGCGGTTCTTGGCGGATACAATGCTCATTGCGGAATCACGCAATCTGAAAGAGTGCCGATGGCTGCACTCTGGTCGACGGGATTGAAGCTGCCCGTGGGCGCCCAGCGCAGCGCAATGGACCTAGCGACGCCCACCACGCGATAGTTGCAAACCACCGTGAACCGCTCGGCGGGCAAGGTCCCGTGCAAGGCCGGCGAAGCCCAAAGGCCGGCACCGAGGAACAACTCGTTCTTGATCGTATTGTAGGGTTGCAGTGTGTGGGCGTCGACCTCGGCGTTTGCGCCAAACGGCTGGCCGTTCGCGCGGTAGCCACAATGGGTGTCACCGAAGGTCTTGTCGGATGCACAAGCCAGGCTCTTCTTGTCTTCACGGACGAGGGTGATCTCCACCATCTTCGTGCCACCCAAGTGCCATCCCTCGTTGAGCTGGGAGTACTTCTCCTTGTAGCCGCTCCACGCGAACAGTAGCCACAGCACCACGCCCATGGAAAGGAAGCCAACCGTCGTGTACAGGAGAACGCCGCGCGGCGGGGAGTCCTGGGCCGCGGCCAGCACGCTTTTTTCCAGGATGGATTCGCTCGCCGAAGCCTGCGCGGGTGCGGGCGAATGGGATTCGCTGTCAAGTTGGTTAACTTGGGCGGGCCCGGAAGGCTCGACAAGCGGGTCGGCTTGCGGGGTGGCTTGCGACGCGGGCGCAAGGTCGTCGGGCGAGGGGCTCATGTTAACGGAGTATTCTATCTGGGGATTCCCGTCAACTCGTACCTGTGGCCCTATCCCGGTTGCCGGCCTCTATTGAGCAAGATCGGGCCGAAATTGGGCAGTGTCCCGTGACCCTCGTCACGACGACTGCTCGTGCTACTCTCGGCGCATGCGGTTCAGCCCGGCAGTCGACGCACTCGCGGTGGGCCTCGTGGTAGGCCTCGTCGGCGCTGAGTGCGCAACCACGTGTACGACGACGCGGATGTCGGGGCCGGCCGAATGGATTCGCGGAAACATGGTCGAGATACCCGCGGGCTCGTTCGGGATGGGGTGTGACGATGCCACCGCCAGCGACAACCAAAAACCCGTTCACGCGGTTACCGTGGCGAGTTTTCGTCTCGACAGGACCGAGGTCACCGTCGCCGCGTATGGTGAATGTGTCCGCGCAGGCCGGTGTAGCGAGCCCGAGGCATTCCGCGATGAGCGTGGCAACTATCGAAGCTTCTGCAATTGGCGCCATCCGCAGGGGCGAGCAACACATCCCGCGAATTGTGTCGATTTTCAGCAGGCGACGTCTTTTTGCACGTGGGCCGGCAAGCGCTTGCCAAGCGAGGAAGAATGGGAGTACGCCGCGCGCGGCGGTGCAGAAGGCCGGAAGTATCCCTGGGGTAACGACGAGCCCAACGAGACGCGGCTCAATGCCTGCGGCAACGAATGCCCACGGAATCTCGCTGCGAAGGGTTTTCCGTCCGCGCCCCCCTTGTATCCGGCGAGCGATGGCTGGCCGGAAACGGCACCGGTGGGCAGTTTTCCCGCGGGCGCTTCCAAGGACGGCGTGCTCGACCTAGCTGGCAATGTTTGGGAATGGACGGGTTCGCTGTTCGCGACCTACGACGGCAGCCGCACGGAAAACAAGCGCGTCCTGCGCGGCGGAAGCTGGGGTGGCGGTGATGCGCGCACCGAACGCACAACCAATCGCTTCAGACTCGATGCGACGACCCGCGCACAGTTTCTCGGCTTCCGCTGCGCCAACTAGTCGACTTTTACTTGCGCGAGCCCGTGCGCCTCGGCGAACGGCGCTGCAACGAACATCGCCGCGAACGCAACGCCAGCGAGGGTCGTGCGAGAGAACATCGATGGCACGGCCGAGAATTCCTCCGCGCACGGACCAAGACAAAATAGAGCTAATCGCGTCCAATCCCCGACCGTCGGCTGCTTGCAATCGTCCGGGTTCGAGCCATGGTGGTTCGTCATGCGAGCGTTGGTCACGGGAGCGACAGGGCTTATCGGCAGGGCACTCATCGCGCGGCTGGGCGACGTGGTTGTGCTCAGTCGCGATGCCGCGCGGGCCAGACTGCGCCTGCCCGCGGTCGAGATCCATGCGTGGAAACCCGAGTCCGAACCAGCCCCGAGCACGGCTCTGCGCGGCGCCGATGTGATCTTCAATCTCGCGGGCGAGCCGCTCGCCGACGGGCGCTGGTCGGCCGGGAAAAAGGCTCGCATCCGCGACAGCCGCGTGCAGGGAACGCGCAATCTGGTGGCCGGGCTCGCGGCCCTCGGCCCAGAACATCGGCCACGCGTGCTCATCTCGGCCTCGGCTGTCGGCTACTACGGCGACCGCGGAGACGAAGCGCTCGATGAAGGCTCGATGGCGGGCCAGGGCTTTCTCGCCGACGTGTGCGACGGCTGGGAACGGGAGGCGATGGCGGCGGAACGACTGGGCATCCGCGTGGTCCGCGTGCGAATCGGAATGGTGCTGGCTTTAGGCGGTGGGGCGCTCGGTCGAATGCTGATACCATTCAAGATGGGTGTAGGCGGACGCCTCGGCGATGGCAGGCAATGGATGCCGTGGATCGCCATTGAGGACGCCGTCGGGATCCTTTTGCACGCGGCGGGCAACGACCAAATTCGGGAAGCCATGAATGCGGTAGGCCCGAATCCGGTCACCAACGCCGATTTCACGCAGGCGCTGGGCCATGCCGTGCGCCGGCCGGCCGTTCTGCCCATGCCCAAGACCGCGCTTCGCCTTGTCTTCGGCGAGATGAGCGAGCTCCTGCTCGCCTCGCAGCGGGTTTTTCCGCGCGTCGCCCATTCCACCGGCTACGCTTTTCGGCATCCGGAGCTCGCCCAAGCCCTCGCTGCCATCGTGGCCTAAGCGATCAGTTTGCCGCCACCAAATTTCCGCACGGTGCTAGCATCGTCCCCATGGCGATTCGAGACGTGGTGGTATCCGCAGTAGTGGCGGCAGTCGTAGCCGCCGGAACGACAGTGGCTCTCAACCGCACCGTGCTCCAGCGCGATGCCATCGAGGTTCCGTCAGTGCTGGGTCTGCCGGCGCAGAGCGCGCGCGCTCTGATTGAAAGCCGCGGCCTGATGTTCGTGGTGGGCGAGGAACGCGACGATATCAAGACACCCGCCGGCAACGTGGTAGCCCAGCGGCCGCTCGAAGGATCAAGGATCGAACGCGGCCAGGCCGTGGATGTGGTGGTGGCCAAGGCGCCCGCACCGATCAAGGCGCCCGCGCTGGTCGGCCTGGCGCTGGGCGAGGCGAAGCTGCGGCTCGAGACGGTGAAATTGGTGACCGGCAAGATCACCGAAGAAGCGAGCGCGGATGTGAAGGCAGGTAGCGTGATCTCGCAGAGCGTGACCGAGGGCGGAGAGATCCGGGTGGGAAACGCCATCGACCTCGTGGTTTCCAAGGGCGTGGCGATGATCCCGGTGCCGAGTGTGGTCGGCCGCTCGCTCGCCAAGGCAAAGGACGAGCTGCAAAAGGCCGGCTTCACCGCGGGAAATCTGCGATCACGCGAGGACGACGACCACAGCGACGGCGTGATCCTAGAGCAGAATCCAGCGGCCAATCAGCCGGCCGCCAAGGGCTCAGCCGTGGACTTGGTCGTCAATAGGACCTAGCGGCGGCGTCACGCCGGGTCCTGACCCGCGACTACCAAGTTGCGCCCGCCGCGCTTGGCTGCGTAGAGCGCAGCATCGACATTCGCCAGCAAAGCTTCACCGCTCGCCTGGGAGCCAGGCTGCAAGGTGGCGTGGCCGGCGGACGCTGTAATGTGCAGCACGGAGCCATTGCCGATGTCGTGGATGGCTTCAGCCAAGCGCCGGCGCAGGCGCTCGGCAACCACGGCCGCGCCGGGCGCGTCGGTGTCGGGCAACAGCAGAACGAATTCCTCGCCGCCGTAGCGCGCGGTCATGTCGCTCGGGCGCATGCGGCCGCCTAGCGCCTTGGCAACCCCGGCCAACACCTTGTCCCCGGCCTGGTGACCGTAGTTGTCGTTCACCTGCTTGAAGTGATCGATATCGAAGAGGATCAGGCTTAGCGGCGATCCTTTGAGTTTCGCCTGCACCATCTTCTCGGCGAACATCTGATCGAAGTATGCGCGGTTGTAAAGCCCAGTCAGCCCATCCCGCTGGACCTCCTGTTCCAGGTGTCTCGTCTTGGCTTCGAGCGAGCCGATGGCCTCCTGGGCGTCGCTGGCCTGCCGGTTGGCGGCCAGGGCGAGAATCAGCAGGGTTTCCTTGGCCTGGTCCAGAATGGCCGAAAGATCTTCGGGCGAACCGATATCCAGGTCGAAATAGGCGGCGACCTCTTCGCTTTGCTTCGCCACCCGCTGCAGGGTCGCGTCCAGCTTCTGGTCGTCGATTTGCAGCAGCCGCGAAGACGACCGCCGCAATGTCCGAGTCGCGCTGGCCGCGTCCTCCTCGATCCACACATCGGCAACCGCGCCCGAAACCGCCACCAAGCGCGCAAGCTGCGTGACGTCCCGATGGGTACCTTCAGGCAGGCCCTCGGGCGCGTGGCTCGCGGCAATGGCGTTGCACAGGGTCGCAGGGAGCTTCCAACGCTCGGCCATCCAGGCGCCGATGGCGGCGTGATCTTCGCCGAACATCTTGTGCTCGCTGTCGGCGAGCACGGCATGGCTGGTGCCCGGCCGCGCGATGGCGGCATAGTCAGAGCCCGCCAGCTGGCGCAGCGCCAGGACGCCGATGTCCTGCAAGAGCGCGCCCATGAACGCCTCCTCGCCGAGCCGAAAATTCGTGGCCAAGGCAAGCTCGCGCGCCGCCACCGCCGAGAGCAACGAGCGCTTCCAAAACCATGTGAGTGCCTTCTTGTCGCGGGTCTGCAAGCCCTTGACCAAGGAGAACGACAGGGCCAGCGGACGCACCGCCGACAGGCCGAGCAGACAAATGGCGTGGGAAACCGTGCGCACCTCGCACTTGAGACCGTACATCGGCGAGTTGGTTAGGCGCAGAATCTTGGCCGACAGCGCCGGGTCGCTGGCGATCAGCTTGGCGATCTCGCCCATGTCGGGTTCATCCCGCTGGCACAGGTCCAGAATCTGGATGGCAACAGCCGGCATGCTGGGCAGATCGGCACACCTCGCGAGTTTTTCCCGGATCGCGCTACTCATGGCACTCACTACAGTCTTCGGCGGTGTCGCCAGAGTTCTGAAGCAGGCGGGGCAGCCCACTGTGCGCATCGGCTCAAGCGAGCTATGCTCCACGCCGATGACCAACCCACAGATCAACGCAGAGCAGATCCACTTCCTGCGTCAGCTGCGCCTATTTCTCGAAGAGATCTGCTGCGAAATCTGCCGGTTCGAAGTCGTCGGCCATCACGACTTGGGCGCGGAAAACGTGGAGATTTCCCGCGAGGTCGATCTGGGCGTGACCGGCGCATTCGCCGATGTGGTGGTGCGCGCGCCTGGTCGCGCCCCATTCTTCGTCGAGGTGAAGTACGGCTACGCCAGCGACCGCATGGTGGAGCACTTCACGCGCAAGTACCACCAGCCTTCGCCCACGGTGCCCGATGCGGATCGCGTGATCATCGTCGTGGACCGCGCCAGCCGTTCCGATTGGTCGCGGCTGGAAACCCGCCTGCGCCAGGTTACGCGCAAGGAATTGAAGCTCGAATTCTGGGACGAGGACCGTCTGCAGGAGCTCGTCGCCGCGTGCTTCGGCCTAAAGCTCGGCGCCATGACCAACGACGGTCTGTCCGACCTGCGCAATTCAATCGACGACCTCAAGTGGAAATGGGCGTTCGGCGAGCGTCACGTGGAAAGCCCGCTTAAGACGTCGCTGCTGTGGCACTTCGGCTACTCGCGCCTGCTGCAACTGCACAAGGTGCACAAGTTTGCGCCCGAGCAGATCCTGCCGCCGCGACGTTTTCGCAACGCCGTGGTCATGCTGGCCGACCTGTCGTCGTTTTCGAGCTTCGTGCGCGACACACGCGACGACGAGGTCATGCGCAACGCCCTGACCACGTTCTATTCCAACTCGCGCTACGCCGTGATCAACTCGGGCGGCATGATGTCGCAGTTCGTGGGCGACGAGGTGGTGGCCCTGTTTGGCGTGCCCGACGTGCAGGACGGTTACGCCAAGCGCGCCCTCGATTGCGCGCGCTCCCTGCTGCAAATCGGCAGCTCGGTTTCGAACCGCTGGCAGCGCGAGATCGACCGCATTCAACCTTCAGGCGGGGTGCACATCGGCATGGCCATGGGCGACATCCAGTCCGTGCTCTACCGGCCCTTTTGCAGCAGCCATGTCGGCATCGTGGGCGACGCCGTCAATCTCGCCGCGCGCCTGCTCGCCCAGGCGTCGACGCACGAGATCGTCGTGTCCAATACCTATTTACAGACCCTGCCCGATCGCGACCAAAGCGGCTTTCAGGAAATGGAACCGCTCGAGGCCAAGAACGTCGGCCTCATCAAGGCGTGGAAGCTGCAGCAACAGTCGAGCTACTCCACGCGCGGGGCCTGACGAGCCCGCCTATTTCGCGTCCTTTGCAATCACACCACAGGCGATGCGATCGCCTGCATTGCCGGCCGGGTCGGTCTTCATGTCGTCGGCCTTGGCGTGAACCACCAACGCGGTTCCGCCGTTGCTGTAGAGCGAATGGGCGTCCGTCCCGAGATTCACGCCCTTGTTGACGATGGTGGCCTTGGCACTGCCCTTGTCGTCCGCAGTGAAGTTGAGCATGTCCCCGGCGTGACAGCCCTCCGGATTCTCCAGCCCGTGCTTCTTCCCATCGGGATTGAAGTGCGGGCCGGCGGACTTGAAATCCGGGGCGTCGCATTTCGCGTTCTGATGAAAGTGAATGGCGTGCTCGCCGGGCGTGAGTCCGTGCAGGCTGAGCTTCAGCTCGACGCCGGCGGCGATGGGCTTGATCTTGACGGATCCCATATCCTTGCCGGTGGCATCCTTGACGGCGACGGTGATTGCACTTCCCTTGGCCATGCCCCTGGCTGACACAAGAGAGAATAGAGACAACAACAGGATGATTTTGCGCATGATGCGCAATCTTAGCGCCGATAGTGTCCGCGTCCACCGCGACACGGCCAGGCTGCCTCGCGGAGGACGGCAGGCTATTCGACGACCAAGGCGTTGAACGCGGTCAGAAGCTGCCGGCAGGCATCCAGGGCGGCGAGCTCACTCGGCCGCCTGATCGCCGCCTGACCGCCGCCAAGCGCTGCGAGCGCCCGCGCGGCTCGCATGAAATCGCTCGCCCCCGCAATACGCGCGATTTCCGGCTGGTTCCGCCCGGCATAGTCCAGAAACGCCTGGTGGTATTCATCCAGCTTGGCGCGGCGCTGGTCGATGCCCAACCCACCAGGCGCCTTAAGGCCGCGGAACCAAGACTGCCCCGCCAAGGCCAGCCTGCGCATGTGCCACGCCGCCCCCTGTCCGTCGCTGGTTCCTTCTTGCGACACCTCTTCCATCTGCCACGCCGTGCGCGCCACAAGAAATTCGCCGCGAAACGTCGCCGCCATCCGGGCGACAGACTCGATTTTTTGTCCGGCCTGGATCGCCGCGAGGTACGTCTCCGCCGCCGCCTGCAACTCGGCCATCGCAGGCTCCGTCGCTGCTGCTTCGCGCACCAGGCCCTGACATTGGGCGAGCTCGTCTCCGCGCAGACGCGCACGACTGCCTTTCTTCGCTTCGCCATTCGCATCGGCGATGAGGGCAAGACACTCGGTGAAGTGATCGAGCTTGGCAAAAGCACGATCGATTTCGGCGGCTGGTCGCGCATCGTCGGGGTAGCCGGCGGCCAGCTCGGCCGAAAGCGGCTCCGGATCGGTGGGACTCGGCAGCGGCAGAATGTGGCCGAGACGGACCGACAATTTCAAGCCAGTCTTGGCGGCGAAGGAAAAACGGCGGGTCACCCGCCCTGGCGCGGCGGCGTTGAGCACGTGCGCTACCCCCGACTCCAGCGCAAGCTCGCCCTTCGCGACCGGGATGTGGTCGATCTGCACGCTGGCGTCGGCCGGCTCCACTGTCAGAAAAAACCTGGTGGCTCCGCCTCGCCGCGCGAGCAGGCCGCCATCGCCACCTGGACGCAAAATGCTGTACACAACCCGCGCACCGGCGAGAAGTGAGAGCAGAATGCCTGCCTTGACCAGCCGCGATCGCGTACGCCGGGAAAATACCGGTTGCGGTGCCAGCGTGCCCTTGTCCTGCGCCACAGTGTGCGGCCGCGGCGGTGCGTCCAGCTCCAGCGGAGGCGGGTCGAAGCGGGCGGGCGTCAAAGGTTGAGCCACGGGAGATCTTGCCGTCAGCGGCCGGTCAGTATCGTCGGCCAACAAGGGCGACATGGCTCTATCCGGCGGCGGCGCGAACGGATCTTCGCCCGGCAGGGCCCGGCGCGCTTTGCCGCTGGCCGGCTTGCTGGGCGGCGCGACTTCGAGCAAACCGATCGACGCTAGCCCGTCGCCGCGGTGGTCGCTTGACGACGGCGAGACCCGCAACGGATCGCCGATGGAGGCGGATGTGAGCAGGGGCGCCGGGGTCGCGTCCCCGTCGCCACCGGAAATCGCCTCGCGCATGGCGACCGCGTTCGCAAAGCGCTTCGCGATGTCGCGGTCGAGCGCACGTACGATGGCGGCTTCCAGAGCGGCCGGAATGTCGGGTCGCAGGCTGCGCGGCGGCGGATATTTGCCATCAAGCAGCCCGCACAGGATTTGCGCGTACCCCTCGCCGACGAAGGGCGTGCGGCCACACAGCATCTCGTAGAGAACGACCCCGGCGGAGTAGATGTCCGTGTGGTGGTCGATGAGCGACACTTGACCGATGGCTTGCTCGGGCGACATGTAGAGCGGCGTGCCGAGGATCGCGCCGACCATGGTGCCGGCAACCTTCGCCGTCGCCGCCGGGCTGGATCCCTGCGGCTGCATCACCTTGGAAATGCCGAAGTCGACGATCTTGACGAAGTTGAGTCGGTCGTCGCTGTTGATGACGAAAATGTTGTCGGGCTTGAGATCGCGATGGACGATGCCGTTCTTGTGGGCGGCCGACAGACCGCTCAGCACTTGGACCATCAGGTGAACCGCGAGGGGGATGGGAAGGCGTGGCGTTTTCTGGAGGATGGAAACCAGCGGCTCGCCGTCGAGCAGCTCCATCACCATGTAGAGAAGACCGTCGGAGGTGCGGCCGAGGTCGAACACGTCGACGATGTGCGGGTGGCCGATGGCACTGGCGGCGCGCGCCTCGCGCTCGAAGCGAGCCCCGAGCTGGGGGTCGGCGAGGACCTCTTGCAGCAAGGTCTTGATCGCTACGCGCCGGCCGAGCGCCATGTGCAGAGCTTCGTAGACCACGCCCATGGCCCCGCGACCCAGCTCGCGGGTGATTTGGTACTTGCCATCGAGCAGCTCGCCGATGGCAAGCGCGGCCGGCCGATTGGTCGCCATCGCCAGTCCCGTGACAGGACAGACGCTGGTTTCCCTGGGGTGCGGGCTACCGCAATGTGGACATTCCACCCGGCGAGAATATCAGCAGGCCGCGTACCTGTCAGGAAGCCGGCTGGCGTCGCAAGCGTTCAAAGCCCAACACCTGAGGTGGTGAAATCTCAACACCTGCCGATTTCCCGCCGTGGCTGGGCGAGTGTTTCCGTCTAGTTAGGCCAGAATCCCCGTCTGGCGCGCGCCTTGCTGCATTGCCTGTTTGTCATGGAAGCCACCATCGAATCCGGTAGCGAACACACGACGGCACCACGGCAGACCAATCGAAGCACCGCCACCTCGCGGCAGCGCGAGATGTCGACCCTGGCTCTGCCCAAGGTTCTGCTGTGCGACCTCGATGGAACGCTCGTCGATACCATGCCCGTGCTTGCCGACCTGGCGACGGAAGTCATGGTCGGGTTGTATGGCATTCCCAAGCCGCTGGCACGGGAGCTGTACTTGGCCACCTGTGGGCTGCCGTTCATCGCCCAGCTTGAAGATATTTTTCCGGGTGACGCCCGCAATCGCGAGGCCTCGGATTTGTTCGAGGGCAGCAAGCCGGCCCGCTGCGGCTCGGCGCGCATGCCGGCCGACACGCTAGCGGCCCTCGTCGATCTTAAGCAACGCGGCGTGCGCGTCGCGGTTTCGTCGAACAACGGCCGCAAGAATGTCGAAGCCTTCGCCGGCAGCGCCGACTTCTCGTTCGACCTGGTCATGGGCTACGGCAACGGCCTGTCCAAGGGCCGGCCGCACGTGCAAATGGTCGAGCGCGCCTTCGGTGTGGGGCGCGGCGAGATGATGTTCATCGGCGACTCGCTCCACGACGGCGAGATCGCCATGGTCGAGGGTTTGCCCTTCGTGGGCGTGGCCGGTACTTTCTCGAAAGAGAGTTTTCTGCTCCGCTTTCCGGGCGTTCCGGTCGTGCACCGCTTTGCCGAGCTGCTCGATCTGTTCGAAAGCAAGGTCGCAGCAGCAGCGGCCGGCTATTAGCGCATCTCGGGCGCAGCATGGATGTGATTCTGCTGGCCGCCGGGCTGGGAAGCCGACTCGGCTCGCTCACTCGGGATCTGCCCAAGGCGCTGATCGAAGTGGGTGGACGGCCGCTGCTGCTTCACGCCCTGTCGTTCGCGACGCAGCTTCGCCCTTCGCGCATCATCGTCGTAGGTGGCTTCGGCTTTCCCCTGGTGCGCAAGGCGCTGGCCAAGTTTCCTGGTGGCGATACGCCACCTGTCGAATTGGTTGAGAACAACCACTTTCGCGACGGCAATTTGGTTTCGCTCTTGACCGCCAAGCCACTCGTTTCTGACGGCTTTCTCGTGATGAACGTGGACCACATCTACCGGCCCAGCATCGCCGCCGTGGTGGCGCCGGAAGTCGCCGAGGTGACCGCGTTCATCGACACCGACCGCAAGCTCGGCGACGACGACATGAAAGTCGAACGGGGTGGCGACGGCCGGGTCGTGGCCATCGCAAAGACGCTTGCCAAATTCGACTGCGGCTACGTAGGCATGACCCGCGTGCCGGGCGCGCTGCTTGAGAGCTATTTCCAAGAGGCGGACCGAGCGCTGGCCGAGGAAGGACGCGCCATCCACGTGGAACGCATCTTGGCGCGTTTGGCGAAGACCGACACCGCTCCCAGTTGCCGCGACATCAGCGGCCACGGCTGGCTGGAGGTCGACACCCCGGACGAGCGCACCGCCGCGGAAGCCAGGCTGGCGACCGCCGGCTGGGCGTAACCGGCCGCGCGTGGTAGTTCACGCTCACCCATGAACGTGCCTTCCCAGACGCTCTGGTATCCCTACGCGCAGATGCTCGGCCTCGAGATCCCAAACGAGGTCGTGCGCGCGCACGGCGTGGAGCTCCAACTTCGCGACGGGCGAATTCTCATCGACGCCATCGCGAGCTGGTGGTGCGTGATCCACGGCTACAACCATCCCGAGCTGAATGCGGCGCTGCGGGCGCAGATGGACGATTTTGCCCACGTCATGCTGGGCGGCCTCACCCACGCGCCCGCGCAACGCCTGGCCGATCGGTTGGTGGCGCTGGCTCCGCCCGGGCTCGCGCACGTGTTTTTCGCCGACTCGGGCTCGGTGGGCATGGAAGTGGCCATGAAAATGGCGGTTCAGTATTGGCAGAACCTCGGTGTGACGGGCAAGCACGCCTTCCTGTCGCTGCGCCACGCCTACCACGGCGACACCACCGGCGTGATGAGCCTCGGCGATCCCGACGATGGCATGCATCGGCTGTTTGCCGGCTATCTGCCTCGGCAACACTTCGTGCCGCCGCCCGAAGGAATGGGCGACGGACGGGGCGAAATCCGCCGCTCTGTCGACGAAGCCGTCGTTGAGCTGCGCGCGGTGCTCGGCAAGCACGGGCATGAAATCGCCGCCTTCGCCTGCGAGCCGCTTTTGCAAGGCGCGGGCGGTTTCAATTTCTATCCGCCGAGCTATCTGGCCGAGGCGCGCCGCCTGTGCGACGAACACGACGTGCTCCTGATTTGCGACGAAGTGGCGACCGGGTTCGGCCGCACCGGAACCCTGTTCGCCTGCGAGCAGGCTGGCATCACTCCGGACATCCTGGTGCTGGCCAAGGGCCTCACCGCCGGCTACCTCGGGCTGTCGGCTACGCTGGCCAGCCATCGCGTGTTCCAGGCGTTCCTCGGCGCAGATCACGCCAAGGCGTTCATGCATGGGCCGACCTTCATGGGCAATGCCCTGGCCTGCGCCGTGGCCCTGGCGAGCATCCACATTTTCGAGCGCGACGGGTATCTGGCCAAGATCCGCCGCATCGAGGAAATTCTGCGCGAAGAGCTGCTCGATCTACGCGCGCCCTCCATCCGCGAAACACGCGTTTTCGGCGCATGCGGCGTCGTCGAGGTGCACGACCCGTCGGCATGGCAAGGCATTCAGGACTTCGCCGCCCGGCGCGGGGTGTGGCTGCGTCCTTTCGACAAAGTGGTCTACACCATGCCGGCGTACGTGATTGACGAGTCCAGTCTGCGCAATATCTGCCAGACCATGCGCGATTGGTTTGTGGCTCACTCGGGGACGAAGCGGTAGCCGCTGCCGCGCACGGTGATGAGGTGGCGCGGTTGTTCGGGATCGTCTTCCAGCTTGGCGCGCAGCTGCGCCACGAAGTTGTCCACCGTGCGCACCTGACCGGCCTGCCGCAGCCCCCACACCTCGCGCAGGAGCTGCTCGCGCGAATAGACCCGCCGCACGCTCCGGCAGAAGAAGCTGAGCAGCTCGAATTCAAGGTGGGTCAGGCGCACCGGCTTGTTCGCGCGGGTCACGGCACGCGTGTCCAGATCCACCGTGACGTCGCCAAAACGAAGAATCTGTTCCGGCCCCACGGCAGGTATCTCACCGCTCTTCGCCTCGGCGGCCACATCGCTCGACCGCGCCCCCAGGCGCGCGCGGCGAAGCACGGCCGCGACCCGCGCCAGCAGCTCGGCGAGCGCGAAGGGTTTGGTGACGTAGTCGTCGGCCCCGAGCTGAAGCGCTGCCACCTTGTCGAATTCATCCTGGCGCGCCGACAGCACGATGACCGGGACGTGATCCTCGGCTTCGCGCAGCCGTTCGAGAACCCACAGACCGCTCTGCTTGGGCAGCGAAATGTCGAGCAGGACCAAATCGGGTGCGTCGGTCGCGATGAGGCTACGCGCGCTTTCGCCGTCGCCGGCAACCTCGGTGCGGTAGCCCTGCAGCTTGAGATTGAGTGCCAGACCTTCCGCGATGGCGGCGTCGTCCTCGACGATGGCCACCAAGGGGCCGGGCGCTGCCACCTCGTTCATGGGGTCTGCTCGCAGCGGGGAAGAAGGATGCGAAAGCGCGCGCCGTGGCTGCCGTCCGATTTCACGTCGACCTTGCCGTGGTGGGCGTCGACGATGGCGCGCACGATGGCCAGGCCCAAGCCGGAGCCGAAGCTGCCGCGATTCTTGGCCGCAGAGCCGCGGCGAAATTTTTCGAAGATGGCTTCCTGTTCGGGGCGCGGAATGCCGTCGCCATTGTCGGTGACGGCGATGCTGACATGCTTGGTATCTGCCACGGCGACGATGTCGATCTTCTTTCCCTGCGCCGGCGTGTACTTCCACGCGTTGCCAAGCAAATTTCCCACCGCCTGCGCCAGCGCCGCCCGGTCACCGAGCACCGTCAGATTGGGCGCGAGGTCGACACGCAAGTCCACGTCGCTGCCGAACTTGATCGCTTCGAACGAAGCCAGCGCATCGGCCACGATGTCGGCCACGGTCACCGCGCGCCGATCGAAGACGGCGTGCCGATGCTCGATCTTGGACAGCTCGATGAGCCGGCCCACCAAACCGTCCAAGCGACCGAGCTCTTGGTTGATGACAGCGAGGCAGCGCTGCTGTTCCTCGTGATCGTGGACGCGACCCTCGCGAAGCGTGTCGATGAATATGCGGATGGAGGTCAGCGGCGTGCGCAGCTCGTGTGACACCGAGGACAGAAATTCGTTTTGGACCGCCGCCAGGCTCGCCCCGCGCGTGACGAAGATAGTCCCAATGATGTAGCCGGTAAGGGCCATCGCGCAAAAGGACAACACCAGGATGCCACCCACCACGGCCATGGACTTCGAGCCGCCGGTGGTGAGCAGGATAATCGCGATGACGGTCATCAGCACGGTGGGAATCAGCGCCGTCAGCGTGAAGATGAGGCGCGCCCGGTTTAACAGTCGCGTGGTGGGAGAGCGTACTCGCAAGCCCCGCTATTCTGGCAGATATCCGCGTCCATGGCCTCGCAAGAGGTCCAAGAAAGCAAAAGAAAGAGCGAAAACCCTAGGCGGCGTTGTCGGTGGTTTCCCGCATGGTGTCGGCGACCAAGGGACCGGCCAGCACGTTGGCGGGCGCCCGGCGCAGATCCCAGATTAGGCCGACAAGCTCGAAGCCGCGCAGGACGTAGTACGTCAGGTCAATTTCCCACCAAAAGAAGCCCTGTCGCGCCGAGCTTGGATAGTGGTGGTGGTTGTTGTGCCAGCCCTCGCCGGTGGTGAGGATGGCCAAAATCCAGTTGTTGCGGGAATCGTCGGTCGTAGCGTAGCGCCGCCGGCCGAACAAGTGGGTGAACGAATTGATGGAGAACGAGCCGTGCCAGAGCATCACGGTGGACACCATGAATCCCCACACCAGCCCGTGGACTCCACCCAGCAGCAGAAAGGCCAACCCAAGGGCGAACGTGGGCAGCAGCACATTGCCATCCCGGTCGAGCCAGCGAAGCTCCGGGAACTTGTACAAATCCGGCACCAGCTTGGGATCCGTCGCGCTCCAGGCATCGGTGAACAGCCAACCCATGTGGGAATACCAAAAGCCGCGCAATTTGGCCGAATGCACGTCCTTCTCGGTGTCCGAGTACTTGTGGTGCCAGCGATGATGGCTGGCCCACCAAAGCACGCCCCGTTGAGCCGCGCTCTGCGCGCCGATGGCCAG
>Ga0182027_10007609_pt1 | contig 15915 bp, 9 predicted proteins | sample 712E1DmetaG_FD_121300 | JGI IMG/M metagenome (GOLD analysis project Ga0182027, IMG submission 121300) | Permafrost microbial communities from Stordalen Mire, Sweden - 712E1D metaG (Illumina Assembly) | ecosystem: Environmental > Terrestrial > Soil > Wetlands > Permafrost | place: Sweden...
TGGCGGTCAAATCCAAGGGTCGCATCGTGTTCCTGCGGCTGACCGATATTGATCTGGTGGAGGCGGCGGACAACTACGTGAAGCTGTACGTCGGCAAAGATACGCACATGCTTCGCGAAACCATGACCGCCCTGGAGGGAAAACTTTCCCCGGATCGCTTCGTGCGCATCAGCCGTTCAGCCATCGTGAACATCGAATCGGTCAAGGAACTGCACCCCATGTTTCACGGCGAATACATGGTCACGCTGCGCAACGGCACGCGCGCGACGCTCACCCGGGGTTATCGGGAACAACTCCGGCAATTGGGCGTGATGACCTAGCCGCCAATTCAAAAACTTCTTCGGAAACGACCGTTCGCTCAAGGACTGCAAACGCCAGGCGGGGCGCGTTTAACAGCTTCAGATTTTAATGCACCCGCCTGCCTGGCTGGTTTCCATTTTTCAGCCTTTATTTCTCGCTGAATTTCGCCCCTTGCCGGGCGCAATTCACCCCTCAAACCTCGCAATGTGTCCCTAATCCGTTTCGATTCAACTGTTTTGTGTTAACTAACTTACACAATCTGGCGAATGGGTTTGGCCCGGTTCCCCAGCTTGAAACATGGAAATCAAACAGATAATTTATATGAAAAAGTCATGGATGTGGCTTTTATTCGGTGCCCTGCTGGCCGCTGGCAGCCTGGCCATGTCCGCGCAGGCGCAGAGCAATGTCGTCTATGCCGTTGAGTACAACCAGTCCACCAATCGGTTCGGCACCATTGATTTGTTGAACGGCAACTTCACCAGGGTTTCTTCCATCGGCACAACGATGATTAACGACATCGCCTACTGCCCCACGAACGGGATTTTGTATGGCATATCCAACACCACGGCTCTGGTGACGTTCAATAAAACCAACGGCACCATCACCAGTGTCGCAACCTTCAGCGTGAAAGGCATCCAGTCACTGGCCTTCCGGTACAGCGACGGAGCGCTGTTCGGAGCCACGCATACCAATTTGTACCGGATCAACCTCGCCACCGGCGGCGCAACCAACGTCGGAAATTTTGGCAGTCCCAGCAATCTCAACAGCCGGGCACAGAACATCCGCTTTGCGCAGGACGGCAATCTCTACGTCAGCAATACAAGCACGAACACCGATCTTTATCGGATCAACACTACGAATGGTGCCGCGACGTGGATGGGTGAAGCCGTCGGTCTTCCCTACCTGATGCTTCAGAACGCCAGTTCGAACATGTACGGCGTCTTTATCAATTTGGGAACTGCCAGCAACGGGATCCCCCAACTGATGACTTTCAACCTTGGCAGCTTCGTTGTCGGTGGAACCAATGCCAATGGCAGCACTCACCAGATTACCACCACCTTGGTGGGCGCTGGCACCAACTTCCCCCCCAATTTCAACTTCTCAGGAAACGTTCCCCAAGCGGTCACCAATCTGACTGTGCCGGTGAGCGCATCGGGACCTTCGAACCAGACGGCCGTGGCGGGAGGCAACGTGGTGTTCAGCACGGTGGCCTCAGGCACGCCGCCTTACAGCTATGCCTGGTTGAAGAACGGTTCGGCTATCAGCAGCCAAACCAACAGCAGCCTGACGTTGAACAATGTCATCACCAACGACGCGGCCACCTACAGTGTCATTGTGAGAGGAGCCTTGGGAACCGTGACCAACAGCGCAACTTTGACGGTGAACTTGCCGGTTACAGTGACCGCCGTACCAGTCAACCAAACAACCGTGCTCGGCGGCAACGCGACCTTCAGCGTGACGGCGACCGGAACCGGTTTGAGCTATCAATGGTTGTTTAATGGCTCGGTCATTGGCATCAGCAACAACCTGACGTTGACCAATGTGACCACCGGCCAGGCAGGAGTTTACACGGTGATTGTGAACGGAGCCGCCGGCAATCCGGTGACCAACAGCGCGACCCTGACAGTGAATGTGCCGGTTGCGGTGACCGCCGCGCCAACCAACCAGACCACCGTGGCGGGTGGCAGCACGACGTTCAGCGTGACCGCAACCGGAACCGGTTTGAACTATCAATGGCTGTTTAATGGCTCGGTCCTTGGGACCAGCAGCAGTCTTACGTTGAACAACGTGACCGCCAGCCAGGCCGGAATCTACACGGTGATCGTGAGCGGAGCCGCTGGCAATCCGGTGACTAACAGCGCGACTTTGACGGTGATCAAAGCCGGAGCCACCATAACCCTCGGCAGCCTGAGCCAGACTTACACCGGCACGCCAAAGCCGGCGACGGCGAGCACGACCCCGGGCGGACTGTCGGTGAGCTTCACCTACAACGGTTCGGCGACGGTTCCGACCAGCGCCGGCAGCTATACGGTGATTGGCACGATCAATGACGCCAATTACCAGGGCAGCGCCACCAACACCTTGGTCATCAGCAAGGCCTCAAGCACGATTTCGCTGGGCAGTCTCAGTCAGACTTACGACGGCGCGGCCAAAGCGGCGACGGCGAGCACGACCCCGAATGGTTTAGCAGTGAGCTTCACCTACAACGGTTCGGCGACGGTTCCGACCAGCGCCGGCAGTTATACGGTGATTGGCACAATCAATGACGCCAATTACCAGGGTAGCGCCACCAACACGTTGGTCATCAGCAAAGCCTCGAGCACGATTTCGCTCGGCGACCTGAGCCAGACTTACGACGGCGCGGCCACGGCGGCCACGGCGAGCACGACCCCGAATGGTTTAGCAGTGAGCTTCACTTACAACGGTGCCGCCACGGTGCCGACCGTTGCCGGCAGTTACACGGTGATTGGTACGATCAATGACGCCAACTATCAGGGCAGCGCCACCAACACCTTGGTTATCAGCAAGGCTTCGAGCGCAATCTCGCTCGGCGACCTGAGCCAGACCTACGACGGCGCGGCCAAGGCGGCGACGGCGAGCACGACCCCGAGCGGGTTGGCGGTGACTTTTACCTACAACGATTCGGCCAATGCACCAACCAATGCCGGCAGCTACACGGTGATTGGCACAATCAATGACGCCAATTATCAGGGCAGCGCCACCAACGCGCTGGTGATTGACAAGGCCTTGGCCGTGATCTCGCTCGGAAGCCCGGTCTCATTCAGCAGCCTGAGCCAGACTTACGATGGCACGGCCAAACAGTTGACAGCGACCACAACCCCGGGTGGGTTGGCGGTGGGCCTGACCTACAATGGTTCGGTCACGGTTCCCATCAACGCCGGCAGCTACACGGTCATCGGCACGATCAATGACGCCAATTATCAGGGCAGCACCACCAACGCGCTGGTCATCAACAAGGCATTGCTGACGGTGACAGCCGACAACAAGAACAAGATTTGTGGACAACCCAATCCGCCGCTGACGGCCAGTTACAACGGCTTTGTCGGTGGCGAGAGCGCCAACGCACTGTCGTTGCCTGCGGTCTTGAATACGACGGCAATAGCCACAAGTTGTGCGGGCAAGTATCCGATCACCGTCGGCGGCGCGGCCGCCGCCAACTACGCGATCCAGTATGTGGACGGAACACTACAAGCGTATTCGGCCCCGCAAGTGTCTGGCGCCAGCGTCAGCGTGAACGGAACGCAGCAGTTCGTCGTCAGTTTCCCGACCATCGCCGGCCAGACGTATCAACTTGAATACACCACTGACGATCTTATTGTGCCCAAGTGGACACCTTTGGGTACGCCCTTCGCCGGAATCGATGGTATTATTGCCGTGACCAACAACATTGGTCCCACTCCGAAATGCTTCTTCCGGGTGGAAGTGCTGGAAGTACAGTAAACAACCGTTGCAGCGCGGTTCAAAGATTGTACTGCGCGTGCGATCAGGCACGTAGGACAGGCGTCGCGCCTGTCTCCATCTTCACAAATCTCGCTTACTGATTGGTGGAAATTCGCAGCCGCAACCCTTCATCGAAAAAACCGAGGTTTTTATGAATTTCAGAGACCGGCGCGACGCCTGTCCTACTGCATGGATACGGCCTGGACACCCGCTCCATTCCATTTGTGCAACACGCCCTTGACACCGCCCCCATGCAGCGTCGTGGAAAGCGGAGCGCCGATCTCCGAATCGGCACGAACAAGCCATTCCCTGCGAACCTCGCCGAATCGGAGTTCGGCGCTCCGGAGGCAATATCAGGCGCCCCTTCCAAAAGGCAGTTGAAGTTTTTGCTGGCCATCGTGTAGGGAAACTGATAGTGTTGTCGGCGACTTGGGGAAGAGCTGTTGGTTTGCAGCGGGATAATGAAAACTCCGCCACCATGGCCGGACGAAAACAGCGTCTTGAGGTGCCCCGGCAGTATGCCGTTCTGGATACGCCGCCGGAGAAGGCCCTCGACACTCTCATCACTCTCACCGCGCTCGCAGCGCAAATCTGCGGTGCTCGCCAACTGTCCAGTTCGCTGCCAAAGGAGCGACCATGATCTTGATTGACCTGATCTACAATCTGGCGCTTCTGATCGCGTTGAGTGTGGTCAGCGGTTTCGTGGACCTGCGGTGGAAGAGGAACACCCGGCCGGGAATGCTGCTTCAGGGTGTGGTGTTTGGGGGTGCGGCGGTTATCGGCATGCTGCGCCCGTTTGTCTTCGCCCCCGGACTGATCTTCGACGGCCGGTCGGTGATGATCAGTTTGGGCGGGCTGTTTTTCGGGCCATGGACGGCGGCGGTGGCCTGTCTGATGACGATTCCGCTCCGCGTGGTTCAGGGAGGTCCCGGCGCAGGGATGGGGGTGTTGGTGATTCTGGTTTCGGCGGTGATCGGAGCCGGCTTCCATTGCCGCCGGCAACGGAAGTTGGGGGAGGAATCAGCCTCCATGCTTTTGTTGTTTGGCCTCGTGGTGCATCTGGCCATGCTGGCGATGACGCTCGCTCTGCCGCCGAACATGATTCTTCCCGTGCTCAAGCGCATCAGTTTACCGGTGATGCTGGCATATCCGCTGGCGACGGTTCTGATCGGCAAAATTCTTTCGGATCAAGCGACCCGGAGCGGCTTTGTGGAGTCGTTGCGGGAAAGCGAGCGGCGCTTTCGCCGCCTTTCCGATGCAGCGTTTGAAGCTGTCGCCATTCACAAGCAAGGTATTCTGTTGAGCGCAAATGACCAATACTTCGAAATGTTCGGGTACACCCCCGATGAACTGGTCGGGAAACAGGCTCTGCCGCTGACGGTTGCGCCCGCAGCCAGGGAACACTTGATGAAACAGGTGGAGAGCGGCGGCCTTGGACCGTATGAATCCATCGGGTTGCGGAAGGACGGGACCAGCTTCCCGATGGAGATTCGAGCGCGGGAAGCGGAACACGAGGGACAAAATATCAGGGTGGGAGCCATCAGGGACATCACCGAGCGCAAGCGGGCGGAGGAGGCACTGCGAGAAAGCGAGGAAAAGCACCGCGTGTTGATCGAAACCACGGCAACCGGATTCGTGTTCCTGGACGCGGATGGCCGCGTGCTCGACGCCAATGACGAATACCTGCGGCTGGCCGGCTATGACAAACGAGAACAGATCCTGGGCCGGCGCGTGACCGAATGGACGGCTGAATATGACCAGGCTCGAAATATCGGGGAAGTCAAGAAGTGCATTGCCAGCGGTGCGGTGCGAGGACTGGAAGTTGATTATGTGCATCCGGACAAAACCGTGGTTCCGATTGAGATCAACGCTTCAACTCTGGGCGGGGGCGACAGCTTGAAAATTGTGGCATTGTGCCGGGACATCACCGGGCGCAGGCGGGCGGAAGCGGCGCTGCACGAGAATCAGCGCCAACTGGCCGAAGCCAATCAAATGCTGCAGATGGTGATGGACACCATTCCGGTGCGGATTTTCTGGAAGAACACGGACCTGGTCTTTCTGGGATGCAACCGCCTTTTTGCGGAGGACGCCGGGCAAAAAGCCCCCGAGGAGATTCTTGGAAAGACTGATTATGAGATGGGCTGGCGGGAGCAGGCGGAACAATATCGCCAAGATGACATGGTCGTCATGCGTTCCGGCAGTTCCAAGCTGGGTTACGAGGAAACCCAAACCACGCCCGATGGCAAACGGCTTTGGCTGCGAACCAGCAAGATTCCTCTCCGTGACATCAATAATCACATCATCGGGATTTTGGGCACCTATGAAGACATCACCGAGCGCAAGCGAGTGGAAGAAAAGATTGCCGAAGCGAACGAGGAGTTGCGTGCGAGCAACCGCATCGTTTCGGCCATCACGGGCGTCTTGAATCTTCAGGAGATTTTGGACCTCGTGCTGAACGAGGCGCTGGGCATTGCGGAGCTGGAAGGCGGCACCATTTGCCTGGTGGCGCCGGACGAAACCCTGGAACTGGCCGCCCAGGTGGGCACCTCCGAGGCGACCATTCGCGATCTCACCACCAACCAGATCAAGGTGGGCGAGTGCCTGTGCGGGGAATGTGCCCGCACCCGATGTCCGTTGATCCTGCGAAATCGCGCGGAAGTGCTGGAGTATTCCACGCGGGAGTCAACACGCGGAGAGAACATCCATTTTCACGCTGCGTTTCCGCTGGTGACCGCCCGGAAATGCGTGGGTGTTTTGTGCGTATTCACGCGCACGGACAAGAAACCTTCGGAGCAACGGTTGAAGCTGCTGGAAACGATGACCGGCCAGGTGGCGCTGGCCATTCAGAATGCCCGGCTCTACGAGGAAATCCATCGCCACACCGGCGAACTGGAGCAGCGCGTGGCGAAACGGACGGCGGAACTGGCCGTGGCCAAGGAGCGGGCCGAGGAATCGGACCGCCTCAAATCCGCGTTTCTGGCGACCATGTCGCACGAACTGCGCACACCGTTGAACTCCATCATCGGCTTCACCGGCATCATGCTGCAAGGGCTGGCCGGGCCGTTGAACGGTGAACAGGCCAAACAACTGGCCATGGTGCAGAGCAGTTCGCGGCATCTGCTGGCGCTCATCAACGACGTGCTGGACATCTCGAAGATTGAAGCCGGCCAGCTTGAAATCCGGGCCGAACGGTTCGACTTGCCGGCCTCGCTGGAGAAGGTGGCCGCGTCGGTCAAACCGCTGGTGGATAAAAAAGGGCTGGCGTTGCGGGTGGTTTTGTCCCCGAACGTGGGTCAGGCCGTCAGCGACCGGTTGCGCGTCGAGCAAGTGTTGCTGAACCTGTTGAACAATGCCGTCAAATTCACCGAACGTGGCGAGGTCACGCTGGAAGCCGGGTTGATCAAGGATTACACATTCCCCAACCAGGGCACGCCCCAGCCCGTGGCGTGCCTGCGCGTGATTGACACCGGCATTGGCATCAAACCGGAGGACATGGGGAAAATCTTCCAGCCATTCCGGCAGATTGATTCCGGCCTGACGCGGCAGCATGAGGGCACGGGGCTGGGGCTGACCATTTGCCGCCGATTGGCGGACCTGCTGGGCGGGGAAATATCCGCCAAGAGCATCTGGGGTGAGGGAAGCGAGTTCACGTTCACTTTTCCACTGAAGAAATGAACCACGAAACACACGGCGAAAATTTGGACTGCGGTGGCAGAGCGCAGCGGCGACACCGCTTTTCGACTGCCGCCAGAACCGCCAAAGCGGCGTGGCGCTTCGCTTTCCGCCGCAGTCCAAAACACCCATGAAACCGAAAATTCTTTTGATCGAAGACCACGAGCAGAACCGTTATCTCGCCTCGTTTCTGCTGGAAAAACATGGCTACACGGTGGTATCCGCATCCGATGGCCCTGCTGGCATCGAGCTGGCCAGGACCATCAAACCCGCGCTCATCCTGCTCGACATCCAGTTGCCAACGATGGACGGCTACACCGTGGCCCGGGAACTGCGGAAGGATCCGGCCCTGCGGAACATCCCCATCATCGCCGTCACGTCCTACGCGATGGCGGGCGACCGCGAAAAATCGCTGGCGGCCGGATGCAATGGCTACCTGGAGAAACCAATCAACCCCGACACGTTTGTGACTGAGATTGAGCGATTCCTGCCGCAAAACCAGAAAGGAGAGCAACATGATCCAAGTCCTGATAGTAGATGACCGGGAGGAGAGCCGCTATTTCCTCGAAACGCTGTTGAAGAGCAGCGGCTACGTGGTTGAGACCGCCTGCCACGGCGCCGAGGCCCTCGACAAGGCGCGGCAAAACCCACCGCAATTCATCATCTCCGACCTGCTCATGCCAGTGATGGATGGCTATACCCTGTTGCAACAGTGGAAAGCGGACGAGCGGCTCAAGCCGATTCCCTTCGTTGTCTATACCGCCACCTACACCGATCCCAAAGACGAGCAACTGGCCCTGAGCCTCGGCGCCGATGCCTTCATCCTTAAACCCGCCGAGCCGGAGGATTTCATCGCGCGCATCGGCCAGGTCGTTGCTGCTGCCGGCAAGCAGACCGCGATTCAAACGCCGCCGTCCGCCGCGCCCGACCGCATGCCCATTGCGGCTCCGGAGGAAGAAGAGGCGAGGAACCTCCGGCTCTACAACGAAGTGCTCATTCACAAGCTGGAAGACAAAACGGAGGAATTGAAATTGGCCAACTGCGAACTCCAGCGCGATATTGCGGAGCACAAGCAGATGCGGAAACGGCTGATGGAAAGCGAGCGGAAGGCGCACGCCATCTTCGATCTCTCGTTCGGTTTCATAGGGCTTCTGACCCCTGATGGGTCGCTGATCGAAGCCAACCGTTCCGCGCTCGACTTCGCGGGCGTCCAACTGTCGGATGTGGCGGGCAAGCCTTTTTGGGAAGCGCCTTGGTGGACCCACTCGACGGAGGTGCAGGAACAGATTCGCTCGGCGGTGCGAACTGCCGCTGCCGGTGAGCTGGTGCGATTTGAAACGACGCACCGCGCCACCGACGGTGTGCTCCATACCGTGGACTTCTCGCTCAAACCCCTGAAGGATGAAGCGGGCCGGGTCGTTTTGCTGATCCCCCAGGGGCGCGACATCACCGACCGCAAGCGGGCGGAGGACGCGCATGCCCGCCTGGCAACCGCCGTGGAGCAGGCCGCCGAGGCGATTGTGATCACGGACACCACCGGCGAGATTCTCTATGTGAATCCCGCCTTTGAAAAGACCGCCGGTTACACACGGCAGGAGGCGGTCGGGAAGAATCCGCGAATACTAAAAAGCGACAAACACGACATCGCCTTTTACCGTCAGATGTGGGAAACGCTTACGCAGGGCAAGGTGTGGTCGGGACGGATCATCAACAAAAAGAAAAATGGCGCGCTTTACGAGGAGGAGATGACCATCTCGCCCATACGCGACTCGGCGGGCAAGGTCATCAATTACGTGGCCGTCAATCGTGACGTGACCCAGGAAGTCGCGCTGGAAGAACAACTCCGCCAGTCTCAAAAAATGGAATCCATCGGCCAGTTGGCCGGCGGCGTGGCGCATGACTTCAACAACATCCTGGTCGTCATCCAGGGCAACGCCTCCTTGCTGCTCGAGGCGGAAAACCTGCCGGAAGCGGACGCGGACCTGGCCAAGCAAATCATCAATGCCGCCGAACGCGCCGCCGGGCTGACGCGGCAACTGCTGGTGTTCGGCCGCAAGCAGGTCATGCAGCCCGACCACCTGGATCTCAATCAGGTGGTGGGCAACATGACCAAGATGCTTCAGCGCATCCTGGGAGAGGACGTCGCCTTGCGATCCGACTACAGTCCCACCCTTCCCGCGGTCTTTGCAGACGCCGGCATGATCGAGCAAGTGCTCCTGAATCTGGCGGTGAACGCGAGAGACGCGATGCCGGACGGCGGGCGGTTGATGATCGCGACCGCGTCGAAGACCAGTGGCCCGGAATACGCGCAACCGAACCCGGCCGCCGCTCCGGGCCAGTGTGTTTGTTTGAGCGTCACCGATACCGGCTGCGGCATTGCTCCCGAAAATCTCTCCCGCATCTTCGAGCCCTTTTTCACCACCAAGGGCATCGGCAAGGGAACCGGCCTGGGACTCGCCACCGTCTATGCCATTGTCAAGCAGCACCGCGGCTGGATCGAAGTTGACAGCCAGGTGGACAAGGGGACGACGTTTCGCATTTACCTGCCGGCCGCCAAGGATGCCAATGCGAAACAAAAAACAGCGGCGGTCACCCATGAGCTGCCAAAAGGAGATGAAGTCATCCTGGTCGTGGAAGACGAACAGGCCGTGCGCCTGCTCGTCGGCAATCTCCTGCAACGCTGCGGTTATACCGCCTTGCTGGCCGTCTCGGGAATTGAGGCGCTCAATCTTTGGGGGCAGCACAAGGACGAAATCCAGCTTCTGCTCACCGATATGGTCTTGCCGGACGGCATGATGGGACGCGAACTGGCGGAACAGTTAAAAGGCGAAAAGCCGAAATTGAAGGTGGTCTATACCAGCGGCTACAGCGCCAGCGTGGTTGGCAAGGGACCGGCGCTGGTCGAAGGCGTCAACTTCCTGCAAAAGCCGTATCATCCGCACAAACTCGCGCAAACGGTGCGGGATTGCCTGGATCAGAAATAACACGCCGCGCTTTCACGAATCCTTCTTCCAGAATTGATGCGGTATGGCGGGTCCGCCCAGGCGAAAACCTTGGAAGCATGAGCATTACATGCCCCACATATGCACAATATTGGCTGGGTCTACGGGTTTCAGCCACTCGCTCATCTTGGCACTCCCGCCGCCGCCGCTTGATGGGGGGATAACAATCAAGTAGTCCCACCAGTTTATAATGGCATTGGCCAGCTCTCCCGCCTGATAGAGACGGTTCCGGCCTTTTAGTGTCTTGTCCGCATAGACCGCATGCCAGTTGTTTGGATCGTACACTTCAAAAAACACCGCGTTATCCACCTTGCGGTAACCCTTGACCACGATAAAGTGCCCGCCGGCGAAGCTATAGAACCGCCTGACCCTATACTCGCTCGTGGTATCCAGCGTAAGATATGCGGTGCTGATGCAGAGAATCACCAGATTGCTCTGACTCAACAGACCCATGAGCTGGTTCGTTCCGGTGAAAGAACTCGTCGTATTCGGAACGGAATAGAGGTTTAAATAATTGATGATGTCGGAGGTATACCACCACCCGCCACCCCTGGGATAGGTGTTGCGGGCGTCTTCGGCGGTCTTGCTGAAGCTCTGGTTATACCATTTGATCCCCATGGTAACGGAGGATGGACCACAATTAGCGCTGGCAGAAGCGCCCGTATCTGCCTGGTCAATGTACCAATCGTACGGACGATCGGTGTGCGCATAGGTGTTCTGCGTCGTCCCCACCCCCCAATTGCTTAAAAATGGCGTCTCGTAATAGTATTTCCAGTCGTACCAGAATGTTCGATTGGTAAACTCCAAAACCCTGTAATATCCGCTGGTTCCCTGCTTGGGAGCCAGGACATTGGTCAGGCTGCCGGTCGCGTTCACCGGTGGAAGCGCATCGCTCCAAAACCTGCTGGTAAGAGTCGGGCATGCCTGAACCTGATATGAATAGCCGTTGGCCGTCTCAAACCGCAGGCGAATCTGGTTATTGGTCGGCGAAGTGCCAACAATCCGGCCTCCCGATCCCGCAGCATTGGCCAGACTCGCCAATCCCACACCGAGTGTCAGAGCAATTTGAATATAAGTCTTCGTGACCATCATTTTTCTGGTTGGCTCGCATGTCTGCACGCCCCAACGACCGTAATTTTGCCACGCCAGGCCAAAGATGTCAATCCCGACACCGTTGCGAAACCCGCCCCGGTTGCCGGCCTTTCCGGCAAAAACCCCGGCTCGGAATGGCGTCAGCCCCGGACAGAAACAAGCCGGGCCGGCACATTGAACCCGGCTCACACGGCTTTGACGGAACTGAATCTGGCCGGCAGCCGCCGTTGTCCCGGTTCGGGAATTGGACAGTTTGTCCACTTGTGGCGCTGGGTGCCACAAACCGAACACGGTCCGAAATACATCTTCTTTTGTTTGCCCCGGCGCAAAGACTTTCGCTTGTCCCCGGCGGGCAAACCCGTCACATTTTTCGCCTATGGGTTCACATGCCAGGCTGCAGGAAAAAATCGCCGGCGGATTGGGCGGTTTGGGGTTTTTGGCGGTGGTCGGACTGTCGGATTACGCCACGGGATACAAGCTCACTTTCTTTATTTTTTATCTGTTGCCCATCCTGTTTGTTCTGCGATACGTGGGACCGGGGTTTGCCTTCGTGATGGCGGTGATCTCGGCGGTGGTCTGGCTGTTCGTCAACATTGCGGCAGGGGAGCGTTATTCGGATTTGCTGACCCCGATATGGAACACCGGCATCCGCCTGTCGACTTATCTCCTGGTGATCATTCTGTTTTCCACCCGGGACCATTTGAAGAAACTGGTGGATCAACGGACGGAAAGCTTGCGGCAGGAAATCCGGGAGCGCAGCCGCCTGCAGAAGGAACTCCTGGAAATCGCGGAAGCCGAGCAGCGGCGGATCGGCCATGATTTGCATGACAGTCTGGGGCAGCATCTGACGGCCACCGCCCTGGCGGGCAAGGTGCTGGCAAAAAAGCTGGCCAACAAATCCATGGTCGAACCCGCCGCGGCTGACCGCGTGGTGGCCATGGTGGAAGAAGCGATTGAGCTGACCCGGAACCTTGCCCGCACGTTGCATCCCATCGAGTTGGGGGCGGATGGCTTGGTGGATGCGCTGCAGAACCTGGCGGCCAACCTGTCCAAAGCCTTCAATGTTTCCTGTCGTTTGCAGCATTCCGGGGTGGTGGTTTTGAACGACCCCAAGGCGGGCATCCATTTGTATCGCATTGCCCAGGAGGCGGCGAGCAACGCCATCCGTCATGGCCGCGCCCGTAACGTTGTCATCTCGCTGGACGCCACCAGTAAAAGCATCATGCTGGCGGTGACGGATGATGGCGCTGGATTGCCGGCGGACGCGCGGACCAAAAAAGGCATGGGCCTGCGGATCATGGATTATCGCGCTGGCATGATAGGTGCGACTTTTGACATCCAAAATTTGCCGGCGGGCGGTGTGCGCGCAGTATGCGTTTTACACCCCCGGCTGACGGACACTGAAAATTATGCCGCCGAAAATTAAAATTCTGCTGGTGGATGACCATCCGCTGGTGCGGGAGTGGCTCACCAACCTGATCCATGAGGAGCCGGATTTGGACGTCTGTGGCTCGGCCGGCAACGCCCGCGAGGCGCTCGGTTTGATCGGGACGCTCCTGCCCCGGATTGTCGTGGTGGATATTTCGCTGGATGGCGGTTCGGGCCTGGAACTCATCAAGAACGTCAAAGCGGTTCATCCCCAGGTGGACATGATTGTCCTGTCCATGCACGACGAAATGCTCTATGCCGAGCGGGCCATGCGGGCCGGGGCGGCTGGTTATGTCATGAAACGCGATGCCACCGACAAGGTGTTGGCGGCCATCCGCACGGTGCTCCAAGGCGGCCTTTATTTCAGCAACGCCGTCAACGCCGCGCTGGCGCAAAAGCTCGTCCAAGGCGCGGGCGACCAGCCGGCGGCCATCGCCGCCTTGAGCGATCGCGAACTCGAGGTGTTTCAATTGCTTGGGCGTGGCTACAGCACGCGCCAGATTTCCGAGCAGATGAATGTGGGTTTCAAAACGGTTCATGTCTATTGTGCCCGCATCAGGGAAAAGCTCAACCTGGTTAATATCAATGAACTGATTTTTCAAGCCATTCGCTGGCATGAAAGCCAGCAGCCCCGCTAAGGACTCCCACCACCACCATTGTAGGAAATCTTCCTACAAGATAATTAGCAAAAGCCATACAGGCGTTTTTTGCGTTTGGTTTTAGGGTTGCTGCTGTTTGAACCATGGCGGTTGCGTCAGGCAATACCGGAACCAAATTGTCATCATTATAGCCTGCCTGGCGCTGAGTTCCACCGCCTTAAAAGGAAAGAGAAATAACATATGAAAAATATCAAAGCCACCCGTACGGCGGGCTTCACATTGGTGGAAATCATGATTGTCGTGGCCATTATCGGCCTGTTGGCAGCCATCGCCATTCCCAACTTCGTGAAAGCTCGTGCCACCTCGCAGGCCAATGCCTGTATCAACAACCTGCGTCAGATTGACGGCGCTGCCCAGCAATGGGCGCTGGAAAAGGGCAAGACCACCGGTACTTCCATCACCCTGACCACCGACCTGACGCCCTACATCAAGCTGAACTCGGCCAGTAGCATTCCTCCGTGTCCGGCCGGCGGCGCTTATGCTGTCTCCAGTGTAGGGGCTAATCCGACTTGTACGTTGAGCACCCTGGTTACTCCCTACCACCGGCTGCCGTAAAAATGCCGCTGTTTTTTGAATCCTCAGGGAGTCCTCCGGCTGTGCCGGGGACTCCCGAAGTTTGACTTGAACATAACTGGCAACCGCCGTTGTCCCAGTTCGGAAATTGGACAGTGTGCCTAACAGCGAGTCATGGCTGTTTGGGATGCCGGGACCCGTTGATTCTCATGCCGGATTTTCCCATGCACCTTGGCATTGGCTATGCTTGCCTTCAGAGGAGATTATGAATCTAATGAACACGTCAAACCCTTTCCAAATCCCGGCTTGTTTGCAGCGGGCGGACAGTCAACAACGCCGTCGGGAGCGATTTAAAAAGGGATTTATTGCGGTGGTGGCGGCCGTGGTGGTCCTGCTGATCGGGCTGTTGATTGAAGGCTGCATGAGCGAAAAAACAGCGGTCGCAACGCCGGCCCCAAAAGTAGCGGAACTGCCAGCCCCTCAACCGGCCCAGCCTTTGGTGGTGCAGAAGCCCAATCCATGTCCGCAGCCAATTCTTGTCGCAACTCCCAAGCCCGCACCAGCCATCTCCGGAAATACGGCGGCCACCGCCAGTCATACCGAGGCTCTTTACGTGGTTAAATCCGGCGATACGTTGACGCGCATTGCCAAGGTTCACGGAACCACGGTCAAAGCCCTTAAATCAGCCAACGGTTTGGAAAACGACCGCCTGATTGTCGGGGCCAAGCTGAAAATACCCCAAGCTTAGACGGCATGATTTAGTAGGGGGTGGGCTATGGAAAACTGAAACGGCGCTCTCGAAGCGCCGTTTCAGTTTTGAGAATGGCGCACGAAACGAATTCAAGCTCCGGTCCGGGTCGTGCGGTTGGCGGCCGAGAGCGGCGGTCAACCGCCGCAGTCCAGACGCTTCGCATGACCAGTGAGCCGCCCGGCAATCGCGCCAGTCCCGCATTGCGGGAGACTGTGGTGGCTTAAGCACCGCTTTGTTGTCTGACAGGATCAAGGTTTGTGAAAGGCATAATCCCAGAATTTTCGCACTTGCCTTTCCCCGCATTTCCCCTATCTTCTCCCTTGCCTGAACGCCGCGTGTGCGGATGTTCATTGAGGCTGAGAAAAAAACAGTAAACAAACAACCTAACCTTTAACCTCCGTTGCCGTTCGCAGCGTCGGTAGTTAGGCAATGGAGTCTTCGAAGTCCGTTATGTCGGACAACCAAGCCTCCCGCAGTTCAACTTGGAATAGTTATGCTCACAATGGAAGAAGCCATGAAGCAAAGCGCTATGCGTTTTGCCGTCGGCGAAATTGTCAAAGGCACCATCATCGAAGTCCGCCCCAAGGAAGTCCTGGTGGACATCGGTTACAAAAGCGAAGGCGTCATCCCCACCAATGAATTTGTGGACTCCAACGCGCTCAAGGTCGGCGACCAAATTGATGTCCTCATCGAAAAACTCGAAAACAAGGACGGCACGGTTGAACTCTCGCACGAAAAAGCCGAGTTCAAACAGAATTGGGAGCGCATCCTCACCATTTGCAACGAAGGCGGCACGATCTTGGGCAAGGTCAAGTCGGTCGTCAAAGGTGGCCTGGTCGTCAACATTGGCGTCGAGGCGTTTTTGCCCGCGTCGCAAATTGACGTCATCACCCCGAGAAATCTCGCGCAGTTCGTCAACAACACCTACGAATTCAAGGTCGTCAAAATCAATCAGGAGCGGCAGAACATCGTGCTCTCGCGCCGCGAATTGATCGAGCAGGAGCGCAACGAAAAACGCGCCAAGCTGCTGGCCGAA
>Ga0182027_10007610_pt1 | contig 15913 bp, 14 predicted proteins | sample 712E1DmetaG_FD_121300 | JGI IMG/M metagenome (GOLD analysis project Ga0182027, IMG submission 121300) | Permafrost microbial communities from Stordalen Mire, Sweden - 712E1D metaG (Illumina Assembly) | ecosystem: Environmental > Terrestrial > Soil > Wetlands > Permafrost | place: Sweden...
GTCGGCGGACCGGTGAGATAAGCGATGCGTTTGTGGCCGAGCTTCAGCAAATGTTGCGTGGCGCTCCGGCTGGCTGCGAGTTCCTCGACTTCCACACTGGGGAACGATTTGCAAAATGGCGCAGGCGGACCGATCAAAACTGTCGGGACTTTGCGCGCGAGCACTTCCTGATAAATTCGCGCTTCGGCTTCAAAACGATAGACCGGTGAAATGAAAAGTCCATCCACCCGCCGCGACAATAATCGCCGGATGCAAGTTTCTTCGCGCAATGGCATATTGTGTGTGTGCGCGAGCAAAATGTCGTAACCCAGTTCGTGTGCGCGTTCTTCAATGGCGAAAACCATCCGCGCATAAACGGGGTTCGTGATTGATGGGATGACGAGGCCGAACAGTTTCGTGGTTTTCGTGCGCAGTCCTTGCGCGGTTGAGTCGGGCAGATAGCCCATTTGTTGCGCGAGCAATTTGATGCGTGATTTGGTCGCCGCTGAAATATCTGGCTCGTCGCGCAACGCCTTTGAAACCGTCATCACCGAGACGCGGGCATATTGGGCAATATCCTTGAGTCGAACCATGTGGGATTAAATGTAGGCGCCGCGCCATTGCAGTTTACGGCGCAACGCTTCCATAAATGAATTGTCCGCCAGGCGCATCAGACGAACCGTATGGCGGCTGCGGCGAATCGTCACTTTATCGCCAGCGCCTAGATTGGCCACAACCTGTCCGTCCGCGCTTAGAATTGTCGCGGGGAACGGATTGATGGCTTTGATGCCAATGGTTGAGGTCAGCGGCAGAATCATTGAGCGATTGGACAGCGTGTGCGGGCAAATGGGCGTAAGCGCGAACACTTCTGCCGTGGGGAAAACCACCGCGCCGCCTGCTGCCAGCGAGTAGGCCGTCGAGCCGGTCGGGGAACTAATGATGAGTCCATCGCAACGATAACGCGTGAGGGGTTCCCCATCCACGCTTACGTCGAGTCCAATAAGCCGCGAAACCGCACCGCGGCTGACAACAATGTCATTGAGAGCAGACGCCTGGATTTGACGGCCATTGCAACAGGCATTCGCTTCAATCAGCGTGCGGGATTCATATTTAAATTCACCGCGCCAAATGTGTCCCAATGCGTGGCTTAATTCATCCGATGGCACAGCTGTGAGAAAACCAAGGCCGCCGATGTTAATGCCGAGCATGGGAGTCATGCAGCCCGCAATGTCACGGGCGACATGCAGCATGGTGCCGTCGCCTCCGAACACGAGGAGCAAATCCACATCACGGGCAAGCGCAGCAGCGTTTGTGCGTGTGACGGCGTTCAATCGGGCAAGACGGGCGGTTTCAGTGTCGCAAAGAATTTTGCGACCGGTCCGTTGGACAAGCCGCGCGGCTTTACGAACGTTTTCGGCGCAGGCGGCCTTCTCCAGGTTGCCGATGAGACCGACGCGTTTGATTTTATCAGCTAGTTTTTTCAATCAGCACCAAAAATTCCTTGTTGCCAGCCGGACCGAGCAACGGTGACTCGACGACATCACGCCAGTTTAATCCGGATTGGGCGGCGACAAACTCGCGTAATTCCTTCAGGACACGCTCATGCACCTGCGGGTTCGTGATGACTCCGCGGCCTTTGTCGGCTTCGACTTTGCCCGCCTCAAACTGCGGTTTGATGAGCGCGATAATTTTGCCGTCCGATTTTAGTAAAACAATCGCGGCTGGCAAAATTTTTCGCAACGAAATAAACGAACAATCAATCACAGCCAAATCAACGGGCACAAACGGCTGGGGAAATTGCGCGGCGGTCAAGTGACGGGCGTTGGTCTTTTCCATGACGACGACGCGACGATCATTGCGTAATTTCCATGCGAGTTGGCCCTGACCAACGTCCACGGCAAAAACTTTCGCGCAGCCATGTTGGAGCAGACAATCGGTGAAACCACCCGTGGATGCGCCGAGATCGAGCGCGGTGAGGCCGGTAACAACCATTTGAAAATGGCTCAATGCGTGTTCGAGCTTGTGGCCGCCACGGCTTGCGTATTTTTCACCAGCGTCCAGTGTCAGCACGTCATCGGATTTGATGGGATCGCTGGGTTTATGCGCGCGTTGCGCATTGACACGGACTTGTCCGGCGAGAACGGCGCGTTTGGCGCGTTCGCGGCTCTCACAAAGGCCGCGTTCAACCAATGCTTGGTCGAGGCGAATCATGAAGAAAGCGCTATGAAAATTTATCAAGAACCACCACGGATATCATAAGTGACTGCCGGTGGCGTGAATGCGATTCTGAACTTCCCGGAAACTGTGCAGGAAAAGCGCGTTATCGGTCACGGCCTTTTCGATAAGTTGTTTAAGCAGGGACATTTCGGAGCTATTAATGACTGCGTGAACGCTACACTTAAAAGCTTCCATGGGCGCGAAAGTTTGGAACGAGCTGCCCAGTAAAATAATTGTAGCGTGACGGCGCTGGCTGACGGACATCGTTTGAACAGCCTGCAAAGCCAGGTTCTCTTCAATCTTGTTTGCGCCAAAGAGTTCCTCAATGACGACGACTTGATAACGCACTTGAAAAAAACGCGCCAAAAAGTCAGTGTGTGTGGCTGCGGTGTGAACTTTGTAACCGAGTTCAGTCAGGGCGGTCTTGGTGGTTTCCAGCCATTCCGTCGTGGAAAAGGCAATCAAGGCCGGTTTGTCCCCGGTGCTGATGAAATCAAAAGAGCCAGGCATAGGTTATTTTATTTTTTTGAGAACCGGTGGAGTTGACGCTCCGGTTTGTTTCATGTGCAACATTCCGGCGGTTGTATTCATTTCACCCCGGGATTTTTTAATGCCGTCGATGCCGCGCGTTACCGCGCTCCGCTTGGTGCAATAGAGCAAAGCAGTTTCCTCGGTAATAAAATCCCGTTCATACGCTTCCAGGCAGGCCTGATCAAATGTGCGCCAGCCAAATGGAGAACTTGCCTCGGTGATTTCGTAAAAGGTCTTGCCTTCGCTTTCGCCGAGACGAATGACTTCCTGCGTACGGAGATTGGAACCCATGATTTCAAGAAGTGCAAACCGCCCGCTGCCGTTTTTAGGCGCCAACCGCTGGCTGACAACCCAACGCAGTGAATCTGCCAGACGGATGCGGATTTGCTCTTGTTCTTCCGGTTCAAACATACCGAGGATGCGGTTAATGGTCTCACCGGCATTGATCGTATGGAGTGTGCTGAGAACCAAATGGCCGGTTTCCGCCGCGCTCAAGGCGATTTTAACAGTTTCTTGATCGCGCATTTCACCGACGAGAATGACTTTGGGCGCTTGGCGCAAAGCCGCACGCAAACCATTGGCATAACTGTCAAAATCGACACCCAACTCACGTTGGTTAAAAGTCGCTTTTATATGTTGATGGACATATTCGACCGGGTCTTCCAGGGTGACGATATGGATGGACTTGGAACGATTGATTTCGTCGAGAATGGCAGCCAGCGTCGTGGATTTGCCGGAACCGGTTGCCCCGGTGAGAAGCACGAGGCCGGTTTTTTCCTTGGGGATTTGCTTGAAGATCTCCGGAAATTTTAACTTTTCCAGTGTTGGGATCGCCGCATTAAGCTGGCGGCAAACGGTTGAAAAATTTCCACGCTGCGAAAAAACATTGACCCGGAAACGTGCTTTATCTGAAAGGGCATAGGAAACATCGCAAGAACCATGTCGCAACAAATCTTCAATATGCCAGAGGTTGTCCCCGATGATATTCAGGGCGATCGTTTCGGTTTGGAATGGAGTCAGTTTGTCAATCGGCGGGTCGCAAACCACCGGTTTAAGTTCGCCATAAGCTTCAACTTGCGGCGGGCGATCCACCGTAAACAATAAGTCCGACACTTCCGGCTGGGAGGCCAGCATCGTGGTCAACATTTGGTCCAGTTCAGGGCGTCGCATAATCAAGCAGCATCTTCGTCTTCCGGTGGGTGAGCAAGGAACGCGCGGAATTTTTTCCTATCCAATGCCTTTTCGTAAGCTTCTTCCGGTGAAATGCGTTTCATACGCACGTGTTCCATTATATGGTCGTCCAATGGCTGGTTGCCAATCTTCTTCCCAACTTGAATCATGCCTTGAATCTGGTGTGTCTTGCCTTCGCGCACGAGATTGGCAACAGCGGTATTGAGAACCAAAATTTCAAATGCCGCAATGCGCCCCTTTTTATCTATGCGCTTAAACAGGGTTTGTGCCACAACGCCCTTTAAAGCCTCGGAGAGGGTCTGGCGGATTTTGTTTTGTTGCTCGGCTGGGAAGACGTCAATAACGCGGTCCACCGTCTTTGCGGCGCTGAGTGTATGCACTGTGCCGAACACCAGGTGACCGGTTGCCGCAGCGGTGATGGCCAGCTCAATGGTTTCCAAATCGCGCATTTCACCGACAAGGATGATGTCTGGATCTTCGCGCAATGCCCCGCGCAATCCCGCTGCAAACGATTTGGTGTGAAGCCCGATTTCACGATGGCACACCAGACAACTTTTGCTTTGGTGGACAAATTCAATCGGGTCTTCGAGTGTGATAATATGTTCTTTGCGATTGGCGTTTGCATAGTCCACCATCGCTGCCAGTGTTGTGGATTTTCCGGAGCCGGTCGGGCCGGTGACAAGAATCAAACCGCGATTCAACATGGCGAATTTTTTAAGCACGGCAGGCAGCGGCGCATCAAGCTTTTCAAAATCTTCAAATGAAAGGACGAGGCTGGGGATCTGCCGGAACACCGCGCCAATGCCATTTTTCTCATTGAAAAAGTTGACGCGAAAACGCGAGACGTTTGGAATTTCGTAACCAAAGTCCACGTCGCCGGTTTCTTCGAAATGTTTGATTTTATAATCCGGCGCGATTTCGTAGAGCATTGTCTTAAGCGAGTCATTTTCCAGCGGCGGGTAATCCACGCGCTGGAGCTCGCCATCAATGCGTAAGAGGGGCGGGCTGCCGCAGGCCATGTGCAGGTCCGAGGCCTTCTGCTCAAACATCAGGTTGAAAAACGCATCTATTTGGGCCATAAATCAGTCTCTTCCTTGTGAAGATCATAGCTAGAGCCGCGCCAAAGGCAAGTCAATGAAAACGCTCAATACAATTATCCGCCGCGAAATCGCCGCATCCGGCGTTTTGTCCTTTGCGCGTTTCATGGAACTCGCCCTTTATTGTCCCGTTTATGGATATTACGAGACAAAAAAAGACAATCCCGGCCAACGCGGTGATTTTTTCACAAGTGTCAGCATTGGCAAACTCTTTGGACAACTGCTCGCCTTCCAATTTGCCGAATGGCTGAAAGCAGAAACCAGAAGTCAGAAGTCAGAAGTCAGAATCGTTGAAGCGGGCGCGCATGACGGCCGGCTGGCCAAAGACATCCTGGCCTGGCTGCAATTGAAACACCCGAAGCTGTACGAACCAATCGAATACTGCATCATCGAACCTTCAATCCGTCGGCGGGAATGGCAGCAAGAAGTCTTGCGTGAGTTTGCTCCGCGTGTTTGCTGGTTCACCGACATTGAAGGCTTAAAACTCAAAACTCGAAATTCAAAACTGTCCGGAATTATTTTCTCAAATGAACTTCTTGATGCCATGCCCGTTCACCGCTTCAGTTGGGATGCAAAAAACAAAAAGTGGTTTGAGTGGGGTGTGGGACTGGAAGGTGGAAAATTTGTCTGGGCGAAAATCCGGAAGTCAGAAATCAGAGGTCAGAAGTCAGAACTGAATCCACCCTCCGTCCTCCGCCATCTGCCATCTGTCCTGCTGGCTGTTCTTCCAGACGGTTACACCATCGAAATCAGTCCCGCCGCTGAAAACTGGTGGCGGGAGGCTGCGAGCGTTTTAGGGCGCGGACGATTAATGACGATTGATTACGGTTTCACCACCAATGAAATGTTTTCGCCAAGCCGGATGTCTGGGACGCTTCGCGCTTATTTTCGCCATCATGCCAGTACCGACCTCCTGACCAACGTTGGAGAACAGGACATCACTGCCCACGTCAATTTTTCGGCGATTCAAACTGCCGGCGAATCCGTCGGGTTGACAACCGAAAGTTTTCTAACACAGAACCAGTTCCTGACAGGGATTCTTGGGAAAACCTTAAAAGACGGAACTTTTAGTAAATGGGACGTGGATCGTACCCGCCAGTTTCAAACTCTGACGCACCCGGACCATCTGGGCCGTGCCTTTCGCGTTTTGATTCAGTCGTGCTGCAGTTCGTAGTTCAAAATCGAAAGGCAATAAATCGCCGCCGTTTCGACGCGCAAAACCAAACGGCCAAGCGAGACCGGCAGTGCGCCACTGGCTTGAATCGCCTTCAATTCATCGAGTGTAAAATCACCTTCGGGGCCTATCCAAATGCCAATGCTTTGCGGCAAGCGCCCATGCTTTGCTTCAAATTCGCGGAAACATTCACGGGGATGGCGGCGTTCTGTTTGGAGCGAACCGACAAGTGACAGGTCGAATTTTTCTCCTTGCACAAGAAATTGCGCAGGTGTCATTGGCATTTCAATTTTTGGCAACCAAGCCGCGCCACATTGTTTGATGGCCTCGATGGCGACCTGCTGCCATTTCCCCTGTTTTTCCAGGGCATCTTTCTCGTCAAGCCGCGTTACAACACGTTCGGTGAGCAGCGGCACGATTCGCCTCACGCCGAGTTCAACCGCCTTCTGAATAATCGACTCGATGATTTTTCCCTTGGGCACGGCTTGGAACAGCGTGATGGAGCAGGGTGGGGCGGGGACAAAATTCTTTTTTGTTACTCGCATTATCAGCGCCTCGCGCGAACAGCTTTCCACTTCGCAGGAAAATTCATATCCCGCGCCGTCCAAAACCGTCACGCATTCGCCGCATTTTAGGCGCAGCACATGGAGCGCGTGATGCGCCTCGCGTGCTTCGAGTCGGAGTGTGGCGTCGGCGCAGCGTTCAGGTGGCAGATAAAAACGGTGCATCTTATTTGGGAGGGACGGCATTCCGCCGTCCCTAAATTCGTTTTTAACCAGAATTAAAAATGGGTCGGTAACATGCCGACCCTCCCAGCCAGGTTTTATTTGAAAAACTTTTTCGCTTTCTCCAGGAAACTTTGCGCCATGGGTGTTTCATTGCCGTTGCAAAGCCCGGCGAATTCCCGCAACTTGGCTTTTTGTTCTGAGGTCAAGCGCGTCGGCACTTCGACTTGGATGCGGGCGTGCAAATCACCATGGCCATAGCCATGCAAATTTTTCACACCTTTGCCTTTGACGTGGAATATTGTGCCCGCCTGGGTGCCGGCGGGGATTTTGATGGTTGTTTTAGCCTCGAGGGTCGGCACCTCAATTTCCGCACCAAGCACAGCTTGGATGAAACTTATCGGTATTTCGCACAGCAAATCGTCACTGTCGCGCTGGAAAATTTCATGTGCCTTGACATGCAAAATCACATAAAGGTCGCCCGCCGGTCCGCCACGAAAACCGGCTTCGCCATTGCCGGATGAGCGCAGCCGCGAACCGGTGTCCACACCCGGTGGAATGCGAAGTTTGATTTTTGAATGATGTTCGCACCGTCCGTTGCCGTGACAGGATTTGCACGGCTTTTCCAAAATCCGTCCGACACCGTGGCAGTGCGGGCACGTTTGCGCGATGCTAAAAATTCCGCGTGCAGTGAGGACTTGGCCGCGTCCGCCGCAGGTTGGGCAGCCGCGCGTTTTCGAGCCGGGTTCCATGCCGGAGCCCTTGCACGCGTCGCAAGGGTCGAGCTTTGTGACTGAAATTTCCTTTTCACAACCAAGGGCCGCCTCTTCGAGGGTAATTTCCAAGTCATAACGCAAATCGTCGCCGCGTTGCGGTTGTGATGGGTCGTGTCTGCCACCGAAAAGGTCTTCAAAAATACTGGTGCCGCCGAAGACTTCGCGGAAAATTTCAAACGGATCATGAAAACCGCCACCAAAGCCGCCAGCGCGGCTGGCGCGCGCCCGTGGATCAAACGCCGCATGGCCGTAATGATCGTAAGACGCGCGTTTTTGCGGATCACTCAAGGCCTCGTAAGCCTCCCCAATTTCCTTGAATTTTTCCTCGGCCGATTTGTCTTCCGCATTTTTGTCCGGGTGAAACTTCAAAGCCAGTTTGCGGTAAGCCTTCTTGATTTCTTCATCGCTGGCGTTTCGTCCCACGCCGAGCACTTCATAGTAATCGCGTTTAACCATGGTTCAGGCGGCAGGCGGTGCGGAAGGTTTTTTGGCGACAACGACAGCTGCAGGTCGCAATAACCGATCTCGGAGCTTGTAACCCTTGCGGATTTGTTGAACGACTTGACCTTCCGGAGTGTCGGCAGTTTCCTTTTGCATGACAGCTTCATGCAGAGTCGGGTCAAATGGCTTGCCATTGGCTTCCACCTCTTCGAGGCCGGTCTCGGCAAGGATGCTTTTGAGTTGTTGATGAATCATGGTGATGCCGTCCTGCAGTGCTGCGCTTGCGCTTTGCGGAGCCTGTGCATTTTGCGCGGCGGATTGCGCCATTTCAAAGTGGTCGAGCACAGGCAGTAGTTTTTGCAATAGCGTGGAGACGGCGGATTGGGCAGCTTCGATTCGCTCGCGGGCGGCGCGTTTCTTGAAGTTTTCAAGGTCGGCGGCGGTGCGCAGCAGGCGATCCCAATGCTCATCAGCCTTGGCAGCGCGCGCTTGGAGCTCGGCCAATTGTTTCGAGGTGATTTCAGAAGCGGCCGGTGCTGCGGGGACGTTTGATGAAGCGGCATCCGCAGCGGCATTCGGCGCGTTTGTCGCTGTTCCATTTTTTTTTGCGTGTGGATCTGCCTTCTTCATGTTGTTCTTTCGGCGCAAAATAATTCCAAGGTCGCCAAACTAAACTATTCAGTGGAAACCAGCAACTAGGATGTGCTGCCGGTTGCGGAGGCGCGTTAATTGGGCGGAACAAGCTTTTGAAACTCCGGCAGGTTGCGCAGGGGATCGAAGCGCCGATCCTTGCGGGCTTCGGCCAGGAGGTCCCGGGCCTTGGGATTGTGTTGAAGACGCCTAGTGTTCAAGTCAAGACAAGTGCGCAAATTCCGAAGGGATTCATTGTTTTCCCCAAGCACAACATTGAGCGTTGCAAGGTCATACCACGGTTCGGGCCGGTCGGGAACGACTGCCGTAAGTTTTTTGAGAACGCTTTCAAGTTTAACCAGATTGCCTATTTGAGCATAAAACTGGGCGATAGCTCCCACTACTTCCGGGGTGATGTTTGAGACAGCCAATGTTTGGTCAAATAATTCTGTAACACGGTTGGTCTGCTGTAATTGAATGTAAAAAGCGGCGAGGGCAAAAACGTTTTGGAAATTGGCGGGGTTCGTGTGCGCTTCGTTCTGCATCCGCTGCAGTTCGGTTCCGGCCTGGGTTCGTTCAGCCGTCTGCTTTTTAAAATCCTTCAATTGTTTGACAAGACCTCCGATTTGGCCGTTATAGGGGTCGAAGTTGAGGCAGGTTTGTGCCACAAGCAGGGCATCATCAAGGCGGTTGAACTGGATCAAAAAGTTGATGTAGCGGAAAGCGGCTTCAGGGCTGTAGGGACAGAATGCAATCGCTTGTTTAAGGGAAAAATCAACTTCTTTAACCAACAGTTGTCGTTCGTTTTCATTTTTAGGCAAATACTGCGATGGTGTGGGGACTCCACTTAACACTCCAAGACGCCAGGCATAAATGCCGGCGATGGAACTGCGGAGTTTGGAGAATGACTTTTGCGCGTTGTCATCGCGGACGAATTTGCGGCTGCCTTTAAAGCCTGTGAGATCGCGGTGCAGGTAAACTTTTTCTGCGAAGTCAGTGACTTCCTTGACGCTGGTATTGTAGGTAATCCAATTGCCAATCAGACGTCCAGAGTATTGGCTCCAAAAATCATGGTCTTTTTTGAAAACATCTTCCGGCAATGAGGACAGCGGCTGCCGATTGATTTTCATAATGATGCCGGACGGCGTTTCATGGGGAAACATCCAATCCAGCGGGAAGCTTTCTTCCACATAAAAATCATTGTCGGGGTTATGGTCGAAAATGACTTTGCACAACAAACCATTGATCTTCATCACGGCGGCTTGGCCGGAAACTTGAACACTCACCCTGCCATCGGCGTTGGTGACCAGATTCACAATTTCACCCGGTTGAAGCTGGTCGAGTTGTGACCGGCGGGCGACGTCCTGTGTGTATTCTTCAAAGCAACGCTGTGAGTCTTCGGTCGAGGGTATGTAAATTTCCTTCGGTGGGTAAACACCCTCTTTGCGCCAGCGCGCTTCAATTTTTGCGCCGCGCCTTTCCAGCGGTCCGTCTAAAATGACGCCAGCGAGACGCGCAAGGATATTGGTGTAGTAATCATCCGTGCGTTCCTCGGGGCCTCGAAGGAGCTCTTGAAAGAAATATGGGTCTTTTTGGGCGCTGCGGAAGTATTGGGCGCGGAGATACTGCAAATAGGTGCCATCGGCGAGCGCGTTTTGCGTGATGAGATAAACATCGCGGCGGTTAAAATCCGGGTCCATGGGCTTGCAATTCGGTGGCACAAAGCTTTCGCAAAAAATCATGTAGGTTGGGACAAAGCGTCCCGGGTCGGTGCCGCCGAATAAGATCGTGTCACGGGTCATTTCCGGGTAGATGCCAAAGGGCGGCGTAAACATGTCGTGTCCGAACCAGTAACCGAACCAGTGGTTGCGTTGTTCGCTGTGAGACCAGCTCATTAATGCGGAATAGCTGGGTATCGCAATGAAAATGGCGAGGGCGATTCCCAGTGGAGCTTTCCTGCGGAGTGCCCAGACCAAACAAACAAAAATCAGGGCCATTCCAAATAAAATCAATGCTGCATAAACCGACAGGCCATATTGATAAGGGTGAAAAGCCTGGGCAAGATTGTGGAAGAAATTGGTAAAGCCATCCAGATTAAGCTGGTCTTGCAAAATGGTGGCGATGGTCAATCCAAACGAACACAGCACAAATAAACCCGGAAGACCAAAGGACAACAAACGGTCATTTTGCAACCCATTTTTGCGAAGGATCAGGATCGTGATGGCCGTAAAAATCCAGCACGCCATTTTTAAGAATCCATATCGCACGACGATTTCATCATCCAAATTTCCTATCAGGGTTTGACAGTTTGCTGCCACCGTAAACAAGGCAAAGTCCAGGGCGCAAATTCCGCCCACCAGCAACCATTTGCGCATCGCCTCGTATTGCGTGGCCATGTACGCGGCAATGATCGTCAAACCATAGGCGATAAACATTGAAACGAACACATACCCTGTGGCGAAAAGAGGTGCGGCGATTCCAATAGATTGGCGGTCGGGGGAAAAGTTGAGCAGCAGAACCAGAAATGGCCCGATGCAAGTATAGATGGCAACCATGCCGATAATCCATACCCGCTCCCGTCGTTTTAGCTTTCGATAGACCAGAAAAATCACGAGGGCGAGCAACAAAAAGAAAAGGTTGAATTGAGTGGCCATTCCTTCGAGGTAACGCCAGAGTTGCAACCCATAGGTCGCAAAAAAGCTGCCGGTAATTTGAAAAAAGGTTGTTCCGGAGCCGGAAGTGGGATGGATGGGTTCATATTGGCCGCGGGTCATCGCCCAGATGAAACCCTCGACGGTGCGGGGGTGTGCCCATTGCATCGGCGGATCCGTCATGCAGGCGATTGGTTCGTAAAAATAAAATGCCGCGCCCATCAGCCAGGAGACACCACACGCCAAAACGACGAACCATTCCTTGGAAAGGGCCATGGTTTTTTTGACGAGATGGGTAAAAAAACCAGAAGCCACAATTGTGGCGATAATGACCCAAAAGAGATTCGAGCCGCTGTTAAAAGAGGGCAGGTAATTAGTGGTGCCGAGAAAAAGCAAGGCAAGGCAGCCCAAAAGTGCGAGCATCGCCGCATCGCGGCCAAATTCAATGGCAGTCTTTTTGGTTTTGATGACCAGCCAGATCCAGAGTATGGCCGACGTGATCCCAATCATGTTGTAGACCACCAAAACGGTTGAATTATGGACGAGAACGCCGGGCTTGATGAAAAATTCGCAAGCCAGGAAAATCATCGTATTGCCGAAAAAGAATTCACGTCCCAGTTTTGGTTCAGCCATCCACATCAATACCTGCATGCCCATGATGATGGGGAGAAGCGATTGGTGGTTGTTGAAACAAATTCCATACGTAAAAAAGGCGGCATAAAGATACCGGTGTTGGTGGGGGGCATAGACCCAGCGCAACAGAAAAACCACCACCCCCAAAAGCGAGGCTATGCTCAAGGTGTGTTTGTCAACGATCACCGCCTGGCTCCACATGAAGCCGTTGAAGTCGCTCAAACCACCGGCGACAAAGCCGGAGACAAAGCAAATCGTACTTTCCCAGCGTCGGCTGATGTTTTTGAACGCGTCAATGCTTTCAATGATCATGCTGCTGCTGCGCGAGACCACAAATGCCAGCAACCCCGCGGCGACGGCTCCGGCGAAGGCGTTACCTAATTCAACGCGCCATGCCACACTTCCGAAGGGAATGAGGGTCCACAACCATGTATAAATTGTCCAGACGGGATAACCCGGCGCATGCGGAATGCCCCCATAAAATGAAGCGGTGGCCATCTCGCCGGAATCTTCGAGCGTCACGTCCGGCGCCAGGGTCAGGAAAAAAACAATAAAAACTACGATGGTAGTGATACCCAGTGCCAGCCAGTCAATCGGACGAAACAGCGGCGGCACGGGCGCAGGAACAGCCGGAGCCGGGACTGGTTTTACAGTCTGGTTTTTTATACTTGTCATCTTTCGATTTTTCATTTTCGGCGTCAGTTCAGCAGCTTCCCGAAATGGGGGAAGCACATACTAGGAGTCGAACCGCTGTGATTTGTCCAATCAAAAGTGACGGCAGATAGATCATTTTGTCCCATCCTATGATTCACAAAATGTACGGCATAGCTTTGGTTGCTCATGATCATGGCGAGAATTGGTTCCTGGCGGCCTAAGTTGCTGGAAGCAGTATTTCCTGGATTGAGAACAAGGAAAATGAGCAATAAGCAGGCGGTTGCCGGCGTGAGCCAGCCCAGAGCCCTTGCAATTTGTGGCAAGCTTAGGGTTCGCGCGATAAAAATGCGGCGTTTAAGTCCGGCAGAGGGACGACGCGGGCACCATGAGTGTAATCGCGTTTCCGGTAAATTCATCACTTTCATAAACAACTCCTTTCAATGGCAGTTTGATTTTTTGCAGGCCGTAACGGTAACGGCCTGCGACCGTGTTCGGTGATGCTTCTGTTAACATGCTGATTTCCTCAAATGTGAATTGGTGCCAGATTTTCAGCACGATTACTTCACGCTGCTCCACCGGCAGTTCTGTGAGGCAACGCATTGCCGCTCGCTCGGCGGGACTTTCCGACGGAGACCTTTCAAACCAGCGCTGCGATTCCAATTCGCGCGTCAGGCGACGCCACAGCGAGCGCCGGTGATTCAATGCGCGATTCCTGAAACTGCGCACACAATAATGTCCGGCATTTGCCGGAATTTGAGGCTTTTGCATCAGAGCAAGAAAGGTTTCCTGCAAGACGTCTTCTGCCTCGCCATGGCCAAGCCCCAACGCGCGGCCGTAGAGAATCAACTCCGCAGCCTTCGTATGATAAAGCTGTTCACACCAATTAACCTGTTCGTCGTCGCCCACTGTTTCACCCAATAGACACCCAAGGCGGCAAATTTGTATAAATTATTTTGGTTAGAGTGAGGCAATGTTAAAATTCATGCTGGTGCGGCACTTTTTTCTTCTGGATTTCGTGGATTTGGGGCAGGATGCGCGCACAATTCGGAACCAATGTATTCAGGAAAGAAAATCGTCGTGGTGATGCCTGCCTACAACGCGGCGCAGACATTACGCCAAACCTACAACGAAGTGCGCGAACAAGGGGTTGTGGACGAAATCATTCTCGTAGACGACCACAGCCGTGATGAAACTGTTGGAATTGCGCGCTCACTCGAAGGTGTGCGCGTTTATGTGCATGAGGTGAACAAAGGTTATGGGAGCAACCAAAAGACCTGCTATCGGCTGGCGCTTGAGGCAGGTGCGGACATCATCATTATGATTCACCCGGACTATCAATATACTCCCAAGCTGATTCCGGCGATGGCTTCGATTATCGCCAATGGACTGCACCCGTGCGTGCTGGGCAGCCGCATTTTGGGCGGCTATGCGCTAAAAGGTGGAATGCCGTTTTGGAAATACATTCCCAACCGTTTTCTAACTTTCGTGGAAAATCTTTTACTTGGCGCAAAACTATCTGAATACCACACCGGATACCGGGCATTCTCGCGGAAGATTTTTGAAACACTCGATTTGGAGGAAAATTCCGATGGTTTTGTTTTTGACAACCAGATGCTCGCGCAAATTCTCTGGCATGGATTTACCATCGCGGAGGTGAGCTGTCCGACAAAATATTTTGCCGGGGCGTCTTCAATCAATTTTCCCGGCAGTCTTAAATATGGCTTAGGGTGTCTCGCCGTCGGACTCAAATTCAGGCTGGCGAGAATGGGATTGCTGCGGTCGAAACTGTTTACTTCAAGCCGTTGATCGCGTTGGCAAGGCGGGATTTCTTGCGATTCCCCGTGGCGCGGGACAACACACTGGATTTAACAGCCTTGTCGAAGGCGGAGTGGATGCCAGGTAAAAGTTTCGCTGCTTCCCCTTTCTTGCCGGCGGCAAGAAGTGTACGATAATCCTTTTCCAGTCGGTGCAGGCGTGTTTTGACGGTGCGATTGTGCAAACGCTTGCGTTCGTTGCTGCGCATCCGGCGTGCGGCTGAATTCGTATTCGGCATAAATTAAATCTGTGTTTTATTGTTTAATAAAGGGGAGCGACTTTAATTAAGTGCGCGTGAATGTCAATGTTGAAACCACCCTGTTTTTTGCCTGTATGTCAGCCGCTTGCAACCTTTTTGCATAGTTTGGTTTTCGTTCGCCGCCATTTCAGCGTGGTGTGGAAATTGCTGACAACGTCTGGATTATTGAAGAATTGATTGAAACGGCGGCAAACCGGTGTTACATGGTTTTGCGTCAAGATGAAAAAACCTTTGAGAATTCTTTATCTCGAGGATGACTCGGATTTTGCCGAATTAGTTCATTCGCTTTTTCAACAAGACAATTTACGTGCCGAGGTCAAACGAGTGGTCAGTCGCACGGAGTTTGAAACGGCATTGGCCAGCGAAACGTTTGATGTCATTTTATCCGATTTCCGGTTGCCTGAATACACGGGCTTGGAGGCGCTGGCGTTTGTTCGGATGAAATATTCCGACATCCCATTCATTCTCGTTTCCGGCACCATTGGTGAACATGCGGCAATTGAAAGCCTGAAGGCGGGGGCGACTGATTACGTGCTTAAACAAAATCCGGGGCGGCTGGCGTCCGCGGTTCGCCGCGCCGTTCAGGAGGCTGGTGAGCACGTCAAGCGACGGCAGGTGGAAATGGAGTTGATTCAGCGTGAGAAATATTTCCGCACACTCACGGAAAATTCGCCCAACGTTCTTTGCATCTTGAGCCAGGAGGGGAATTTTCTCTACACCAGTCCTTCGATAAAACATGTGTTGGGTTATACGCCGGAGGAGTTGCGCGGGACAGATTGCTTTAGACACACACATCCTGATGATTTAGCCATTGCCAGGCAAGCATTCCAACTGGCGGTCGATCATCCAGAGCGCATGGTGAAAATTCAGCTTCGCTACCAAAAAAAGGATGGTGGATGGAAGCGATTGGAACTCGTCGGTCAAAACCACCTGCAAGACCCCGAAATCCACGGCTTGGTTACTAATTGGCACGACGTGACCGACCGTTGGCGCGTTGAGGAGGAACTGCGCAATAGTGAGAGACAATACCGTCTGCTTTTTCAAGACAACCCGAATCCAATGTGGGTTTTTGATCTTGAAACCCTTGAGTTTCTGGAAGTCAACGAAAGCGCCATTCAGCATTACGGCTACTCGCGGGAA
>Ga0182027_10007611_pt1 | contig 15912 bp, 20 predicted proteins | sample 712E1DmetaG_FD_121300 | JGI IMG/M metagenome (GOLD analysis project Ga0182027, IMG submission 121300) | Permafrost microbial communities from Stordalen Mire, Sweden - 712E1D metaG (Illumina Assembly) | ecosystem: Environmental > Terrestrial > Soil > Wetlands > Permafrost | place: Sweden...
TAAGAGGAAGGTCAAATAAAACTATTCAAACCAGGAAATTACTTCATAAGAACCCGTATTTGGAAAGTTCGGAGGCACATCAACCAGAAGCCGGTTATCATAAGTGTAGCTTTTAGAAAAGCCCGTCTTTATAGTTCCGTTACTATTAAGAGTTCCAACGGCTAATCTGCCGTTTTGTGTTATCCCGCCTAATAAATAAATATATCCGGCGCCGGAAGGAGATCTGGTATCATAATTCTGAGCGCCAAATCCACCGGATTGAGCATATATTGCAGCATCAATATGTATATTTTGAGTATTTGTACTATTTGTTACATAAACATTGTTCTGAGCTACAATACCAAGTAAATCTGTAGAACTTGAGTTAGTCCTTGGATCAGTTGTATAGACAACATCATTATCAAGATAGACAGTTCCGTTACTGCTGCCGGAAGCCCCAACAGTCAATTGTCCGGTTAAGGTACCCTGTAACCTTAAAATAGCGTTATCTGCCACAATTGTTCCATTCGGAGCAAAAGCAGAGGTCAGCTTTGTAGTCCATGAACTTTTATAAGCATATTTGTATCGTACGCTGTCCCCGGCTAAAGTCAGGTAAACCGTATCATGCCCTGTAAAAGTATAACCGCCGGAAGTGGCGTTTGCTTCTAATGTGGCAATGCCCGTTGATGGAATTGTTAAATTATCGCCTATACGTAAAGCTCCATTTATAATCGGGCTGGAACTTCCATTAGCATCATTTATTCCTTTATAAGTACCGACATAATTAGAACCGGGGTTAAAAACAGGATGACCATTTACATTAAGATAATCCTGTGTATGAAAAGGTCCATTAACTGTATCGCCGGTCGCCCAATAAACACCTTCTTCGTTATTTGAACAATATGTAAATTTTGAAAAATAACTTAGTTGAAGATTAACTATTACGGTGGATGTAACTCCGTTGTATGTTCCTGTTACCGTTACATTAAGTGCATTGGTCACCGGATTAGTCAGGACAACGGTAGCGTTCATTGTTCCGCCGCTCATACTTACATTGCTGTAGCCTGAATTCCATGTGGGGCTTAAAAATATTTGATTAACTGCAAGATTAGCCCCGCTTACAGCTATATTATGGGCTACATTATTAGAATAATATGCGGTATAATTTGTTACGGAATTAGTTGATATTATTCCGAAATTTTGTCCCCATACAAGAAAAATTACACTAAAACCGACAACTAAAAGTAATATTGCTCTTCCGCCCATTTTTTAATTCCTATCTATTCATTACATTAATTGCAATGCGTTTGGTGCTGTTCCAATATGTGCTTACATAAACACCATTATAGGGTTGAGCGCTTTGCATTTGTAATGAAATATTAATTTTTGCAATTTTTGATGGAGACGAAACCGGACAGCTCAGCTGGTTACTTGACGAATCATAATATGCAAATCTGAAAATTGAAACACCCGGATATTGAGATGTTACCGCAGCAGACACATTATCATGAGTCATTCTGTATAAAATACTATTTGATTGTCCGCTGGTTGTCGTTAAATAATAATAAACAGTATCGATTGTTCCGTTATTATTTATATCCGATAAAAATTTTATTTTTGATGTATCCGCTAAAATAATTACTTGAGTTGGGTTTAAAACAAAGGTCTGGATAGAAGAATAACCAATTTTTCTAAAATCAGAGTCAATAGTATTTACTAATAAAGCCAAACCTTGCTGTACGTTTACATCTCCGCCATAATTATAAGTATTTTGAACTGCATTGGCGTGTGTATTAAGCAATGTTATCATCAGCACTCCACCCATGATTACAGAACCAATAATATCTAATATTGTAGTATAACCCATAGTATTGTTACCTAAATACAAAATAACTAAAAACAGTAGAAACTTTGATTGTGTCTGTCATTTGTGGATGCTTAATTTTAACCGTGATCTTTTTATTCCAGGTTTGAGTACTCGAAGTTACATCGGGAGAGGTTGAAGAAACATATACAACTGAGTCAATTTCCTTAAAATAATCTAAGTTACTTCCGCTTCTTGGAAGATTCGGATTTATTTGAACTGTATCTGTCGTGGTAAACCCATTATAGTCATCAACATCATTAAAGTTCGGATAGGTCTCACCGGTTTGAGGACCTAATGCTGATGCAGCAGTAAGACTGTTTAGAGAGCTTACAGTATTTGAAACGGTATTTTGGTCAAAAGCTTTACTTTTAATTTCCTCTAATCTTGATTGTGCAAGAGATATTGCTGTCAGACCAAGTTTAGAATTTGTGACAACAATTCCGCTGTTGAAAAGTAAACCATTCACTCTCAATACTAAAGTTGAAAGTAACACCATAGCAAAAACTGTCAAGATACTTTGTCCGGTATTCATATTTAATGCCGATTAATAGGAATTTTAATATCTAAAGATGCAAATTTCGTACCAAAAAATACTTTATAAAATGCCTGGGAATATGTACTTTAATAAGGCTTAACTATAAAATAATAAGATAATTTATCAATTTAAGTCAAAAAAATCACATATAACTATAACGTGTACCTAATTAGAAGTAATAGTTACACGTAATAATTACTTTTAATAAGTCTTATTTTGCTCGTTTCTTTAGATTATTAACTATCTCACTAAACTCAATTTCCTGTTCCGCAAGCATCACGAATAGATGATAAATCAGATCAGATACTTCGTTAATTATTTCAGTTTTATCCCGGTTTTTTGCTGCAATTAATGCTTCTACAGCTTCTTCGCCTACTTTTTGAATAATTCTATCAGCGCCGGATTTAAATAGCTCCGCTGTATAAGATTTATCCGGAAGTTCGGTTTTCCTGCTTTTAATTATGTCAAAAAGCTCATTTAAGAAACTAAGGGATCCGGTTTGAGGTATATCGAAGCAGGAATAGTTCCCTGTATGACATGTTATGCCGTCCGGATTAGCATAAATAAGCAAAGCATCGTTATCGCAATCAGTTTTGATATTTATAAGTCTAAGATAATTCCCGGATGTCACGCCTTTCGTCCATAATGTGTTTCTTGTCCTGCTGAAAAACGTAACAAGATTTGTCTCAAGTGTTTTTTTAAGCGCAGCTTTATTCATGAATCCCAGCATTAATACCTGGTTGTTGGAATTATCCAGGACAATTGCGGGTACCAATCCGTTCAGCTTTTCAAAATTCAACTTTTCAATAAAATTCTTTTCCAATAGAAATTCCTTTCAGATATTTTATATTCTTATAATAACACCATTTTCTTTTAAATATGATTTAAGTTCTTTTATTTTTAGAATATCAAAATGAAACAAGCTTGCAGCAAGGCAGGCATCTACGTTTGCATATTTAAATGCTTCAAGAAAATCTTCTTTTTTGCCTGCGCCGCCGGAGGCAATAACCGGAATAGTTACAGAGGAAGTCAGCTTTTTTAAAAAATCTATATCGTATCCTTCTTTGGTTCCATCTTTGTCCATTGAGGTAAGTAAAATTTCTCCTGCGCCTAATTCGGCGGTAAGCTTACACCAATTCATTCCGGTAAGGTCAGTTTCCTCCCGTCCCCCCTTTATATAAACTTTGTATTCAGAACCATTAAATTTTATATCGATGGCTGCTACAATAGCCTGACTTCCAAACTGCCGTGCAGCCTGAGTAATAAGGCTATGGTTCTTTACAATTGAAGAATTTAACGATACTTTGTCCGCACCTGCTTTCAATAGAGCTTCAATATCGCCTAATTCCGAGATTCCTCCGCCTACGGTAAACGGTATTCTAATTGCTTTTGCAACATCTCCAACAAGTGAAATTAATGTTTTCCTTTTCTCTGCTGATGCCGTAATATCAAGGAACACAAGTTCATCGGCGCCTTCTTTCGAATATCTCTCTGCCAATTCGACAGGTGAACCTGCATCAACAAGATTTATAAAATTTGTTCCCTTAACAACCCGGCCCTCTTTTACATCAAGACAAGGTATTATTCTTTTACAAAGCAAATTTGGCTAACTCCTTTAAATTTATTTTTTCTTCATAGATGGCTTTACCGACAACAACGGCATAAGGATTAATTTTTTTGAGTGTTTTTAAATCTTCAATATCTTTAACTCCCCCCGATGCGATTAATTGAATGTCTTTATATTTGTTCATTATCTTTTTGTACAGGTTAATATTTGTACCGGTAAGCATTCCATCCTTCAAAATGTCTGTGCAAAGAAATTTTCTTATACCAAGAGTAGAGCAGTATTCAATGTGGGAATAAATTGAAATGGAAGTATCTTCAATCCACCCATCAATTTTTAGCTTTTCATCTTTTGTATCTATAGCCGCGATAATTTTTTCTGCGGGATAATTGCTCAGTATAAGTTCAAATTCCGTCCTGTTTTTTACCGAAAGTGAACCGATGATGACAAAATCAATTCCGGCTGAAAATAATTCCGAAACCGTTTTCTCATCTCTTATTCCGCCTCCGAATTCTATTTTCAATCTTGTTGCAGCTTTTATTTCTTCAATAGATTTCAATGCGGTAAGTTTACCTGTTTTAGAACCAACAAGGTCGACTATATGAACAAATTGAAAGCCGAGAGAATCGTATAGTTTAGCCTGTTGAAAAGGAGTATTTTTATAGAAAGTAATACTTTCAAAGTCGCCTTTTTTCAGACGCACAATTGAGTTTTCATAAATATCTATAGCGGGAATTACTAACATAATTCAACAAAGTTTTTTAAAAGTTTTAACCCTGCATCGCCGGATTTTTCCGGATGAAATTGAACACCGTAAAAGTTTCCTTTTTCCATTGCTGAAGAGAATTTTATATTATTATTTGTTATTGAAGTAGTATATTCATTTACCGGGATATAATAAGAATTAGCAAAATAAAAGCGCTCCCCGCTTTTTATACTCTGAAATAATTTACTCTCAATAGTAATTTCAATATCATTCCAACCCATATGAGGGACTTTTGTTTTTGTGGAATCAAACTTTTCCGCCGCACCGTGGAATATTCCCAGACAGGTTACATCTCCTTCAGTTGAATGATCAGCCATTAATTGCATACCAAGGCAAATACCGAGTATAGGCTTTTTTACAATCCGTAGTAATGAGAATAAATTTAACATGTGGAGTTGTCTTATTGCAAATGAAGCTTCTCCAACGCCTGGGAAAATTATCTTATCCGCCCGGCAGATTTCCGATTCGTTTTTTGTAATTTTAAATTCCTCTTCTAATTCTGTCAATGCATTAGCAACAGAAGCTACATTACCCGCACCGTAATCAATTAATGCAATCATAATACTCCTTTAGTTGAAGGAAGCATTCCTTCGTTTCTTTCGTCTAATCTGCACGCTTCGTTTAATGATTTAGCAAAAGCCTTAAAGATCGCTTCTATTTTGTGGTGATCGTTCTTTCCTTTTGCTTTAATAAAAATATTTGCCTTTAACCCTGAAGCCAAACCTCTAAAAAATTCTTCAGTCAGTTCTGTCGGAAATTCACCCACAGTTTCTCTGCTAAATTTACAATTAAAATTTAAATATGATCTTCCGCTAAGGTCTATAGCGCAATTCGCAATCGTATCATCCATAGGCAGATAAAAACCATAACGTTTAATGCCTAACTTATTTCCTAATGCTTCGCTTAAGGCATTACCCAATGTAATTCCAACATCTTCAACAGTATGATGTTCATCTATATGAAGATCGCCTTTTACACTTATTTTTAAGTTGATATTTGCATGTTTAACGATCTGCTCCAGCATATGGTCGAAAAAACCAATGCCGGTATTTATACTTGAATCGCTTTTCCCGTCAAGAGAGAGTTCTATTTTAATATCTGTTTCTTTTGTCTTCCGATGTTGTATAGATGAGCGGAGATTTAAAAAAATTAAGTTTACTGCTTTTTCAAAAGTACCGATTTTTGTTCCATTAACAGAGATTTTGTCCTTTATTTTACTTGGGGTTATTGAGAATACTTTCTCAATAATATCAACTTTCTTCTCATTTATTTTGATTCCCTCCAGGTTAAGTATTTTAACCAAAGATTCCTCTTGAAACGGGCTAAAATCTTTTACTGAAATGATGAAATTTCTTTGTGAAAGTTTCTTTAATCCGCTGATCAAACCGGTTGATAAAGGAAATTCGAGATTAAAAAATGATTTATCAATTATTACTTCATACATTTATTATCTTCTTTCTGATAAATTTAGCAGCTATAAATTTCAAATTAAATTATCTTTTTTATTGTATCCCAGAGCAGATCGTTTTCTTCTTCATTACCGATTGAAATTCTTAAACAATTCTTAAGTTTCGGTTGAGTACTTCTGTCTCTCACTATTATTCCTCTTTCGGCAAGCTTTGTTAACACTGCTTTTGCTTTTTTGTTGCGATCAGTTGAGTCGTTAAATTTTACCAGTAGAAAATTTGCGTCGGAGTTAAATACATTAGCAATGCCGGGGAGACTTTCAAGCAGGTTTTTTAGTCGCTCCCTTTCTTTAATAATACCTTTAATATATTTCTCTTTCAATTCCAAATTTCTTAATGAAATTTCAAGCGCATAACGCGTTAGAGAATTTATATTGTATGGAGCTTTAACCTTAAAAAGAAGATTAATAATCTCTTCATTAGCAGCGCAATAACCGAGTCTTATTCCTGCCAGGCCCCATGCTTTTGAGAATGTTCTTAAAACGATCAGGTTGGGATAATTTTTGATTTCGTCTATAAAGGAACCTTCAATTGCAAAATCTATATATGCTTCATCAATGATAATTATAGAATTAAATTCTTTACATAGCTGAAGAACATCCTGTTTCATTAGCAGGTTACCTGTAGGATTATTGGGAGAACATAAGAAAAAGATTTTCGTATTTTCAGTATAGCTTGCTCTAATTACATTTAAATCAATCTGGAAATTATCGTCAAGTAAAACCTCGATTGTTTCAACGTCGTTTATATCGCAGGCAACCTTATACATACCATAGGTTGGTTCCGGTATCAATACTTTATCTTTACCGGGATTGCAAAAAACCCTGATCAATAGATCAATAATTTCGTCGGATCCAACGCCGAAGAAAAGATTCTCATGAGGAATAGACAAAACGTTTTCTATAAGTTGTCTTAAATCTTTTTGGTGGGGATCAGGATACCGGTTTAGATGGAGGTTATCAATGCTTGTAAATGTTGAGCCCCAGCTGTTTTCATTTGCATCCAGCAGGATACCTTTATCACCTTCGTATATATCTCTTGCGGATGTATACGGTTTTAAGTTTAAAATATTTTTTCTTACTAAATCTTTTATTTCCATAAGTACCTTGCAGGGTTATTCCGGCAAAAGCAGGGTTTCAAAATTATATGAAATTGAAATATATTCCTACTTCCCCGGAAAGAAATTCTTTTAAATTACAATATTATTTATTTTAATCTTATATGTACGGCATTTTTATGAGCCTGAAGACCTTCAGTTTCTGCCAGAGTTTCTACAGCTCCGGAAATATTTTCAAGTCCCTCTCTGCTTAATTTCTGAAAAGTAATTGACTTCATAAATGCTTCAACCGAAACGCCGCCGTAAGTTTTTGCATAACTGTATGTAGGCAGAGAATGATTTGTTCCCGAGGCATAATCACCTGCGCTTTCAGGAGAATATTGACCAAGGAAAACCGAACCGGCATTTATAATATTCCGGACATATCTTTCAGGCTCATTTACATTTAGTATCAGGTGTTCCGGGGCATATTTATTGCTGAAGTCAATTGCCTGCCCAATATCTTCGGTAATTAAGACGAATGAATTTTCCAATGCCTTTGATGCAAAACTTTTCCGCGGGAGTTGTTCAAGCTGGTTAACCAGTTCAAGTTCAATGTCGTTAGCCATTCCTAAAGTTGTCGTTATTAACACAACCTGAGAATCAACGCCGTGTTCCGCCTGCGAAAGCAAATCCGCTGCAACAAAAGAGGGGTTTGCGGAAGAGTCGGCAATTACTAAAACTTCGCTTGGCCCTGCCGGCATATCAATTGAGCAGCCATCCGGGTCTATGCTGACTAACAATTTTGCTGCCGTTACATACTGGTTGCCGGGTCCGAATATTTTATTTACCTTTAGAACTTTCTTGTCGCCATAAGCCATTAACCCGATTGCCTGGGCGCCGCCTAATTTATAAAATTCTTCAATCCCGCAAAGTTTTGCAGCAAAAAGAAGAGGTAAATTTATTTTATTATTCTTTGAAGGCGAACAAGCCATTACCCTTCTATTGCCGGCTATCTTTGCCGGAATTCCAAGCATTAGCATTGTTGAAGGAAGTACGGCGCTGCCCCCGGGAATATACAAGCCAACATTTTCTATTGCTCTAAATTCCCTGGAACAACTTATCCCCGTCATTGTTTCGGTTTCATATTTTACGGGAAATTGTTTAACATGAAATTTTTCGATGTTGTTAAAGGCGGTTATTAATGCAGATTTTATTTTTACATCGAGATTTTTTTCAGCTTCGTCAAATTCTTTTTTAGTTACGAGCACTTCTTCGCCGCCAAAACCATCAAACTGTTTTGCATAACTAAGCGCCACTTTTAATCCGCTGGCTTTTATGTTATTTAAAAGGGGTTTTACGATGTTTAATATTTTTTCAAGATTAATAGCCGGGCGTTTTGTTAATAAAGCCGTTTCCTCTTGCGACAATTTATTTACATAATAAAGTCTCATTGAATTAAATTTTCGATTGGTAATAATAAAATTCCGGATGCTCCGGCTGACTTCAAATCATCTATTATTTGCCAGAAACTTTCCGAAGGGATTACTGCATGAACCGCTAACATATTTTCTTCGGCAAGATGCAAAACAGTCGGACTTTTGAGTGAAGGGATAATATCAATAATTTTACTAAGGGAATCTTTAGGTATATTCATCATTAAATATTTTGATGAACCCGCAGTCATTACGGAACGTATTCTACGGCGTAAATCTGTAAGATATTCATTTTTCTTTTCATCTTTAAGCGATGAATTTGCAGAGATTAGAACAGCCTCCGAATCGAAAACCTTGAATGACTTTTTCAGTTTATTCATCATTAAGGTATTACCCGTAGAAACTATATCGCAGATTAAATCGGCAACTCCTAAAGAAGGAGCAATTTCTACAGAACCGCTTAATTCAATTATTTTTGCATCAAGACTCCTGGACTTTAGAAAGTCTTTTAAGATTTTAGGATAAGTAGTGGCAATTGTTTTCCCGTCTATATCTTCCAGCTTTTTTAGCTCTTTGTTCTCAGGATAAGCAAGCATTAAACTGCATCTACCGAAACCTAATTTTTCAATTATAATTGAGGGTATTTGCTTTTCATAAATAACATCCTCGCCGACAATTCCAACATCAGCAACGCCGTCCCGTACATATTCCGGGATATCATCATCCCTAAGGAAAAGAATGTCAAGGGGAAAATTTCTTGCAGTAACAACAAGTCTCTCCGAATAATTTTCGATATCCATGCCGCATAGCCGAAGTAATTCAAGCGACTTATCGGTAAGCCGGCCTTTTTTCTGTAATGCTAATCTTAAATTTCCATTCATTTATTATGTCCTTTAAAAGCAAAAACCCCGACATCTGCCGGGGTGATACTTCAATTTTTATTTGACATTTCAACATAGTCCGGCATAGAAATATTTTTTATGATGATGCAGAACCGTATGGATTTTTATTTTCATTTTAACAATTTATTACTTTAATATCTATACAAAGATAAGGAAAAAAAAGAAAAATCAAAATTATTATTAATACTCACCTTACGCAAAAGATATTTACAATTACCCTGGCACTTGCCTGCCCGCCGAGAGTATTGCACAACACTTTCGGCGGGCAGGCAAGTTTTGGCCCAATTTGTTCACAATGCCGCATTTACCGATGACCTTCAGAACCGTGTAATGTTATAAGTTGCTAAAAATCTTATACAGGATGTGAGCTTTCGGATGATGTTATGGAAGCAAATGAAATTAATGGAGAAAAATGCTTTAGCAGTTTAATCCAACTGCCTGAAAAAAATCTTTTAATTGAACTTTTTACTATATATTTTATAAGTATAAAGAAAAATTATAATTTATGAATTCATTCGAATGGACTGTTGAACTTCGTTTCATCGTTGCTCTTGCGCTTGGGTTTTTAATCGGACTTGAAAGAGAAAACGCTGGTATTGATAGGAAGGGTAGAATTTTTGCCGGCGTTCGTACATTTACGCTTATCAGTTTATTCGGCTTTGGCTGCGGCTGGCTCCAGCATTTAAATATTACATTTGCTCTTCCTGTGGGTTTACTGGTTATCGGTGCGCTTGTATTGACTGAATATTTAGGAAAACTAAAAGAAGGGCGCCTCGGGGGTACAAGTGAAATTGCAACACTTCTTACATTTGTTATAGGTGCACTTGCACTTCTTGCTGATGTATGGATTTCCATGGCGCTTGGAATTATAGCTACTTTGCTTCTTTCTGAAAAATCCGAACTTGAAAATTACGTTGATAAGCTAAATAAATTTGAATTCCTTGCAGTATTAAAATTCCTTCTTATTACTATAATTATTTTTCCTGCTCTGCCGAATAAGGATTATACTCAATTTAATCTTAACCCGGCACATATCTGGCAGATTGTAATGATGGTTTCAACTATTGGATTTGTTGGCTATTTCCTAATGAAAAAGCTGGGAGATAAGTTAGGACTTTGGCTTTCAGGACTGCTGGGAGGATTAGTATCAAGTACTGCGGTTTGTATTGCAGTCGGCAGAATAGCTGAAAAAGATCCTGCACAGGGAAAAAATGCTTTACAGGCATCCATTCTCGCTTGTAGTGTAATGTATCTTAGGATTCTAGTAATTATCTGGATAGTTAATAGTTCCATTCTTTATCTTCTATGGTGGAAATTGGTGTTCCTTGCTTTAACAGGATTTATTCTTGCTTTTACATTTAAGTTTAAAAACCCTCAGCCCTTGGAAAATTCTGATTCAACTCTTCAAAACCCTTTTGAAATTAAACCTGCACTAATTTTTGCTGCATTATTTGTATTTCTAACAATTATAACCGTTTGGGTAAAAAATTATTTAGGAAGTATAGGATTGCTTGTGCTCTCTGCAATTGTAGGAGTTACTGATATAGATCCTTTTATTCTTTCTTTGATTAATGGGGCTTCTCATATTGAACCTGTAATTGTTTCCGCAATAATAATTGCAATGATGAGCAATACCATCATTAAAGTTGTTTACTTTACAATACAAACAAAGCAGCAGAAAAAATCCGCTTATATTCATTATGGCATCTGGGCTTTGCTGCATATTCCACTTATATTTTTATAATTTTTTTCTTTTTAATTATAGCTGGATTTAATATGTATATATGGTTATTTAACTTATCCTTATCTAAGTTATATTTTTTCGGGGAGGTTATATGAATTCAATTGCTGCTATCCGTTCTGTTAGGGAAAAAATTGAACATTGGACGAACCAGCATCACTCTAATTGGCTGGACTATTTGAGAATTTTACTTGGCATTGTTTTATTAATTAAGGGAATTACTTTTATAGCAAATAAAGAACAGGTCATACAAATTATATCAAACAATGAGTTCTGGGTATTTCATTATATAATAGCCCATTACGTTATCGGCGGATACATTGTTTGCGGCACAGCTATTATTATAGGCTTATTTACACGGCTGGTAGTGTTATTCGAAATACCCGCACTGTTAGGTTCAATAATATTTGTGGATATGCATAAAGGTTTGCTTGCTATAAATTCCGAATTGGCTTATTCAATTATTATTTTGGCGCTTCTTTTATTCTTTCTATTTTATGGATCCGGAAAAATATCTGTCGACTATTATATCCAAATGCACAAGGATAAGAATTTTGATATTAGCTGATTTTTAGTGGCTCATATGAAACTGAATGATTTAAATAAAATAGCCGCATTATATAATGATACCGAAACGATGCCGTTGTTGTTTATAGGTCACGGTAATCCTATAAATGCAATAACTCAAAATGAATTTACAGTTGAATGGAATAAAATAGGTAAATCATTACCCGGGCCGAATGCTGTAATTTGTATCTCTGCTCATTGGGAAACCAACGGTACATTTGTAACTACAATGGACAAACCCAGAACCATTCATGACTTTTATGGTTTCCCAGCGGAATTATTTGAAGTAGAATATAAGGCTCCCGGCAGCCCTTATTTAGCCCGTGAGACTAAGAAGCTGATTGCCAAAACATCGGTAGAGCTTGACAATAATTGGGGATTAGATCATGGATGCTGGAGTGTTGTTATGCACTTATTCCCCGAAGCAAATATTCCTGTTATTGAATTGAGCCTTGATTATACAAAACAGCCTCAATGGCATTATGAGCTTGGCAAAGAGCTTTCCTTTTTACGCAACAAAGGAATATTAATTATTGGAAGCGGAAATATAGTGCATAACCTTAGAATGATAAGCTGGCAGAATAAAGATGGATTTGACTGGGCTCTTGAAGCAGACCGAAAATTCAAAAAATTAATTTTAAATGATGAGTATACTGAACTTATAGACTATAAAAACCTTGGGATTGAAGTTCAACTTGCAGTCCCCACTCCGGAACATTTTCTTCCTCTTCTGTATATTCTGGGGTTAAAAGAAAAAAATGAAAGCATATCTTTTTTCAATGAAAAGACGGAACTCGGCTCTATCTCAATGACTTCGTTAATGATTAATAGAAAATAAATCCGCTTATTTTCGTATAGATTTATGTTTTAGCTCTATAATTAACTTAAAAATAAGGAGAAAAGTATGAAAGCAATTGCCTGTATTATTTTTGTTTCATTTTTATTTATTTCTATTCCGCAAATTTTTGCGCAGGACCAGCAGGAAGCATGGCGGGATTATATGACTCCGGGTTCAGTTCATCAAATGATGGCTGAAAGCGCCGGCGAATGGACTTCGGAAATAACAATGTGGATGAATCCAACACAGTCTCCTTTGAAATCTGATGTTAGCTGTTCGAATGAAATGATAATGGGGGGAAGATATCTTAAATCTTCACAGAAAGGTAATATGATGGGTATGCCTTTTGAAGGTATGATGCTGCTTGGTTATGATAATGCAAAAAAAATTTTTACAGCAGTATGGTATGACAATTTTGGTACGGGTACTACTGTAAGTACCGGTACATATAATGATCAAGATTCAACTTTAACTTTAAATGGCGCTATGGTTGATCCTGCAACCGGTAATGATATTAAATACCGCGAAACGATGAAATTTATTGATAAAGATCATCAAATTCTGACTATGTATGTCAATCAAGACAACCAGGAATTCAAAAATATGGAGCAGGTATTAACCAGGAAAAAATGATTATTCTATTAAGGGATTGTTTCTAATTGTCAATTTTAATTCTATAAAACAAAACCGGGGGCAAATAAATGAAACATAAAACTTCAAATTATATCTCTGCGTTTATTATAGGCGGAATTGCCGGCGGAGTTATTGCTTTATCATTTGCAGCTTACCACAGGAAGGAACTTAGAGAACGTATTAATTCGGATTTGGATAATTGTTTTAGAAAAGCAAAGCAGAATGAAGAAGAAATAATTAATAAAGCTGAAGTTACCGCGGGTGATCTTGTAACTAAGGGAATACGGTTATCCGCATTAATAGAATAATATGCCGGAGGGATATATGATAAATCCCGGGGGAAAATACTGAGCTGATTAATGGTTTAGGTAAATTGGATTTAATATATTCAACATTTTCACTACATCATTGGAGTAATCCGGTAAAGGGAATAAAAAACTTGTATGATTCATTAGGCAGAAATAGGATATTATTTATTTATGATTGTTTTAGAGGCGGAATATTTTATTACATAAAAATAAAACGTGGAATTTGGGAGTCAATAAGGGCATCATATAATCCTGTAGATATTCAAAAAATGTTAAAGGGATTGAATATTATGAACTATAGTATTAATAGAAAAAACTTATATATTGATATTGCAATAACAAAGAATTAAAAATGTGCCTTTTGTATAACCAATAAATATGCAAAAACATATTAAATGATAAATTTCAAAATTTAATTTTAATTAAATGTTCGTAAGATAAAAATCCATTACATGGATAAAAATATTATCATAAATTTCTCCGGAGATAATTATACCTATGAAAGAAAAATTCATTCCGGCTTTAGATTTTCCCCTTTTAACAAAGCTATTCGATTCATTTATTTCATTTGCAATTCCCGAAAGAAGAATAAAGGGAGATTTGATGGACTTCATGAATATCACGGAAGAAGACAAAATATTGGATTTTGGATGTGGAACAGGCACCTTGCTTATATTGGGAAAGCAAAAACATCCTGAAGCACATTTTGAAGGAATCGATATTGATCCAAAGATACTTGAAATTGCTAAACGTAAAATCGAAAAGCAAAAGCTTGATATCTCTGTGGTGGAATATGATGGGGGCAAGTTACCCCAGGGTAATAATTCTATAAACAAGGCGATGACAAGTTTGATGATGCATCACTTGAGTACGGACAAAAAGCTTAAAGCAATGCAGGAAATATTTAGGGTTTTAGTTACGGGAGGGGAATTTTACATAGCTGATTTTGGAATGCAAAAAAATCCCATCTTTATTTTGATAGGTAATATTGCTGCAAAATTCGAACCGGAATTAAAAGCCAACTTCACTGGATGCCTTCCAAAATTATTAGCTGATGCAGGGTTTAAAAATGTTCAGACTTTAAATACTTACAATACAAAATTGGGCACGATTTGCATTTATTCGGGGCAAAAGGTAGTATAAGTATGAATCGGACTCTGAACTAAATGCATTAAAACCCGCGCTTCTTTTGATAACTGCAGAATACGTATGCTAACATTTTTAAAAAGTAAAAAATCAAGAGAATTTTACGCATAGGCTTTATCCCGGTTTCCTTCGTGCCGATACCAATGCGATATACCGGGCCCGTCATTACTAATAGTAAAGTGCATATTTTAAAGTAAAATCTTTTATATTTTATCTTTAAAAATAGGAGAAGAAGTATGAGAGTGATAAATAAATATTTTTTTGCTTTACTTGTCACTGTTTGTATTATTCAATTTTCAGGTTGCTTTTATTTAAAGACAGACTCGGAGGATACCGGCACATTCCTTCCAACGCTTGATGAGACACAAACGGAACTATTCTTTGGGCTTTCCAAACCCGACGGTACTTCAGTTTCGGAATACGAATGGACTAAATTTGTCGATGATTACATTTCACCAAAGTTTATAGACGGTTTTACGGTTGTTGATGCGCATGGGCAATGGATGGATGAAGATAATAAAGTATTGAAAGAAAATACCAAACTGGTAATTATTATTTATAAACGCAGTCGGGAAATGGATGCTTCAATTGCTTCCGTAATTGATAATTATAAGAAATTATTTCAACAGGGCTCAGTTTTAAAAGTCACTTCCACAGTCAATATTGAGGAATAGTTAATAATTAAAGATTTTTTTTAATTTATAATAATCTAATTTAATTTTCATTATAAAAATATAAACTGAAAAAATAAAAGTAACACTATTAGCTATAATAATCGGCATAGAAGCTATAATTATGCCATAAATTAACCAGAGTAAAACTCCGGTTGGAATAAGAATAAACATACCCGCTGAAATATCATTTGTCTTTTTTGTTTTGTGTACTTTTATAACTTGAGGTACATAAGCAATCGTTGTACAAACTGCGGCAATATATCCTATAAACTCGCCGGTCACATTAGTTCCAATCACAATTTTTGAAAATATTTTATATAGTAAAGATAAATATCGCACGGTAAATAACGAATTTTAAGATTTTGAAAGCAGGGTGAAAATTCTTAATTTTACCCCGCACCCTTAGCTCAGTTGGTAGAGCATCTGACTCTTAATCAGCAGGTCGCGGGTTCGA
>Ga0182027_10007612_pt1 | contig 15909 bp, 12 predicted proteins | sample 712E1DmetaG_FD_121300 | JGI IMG/M metagenome (GOLD analysis project Ga0182027, IMG submission 121300) | Permafrost microbial communities from Stordalen Mire, Sweden - 712E1D metaG (Illumina Assembly) | ecosystem: Environmental > Terrestrial > Soil > Wetlands > Permafrost | place: Sweden...
GCCTGGTGACGCTCCAGACCGACACGCCGTACTGGCAGCTGGCCTTCTGGCAGCTGGTCGTGGGCGCGGGGTCGGGCATCTTCAACTCGCCGAACACGAGCGCCGTGATGGGTGTCGTTCCGCCAAGCAAGCGAGGGGTTGGGGCCGGGACCCGGATGATGCTGATGCAGTCCGGCTTCGTCGTGTCGATCGCGCTGGCGATCGGCCTCGTCTCGGCCTCGATGGACCCAAAGGTCCTCGTGGCGATCTTCTCGGGCACGCAGATCGGCGGCGGTGGGATCAGCCTCGCCCCGTTCATCAACGCCCTCCACCTGGCGTTCCTCGTCGGGGTCGTGGCCAGCCTGCTCGGTGCGGTGGCGTCGCTGATGCGCGGCGAGCATCGCTCGTACGAGGGTGAGACCGCCGGGCCGGTACCGGAGGGCGGGGCCGGTCGATGATGGTCGGCGGGCGCGTCCGATTCGTCGCTGCCGGTCGCGCGCTGCGTCATTGGAACTTCCGTCTGTTCTTCTTCGGCCAGCTGATCTCGGTCACGGGGACCTGGATGCAATCGGTCGCCCAGGGCTGGCTGCTCGTGACGCTGGTGGGGCCCAAGCAGGCGATCGTCTACCTCGGGGTACTCGGCGCGGTGCAGTTCATGCCGGTCCTGGTGCTCGGCCTCTTCGGCGGAATCATCGTCGACGTCTGGCCGAAACGCCGGACGGTCATCGGCACGCAACTCGCGGCCGGACTCCTGGCGCTGGTCCTCGGTGGGCTCGTCTACTTCAACCTGGTCCAGGTCTGGCACGTCTTCGTACTGGCGTTCCTGCTCGGCCTCGTAAATACGATCGATATGCCGGCCCGCCAGTCGTTCGTGGTCGAGATGGTCGGCCCGGACGACATCACCAATGGCATCGCCCTCAACTCGGCGGTCTTCAACGGCGCGCGCATCGTGGGTCCGGCCATCGGCGGCGTGCTCATCGCCCTTCTCGGCACGGCCCTGTGCTTCATCCTCAACGGCCTGAGCTACGGGGCCGTCGTCATCGGCCTCTTGGCAATGCATGAAGGCGAGTTGATGCCGGCCGCCCGCCTGGCCATACCCCGGTCGATCGGCGCGGTCCGGTCGGGGCTCGGAGAAGGGCTGCGCTACGTATGGCAGACGCCGGTTGTCCTGCTGGCGATCACCACGATCGGTTTCGTCTCCACTTTCGGGATGAACTTCAACGTCGTGCTGCCCGTCATGGCGGCAGGCGTTCTGAACGCCGGGCCCACGGGCTTCGGGATCCTGTACGCGTCCATGGGCGCCGGTGCGCTGACGGCAGCCCTGACCGTGGCGCTGCTGTCGCGGCCGAGCCTGCGGGTGCTCGTGGCCGGCGGCGTGGTCCTGGGGATCTCGGAGCTGGTGCTGTCGGCCACCAGTTCGTTCCCGATCGCGGCGACGGCGGTCTACTTCTGCGGGCTCGGAGCTATTGCCACGGCTATCAGCGCCAACTCGTTCGTCCAGATCACGGTCCCGGGGCCGCTCCGCGGTCGCGTCATGAGTGTCTACACGACGGTCTTCTCGGGATCTACTCCGATCGGCAACGGCTTGACCGGCGGGCTGGGCGGTCTGATGGGCACGCCCGCGGCGCTGGTGATGAACGGGGCCGTGACGATCGCCGCCGAAGCCGTGGCGGCCGTGGCCATCTTGCGCGGTGCCGTGCCGCGAATCGGCGACCGGGCCGGAGCCGGGGGCGACGGCCGCCGACAGGATGACGCGGCGGGCGGCATGACTGGCGGCCCGGTGCCGGCCCACGCTGCCGCGCCGGATGCCACGGTGTCTCCGCTGGACTGACGGGGTTGGGCTCGAGGCCGCGGCCGGTCGAGGGACCGGGCGAGACAGACCAGGCCACGGTCGCCGCCAGGTGGTTCGCCTGCCAGATAGTGCGAATGTTCAACCCACTCGAACGCGATTCGGTCCCGATCAAGTCAGACCGAGCTCCGGCGCCCACAGCTGGCCAACTCCCCCTTCAGAAGCGCGTTCTGGCGCCCGGAACCGGGCTCGACCGGGCCTGCAGTGCCTTCAGGCGCGCTATCCGCCGACGGGATCCTCCTCGACGGTCGCAACGTGTTCGAGCCACTCGAACATCTGCTTGATCGGCGTCAGCCGGATCATGTTTGCGCTGCACTGGCTCGAGGCCGATCGGGGCGGTCGGTCGGCGCTACGACCCGGGTTCGACCAGTTCGAGAGCGTAGCCGAGGAGTTCGATGCCGGGCGCGGGCGAGAAGTCGATGGCCGGCACACGCTGGAACCCGAGCGATTCGTACAGGTGCTTCGCTGCCGGCATCCAGTCGCCGGTATGGAGCACCACTCGGCGACGGCCCGCGGCTTGGGCGCGCTCGATGCAGGCCACTGTCAGCGCGCGACCGACGCCGCGGCCGTGGCGGTCCGGATCCACGGCCAGCATCCGGATTCCCGCCTCGCCCTCGTTCAGCTCTTCCGAGAAGGGATCGTCGGGGCCGCTCACGTACGTGGCGCCGCCGACCAGTTCTCCGGCGGAGCCGACGGCAACCAGCACGCACGAGGTCCGGGCGCGAGTCGCCACGTCCCGAAGCCGCTCGTCGTAGACCTGCTGATGCGGCATCTTGGTGGGGAGCGAGTGGTACGCGGCGACAGTGAGCTCGCCGAGGGCCGCGAATTCCTCGGGGCGGACGGGGCGGATGAGTGGCGCGGCCTCATGGTCGGTCATGACGGCAGCGTAACCCCGTAGCCGGGCAGCCTGCCGGGCCGTTGGGCGGCCGGCTCGCCGACATGGCCCACCGGCCCGAAATCGGCCCACCGGCCGGGAGTCCCGTGTCCCGCCGGCCGGGGTGCGAGATGATGCGTGAATGGTGGCTGAAGGCGGACCGCTCCTCGTCTACGGACCGCGCTCGCTCGAGTACGACTTCGGGCCGCGGCATCCGCTGAGCCCTAGGCGGTTCGGGCCCGGCATCGAGTTGCTGCGGGCCGTCGGGGCCGAGCCGGGACTTGCCCCCGAGCCCGCCCCGGACGCCCAGCTGGAGTGGCTTCACGCGGCCGGCTACATCGCCGCCGTCCGGCGTTTCTCGGCTGATCCCGGGCGACTGCCCGAGGCCGGCATCGGCCCCGGCGACGACCCGGCCTTCGCCGGGATGCACGAGGCCGGAGCCACGGTGGCCGGCGGCTCGATCCGGGCCGTGGAGTCCATCCTGCGCGGCGACGTCGAGCATGCATATCAACCCGGCGGCGGTCTGCACCACGCCATGCGGGACCGGGCCAGCGGCTTCTGCATCTACAACGACGTGGCCCTGGCCATCGCCCGGGCGCGGCGGGACGGCCTCCGGGTCCTGTACGTGGACCTCGACGTCCATCACGGTGACGGCGTCCAGGCGCTCCACTACGACGACCCGGGCGTCCTGACCGTCTCGTTCCACCAATCGGGCCGGACGCTCTTCCCCGGGACCGGGTTCGCGAACGAGATCGGGGAAGGGACGGCGGCGGGCACCTCCGTGAACGTGCCGTTCGAGCCGATGACGGGACCCGATGCGTGGCTTGCGGCGGTTCGCGCGGTCGTTCCGCCGCTGGCAGCGGCGTTCGGGCCGGATCTCGTGGTCAGCCAGCACGGGGCCGACGGCCACGCCTGGGATCCGCTGGCGAACCTGGCCCTGACGACGACGGCAATGGGCGAGGCCGCGCGGCTGGTCGATCGGATCGCCCATCATTACGGCCACGGGCGCTGGCTGGCAACCGGGGGCGGCGGGTATGCCGTCTATTCAGTCGTGCCTCGGGTCTGGGCCCTGACCTGGCTGGCCGGGGCCCATCGGGAGATACCGGCGAGGCTGCCCGAGCCCTGGCGGGCGAAGTGGGCAGGCGACGCCGCCAGGTGGGAAGACAGGCCACTGCCGGAGCGCTTCGAGGACGAACAGGGCCTGGGAGCCTCGGCGATCAGCCCGCTTGCCGCCGAGAGAGCCGGGCGAACGGTCTCAGTCATAAGAACCGTTTTGGTGCCGGCTCTGCTGGATGTTGCCGAACGCCGGGGCTGGCGGCAATTCGACGGCGGCGCGGCGAACACGGCGCCGGGCGCGGCACCGGCGGCAGAAGCGCCGCCGGCCCGCCGGGCGACCGCGGGTGGAGGGGATGCCTCGGGTGTCGAATCCGGGCCCGCGGCGGCGCTCGTGCCCACGCTGGTGGCGCCGCTGACGCTCGAAATGCTGGACCGGCTGGGCATCGCGCCGCGCGTCATCGCCCCGGCCGATGCCTCTGAGGCAATCGCGATCCTGCGGGCCGCTCTCGCCAATGGGGGAGTGGCGGCGGGCGCCGTAGCCGGGGAGTGGCTCGTCGGCGTCGCGCTGGCGGCGCCCGTCGCGGCCGCGGGGCCGGCCGCGCGGCAGGAGCCCCTCGCCGGTGTCGACCGCCTCGTGGCACTGGGAGTAGCGCCGGAGTGGCGGCGCGGCGGACTGGCCACGGCAATGCTCCGGGCCATGGTCGAAGCCACGACCCGCAGCGGGCGCGCGCTGGTCGCGCTCCACACCGTCGCCGATCGAGACGTCAACGATCCGCTGCCCCGGGCGGTGCGCCGGGGAGTGGCCGAAGAGCTGGCTCGCGGCGTCGGGATGACGGTCGGTCCCGCCCCCGCTCGAGTCCTCGCCGTCGACCCCGACGCGCGGCTTGCGGTCGTGCTGCCGCCGGGCGCCCCGGCCGACCTCCGCGGCCGGATCGAGGAATGGGCCGCCGCGCTCTAGAGTCCGGGACCGTCCGACGCCGCCCTCCCGAGCCGCCGCCCGCCAGAGAGTGTCCGCCGGCCTCGGCCGCGGCTCGACCCACGCCGCCCGCCAGAGACACCGGTTGCCCCCGCCCGGCCGGCCCCAACCAGCCGGCCCGTGCCGCCCTCCCGGGGCGGCCGGCGGCCCGCGTCGGCGCTGCCGGCATATATAACACTAAGTGCGCGAGTAATGATTCACGCAAGGCGCTTGACCTTGCTCTAAACAACAATTACTTACTATGGGGGTGATAAGAGTCCGACCGGACTATACCAATCGGGACCAACGGCACCCCTATCCAACAGTAACTATCTATACATTCTTGTTATTGAGATTGATCGGTCAGGGGCCGGGACTACCCGGAGCCCCGGCCGAAAGTGAAAGGTGCAGGGAGTAACACAGTGGACAACAAGGATCGTGGGATCTTCATCCTGCGGGCGTTCCTGGGCCTCGGCTTCCTCTTCGCAGGCGCCGACAAGTTCTTCATGTGGGCGAGCGGCCAGCCGTTCACCTCTGCCGGATTCCTGAAGTTCGCGACCACGGGCGCCTGGCTCGGCAGCGACCCCAAGGCCGTCATCAACCCGACCCACGGGTTCTGGGTCTCCCTCGCCGGAAACGCGTCGCTCGTCTCGATCATGGACACGCTCGTCGTCTTCGGTGAGTGCGCGATCGGCATCGCCCTCATCCTCGGCCTGGCTACTCGCTTCGCTGGCGTCATGGGCGCCCTTCTCATGGGCCTGCTCTTCGTCGCCAACTGGAGCTTCGCGAACGGCCCGTTCAACGAGCAGTTCATGTACGGCATCGCCGCAGTCGCGCTTGTCCTGACCGGTGCCGGCGCCTACGCTCTCGACACCGTCGTGGCCAAGCTCCCGGTTATGTCCAAGATCCCGGTGATCAAGTACGCACTCGGGTAACACCTCACAAACAGGCGCGGGGAGAGTCCGTCCCACATTCCTCCCTGCACACGGAGACGGCGGGCCGAAAGGCTCGCCGTCTCTTTTCCGTGCACGCCGACCGGCGCGTTGATGGGACCGGGCGCCGGTCGAGATGTGCCTGGAGCCGAGGCTTCGGTAATCCGCACGGCTGCCGATAACTCGTGAGTCGGCTCCTCTTCCGGGCGAGTCGGAGTTGAGCGATTCGGACGTGACGCGCCGCATCTAATGTCGTCGGTCGCGCCCCAGGAACCAGGAATTGGAGTCGGCCCGAGCATGGAACCGATCAACATGCATTTCAGCTTCCGCGTCCGCCGCTCGCTTCTCCGAAGGTCCATTCACGCCGGGCTTGCGCTCGGCATCTTCTGTCTGCTTCTCGGAACGGGTAGTCCATGGGACTACCCGGGGTAGGAACCGTGGCCACCGATACAGGTAGGTCATTGGGTGACATCGGCCACTGGTACTAGAGGCAGGCCCTACCCGAAAGTTGCCGGAGCAAGTGGCCGGGCGATTCAGCCGACGACCACGCCCATTGGCCGGCGCGTTTTGCCGGCCGACAGAGGTAGATACCGTTGGATGCCCCAGCGACGTACCTGAACTGGAACTTCATCCTGATATCCATTCCGAACATCGTGATGATCGTCGGGATGGTCGCCGTCTTCGTGCTCGCCCTGGTAGTCCCGTTCCCGAGCCACAGCGAACTCGTCGAGTCGGAGGAGACGCAGGATGAGTGAGGCCAACTCGACGCCCCGGAACGAATCTTCCAGCTGGACGCTGGCCATCAGACGCTTGCTCCAGAGGAAGCTGCCGCTGGTGCACCTTCTGCCGGACCGTCAGCCGGTCTTCGTCGGCTCCTGGGTCTACATCTTCGGCGTCGTCGCGATCGCCGGGTTGATCTGGGTGGTCGCGAGTGGAATGTTGCTGGCCTTCTTCGGGCCGATGTGGTGGCACCAGTCGAGCGTCGGGCGTTTCGTCAACAGCCTGCATCTCTGGTCGGTCCAGGTCTTCTTCGTGTTCATGGTGCTTCACCTGTGGGGCCAGTACTTCATGGCGGGCTGGCGCGACGGACGGGCGAAGACGTGGATGGTAGGTGTCGTGATCTTCGCGTTCAGCATCGTCACGGCCTTCACCGGCTTCATCTCGCAGCAGAACTTCGACGGCGAGTGGATCGCGGTCAACGCCAAGGACGCGACCAACTCGGCCGGGATCGGTACGCTCTTCAACGTCCTGAACTACGGCCAGATGTACGGGCTCCACATCATCTTGCTGCCGATGCTGGTCGCGACCCTGGTCGGGGTCCACGTCCTGTTTGTTCGAATGAAGGGCGTGGTCAAGCCGATCGGCAAGGTCCAGGGCGCCCAGCCGTCCAATGAGGAGGGTGCGTCGTGACCAACGACGACCCCCAGGCCCGCTACTACGCGGGCATCAAGATGATCCGGTACGACCTCATCAAGGAGTTCGTGCTGGCGTTCGTCGTGGTCTCGATCGTCGTGGTCGGTCTCGCCGGCGTCTTCTCGTCGCCCGACGACCCGGCCGTCACGATCCAGACCTGGTCGACCAAGGACCCGGTCGACTTCGTCACCACCGCCGCGTCAGAGCTCGACTACCAGAGCGGCACGGCCCAATACGGACCGCCATATACGAACACCGCAGATGCCGCCCAGGCGCTCGGACCTGTCTCTCCGCAGTCGCTGGCCGGCGTCACCACGCCTATCGACACCGCAAAGGACTTCGTTCTGCAGCCGCTCGGGTTCGCCGCGGTCGGCAATCCGACCCTCACCGCGGCGCTGGCGAAGTACAACGCGGCGAGCGCGGACCAGCAGCAAAGCTGGGTGGGCAACTACGCGACCGCTCTTGCGGACGCCACCATCGTGAACGATGAAGTGAGCGTGGCGTCCGGCGACTACGGACCGGTTCCCGACATGATGGCCGGACTTCTCGGGCTGGCGAGGACCGGGGCTCTGGACGGTCTTCTTCTGAGTAACGGCAATCTCTACCAGACCGACTTCACCAAGCCCCTCCTGTTCCTGGGCGACGGAAACTACCTTTCCGGGCTCGCGGCCGATCAGCACCTCACCGGCGATCAGTGGGGGATGATGAACGAAACCGGGATGTATCCGGGCCAGACGTGGCTGTGGCTCTTCTCGTTCTGGTATCAGATCCCACCTTTCAACACGGCCTCCAACACGGACTTGGTCGTGATCCTGCTGATGATCGTGCTGACCACGCTCCTGGCGCTGGTCCCGTTCATTCCGATCCTGCGCGACATCCCTCGCTGGGTTCCCGTGCACAAGATCATCTGGAGGCGCTACTACCGCGGTCGGTAAAGGGACGTCCGGAGACCAGGGAACTCGAGAGACGGCTGGCGACGACGCCAGCCGTTTCTTTTGTGAACGTCTGGTCTAATCTTGGTGCCGCGCCTATACTGGGCGCCTCGTGGCTGCCGCCTCCGATCCGTCCGAATCGAAGACCGCCGGTTCCCGCGACGACCCGCTGGCGCCCTTCGGCGCCCCTGTCGCCGAGTGGTTCCGTTCGGCGTTCGAGGCGCCCACGCCGGCCCAGACCGGCGGCTGGGCGAGCATTGCGGCCGGGCGCCACACCCTCATTCATGCCCCAACCGGCAGCGGCAAGACCCTTGCCGCGTTCCTCTGGAGCCTTGATCGGCTCAGTCGCGAGCCGCGGCCAAAGACGCCCACGGTCAGGGTCCTGTACATCTCGCCTCTGAAGGCGCTGATCTACGACGTCGAGCGGAACCTGCGGACGCCGCTGGCCGGCATTCGCCTGGCGGCGGAACGCCTCGGCGAGACAATGCTGGACATCGAGGTCGGCGTTCGGACGGGGGACACGCCGGCCGATGAACGGCGCCACCTCGTCCGAAACCCGCCGGACATCCTGATCACCACGCCGGAGTCGCTCTACCTGATCCTCACCAGCCAGGCGGCGGAGATCCTGCGCGGCGTCGAGCACGTGATCGTGGACGAGGTCCACGCCCTGGCGGGAACGAAGCGCGGAGCCCACCTCGCCCTCAGTCTGGAGCGGCTGGAGAAGCTGACTGCGAAACCACCCCAGCGGATCGGGCTCTCGGCCACGCAGCGACCCGTGGAGACCATCGCCCGGTTCCTGGGCGGCATCGGGCCCGGCAGGGCGGGGGAGTCGCGTGAGGTCCGGATCGTCGATGCCGGCTCGCGCAAGGCCCTCGAGCTGTCCGTCCGCGTCCCGGTAGAGGACATGAGCAAGCTCGGCGAGCTGCTCCCGCCGGAGGGACAGCCGGGCGGCCCCGTCGGTGGTCCGGAGGCGCGGCACAGCATCTGGCCGGCGATCCATCCTCAGATCCTGGCGCTCATCCGCGAGCATCATTCCACGATCATCTTCTGCAACTCGCGGCGATTGGCCGAGCGGCTGGCCAACAAGCTCAACGAGCTGGCCGGCGAGGAACTGGTCCGCGCCCACCACGGCTCGCTGGCCCGCGAGCAACGGGTCGCGATCGAGGAGGCGCTCAAGGCCGGCCGGCTGCCCGCCATCGTTGCCACCAGCTCGCTGGAGCTCGGGATAGACATGGGGGCGGTGGACCTGGTGATCCAGGTCGAGTCGCCGGCCAGCGTGGCGAGCGGGCTCCAGCGCGTCGGCCGGGCCGGCCACCAGGTCGGCGAACCGAGCCGCGGGATCTTCTTCCCCAAATACCGCGGCGACCTGCTCGAGACGGCCGTCGTCACGGCGCGGATGCATGCCGGGGCCATCGAGGAGACGAAGCTGCCGCGCAACCCGCTGGACGTGCTGGCCCAGCAGATCGTGGCCATGACGGTGCGAGAGGGGTGGGACGCCGATGAGCTGTTCGAGGCCGCGCGGCGCGCGGCGCCGTACGAGAGCCTCACGCGCGACGCGTTCGAGGCGGTGCTGGGGATGCTGGCCGGGGCGTATCCATCGGACGAGTTTGCCGAGTTGAAGGCGCGCGTGGTCTGGGACCGCGAAACGGGCCGGGTCGAGGGGCGGCGCGATGCCCGGACGGTGGCCATCACCAGCGGCGGCACGATCCCGGACCGCGGGCTCTATCCCGTGTTCCTGGTCGGCGAGGCCGGAACGCCCGGCCGGCGCGTCGGTGAGCTCGACGAGGAGATGGTCTACGAGAGCCGCGTCGGCGAGGTGATCGCGCTCGGGGCCACGAGCTGGCGTGTCGAGGAGATCCGGCCGGACCGCGTCGTCGTGTTGCCGGCGCCCGGCGTGCCTGGCAAGATCCCGTTCTGGCACGGCGACGGCCTGGGCCGGCCGATCGAGCTGGGTCGGGCCCTGGGGGCGTTCACACGCGAGCTCGAGGCAGACCTGGGCGGCGGCGAGCGGGGCCGGGAGCGCGCCAGGCGCCGCCTGCTCGAGAGCCACGACCTGGACGACCTGGCCGCGGACAACGTCCTGTCATACCTCGCCGACGAGCGCGAGATGGCCGGCACGCTGCCGACGGACCGCCGGATCGTGGTCGAGCGGTTCCGGGACGAGCTCGGCGACTGGCGGGTCGTGATCCTGACGCCGTTCGGCGGGCGGGTCCATGCGCCCTGGGCCCTGGCTATCGAGTCGCGGCTCGACGAGAGGCTTCGGAGCGGGGCGCAGACGATCTGGTCGGACGACGGCATCGCCATCCGGCTCCCAGAGGGCGAGGTCGCGGGCGGCCACGACGGCTCCGGCCCGCACGGGATCAACGAACTGCTCTTTCCCACGGCCGAGGAGGTCGAGGATCTGGTCGTGGGCCGGCTCGGAGGTTCGGCGATGTTCGCGGCCCGGTTCCGCGAGAACGCGGCCCGGGCGCTGCTCCTGCCGCGCCGCCGGCTGGGTTCGCGGACCCCGCTCTGGATGCAGCGCCAGCGCTCGGCAGGATTGCTTGCCGTCGCCAGCCGCTACGGCTCCTTCCCGATCATCGTCGAGACCTATCGCGAATGCCTTGCGGACCTGTTCGACCTGCCGGCCCTGCGCGAGATCCTCGGCGGAGTGGCGCGACGCGATATAGAGGTCCGGGAGGTCGAGACGGTCACGGCCTCGCCGTTCGCCGGCTCGCTGCTCTTCGACTATCTCGCCGCGTACATGTACGAGGGCGACGCGCCGCTGGCGGAGCGGCGGGCCGGGGCCCTGGCGCTGGACCGCGAGCTGCTGCGCGAGCTGCTCGGCCAGGAGGAGTTGCGCGACCTGATAGACCCGGAAGCGCTCGCGGACCTTGAGCTGGCGCTGCAGTGCCTGGTGCCGGACCGGGCGGCCCGGTCGGTGGATGCCCTGCACGACATGCTGCGCCGGCTCGGCGACCTGTCTGCGGACGAAGTGGCGGCGCGCATAGCGGAGCCTGTGGCGGCAGCGGAATGGCTTGCCGCACTCGAGGGCTCGCGCCGGGCGGTTGTCCTGCGCGTAGCCGGCGGTGATCGCTGGATCGCAATCGAGGACGCGGCCCGGTATCGCGACGCCTTCGGCGTGTCCTTGCCGGTCGGAATCCCGACGGCGTTCCTGGCGCCGGTCCCGGACGCGCTCGGCGGCCTCGTGGCCCGCTGGGCTCGCAGCCACGGCCCGTTCCACGCGGCGGAGACGGCCGGGCGATGGTCCGTGCCGGCCGCGCGGGTCGAGGAAGCGCTGGAGAAACTGCTGGAAGCGGGCACGATCCTGCGCGGCGAGTTCCGACCGGGCGGCACTACGCGCGAGTGGTGCGATCCGGACGTTCTCCGCCAGCTGCGTCGCCGCTCCCTTGCCCGCCTGCGGCGCGAGGTCGAACCGGTCGACCAGGTCGTGCTCGCCCGCTTCCTGCCGGCCTGGCAGGGGGTCCGCGCCCTGGGCGAGGGGACCGCGGCCGCGCCAAGGGGCGAGGCCGCGCTGGAACGGCTGGCGGAAATCGTCGATCAGCTGGCTAGCCTGCCAATCCCGGCCTCGGTGCTGGAGCGAGACGTCCTGCCGGCCCGCATCCCCGGCTATCAGCCTCGGATGCTGGACGAGCTCGGGGCCATGGGCGAGGTGGCCTGGATCGGTGACGGCGCCCTCGGCCGCGACGACGGGCGGATCGTCCTGTATCGCCCGGGCCGTGAGTCGCTGCGCGGCGTGGTCGCCGGCGTCGCCCCGGGGCCGGTCGTGACCCCCGGCGGGCAGGCGGGCGGCGAATTGCACGGCCGGCTCCGCGACTGCCTGGCCGGTCGCGGAGCGTCGTTCTACCGCCAACTGGCTGCGGCGGCCGGAGGCGCGTCGGAGCGCGAGATCCTGGACGCGCTGTGGGACCTCGTCTGGGCCGGCGAGATCACGAACGACACGTTTGCGCCGCTCCGGGCGTTGCGCTGGCGGCGCCCGTCGGGCGAGCGGAGGCCGCGGCCGGGGCTGCTGCAGATGGGCCCGCCGGAAGCGGCCGGCCGATGGTCGCTGGTACGCGGTGCAGGCGCCCCGGTGGCCGGGGCCGCCGACGGTGCGCGCGGCGCGGCGGCCTCTGCCCTCGGCCCTGCGGCGGCCACCGCCCGGCTCCACTCCCTGGCCACGGTTCTGCTCGACCGCTACGGCGTGCTTACTCGCGAAGCCGTGGCCTCGGAAGACGTCGCCGGCGGATTCAGTGCCGTTTACCCGATCCTGCGGGCGATGGAGGAGTCCGGGCGGATCAGGCGGGGCTACTTCGTGGAGGGGCTCGGGGCCGCCCAGTTCGCCCTCGCCGGAGCGGTGGATCGGCTGCGATCGATGCGCGACCCGGCGGACGAGCGCCGCGGCCCGACGGTCCATCTCCTCGCTGCGGCCGATCCTGCCAATCCGTACGGCGCCGCTCTTGCCTGGCCGCGCCGCAGTGAGACGGACCGTCGGCCACTCCAGCGGGCCGCCGGTGCCTATGTCGTCCTCGTCGACGGCGCCGCCGCCCTGTACCTCGAGCGAGGCGGCCACTCCCTCCAGACCCTGCCCGCGGCGGACGATCCGGTCGTGGCCGGTGTGGCCTTCGCGGCGCTGAACGGGCTCGTCGACGATGGGCGCGTTCGCGAACTGGTCATCGTCCGCGTCGACGGCCTCGCCGTGTCGACATCCGCGTGGCGCCCGCTCCTGGAAGAGGCCGGCTTCGTGGCCGGGTATCGGGGCCACGTCCTTCGCCCGGCGGCACGACGGGTCGTCCCAGCGGGTCGCGGCCCCGGCCGCGGCTCGGGCGGCCCGGGCCCGGCCGAATCCCGGTTCTGATCGATGCCCGAAGGCGACACGCTCTACCGGATCGCCGTCGGGCTGCGGCCGCACCTCCTCGGCCGCGAGGTAATCGCCGCCACGGCCCGCCAGCCCGGACCACGGGCCGAGAAGCTGGTCGGCGCGACGGTCACCGAGGTCGAGTCGGTCGGCAAGCATCTCCTGATCCGGTTCGATTCCGGGCTCGAGCTCCGGACCCATCTCGGCATGCACGGTTCGTGGCATCGGTACGCGCCGGCCGAGCGTTGGCGCCGCCCGCCGTCCCGGGCCAGACTCGTCATCGAAGTTCCGGGCGCCGTGGTCGTCTGTTTCGACGCGCCCACGGTCGAACTCTTCGAAACGAGGGTCGAGCCGGTGCATCGCATCCTGACCGCCCTGGGCCCGGACCTGATGGCCCCGGGCTTCGACGACGCGGCGGCGGCAGAGGCGCTGCGCCGGTTGCGCGACCCGTCGCGCGCCGGCCTGACCATCGCCGAAGCGCTGCTCGACCAGGGCGCGCTTGCCGGCATCGGCAACGTCTACAAGAGCGAGGTTCTGTTCGTCGAGGGCGTGAACCCGTTCCGGTTCGTCGCCGATCTCCCGGATGCGGTCCTGTCCGGGCTCATCGAAACCGGCCGCCGCCTGCTGCTCGCCAATCGCGAGGGTGGCAGCCGTGTGACGACGGGTGCCGGGGTTGCAGATCGGCGTCGCACGGGCAGCCTGTGGGTGTATGGTCGGGCCGGCAGGCCGTGCCGCCGCTGCGGTCGCGTCATCCTCGATCGACGCCACGGCCGGCTGAATCGTCGGACCTTCTGGTGCCCGGGCTGTCAGCCCGATCTTCGGGAGACGTTGTGATGAGCCAGATCGCAGTCGAGTGCTCGCCGGTCGATGGGGGCTGGCTCGCCTGCGTCACGGTCACCGATCATGGCTCCAGCCGCGAGTACGAGGTCGCCGTGTCTGACGCCGAACTTCGCCGCTATGCGCCCGAGGCTTCCGAGCCGTCTCTCCTTGTCCGCCGATCGTTCGAGTTCCTGCTCTCGCGTGAACCCAAGGAGTCGATCCTGACCTCGTTCGCCCTCTCGGTTATCGCCCGCTACTTTCCCGAATACGAGAGGGAGATCCACCGCCGCTGATAGGACGGACACACGAGTTCGTCGCCGGCGCGCCGCCGCCTGGAGCCCCGGCGACTTCGACCGACGCGGCACCCGGTCGTAAGCCCGGGATAAGTGGCCTGGCGCAGATTCCCTCAGTGGATGCAGCGCGCGTCGGCACCTCATTGAGAGCAATACGCCTGCGACTTGGACTGAGTCAATCCGAGGTCGCGACCCGGGCGAGGGTCAGTCAATCGACCGTTTCGAGGATAGAACGGGGCCGGTTGGCCGGTGTCCGCCTCGACTCGCTCGAGTGCGTGGCCGCCAGCCTGGATGCCAACATTCAAGTGACGCTGCGCTGGCGAGGATCCCAGCTCGATCGCCTGCTCGACGCTCGACATGCGCGACTCGTGGCTTCCTTGCCCGACGCCGATTCCAGGACCTCGTAGCCGGCGGGCTCCAGGACTCTTCGGAGAAGCTTGCGGGCAACGGGCTCGTCGTCTGCGACCAGAATCCTGGCCGGCCAGGTTGCCCTGAGAGACTCACTCGTTGGCAATTGCGCTCCTCTTGGGAGGCTTCCCCCGGCATGCTAGTCGGGAAGCGTGTCGCCGGGCATTTCGCGCGACGTCTGGAACCTTTCAGTCGCGCAGCGTGCGTCCCGTCGGGCGGGCGGATCGAGTGTGGCGCACGGGCCTCGCGCTATGCCCCCAGCCCGAAGAAGGCACGCACTCGTGCGCGTGCAACCCGTCGCAGGACGTCGGCCGTTCGCTCCGGGCTGCGCTGCCAGTGGAGGCGCCACAGGTTCGCGGCCGCCGCTCCGGCCTGGGCGGCGCCGGGCCAGGTCGACGGGATGAGCCAGCGGAACGCCTCGGGGTGGCGCCAGGCCCACGGCACGACCGCCCAGATGAAGACGAGGTAGTCGATGCGGAGCGGCCGCTGGAACGAGAAGAGCACCTGGAGTTGGACAAGGGTCGCAGGCAGCGTCAGGGCCGTGAGAACCACGGCCACCAGCAGCCAGGCCACGCCCCACAGCCTCGCGCGTGGCGACATCACCAGCCAGAACACGGCCGGTACCCATTTCACCGTCGTCGCCACCATCCACAGCAGCCCGGCCAGCCTCGGCCTCGTGAACTGGGCCAAGAACAGGAGCAGCGCGAGCGGCAGGTTGATGTTGCCCGTGTCCAGGTTTGCCGCCATCGGGAAGGCCAGCAGGAGCAGCACGATCGCCGTCGTCATGGGCCGGCGCTTGTACGCCCAGTGGACGCTCCAGAGCAGGGCGATGATCGTGGCCCCGCGCCAGACGAACCAGGCCACGTCCCACGGCAGGATCGACCACGGCACGAACAGGGGCAACATCCAGGGCGAGTAGACGTAGGGCATGAACGGGCCGGTGGGGTGGTACGGGTCTCCGCCGCTAAGCCAGAGACGCCCGGCGGCCCAGTAGGCGCGCGTGTCGGCTCCAGCGGCCTCGCCGCGGGCGAGGAGGCAGGCCAGCACGAACCCGGCCACGAAGCCGAGCAAGACCATCATGAAGAGGCGCCGCGGATCCTTGATGCGGTTGACTTCGCGGCGCAATGCCCGCCGGAAGACGCCGGCCCGGCGTCGTGTCGGAGTGACGACCCGGGCCGCGCCCGGCGGGACCGCCGCTCCCCCGCCGGTCCGCCCCGAGATGGCCCCCGCGACCCGGCTGCGCTCGTCCGGGTCCGAGGCACGGCCGCGCTGGACCGAGCCGGCGACGGGGACGTCGCGACGGGTGTAACGCGCAACGCCCTCGGTGGAGGGGCGGGCACGAGCGGTCATGTAACCTCAGACACACGCCTTGAGCCGATTGGCGGCTCGACGGTAGGGGCAGCAAGCGCGAGTGCGGCCACTGGCGGGAGTGCTGGCGAGACGGTCTCCTGCTGCGGATACGCAGAAAGGATGATGCGAGTCTCGACGCCGCTGCGCAAGGGGGCCGAGGGCGCCGATGACAACTGCGTTGCTCTGGCGCGACCATCGCCTGGCGGTTCCGA
>Ga0182027_10007613_pt1 | contig 15906 bp, 13 predicted proteins | sample 712E1DmetaG_FD_121300 | JGI IMG/M metagenome (GOLD analysis project Ga0182027, IMG submission 121300) | Permafrost microbial communities from Stordalen Mire, Sweden - 712E1D metaG (Illumina Assembly) | ecosystem: Environmental > Terrestrial > Soil > Wetlands > Permafrost | place: Sweden...
GAAAATGCCGACCACCTGCCATTGTTCCTTACGCCCGTTGATCTTCAGGGGCATGAAATCTCCCGCCTTCAAATTTGGGAAATCTGAAAGAGCCGATTCGCTGATGGCGAGCTTGCGTTCATCGCCCGGCTGGATCCACCGGCCTGAAACTAAAATCGGTTGAACGAGCGGACTTTGGGCAGGCGGGGCGATGATGTTCAACGAATCAATGGTCGAGCCGTCCGGACGCAGCATATCGGCGCTCAATCCCTGCCAGCCTTCCACGCTTTGCACGCCGGGGATTTGCAGGGCCAATTGTTGAATCTCGTGTGTCCGGTAGGGCTGGGTGAAATCCAACTCCACGTCGGCTTTAAAATAATTGCCGATGGCACCGATGTAATCATGCAGGGTCACGCGTACATTGAACACGGAAATGAAGATTGCGCCGCCCATGGTCAATGTGAAAAGCGTCAGGAGCAGCCGTCCGCGCCGGCGGAACGTGTTGCGCAATGAGATCAGCAACGGGCGCGGGATATGGATGCCGCGCTTCGAGAGCGCCAGCGTGACATTGGTCTGAAATTTCTCCCAGCGCGATTCGTGCTTGGGACCGCGATGATGCGATTTGCCCTCGGCGCGCGCCAGATCGCCGCTGATGGCTTTCAGCACGGTGACCTTCGAGCCGTTCATCACCGGCACAAGTCCGGCCACCAGCGGAACCAAAACCCCGATGAGGATTTGGATCACCAGTGCAATTGGCACGATCCGATAGCCGAGCAGGTTGAAGCGCAACTCGTTGGCAATGAAGGCGGCCAGGCCATAGGCACCCTGTCCACCCAGCGGCACGGCGATCAACAAAGCCAGCGCACCGAAGGATACGATCAGCGTCAGATACATGATGAAGATCTGGCGGTTGCGCCCGCCGACCAGTTTCATGACACCGATGTAACGCAGGTGCTGGTTGAGCAGAGCGTTCAATGTGTTGGCGATCAATGACGAGGACAGGAAAACGATCAGCACGCCCAGCGCCATTAAGATCCCGAGAATGGCATTGACCGTGGATGCCAGGGGATGTTCATGTGTCTTGGAGGTTAATGTGCGATCCACCGGTATGCCGGAGCGCACCAACCTGTCTTTCACATCGCCCGCGACCTTGCTGATGGCTGCGGCATCGTCCTGGCCCTGGGCTACCGTCGCGTAAACGCGATTGTAAAGGTCCGGCTCCTGAAAGTTTTCCAGTGTGGTCATGGAGATGTAGCCGAAGGGCGGCGCAAGAAAGTCGCCCGCGCCCGTGGTCGGGTCCTCGACCGCGCCAACCACCGGCATGGTCTGGGTGGTGCCGTCGGGTAGTTCGAACACCAATTGATCCCCGACCCGCACATTGAGTTGTTTGAGCGCGTCCTTTTCCAAAACCACCTGCCGCTTGGCGGGATTTGTGTTCCCGGCCAGGGGTGTAAGCAGATCCACCTTGTTGGTTGGGAAATCGTTGAGCGCCACCAGGTCAATGACCGTCCAGGTGGTGCTGTTCAACGGATGCACCCGGATGCTGAACACACGCCGGCCTTCGGCGTTCCCAATCCCCGGCATATTACGCACCGAGGTCAGCACATCGTCGTTGAAATCCGCCATGCGCAGTTCGATGTTGGCGGGGTGGTTGGCGGCGTAACTGGCGCTCATGTCATTGGAAATAATGGCATAGGCGCCCGCGATCACGCCAATCGAAAACACGCCCACGGCAATGGATAAAACCACCAGCAGGGTGCGGGCTTTATTTTCGATCAAATCAAGAAAAACTTTACGCCATCTGGGTTTCATGCTCTGCTCTTTATGCGATGCTCTTCCAAACGATCCTGCACGATCTTTCCCAGCGCCTCCGCCGTGATCGGCGATTCTTCGATGATGCGCAAGAAATCCTGGCGCGGGAATTTCAACAAATCCACCGGATGGGTCCCGGCACGCACGCAGGCAATCGCTTTACCGCCGCGCAGCAATTCGATCTCACCGAATAATTCACCGGCTTTCAAGTGCGCCAGCAGTTTGCCGCGCTTGCCATCCGCCAGCATCACATTGACGGAACCGCGCTCGATCATATACAGATCATCTACCGGCTGACCGCAATCCAGGATCGTCTCGCCCGGCTGGACGGTCATCCGTTCCGCTTTCCTGGTGATCTCCAGCATGTGGCGATGACGCAGCAAAGGCAGGGCTTTGACCACGGTTTCATCGATCAATTCGCCGTCCGCGATAATGATCGTGCGGGAGGTGCGCGAGGTCAGCGAGGGGTCATGGGTCACCATCACAATGGTCTTGCCGCGCCGTACAAGTTCATCAAAGACATCGATCATGTGATTGGCGGTCTTCGAATCAAGGTTGCCGGTCGGCTCATCCGCGACGATCAAAGGCGCATCGGTGGCGAGGGCGCGCGCAATGGCCGTCATTTGCTGCTGCCCGGTTGAAACCGCCAGCGGCAATTTGTCCGCTTGTTCCTTCAGGCCGACCATTTCCAGCAATTCCATGGCGTACGCGGGGCGCTCCTCGAAGTCATGCAAATCCACATAATCCATGGGCAGCATGACGTTTTCGAGCAGGGTCAGCATGGGCAGTAATTGGAAGAATTGAAAAACGATGCCAAGATTCTTGCCGCGCCACAAGGAACGCTGGCTTTCGGTGATCGAATAAATATCCGTGCCGTTGACCACCACCTGTCCGCCGGTCGGATGGTCAATGCCCGTGATCATGTTCAAGAGGGTGGATTTGCCGCTGCCCGATTTTCCAACGATGGCGACAAACTCGCCGCGCCGGATGGTCAGGTCCAGCCCTTTGAGGACTTTGAATTCGCCGGCCGCGTTCTTATAGGTTTTGACAACCGTATGCAAACGGATCATCTCATCCGAGTGAGGGGAAGCGGCTTGCTTTGATTCTGTTTCCGGGGAGGAGAGAGGCGGCTTCATTTCGTTCGTCTCACTTTGGCTTTGGCCGAGGCAGGTCTTTTGATTCGTTCGGCTGGTTCGGTCATCTCTGTTAAGACCCCATCTGCAATCTGGACATGGCGCGTGAAGCGCGGCCCAAGGCTGTTATCGTGGGTCACCATGACGATGGTCTTGCCGCGTTCCTGCACCAGATGTTCGAAGACATCGAAGATGTGATCGGCGGTGACGGAATCAAGGCTGCCGGTGGGTTCATCGGCAACCAGAATGGGAGGATCATTGGCCAGGGCGCGGGCGATGGCCACGCGCTGCTGCTGGCCGCCGGAAATATAGGCGGGCAATTTGTTGGCGTGATCTTCAAGCTCGACCAGGGTGAGCAGTTCGGTGGCGCGCTGGCGGCTGAGACGCGCCTGGTATCTGCCGCACAGATCGATCGGCATCATCACATTTTCGATCAATGTGAGCATCGGCAGGAGCTGAAAGGATTGGAAGATGATGCCCAGGGTTTGTCCGCGCCAAAGCGCCAGTGCGTCTTCATTTAATTTGTGCACGGAGGTATCCTCACCATTCCCGCGCACAATGACTTCACCGGACGTGAGATGATCCACGCCCGTGATCATGTTGAGCAGGGTGGATTTCCCCGCGCCGGATTTGCCGACGATGCCGAGGAACTCGCCTTGGTCAACCCGCAGATCGATCCCTTTCAACGCGGTGAAATCGCCCGCTTCGGTGGAATAGATTTTGGTTACATTTTTTAATTCGATGGTTGGAGCAGGAACAGTCGGCATTCAAATCCCGTGAAAAAAGCGGCCAACCTGCGGCCGCTAAAAAGACATTCGTGAAGCAATCTGATTGTACCGCCACTTAAGGCTTATTGCAAATCGGACGCCTTTCAATCTCTTATCAACATTCCAATTTTGTCGCATGGGCATAAAACCCCACTGAGATTGGGATGAGCAAACTTTAATCTGATTCCGAATCGTTCACCATCATTCACTACAGAGCGCACGGCGCTTTGCGTGCTCGCTTGGAAGAACACCAAGTACAGCTCGCGAAGAGCACAGAGAATATATAGAACACAGAGTTTTCTCCTTTTTTTCTCCGTGGACTTCGCGAAGCACGCAAAGCGCTTGTGATCTCTGTGGTGAGGAATTATTGATTATCTGCCGCAGATTTCAAAAAGTGCCATTCATCCTGTAAATCAAATGACCTTTGATTTGACTCGGGGGGATGAAAAATATATACTTCACCTCTCTTAACTAATTAAGGATATTAATTATGTCACCTACTAAGGAATTAACGGAAGTTATCCACGAATGGTCGGAAGTCTTTATGCGCCGCTCGGGACGCGACTTCAAACATTGCCTGGATGAGACCGGATTATCCTTCTCCCAGTTCATTGTGCTCATGCGCCTGTATCACGGCGCCAAGAGCGACGTTTCCGGGATCGGCGTGCAGTTGGGAATCACCAATGCGGCCGCCAGCCAATCCATTGACCGGCTGGTGAATCTGGGCCTGATCGAGCGGACGGAAGATCCCGAGGACCGGCGCGCCAAACAATTGGTCCTCGCCCGCAAAGGCCAGGCTTTGATCCGGAAGAGCGTGGAAGCGCGCAGCCATTGGATCGAGAGTTTGACCGAGTCCCTGACGCCGGAGCAGCAGCAAGTGACCATCCTGGCGCTGACCCTGCTGACAAAGGCCGCACGCGCCACCAAAGAATGAAGGGTTCCTTGTGATAACGGGAAAGAAGCTAAACACGACCCTGAGAGTGCGCAGGGCATAGGACACTACGTACACAAAGGAAGAAAAAAGAAAAGAGTTACCTTGATTGCTTTTCCTTTGGATTTTCCCGATAAAAACAGTAGAACCAGAATAAATTTGTGACAAAGAATCACTAAACCCATGCTTCGATTGGCAAAATATTTAAAGCCGTATCTGCTTTTGATCCTGATCGCGGTGGCGCTGTTATTCGTGCAGGCCAATGCCGACCTGGCCCTGCCGGACTATATGTCCAACATTGTGGATTATGGCATCCAGCAGGGGGGCATACAAAATGCCGTGCCGGTTGCCCTCCGTCAGAGTGAGATGAACCGGCTGGTGCTCTTTATGAGCAGCACCGAGAAAACGGCAGTTTTCAACGATTACAACTTGATCAATAAGGATTCGCCCGACTACCAGAAGTACCTCACGGATTATCCGACGCTGGCGAAGGAGCCGGTCTATGTGCTAAAACCCATCGGCCAGGCGGAGATCACCGTGCTGAATCCGGTTATGGCCAAGGCCATCATGATCGTATCCTTCATCCAGCAGGTGATGGCTGATCCAACCAAGGCCGCCGCCATGGGGCAGGGCGCGGGCTTTGACTTATCCAAGTTCCCGCCGGGGACGGATATCTTTGCGCTGATGGCGAAACTCCCTGCGGGGACACTCACCCAGGTCACAAGCGCCATTGATCAGAAATTTTCCACTTTGGGCGAAAGCATGATCGTCCAGATGGCGGTCGGCCCGCTCAAGGCGGAGTACGCCGCGCTCGGAATGGATACCAGCCGGATACAGACGAATTACATCGTACAGACCGGCATGCTGATGCTCTTGGTCACGCTGGTTTCCATTGCCTGTACGATAGCAGTGGGTTTTCTCTCGGCGCGTACGGCGGCGGGCTTGGCGCGTGACCTGCGCCGGAATGTTTTCCGGCAGGTCGAGAGCTTCTCCAGCGTGGAATTCAACAAATTCTCCACAGCCTCGTTAATCACCCGTTCGACCAACGATGTGACCCAGATCCAGATGGTGGTGATCATGGTCATGCGCATGGTGATCTACGCGCCAATCATCGGCGTAGGCGGGATCATCCGGGCGCTGGCAAAATCCACCTCCATGTGGTGGATCATTGCGCTGGGCGTGATCGTGCTGTTGTGCATGGTGCTGACCATCTTCTCGATTGCCCTGCCGCGCTTCAAGATCATCCAGAGCCTGATTGACCGGCTTAACCTGGTGACGCGCGAGAACCTGTCGGGCATGATGGTGATCCGGGCCTTTAACATGCAGGAATTCGAGGAGCAGCGATTCGATAAGGCCAACCTGGATGTGACCTCCGTGAACCTGTTCGTCAACCGCGTGATGGTCACGATGATGCCCGCCATGATGCTGATCATGAACGGTATGACCGTTTTGATCATCTGGGTGGGCGCTCACGCCGTGGCCCAATCGCAAATGCAGGTGGGCGACATGATCGCCTTCATGCAGTACGCCATGCAGATCGTTTTTTCCTTCCTGATGCTCTCGATGATGTTCATCATCCTGCCGCGCGCCGCCGTGTCGGCTGACCGGATCGCGGATGTGCTGGAGACCGAACCGCTCATCAAGGACCCGTCATCCCCCCGGCAATTCCCGGACCGTTTTCAAGGCAACATCGAATTCCGCAATGTGAACTTCCGCTATCCGGGCGCGGAGGAAGACGTGTTGCACGATATCACCTTTACCGCCAAACCGGGGCAAACCACCGCCTTTATCGGCACCACCGGCTCGGGGAAATCCACCATCGTCAACCTGATCCCGCGTTTCTACGAGGTGACTTCCGGCTGCATCCTGGTGGACGGCATTGACATCCGGGAGGTGACCCAACACGATCTGCGCGAGAAGATCGGTTATGTACCCCAGAAAGGCAACCTGTTCTCCGGCACGATCGAAAGCAACTTATTGTACGCGGATGAGAACGCCAGCGACGAGGACTTGAAATTGGCGGCTGATATTTCCCAATCGAGCGAATTCATCGAGGCGAAACCGGAAGGAATGCAAACTGAAATCGCCGAGGGAGGCGGGAACGTGTCCGGCGGGCAGAAACAACGCCTGTCCATTGCCCGCGCGCTGGTCAAGAAAGCACCCATTTACATCTTCGACGACAGCTTCTCTGCCCTCGACTTTAAGACCGACGCGGCCCTGCGCAAGGCGCTCAAGGATCATACCGGTAAGAGCGCCATCCTGATGGTCACCCAGCGGATTGCCACAATCAAGAACGCCGAGCAGATCATCGTCCTGGATGAAGGCCAGGTGATGGGCAAAGGAACGCACGAAGAGCTGATGGAATCCTGCGAAGTCTACAGAGGTATTGCGCTTTCGCAACTCAGCAAGGAGGAACTGGCATGAGCACCAACACACCCGCGCAACGCGGAGGAGTTACGGGCGGACGCGGACGCGGCATGATGGGACACGGCGGCCCGCAGGCCATGATGAGAGGCGAAAAGCCGCGTGACTTCAAGGGTACGATGCGGAAGTTGATCCAATACCTGGGTTCCTATAAGGCGGGCATCCTAGTCGTGATGATCTTTGCCGTCGCATCCACGATCTTTTCGATTGCCGGCCCCATGCTGCTGGGAAAGGCCACCACCAAGCTGTTCGCGGGCGTCATGGGTCTGATCGCCGGAAGCGGTTCGATTGACTTCGGCTATATCTCCCAAATGATCCTGTGGACTCTGGGACTCTATATTGTTTCCTCCCTGTTCGCCTATATTCAGGGCTGGGTGATGTCCGGTATTTCCATGAACATCACCTACCGCTTCCGCAGGGATATTTCCGAGAAGATCAACCGCATGCCGCTGGGTTATTTCGACGGTACGAACCATGGCGAAGTGCTCTCGCGCGTGACCAACGATGTGGATACGGTCAGCCAGACGCTCAACCAGAGTCTGTCGCAGATCGTCACCTCGGTCACAACCGTGATCGGCGTGCTGGTCATGATGTTCACGATCAGTTGGCAGATGACGCTGGTGGCGCTGGTGATGGTGCCGATCTCCATGGGGATCATCGCCTTGGTGGTCAACCAATCCCAGAAATACTTTAAGCAGCAGCAGGATTATCTCGGCCACTTGAACGGCCACATCGAGGAGATGTACGGCGGCCATGTGGTCATGAAGGCCTTCAACGGCGAGCAAAAAAGCGTCGAACAGTTCGATCAGATCAACACCACGCTCTTTTCCTCGGCCTGGAGATCGCAATTCCTGTCTGGCTTGATGTTCCCGGTGATGAACTTCGTCGGTAACCTGGGTTATGTGGCCATCTGTATCCTGGGCGGCTACCTGGTGATCAAGGGCACCATCGCCATCGGCGACATCCAGGCTTTTGTTCAATATGTGCGCTCCTTCACCCAGCCCATCACGCAGATCGCCAATATCTCCAATATCTTCCAGCAAACGGCGGCCTCGGCGGAAAGAGTATTCCAGTTCCTGGCCGAACCCGAGGAAGTGCCGGATACCCTCACGCCGGTCATACCGGAAAAGGTGGAAGGCCGCGTGGATTTCCAGCATGTTCACTTCGGCTACAGCCCGGATAAGATCATCATCCACGATTTCTCGTTCTACGCCGAGCCGGGCCAGAAGATCGCCATCGTCGGACCGACCGGTGCAGGCAAGACCACCATGGTTAAGTTGTTGATGCGCTTCTATGATGTCAACGGCGGGGGAGCCATCCTGGTGGACGGTCACAACATCAAGGATTTCAAGCGCGCCGACCTGCGCCAGATGTTCGGCATGGTCTTGCAGGATACCTGGCTCTATAATGGGCCGATCCTGGAGAACATCCGCTACGGCCGCGCGAAAGCCACGGACGCGGAGGTTATTGCAGCGGCCAAGACCGCCCATGCCGACCATTTCATCCGCACCCTGCCGGACGGCTATAAAACGGTAATTAATGAAGAGTCCAGCAATATTTCCCAGGGCCAGATGCAGCTCCTGACGATCGCACGCGCCATCCTGGCGGACCCGCGTATCCTGATCCTGGATGAAGCTACGAGTTCCGTGGATACGCATACTGAGGTGTTGATCCAGAAGGCCATGGACATTTTGATGCAGGGCCGTACCAGCTTTATCATTGCTCACCGCCTGTCCACCATCCGCGACGCGGATTGGATCCTGGTGATGAACAACGGCGATATTGTGGAGCAGGGCAAGCACGCCAAGCTGCTGGCGAAGAATGGTTTCTATGCCAGCCTTTACAACAGCCAGTTCGAGGGGAAGGAAATTTAAGCTTTCAGGCTTACAGCCACGGATTGCACGGATTACCATGAAAAAAGCCGACCTGGTCAAAGGCTCGGCTTTTTGTTCAGTTCATTTCGGTTCTTTCAAACGGAAGCGTTGTATTTGCGCTCCTGCATGAACTCTCAATCGCCTGATTCGAAGTTGTTGCACACGAAGCGCACACGATTTGCATATGAAAAGGAAAGGCGACTCTTATATAGTTATATTGGATAAAAACGTGTTAAGAGGTTTTCAGCGATATTTAATGGTATCCAATATAATGAAAAACAAATAGTCCCTATCAAGCACCATGCCATCAGAATAATAAGAGTTAGATTTACGTTTTCTGGTTTGAATTTTGTAAATGCAACAATGGAAAAGGTCATAAAGCTTATTGGGAAAATCCCTAGTAATGGTATCCATCTTGAGAATTTCAAGCGAGACGATAGCCATTGTAGGGCTGCCGTAATGGGGAGAAGAATTATGAAGGTTGTAATAACCGCCAATACGACAGAAAACACGGGAATGATTATGAAATTAAGAGGGCCTCCCATGTCTCCAGTAATCAAAATCAATATTCCATACAGAATAATAGGCGTAGCCGTAAAAACAATTAAGCAAATAGCAGAAGCTATGATATGGGGGAAAATTCCAACTATGAATCCTTTCATCTAAATTTCCAGTGCTCTCTTTGTGCTGTATGCAATTGCAACTGTCAAGCTTTTATTTTTCATAACCAGAGAAAGGAAATAAACTCAGGCATCAGGGGTTGGTTACGGGTGCACAACCCGCAATCCCAAATGCTTTTCATACCCATCGAAATCGATATCATTGTGCAGAAGCTCATGTTCGTTTTCGATGCAGTACGTAGCGATCAGGCTGTCCATCGTCTTGCGCACTGTGATCCCCTTTCGCCTCAACAGACGATAGTTACGGGCGCTTTGTAACGCCAAAGCAGGACTGACCATTTCCACCTGCAGGTATTTTCCAAAGGCACGGCGGGCTTTCTCGAAATCGGCGTCATCCCGAAACCCTTGCAAGACTTCCGCCAGAATGAGGTCGCCGATCAGGATGGGAGCTTGATCCGCGATCCTTTCCAGGTAATCGGTTTGTGGATTTCCGACCCCGTTGAAATAGCCCACCCAGACCGTGGAATCAACGACCAGCATGGTTAGTTTCCAGTGCGCGACAAGCGCATTTCGTGAAGATTTCCTTCCCACTTCAACTTGCCGCGCAAACTGCGGATCTCGCCTTGTTCGCGCAATAAGATCAGGGTGCGCAAGGCTTCCTGCACCACTTCGCGCTTGGTCTTGATGCCGGTTAGTTTTTGAGCGCGCGCAATGAGTTTGTCATCCAGCACAATATTGGTTCGCATTTCGTTCTCCTGTTTATGTGTATAAACTTACAATAATATGTGTATTATACACCTGATAAGGAAAGGCGACTCTAATTTATCCTGTATCTGAATTTCGCGAATGGAATGGCGAATTATTGGCCAGACCCTTTCCAAACGCCTGTTTCATTCAAAGACCAATAGGCATCCAAAAGAATAATAAAATGGTTGTGCTCTTCTTCTGATAGTCTGATAAACATTTTATGTCCCCGAGGGTCTGTAAGTTGGGCTGCCAGGTCGGCGTATGCTTTTTGCGCAGCTCTCTCCAATTTAATCGCCTCAGAAATTACCTGCATTATGCTTTGTTGACCAGGCTCTTCAGCAAACTTTACTTCAAATTTTGGCGGGAGGACAAACTCTTTGCCTTCGTAATCAATGAAACCGCCTTTTTCTTCCAGAGATTTTTCCAGGGCGGTTAATCGCTCGTAATGAAATTTCTCAAATTCACTTAATTGGTTAAATAACTGGCTGGTTGCGGGTATGCGTTTGGCCGCGTTCGCATAAGTTTCCATAGCGATCCGTTCATTTTCTTTGACAACGCGGACTGCATCTAACAGGTTTGGTGTATTCATTAGTCTCTCCTTAGGGTTGATCCAGCTGCTTTGCCCTGGCGTGCTGCGGAATCATTCTCTCCAAGCTGCCAATGTAGGGCGTTCTGCAGAATTATTCTGGATAATGACCTGTAGTCAGAATTATACGATGAACGTGATGAAACGGCAAACCAATGCCTGCACACGGGTGCGCTGTCAAGAGAGGTAACGGCGAGGGGCGAGTTCGATTAGAGCCTATGGTCGCGGGCTCTAGCTTGCCTGCTCTTGCCTGTATGTTTATATAATACCCACGGTCACAAATTGCGCTTTCCACCTTCTGAAATAGCGCAATTTGTGACCGAGTGCGGTATATGCAGCGTATAACACCGTTTCTCACTGCTCTTGACGTCTGGCGCCATTGAGCCATTGCAGCAATTCCAGAGTCATTGAACGTTGGCGGAGCATTGAGCCGACATTATTTCTTCAACCATTCCACATCAATAAGCGATAAAACGGATTCAAACTCCGAGTCGCTGGTCAAGAGAACTGCGTTATTACGGATGGCTGCGACAACGGCAAAAGCAGCTGCATAGGAAAGAGCATGACCGGCTTTGATGTGCGCTGCATCGAAAACAACTTGCTCATCGGCAGGCAGCACCTCGATGGGAAGTTGACGAATCAGTGCGAGCGCATCCTGTGACTTGGTTACACCGCCGCGCCGCTCAATGATATAGAGCAGCTCTCCAAGATTGATGCTGGAAACAAATAAACGGCACTTCTCATTTACAGCGTTTTTCAAAAGACTTTCGACTTGGGACGCGCCTGCTTCGTCCTGTAAATAGGCAAGCAATGCAAAGGTATCAAGCACAAAAGCAGAACGTTCTGCCATGGATCACTTTGCTCTTGCGGACTGGCGCGCTCGTTCTTTTGTGCGTTCCTTACGCAAATCGTTTGCCAAGGATGGAATGTTCTTTAATAACCCGCGTCCGTGTTTGATCGGTTTGCGCGCCGCCGGAACGATGGCAAGCACCCCGCCGTAATCTACGATCACGACTTCCGAGCCGGGATCAAGTTGATATTTCTTTCTCAATTCAGCCGGGATCACCACCCAGCCTTTCTCAGAGATTATGAGAGACATCGTAAGCTCCTTGTTATACTTTTACGAGAAATAGTATAACACAGCTATTTACGCAATCGCAGGAGATTGCTTCGGCGTCTGGTTTCGACACCTGCACTTGCATGCAGGTGCAAGTGTACGGTCGGGAAAAGCACCCGCCCTACTCAACCAGCGCAGCTACGCAACGACATCTTGTTATTCTTGAAACCCCGTTTTATACAGTTCGTAATACATGCCCTGTTTTGCCAATAACTCATCGTGCGTGCCCTGCTCGATAATCTTTCCGCCATCCACAACGACAATCCGATCCGAGCTCGTGATCGTGGATAAGCGGTGGGCGATCACAAATGAGGTGCGGCCCTTCAAGAGGGTCGCCAGGGCGCGCTGGATGACCTGCTCGGTCTGCGTGTCCACCGATGAAGTGGCTTCATCCAGGATCAAAATGCGCGGGTCGGCCAGCAGGGCGCGCGCGAACGAGATCAATTGGCGCTGTCCCACGCTGAGCATCACGCCGCCTTCCTCGACAGAGGTCTCGTAGCCGTTCTTCAAACCCATGATAAATTCATGCGCTCCAACGGCCTGGGCCGCCGCGATGACCTCCTGGCCGCTGGCGTTCAAGCGTCCGAACAAGATATTTTCCTTGACCGACCCGTAGAACAAAAACGGATCCTGCAAGACCATGCCCATCTGTTTACGCAGGGAGCGCTGGGTCACCGCCCGTAAATCGAAGCCGTCCACGCACACGCGGCCGGCGGTCGGATCGTGGAAGCGTCCCAATAATTTGACGATGGTGGTTTTTCCGGCGCCGGTTTCGCCCACCAGCGCCACCGTCTCACCGGCGCGGATATGCAGGTCAATATGATCGAGCACGAGGGCGGGATCGTCCTCATAATGAAAGGAGACCGCCTCGAAGCGCACGTCGCCGGAAACGGAGGGCAGGTCAGGCGCGTTCTGCGCGTCCCGCACTTCAATCTCCGTATCGAGCAGGGCGAGAATGCGTTCGCCGCCCGCCATCGTGGATTGCAAGGCGTCGAAGCGGCGGCTGAGATCGCGGATCGGCTCAAAGAAGCGGTCAATGTACAGAACAAAGGCCACCAACACGCCCGCCGTGATGGTATTGCCCAGCACGGCCGTGCCGCCCAGCCAGATGACCAGCATCGTGGCAATCGCACCCAGTACATCCACCACCGGGCTAAAGAACGAGGCCAGCCGCGCGGCTTGGATCGAACGTTCAAGATGGTAACGGTTGACGAAATTGGCGAAGTTTTCGTAATTGCGTTTCTGACGTGAGAAGGCCTGCACTACGCGCACGCCGTTGACGTTTTCCGCCAGCACCGAATTGACCCATGAGATGGCGGCGCGCACCTGGCGATAGGCCGCACGTGAGTAACGACGGAAGACGAACGTCGCCAAGACCATGAAGGGCAGGACGCTGAACGTGATGAGCGCCAGGCGGAAGTCCATGCTCAACATGACGATGACGATCAGGATCAGTGTGAAGATATCGCGCGTGATGGCCAGCACCGCCCACGTCAGAAAGTCGCGCAGGACTTCCACATCATTGATGACGCGCGTGATGACGCGTCCCACCGAATAGCGGGAATAAAAGCCGAGCGAGAGTTCCTGCAAATGCTCGAACAGGTCACGGCGTAAATCGTAGATGACGGCCTGTCCCACCCACGACATGATGTTGACGCGGTAGTAGGTACAAATCCATTGGATGACGGCGGCCGCCAGATACGCAAGGATGGTGTAGCGCAGGACGTTGTAATCACCGGCCGTGAGTCCGCTGTCAATGGCGATTTTGACAAAGTAGGGTCCCGCCACGGCTGCGGCCGAAGCGCCGAGCATCAGGAACATGGCAGCGACGAGCCGGCCGGTATATGGCCGCGCGTAGGCAAAAAGCCTGCGCGCAACATGAGGGTCAAAGCCCTTGTCGTATTGCTCTTCGGTCTGGGTCACGTAAGCGGGAGGAACGATGGTTTGGGTCATATTCGGGTGTCAGGTGTCAGGTAGAACGCCGTCTCGCAATGACATATATCTATGTAAGCGAATGATCAGTGGCGGGTTCGGTGTTCTCCGCTTCCGCAGCTTCTTCATTGTCATCTTCAAAGGCCGTATTCAGACTCAACTGCAGATCGTGGATTTCCTTATACAATCCGCCTTGAGCCAGCAATTCCGCGTGCTTGCCGCGCTGGACGATGCGGCCATTTTCCATGACGAGGATCAAATCGGCACGGCGGACTGTTGCCAGACGATGCGCAATGACGAAGGTCGTGCGGCCTTCCATCAAACGATCGAGCGCCTCCTGAATCAACTTCTCCGTTTGGGTGTCCACCGACGAGGTTGAATCGTCCAGGATCAAGATGCGCGGATTCATCAGCAGGGCGCGCGCAATGGCCACGCGCTGGCGCTGTCCGCCGCTGAGTGTCACGCCGCGTTCGCCCACCATGGTTTCATACTTTTCCGTAAAGCCCTCGATGAACTCGTGCGCCTGTGCGGCCTTGGCCGCCGCGACGATCTCTTCATCGCTGGCGTCCGGACGCCCGTAGGCGAGGTTGGCTTTGATCGAATCGGAGAACAAGAGCGAAGTTTGCAGGACGATCCCGATCTGCCGGCGCAGTGAATCAAGCTCGAGCGAACGGACATCCAGGCCGTCCACCAGTACCGCACCGTCGCTCACATCGTAGAAGCGCGGGATCAAATTGATGAGCGAGGTCTTGCCGGAGCCGGTCTGCCCGATCAGCGCGACCAGTTGATTCGGCTCGACGACCAGGTCAATGTCCTTGAGCGCGGCCGATTTTTCATCCGCATAACGCAGCGAAGCATGATCGAAGGTTACCTGTCCGCGTAAGGCCGGCAGTTGGATGGCGTCCGCGGGGGATTGGATCTCAGGCTCATGCTCCAAGATCTCCAGCACACGCTGTGCGCCTGCTTCCGCTTCACCCATGCCGTTGACCAACCAGGCGACCTGCTGAACGGGCGCGGCTAACATCAGCATGTAGGCGTTAAACGCCACCACCTCTCCGACCGTCATTTTGCCCTGTAAAACCATCTGGCCGCCAAACAGCAGGATCAGGATCGTGCCGAGCGTGACGAGTAGAGTAGTAGTCGGCATGACCTTCGACCATTCGTTCATGACCTGGATGCGCGCGTCGAAATATTGTTTGTTGATCTGATCGAAGCGGCCGACTTCATACGGCTCACGCGCAAAGGCGCGCACCACCTGAACACCGGTCACATTCTCCTGCAAGCGCGAGGACAGGTTCCCAAGCATGAGATCCACCTTGTAAAAAAGCCTGGTGATGCGCTCGCCGAAGTCGGTGGTCATCATCAGCATGGGGATGAGCGGCAAAAGCGAAATCACGGCCAGGGTCGGGTTGAGCGAGACCAGAATCCCAATCGCACCGACCGCCATAAACAGCAGTTGGACAAGCTGTATGAAGCTATCGCCCGCAAAGCTTTGAATGGAACGCACATCCTCGATGCAGCGCGAGATCAATTGTCCGGTCTGGGTATGATCGTGAAAGGTGAAGGGCAGGTCCTGAATGCGGTTGTAGAGGGCATTGCGGATATCGTAACCGATTCGCGCCGCCGTCCAGGCGGAGAGATATAGCTCGGCCAGGTTGAGCAGGGCAGTGATCAGACCCAGACCAAGGAGCATGAGGCGGCGCGGCCAAGATAAGCGATGTCGCCGTGCAGCAGTCCATCGTCAATTACGTTCTGCAGGATCAACGGGACGATCAGCCCCAAGCCGGTGACTGCCAGCAGAACGAACAGGTTGGCGCCGATTTGTGCAAGGTAGGGGCGCATGAAACGTTGAAGGCGGATTAAATGATTCATAGGCGGGGTATTTACAGAGTACTGCGTATATATCTAAACCAGAACCACAGATTTTGCCCTGCTTTTTGTGTAATCCGGTTTAAAGATTTATGCAATGAGCAGTAGCATACCA
>Ga0182027_10007614_pt1 | contig 15906 bp, 14 predicted proteins | sample 712E1DmetaG_FD_121300 | JGI IMG/M metagenome (GOLD analysis project Ga0182027, IMG submission 121300) | Permafrost microbial communities from Stordalen Mire, Sweden - 712E1D metaG (Illumina Assembly) | ecosystem: Environmental > Terrestrial > Soil > Wetlands > Permafrost | place: Sweden...
GCATAGGCGTGCCGGGCCCCGGGCTCGTCGTGTGCCTGGACTCGGGGTGCGTCACCTACGACCGGCTCTGGAGCACCAGCTCGCTCCGTGGCTCGCTCGTGGTCACCCTGAACGTCGAGGTGCTCTCCGAAGGGGTCCACAGCGGGCTCGCGGGCGGCATCGTGCCTTCGTCGTTCCGACTTCTCCGCCAGCTGCTTTCTCGTATCGAGGACGAGGCGACCGGCGAGATCCTCGTCCCGGAGTGCCTCGCCGAAACGCCCGCCCGGTACCGGGCCGCGGCCGAGGCGATGGCTGCCGAGCTCGGCGAGGCCGCTCTCGGCGAGTTCCCGACCGTCCCTTCACTCGAGTTCTCCGGTCGCGCTGGCGCCGACCGGCTCCTTCGGCGTACCTGGATGCCGTCGCTGGCCGTGATCGGGATCGACGGCGTGCCTTCGGTGAAAGATGGCGGCAATGTGCTGAGACCCTTCACGACGGTGAAGCTCTCGGTTCGGCTGCCTCCGGCTGTCAACGCTGACCGGGCCGCCGAGGCGGTGGCCAGCGCGCTGTCGGCGGACCCGCCGCAAGGGGCGAGGGTGAAAGCAGTCGTGGTGAACGCGGCGAGGGGTTTCGACGCGCCACCACAAGCGGAATGGCTTGCGCGCGCCACCGACGAGGCCTCCAAGGCTCTGTTCGGAAGACATGCGGGGACGATGAGCGAAGGCGGGACGATCCCGTTTCTGGCCGAGCTCGCGTCGCGGTTCCCCGAAGCCCAGTTCCTCGTCACCGGCGTGATCGGGCCTGGCAGCAACGCACATGGGCCAAACGAGATGCTCGACTTGGTGACAGCTCGGCGTCTCACCGCCGCGGTAGCACACGTGCTCGCGTCGGCACCCTGATCTCCAGCCGGAGCGCCCTCCGCCGCCTCGCGGCCCGATCGACACAACCGAAGGGCCCGCTGCCGTTCGGCTCAGGCGCTCCGACGCGTCGGAGCGCACTCTCAGCTCCGTTCTCGGAACGTCGCCTCCAGGCTGCGGACCTCACCGGCCAGGTCGACGAGGACGACGGCGTCGACGTAGCCAAGTCGAGAAAGGTCGTCGCCGAGCGCGTCCGCCTGCTCACCTCCGAGCTCCAGCAACAGAGCGCCGCCGCGCCGGAGGAAGCGGGGGGACTCGGTCAGAACGCGCCGGAGGACATCGGTGCCATCACGACCACCGTCGTAGGACAGCGGCGACTCGAACACGAGTGTGTCGTGCGGGAGCAGTGCCAGCGCGGGTGTCGGCACATAGGGAACCACTCCGACGACGACATCGGCGTGACCTTCGAGCGTGCGGGGCAGCACGGTGAACAGATCGCCGCAGTAGGCCTCCACGCCGTTGGCGGCCGCGCAGGCAACGGCACGCTCGTCGAGGTCGGACGCGACGACCCGCGCACCGGGGCGGCTCGTGGCCAGGACCTTGGCCATCGCGCCGGCGCCTGTGCAGAGATCAATGGCTATGCCGTTGGCTGGAAGGCGCTCGACGGCGCGACGCGCGAGGAGCTCGCTCTGCCAGCGTGGAACGTAGACACCCGGATCGACGCGGACCTCCAAACCACAGAATGAGACGCTCCCGGTGATCCAGGCGAACGGCTCGCCCGTGAGCCGACGTCCGACGAGCGACTCGAGCAATTCGGCGTCGCCGGCCGCGCAGGCGAGCAGTTCGCCCGCCTCCTCCGCCGCCGCGACGAACCCGGCACCCGATAGCAATGCCTCGAGCGACCCGCGGTCGTGCACGCTCTCCTACGTGCCTGGCTCGGGGCTCAAGACCGGCCTGCACTCCGAGCCGGCCTCGCGATCAGCGCTCGCGGCGAGCGAGCGGTGGAGCACGGCAGACACCGGCCGTATCACGATCCGCTCGTCGGAGACGCTCGCAGAGCCGTCGACGATGAGGCTGAAGCCCCCGTCCTCGATCGCCGGCCACAACAAAGTGACGTCCGGGCGCGTCGACGCGTTCGAACGCGAGCGGGTTCCGCCGGACAGCTCGAGGTTGCCTTGCTCCCAGCTGACCCGCACCGAGACTGCGTGGGGGCGTCCGTCGTCCGACACGGTGAGCAGGTAGGGAGCGTCCCCGTACTTGGCCGCTTCAGAGCTCAGCTGTTCGAGCCCGACGGGAACAGTCACAGCCGCCATCGTAGGGGCTTCGCAGTGCTGGCCGGGCCCCTCAGGAGCCAAGGACGACTAGCTCCCGGGCCGTCCTGTAGCTCCGGCGTGCGACGAGCGCCGCCCGGGTGGTGACGGCCGAGATGACCGCGAGGCCAGCCGAGACGAGCGGCCACTCGGCGGCGATCGAGGTCTGGATGCCGGTCCAAGGACGGACCCCGGGACCGGAGCCGATCAGGTCGGCTCGAGGGATCGGCGGTTGGTGCGTGACACCGATGCCCCTGCCGCCACCGGCTTCAGGGGCCGACCACGACCCGGTTGCGCCCTTGGCGCTTGGCCTCGTACATCGCCGCGTCGGCAGCGGCGACCGGTGACCCCGCGCTCATGAGCTTGTCGGAGAGCTGCGCCACGCCAATCGAGACGCGCACCGGCAGCCCGCCCGTCAGGGGGTCGAAGTCAAGCGACGCGATGCGGCTGCGGAGAACCTCGGCGACCTGCACCGCGGCCTCGAGGTCCGTGTCGGGAAGCAGTGCGACGAACTCCTCACCGCCGTAGCGCGCCAGCAGATCGCCACGACGGAGACGGTCCCGAAGCCCTCTCCCGACAGCCTGCAGAACGCCGTCGCCCACGGCGTGGCCGAGCGAATCGTTTATGTCCTTGAAATGGTCGATGTCGATGAAGAGCACCGTGCACAATGCGGCATCGCGACGCGCACGGGCGATCGCACGAACCACGGCAGCGTCCAGCGCGCGCCGGTTCGCGAGCCCGGTCAACGAGTCCGTCATCGCCTCCGCTCTCACTTCTTCGTACCGGCGCGCGTGGGTGACGGCCACTGCGCACTGGTCGGCGAAGAACTCGATGGCATGGACGTGAGCTCGATCGGGGATCAGTCCGTTGACCGGCTCGTCAACTGAGATGAGACCGAGCAGATCGCCGTCGACGTCGACGATCTTCACGGTGAGCATGTCCTCCGGGTGCCATTGGCCGTCTGACCACTCCCGGTCGCCAGCCGGAGTGTTCAGCTTGTCGTTGAGCTCTGGCGGGATCTTGAACCTGCGGTGGTCGAGAAAGTAAGAGCGGCTGATCAGCATCTCCGGTCGCATGACCCGAGCAAACTCCTCGAGCATCACGGGGGTCTCCCGCAGCTGCTTGCTCTCGGCTTCGGTGAGCCCGACAGTCGCGCCGACCACCAGAGCGTCGTCGGGCATTCGCAGGTAGATGGCGGCACGGCTGAATCCTCCTGCGGTCGTCATCGCCAGCGCGATCTCGCGCAGAACCTCGTCCAATGAGTAGTACCCACGGATCTGCGCGCTCGCAGCGAGAAGGTCCTCGAGCTGGCGGCGCTGCGCCTCCGCCACCGCAACCGCGGCATGCTCGACGGCTCGGGCACGAACGATCTCGAGGCCGACGACGGTGAGCTCGGCGAGCGTCTCGAGCAAGAGGGTCTGGTGCGGTCCGGGAAAGGGCCCGTTCAGCGGGTCAGCTGGATTCAAGAGCCCGAGCGGCTCGCCGTCCACGCCGATGAGAGGCGCGAACAACAGCGGGCCACACTGCGAGGCACCCGGCGCGATCGATGAGCCAGACGGGAGCACGCCGGCGATCACATCTGGCCTGTCGCGCACCGGATGTCCAGGCGGGACCCAGCAGACCGCACCAATGGGCAACGCCGCAGATCGGAGCGCTTCGAATGCAGACGGGCTGAGCACCCGGCTGCGAAGGGCACTGTCCTCCTCAGCGCTCAACCCCGATGTCGCCGAGTACCTGAAGACACCGTCGTCGCCTTTGATCGCGATCGCGCAAACATTGCACCCGAGCTTGTCGCGCGCGGTGGTGTTGATCAGGTCGAGCAGCTCGGCTTCATCGGAGATCCTCCCGAGCGCGCGGGCCACCTCGAGGATCTCGCGCAGCCCTTCCGCGGCCTCCTCCAGACCCCTGGCCTCGTGCGGGGAACCGGCCGGTCGTTCTCCGGTCATGGCCGCAACCCTGCCATGCCTAGCGCCCCCACGAGCTTGGCGAGCGTCATTGGGCGTATTCCATCACGTTCGAAGGCTCCGTGAGGTGCAAGGTCGAGCGCGGTCGGGGTCAAGGTTGGTCTCGGTCGAGCCATTTGTCGACGATCATCGGTGCCCACGAACCAAGCCGGTCGATCATCGACTCGGGGTCGGCCTCGATCACGACCATGTCGCGGTGCTCGGCGCGCAAGAACCGCTGTCGGGTGGCCAGTTCGAACAGCTCGAGCAACGGGTTGAAGAAACCACTCACGTTGAGGATCCCGCACGGCTTGACGTGAATGCCGAGCTGGGACCACGTGAGCACTTCGAAGAACTCGTCCAGGGTCCCGAATCCGCCCGGCAGCATGACGAAGGCGTCGGACTCGTCGACCATCGCCGCCTTACGTTCGTGCATCGTCGTGACGACTTGCAGCGTCGTCAGGCCCAGGTGGGCGACCTCCTTGTCCTTCAGTGCCTGCGTGATCACTCCGTGCACGACGCCGCCGTCAGCCAACGCCGCGTTGGCGAGCACTCCCATCAGCCCGACACGGCCACCTCCGTACACCAGCCGGATATCACGGCGAGCGAGCAGGCGCCCCAACGACTCGGCCGCGTCGGCGAAGCATGGGTCGACCCCCCGGCTCGATGCACAGTAGACACCGACAGAAGAGAGATTCCGCGGCATGATCGTCTCCAAAAGCGAGCTCTTCAGGATCAGGACAACGATAGGCCCTGACCGCCAGGAGCGGACCAGCTTGTCCCCGACGGTGAGCGGTGCCGGCCGGAGTGCTCACGCCTGGAGGCGAGGCGTACGCAAGAGCCGTCGTCGAGATGTGGGCGAGCTGCGGAGGCGCCTCCGCCGTGCTCTGTTCGTAGTCGATGTCAACGACGTGAGCTGTGGCTCTCGGCGGATCTAAGCTGGGGCGATCCCCGGGCCCCCGACGAAAAGCCAGCCGGATGCTGGTCTATGGTTGCGCAAGGACCTTGAGCAAGCGGGGGGATCATGATGAGACGCCGGTCCGTGGCTTTGTTAGTGGCCGTGCTTGCAGCATCTTCATCGTTTCCTGTTTGGGCTGCCCCTTCGAGGGCGCAGGCAACCGTCAGGTCCGTGCTCACGGTGCTGCGAACGAGCGCAAGCCCGCAGGTTCCAGAACACTCGTCCGCGCTCGGAGCGCTGGCACCCTCGGCGGATGTTCACGTCGACGTCACGCTGAAGCTGCCGGACCCGTCGGCTGTGACGGCCTTCATCACATCCCTGTCTGATCGCAGCTCGCCGAACTTCCAGCACTTCCTCCGCCCAGGACAGTTCGGTCAGCTCTTCGGACCGCCGTTGTCAGAAGTGGCCGCAGTCGAAGCGGTGCTTCGCTCCGACGGGCTCCGCCCCGGCCGGGTGAGCTCGAACCGGCTCTCGATCCCGGTGACGGCACCGGCCTCAGCGATCGACCGAGTCTTTCATGTGAGGCTCCTGCGCTACCGGTTGTCCAGCGGGCGCACCGCGTTCACTACCCTGTCGGCGCCGAGCATCTCGGCATCGGTGGCCGCGGACGTACAAGGGGTCATCGGCCTGAGCGATCTCACTCAGCTCCAGAGCTCTGCCGTCCGCTCAACTGAGGTACGCGAGGTTCACGCGTCAGGGAGGCTCGCCCTTCACCCGGCAACGACGGGCCCCAGGCCATGCGCGGCTGCCGCCTTCGTGGCCGACACCTATGGGAGCTACACGGCCGACCGGTTGGCGAGCTACTACGACATGACGCCGCTGTACGCCCTCGGCGACTTCGGCCAGGGTGTCCACGTCGCCCTGGTGGAGCTCGAGCAGGACTCGTCGACCGACATCGCCGCCTACCAGTCGTGCTACGGGACGAACACCACCGTGAATTACATCCCGGTCGATGGCGGCGCCGGTCCTGATCCCAACTACGGCGCGTCCGGCAGCGGCGAGGCGGCTCTCGACATCGAGGACGTCATCGGCCTTGCCCCAAAGGCGACGATCGACGTCTACCAGGGACCGACCAATACCGACTCGAGCGAGACCTTGGACGTCTATTCGGCCATCGTGAACGCCGACGCCGATCAGGTCGTCTCGACGGGCTGGGGGGAGTGCGAACCGGACAGCGACCCGGCACTCGTCGACGCCGAACAGAACCTCTTCTCCGAGGCCGCCGCGCAAGGCCAGACGGTCTTCGCCGCTGCAGGCGATACCGGCTCGACCGACTGCTATGGCGATCAAGGCACGGCGTACGGCGCTCAGCTCTCTGTCGACGATCCTGCCAGCCAGCAGTACGTGATCGGGGTCGGCGGGACGTCGATCGGTGCCAAGTCCGAGACCGCCTGGAATGACTCCGGAAGCGTGAACGGCGCTGGTGGCGGCGGGGTCTCCGCCAAGTGGTGCATGCCCTCGTATCAGGACCAGCCAGGCCTACCGGGGCTGATCAACCCCTACTCGCTGGCCGCCCCGACCGACTGCGGGACCAAGAAGCCATACATGCGAGAGGTTCCTGACGTCTCGGCCGATGCCGATCCGGTAACCGGCTACGTCACGTATTGGGACAGATCCTGGCAAGGGGGCGAAGGCGGCACGAGCGCCGCCGCGCCGCTGTGGGCCGCAGCCGCCGCCCTGATCGACTCATCCCCGTACTGCACCGACTACGGCTCAACGAATGCGGCGGGAACGCTGCCTGCGACTCTCTACTCCATTGCCGACAGCGACTACTACTCCAGCGCGCTCTCCGACGTGACGAGAGGGAGCAACTCCTACGCACCTTCGAGCTATGCAGGATCTCTCTACCACGCGACAAAGGGTTACGACATGGCAACGGGGTTGGGGACGCCCCTGCTGGCCTATCCCGGCAACTACTACCCCGGGCTGGCCGCCCTGACGTGCTTCGCCACCGGAACCAAGCTGACCACGAGCCTCGTCACGGGTGTCTCGCCGAAGGTGGGACCGAGCAGCCGCCCGACCAGGGTGACCGTCGGTGGCTCGGGCTTCCTTGCCAAGCCAGGAGCGGACCGTCTCGAGGTCGGCACGAAGTGGATCACGGTCTCCTGCGTAACAGACACTCGCTGTACCGGTGTTCTCCCGGCGACAAAGCCGGGGACGGACAATCTCGTGATGTCGGTCGCAGGCCTGACTCTCAGTCCGCTCATCGCGCGTGATCGGTTCACATTCGAGGGGGCGCCGACGGTCGTCAAGCTGACGCCGTTCAGCGGACCCACCGAGGGCGACATGACGGTGACGATCCGGGGAAGCAACTTCGTCGGCAAGGTGTCGGTGCAATTCGGGTCCAAGCCGGCGACGCGTGTGCGGGTGCTTTCATCTTCCGAGATCACTGTGACGGCACCCCCTGGCTCGGGCGCTGTCTATGTCACTGTGTCCGCTGCCGGCGGCGACAGCACGAGGACGGCGACGGGCAAGTATCGCTACGAACCAGCGTCGCCGAAAGCCCGCTGACGACGCTCAGTGGCTGAACTGCGCCGACTCGGGGCTCAGGAGCAGCTGCCACTCCTCGAGCGTGGTCCACCCGGTTGCGTCGTACGTGGTCAAAGGGACCCGCTAGCCGGTAGACGGATCGACCCGCGTTCCCTGTCGCTCGGCGATCAAGCGGCGGCGAAGTTCGTTCGCGATCCCGGCCAGCGCACTGGCGTGCCGTGCGACCACTCCCTCGCTGAATCGGTCCGCCCGCACCGCGGCGATAAGCGTGCGCCACAACAGCTCGAAGTCCTCCGCGGCGAGTCCGCCGTCGGCTTGGCTCTCGGATGCCCTACGGAGAAGGGCCCCCTGTGCAGCACGATCCGGATCACTGTCCCAGCCCAGCTCCACCACGGCGTGATCGCGCGCGAAGTAGGTCATCTCATACGCGAACTGCCGAAGCCTGAGGCTGGCGTCATCAGGTGTGTACTCGAGTATCCCGAGCCATCCGAGCGTGGGACTCGGGCTCTCGAGCTCGCCCGGCGTTTGGAAGGGTGCGAAGTCGTCGGTCTCACCGGCGAAGAACTCCTCGAAGTCCATCCGCGTCACGACCAAGGGCGCTCGGAGCGCAAGCGCTGGCTGAGCCTACGGCTGGCCACGAACCAATGGTAGGGCGTTCAGTAGTCGCCTGAGCTGGCACCGCCGCCGAATCCCGCGGCAGAAGCCAAAGTGGTACCGGTGTGCACCCATCCCGACGCCGCGGCGAAGGCAGCCTCGCTGATCACGAGGGAGCCTGGCAATCAACCCCGTCGCAAAGACTAGAAGGATCCTGCTCCTAGGAGCATTCTTATCCAAGTGTCCTCGTCGTCCGAACTTCGAAGCGATCTGCAGGTCGCTGGGCTCCGAGTCACCACCCCGGCGATTGGCGGTACTGGAAGTGCTGCGTGAAGAACGGCTCCACCTGCCTGGCGAGCAGGTAGTCGAAGCGACGAGGACACGCGTCAGGACCGTGTCGGTGCAGGCCGTCTATGACGCTCTGTCGGCGCTGTGCGGTGCCGGCCCCGCTCGACGGATCGAGCCGGCCGGAAGTGCTGCGCTCTTCGAGGCGAGAGTGGCGGACAATCACCATCACATCGTCTGCCGTGTGTGCGGGACCGTCGCCGACGTCGACTGCCTGGTCGGCTCGGCCCCGTGCCTCGAGCCGTCGCCGACTACGGGCGGATTCGTGATAGACGAGGCCGAGGTCACGTTCTGGGGGGTCTGCCCCGACTGCGAGCAGTCCGTCTCACGAACAGCAACAACAGCAAAGAAGGAGTCTGATCATGCCTGACCGCCGCACTCTCACTACTGAATCCGGCGCACCCGTTGCCGACAACCAGAATTCACAGACCGCAGGACCCGGCGGCCCGGTGCTGCTGCAGGACCAGCACCTCGTCGAGAAGCTTGCCCGGTTTAACCGGGAGCGGATCCCGGAGCGAGTCGTGCATGCCAGGGGCTCAGGCGCCTACGGGTACTTCGAGGTCGCCCACGACATGTCCGCCTACACCAAGGCCAAGGTGTTCAACGGCACCGGCACTCGCTCGGAGACATTTGTGCGGTTCTCGACGGTCGCAGGCGGCCGGGGTGCGCCCGAGGCAGTTCGCGACCCGCGCGGGTTCGCGGTCAAGTTCTACACACTTGACGGCAACTACGACCTTGTCGGGAACAACACACCGATCTTCTTCATCCGGGATCCGCTGAAGTTCCCAGACTTCATCCACTCCCAGAAGCCGGACCCGTTCACCAACCGCCAGGAGCCGGAGAACGTCTGGGACTTCTTCTCGCATTCGCCCGAGGCGACACACATGTTCACCTGGTTGTTCGGTGATCGTGGCATCCCCGCCAACTACAGGCAGATGGACGGCTTCGGGTCGCACACCTTCTCGTGGACCAATGCCCGTGGCGAGCAATTCTACGTGAAGTACCACTTCAAGACCGACCAGGGCATCGCGACACTCACCACCGAGGACGCGGGGTCGCTCGCGGGTGCCAACCCGGAATCCCACAACAGCGATCTGCTCGAGGCGATCGAACGTCGTGACTGCCCCTCGTGGACGCTCAAGGTTCAGATCATGCCCGTCGCCGACGCCGACAACTACGGCGTCAACCCGTTCGACCTCACCAAGGTTTGGCCATATGCGGACTACCCACTGATCGAGGTCGGAAAGCTCGTGCTCGATCGGAACGCCGACAACTACTTCTCGGACGTCGAGCAAGCCGCGTTCGACCCTGGCAACTTCGTTCCGGGCATTGGTCCTTCGCCGGACAAGATGCTCCAGGGCCGCCTGTTCGCCTATGGCGACGCGCACCGCTATCGGCTCGGCATCAACCACACGCGCATTCCGGTCAACGCCCCGCACGCCGCGAAAGCCGACAACTACGGCCGTGACGGTGCCATGCGCGTCGACGACAACGGCGCTCGATCGAAGAACTACGAGCCGAACAGCTTCGACGGTCCGGTTCAGACGAACGAGCCACACTATGGCGGACTTCCCGTAGCAGGCGTTTCTGGTACCTACCAGTGGGACAAGCGTGAGACGAACGATTTCGAGCAGGCCGGCGCCCTTTACCGGCTGATAGACGAGGCGGCGAAACAACGCCTTGTCGGCAACATCGCGGACGGTCTCGCACAGGTGAACCACCGCGAAATCGTCGACCGATCCGTCTCCTACTTCCGCAACGCCGACCCGGATTATGGGGAGCGCATAGCACGGGCCATCGCCGCGCGTCGTGCCTGAGGCGATACCTGGGACCAGCGCCGACCTTGCGACGCGCTGGCTAGCTGGTCCGAGCGAGCTGAGCAGCGCTCGTGGTGTCGACGATCAGGACTGAGCACTGGGCCTGGTGCGCGATCGAGTTCGGAACGCTCCCGAGAACCCTCCGTGCGCCCCGCATGCCTTTGTTGCCCAGCGGGCAAGTCGGGGGTACGAACCGCCTGCGGCTTATAGGCGGTGACGATGTGCAACTTGGCGCCGCAAGTCTGCGCAAGCTCGACGGCCGCCTCGACAGCACCCAGCGCGGTCGACGAATTGTCCGCGCCAACGAGCAAGTTCTTGAACACTTGACCTCTCACCCTCAGGCGGTGGAACCGCTTTTTCGCAATCGCGTCGTCCTGTATGCGTCGCTCATCTGCGAGCCGAGAGTTCCGGGGACGCTACAAGGCGACCGCCTCAACCGGGCACGACGCGCGCCACCAAAGGGTCGGCCTGGCGACTCTAGGGCAGGTCCAGAACGGTTCCCTGCGCGGCAGCTCTCACAGGCAAGCCGGCACCCTTGTAACTGGTGACGATCGAGTCAATCTGGTCGTCGGTCCGCGGCGGATCGTGGTGGTAGAGCAGCAGTCGTCGTGCTCCTGCAGCTTCTGCGAGCCCGACAGCGTACAGCGAAGAACGGGAGCCCCTGGGTATGGTCCCAGTGCATGTGGCCGAGCAGGATTGCCCCCTCGTAGGGCCGGCCGTTGAAGAGGTCAGGGCTCCCCTTGAAAAGGTCGCTCGCCAGGCGGATACCGGTGCCCGCGTCGACGATCAGACTCGGGCGCTCCCCGTCGAGGGCGACAGCAAGACAGGACGTGTGGCCGCCGTAACGGACAAACTCAGGCCCGGGCGTCGGCGTAGAGCCGCGGACGCCGAAGATCCAGATTCGCATTGACACGGTGTTCCATGCCGTCACGCGCTCTCTTGCGCTTGGCGCGCCTGGTCGTCGATCGGAACCTCGTCGGGACCTGACCTGCGTCACCGGGGACCCGCGGTAGGCTGACCCACCCGTTAGATTCCGACCATGGCCACCGTCCCCGATAGCAAAGACTGGACGTGGGTGCTCGAACGACGTTGCCCGGAATGCGGCTTCGTCTCGTCCGAGGTGCCCAGGGACCAGATCGCGGCACTTGTCCGCGCCAATGCCCAGGCTTGGATGGGCATCCTGGCTGACGATCCCGAGCGGCTGTGCCGCAGGGTGCACGACGATCGTTGGTCGGCCCTCGAATACGCCTGCCACGTGCGAGACGTGTTGCGCATCGTCGACGAGCGCCTGAACCTCATGCTCACACTGGACGACCCGACCTACCAGAACTGGCACCAGGACCGTACCGCCGTCGAAGACCACTACGACGACCAGGATCCCGACACGGTGGGGGCCGAGCTGTCGGAGGCCGCGGCCACACTCGCAGGCGACTTCGACAGGGTCAAAGGAGCGGCGTGGGAACGGCGGGGAACCCGAAGCGACGGCTCGAGATTCACGGTCCAGACCCTCGGTCGGTACGCGCTCCACGACGTCGTGCATCATGTGTACGACGTGACCGGCGACCTCGCGGCGCTCGGCTCCTGAGCACCTGACAACTTCCGACGGTCGGTCGGCGGTGCGCTCGCGTGTGCTGACCGGCTGAACCTTTCCAGTTGCGGGCCGCGTCGGGTAGTGCCGCGGCGCGACCTCGGCGTGGTCGCGCCTGCGCCGGTCACGCCATGGAGCGGACGCTCGGGACGAGCAGCGCCAAGCGACGGACCTCGAGGGCCTGACCGTCGCCAGCCGTCTCCGCCAAGAGGTCGCCGGCTAATGACGCGCAGTCCGGACAGCGACTACGCGTGCGCGGTTCCCCTGCTCTCGAAGACCATGGCGCGCTGGAAAGCCGCCACCCTGAGCTCCTCGGGGATCTCGACCGGCCCGCCAATGCTGCCGGCATTGATCCCGGCCTGCGCGGCCTCCTCGACAATGCTGCCGACCTGAATGGCCAGCTCCGGGGTGCGGTGAAACACCAAGACGCCGTGATTTGCCAACAGCACCGCAGGAACGCCCGGGATTGTCGCGGCCCTGATGTTCCCTACCGCTTGCTCGGATCCGCGAGGACCGTATTCGGCAACCGGCGCGCCGGTAGGCAGACCGAACATGGCCAGAGCCTCTACCCAGCATCCGATCGGACGGTGGGCCACGGCGTAGGCGGTCGCATACGGCGAATGAGTGTGCAAGACGCAGCCGACATCAGGGTGGTCCTCGTACATCGCCGTGTGCATGGCGACGACAGCACCCTGGATGGGTGGAAGATCGCCCTCGAGGAGGGTCCCGTCCAGCCCGAGGCGCACGACAGCGGACGGAGCATGGTTACGAAGCGACGGGCCTGCAGTGAAGTACATCTCGTGCGCCCCCGGGACACGAAGACTCACGTTCCCATGTCCGTTTGCGGAGATTGCTCCGCTGGCCACAACCCGTTGGGCGACCTCAACCAGCTGGTCGATCAATTCCTTGTCCACGACAACCCCCCGAACGCCGGCGACCGACACGACCCCCTGGGAGAAGCTACCGCCGCTCAGTTCGCCTGATGCCGCGCAACGGTGCGACCCGCGACCGCGAGCAGTGTAGGAGGTGGTTCCGGCGGAGCTCTAGGCGAAGTCAAGGCGACGCTGGGCCCAGCGAAGAACACGGAGGGCTCTCAGCGTGTTCCACCTGCTCGGTTCGCCTGTCCGTTCCATGTCGAACCAGACGCTGCCCGCGTGTTTGTGCTGCAGGGGCCAGGTTCCGTCTTTGTTCCGACGTCTGACGAGCACTTCGAGAGCCTCGCGGTACCGCTCGTCGCCGGGCGAGTCGGTAGCGGCGAAGTGGTCGAGCCCGCGAAGGACGTCGTAGTGCCATCGTGGGGGAAACGACAGCCGAGTGAACGCTGGGTCGGCGATCGTGCTGTGCCTGTGCGACTTGAAGAGACGGTGGTCCAAGAAGAACGCTCTGCCCCGTTCCATCGCAGTCGTGATGTCGGTGCGGGCCGGTTGGACTCGGTGAGCTTCGGCCAGGCCCTCCAACGCCGAGATCGACGTGTGGAACGAGCCATGCCGATCACCGAACCGCACGGTTCGGCAGTTCCAGCCACCATCGTCGAGCTGATTCGCCAGCAGCCAATCGAGGGCAGCACCCACACGGGGATCGTCGAAACCGAAATACCTGGCCAGGGCCACGTACATCGAGGTGATGCAGGCCTCCGGAACGTCGATCGTCGCAGCTGGCGTGAGGCCGCCATCGAAGTAGCGGGCGCCGGACCACAACAACTCGACCCCGCGCAGGGCTGCACGATCACCTGGAATCAGGCCACATCCTCGCAGAAGCAGCAGGGTGTACGTGGTCGAGGTCCATTTCGGGCTGTAGAGGCCGCCGGCCCAGGAGCCCTCTGGATCTTGGCAATCCAACAGCTTCCGGCCCCAGCCCGTGGTCGCCACTTGCGCGCGATCGGTCTCGTACACGTTCAGTTGCTGGTCGAGGAGATCACGTCTCGTCTGCCAACGGATCGACACATCACCGGCCAAGAGCCAGTCGATCGTCTCCTCTGGGACCACCTCCTCACTGAAGACGCCGCTTCCCATGGTCGCAGGCTCAGTCCTTCCAATCCCTCCGACAAGCCCCGATGCCGCCAGAGCACAAGGTACCAAGCGGGTTCACGGACCGAGCTTGGTGCGGCCTTCCTGCTCCTCCTCGTCCCGGCACTCCTCGGGATGTTCCGGGGGGCGCTCCTCGTTGCCCGCGAGTTCGAGGCGGGCACATACCGCCTTGCATCGCGAATATCTCCGCCAAATTCCACATATTGGTGACCTATCAGCCGACCAGCCAACTGGCCCTTGCAGTGCTACGAGACGGCGATCTTCCTCGGCTTCGCCGCTGTTCTCGCCGGACTCTGCATCTGGTGGATCCGACGGACCGTTTCCTGAGCGTCCGGCTGCGCGAGCGGATCGGCGGCAAGGCGCGCCAGTAGCTATCGGGCGCGCTCGAACAACTAGACTTCGTACAGACAATCGGAGACTCCGAGGAGCTGAGGTGCCCGGGCAACCACGCACGCGTTGACGCAATAGGTCGCCTGCCGACCTGTCATCGCGTGCTGCTCCGACGTGCGGCACAGCGAACTTACGCCTTGGGCCTGCCCTGGCGCCTTTTGTGGCCTGCCACAAGCCTGAGGCATCGCCTTCAGCTGACTCAAAGGAGTTACCACTGTGCCCCCCTTTCTTCTTGCTTGCCTGGCGTATCTGACAGTTGCGTTGCCTGGTTCCACCCTCGGTCTGGTGTGGCCTTCGATGCGGCTCAGCTTCCACGAGCCGCTCGGAGCCCTCGGGGTCTTGCTGGCATTCGGGGTAACTGCCTCGGTGGTTTCCAGCGCTGCCACCGGGCGCATCCTGTCTCGAGTAGACGTTGGGCCGCTCCTAGCCCTTGGCACGCTGCTGACGGCTGTGGCACTGGCGGTGGAAGCCCTCGCGCCATCGCTGTGGGTGATCACTGGTGGATTTGTGCTCTTCGGGCTCGGCTTCGGAGCGACGGACTCCGCTCTCAATGCGTACGCCGCCCGCCATTTCGGAGCGCGGGAGATCAACTGGATGCACGCCAGTTACGGCCTCGGCGCCACCACCGGCCCGCTGCTTGTAACGGTGATCCTGAGCAATGGGCTCAGCTGGCGTTGGACGTACGGGACTATGGCCGTGGCCCTGGCGGCCCTCGCTTGTGTGTTCACGTTGGCCCACCGGCGCTGGGACACTCCCTCACGCCCTCTGGCGCCGCGCCCGACCGGCCCGGACGAGGGCTTACCCGAGCCCACTTCGGGAGTGGGGCGCCGAAAGCCGGTGGCAGCAGTCATGCTCAGCGCACTGACCTTCACCGCCGTCGAGACCGGTATCGAGTCGGGAGCAGGCATCTGGGGCTACGTGTTCCTGACAACTGGACGGGGCCTGTCTCACGAGGCCGCGGGAATAGCCGTCTCGGCGTACTGGGCGATGATGTTCGTCGGGCGGGCTGTCCTCGGCCCGGTTGCGGAACGTGTCGGCTCAGGCCGCGTCCTTGGGGGTGCAGTTGCAGGCGTCACCCTCGGCGCCGCGATCATGACGGTGCCAGGCCCGGGATTCGTGGCCGTAATAGGCATGATGACAGTCGGCCTGGCAGCCGCGCCGATCTTCCCTCTGTTCACCCTCACGACAGCGCAGAGGGTACGTGCCGGGGACGTTAGAGGGACCACGCGGACGGTGAGCCTCCAGGTCGCAGCTTCGGCTGTCGGCGCCGCCGCGCTGCCGGCCGGCATGGGGTTGGTCATCGAAGCCTTCAATGCGAGGGTGCTCGCACCGTCGTTGCTCGTCCTCGGCCTGGCAATGTGCGGAGTCCACGGGCTTCTGGCGCACTTGAGCAGAGCAGGCAGCAACCTGACATGAGAATGAGCAGGGGGCTCGAGAACAGCCGATCCCCGAGGCTCGCCCCTCCCGCGTGGCAAACAATTCCGTGACCCATTATCAGGAGGCTCGGTGCACGCCAGGCCTATCGGGGCGGACGGTGCACGCGACGCAACCGATCACCGAGAGCTGATATGTGCTTACGCAAGTCGGCGGGTTCGACGACCTCGAAGTCGA
>Ga0182027_10007616_pt1 | contig 15903 bp, 12 predicted proteins | sample 712E1DmetaG_FD_121300 | JGI IMG/M metagenome (GOLD analysis project Ga0182027, IMG submission 121300) | Permafrost microbial communities from Stordalen Mire, Sweden - 712E1D metaG (Illumina Assembly) | ecosystem: Environmental > Terrestrial > Soil > Wetlands > Permafrost | place: Sweden...
AACGCGGCGATGATGAGCGCGTAAACCGGCAGGCGCGCCGAGCAGGTCATCAGCGGCGCGATCAGGATGGTGGCGATGCGGTCGCGCTTGTTCTCAATGGTGCGCGTGGCCAGGATCGCCGGCACGGCGCAGGCGTAGGCCGAAAGCAGCGGGATAAACGACTTCCCCTGCAATCCGACACGGGCCATGGTGCGGTCGGCAATGAGGGCGGCGCGAGCCAGGTAGCCCGAATCCTCCAGAATCCCGATGAACAGAAACAGCACCAGAATCTGCGGCAGGAAGACCAGCACGGAACCTACGCCGCTCCAGACGCCTTCGATGAGCAGGGAGCGAAGGGGCGATGCCGGAAGGGCCGAGCCTACCAGGTTGCCGGTCCAGGTGATGAAGGTCTGCACGCCATCCATCAGCGGGCGCGCCCAGGAAAAGATGGCCTGAAATACGGTGACCACGACCGCCACGAAAATCAGCGGTCCCCAGACCGGATGCAGGAAGATGGCGTCGAGGCGGCGCGTCCAGATAGGCGGCGCGGGCGCCTGGTACGCGGCGTTCTTGCCCAGCTTGGCGGCCCATGCGCGGCATTTCGGTATGGTTTCGAGGGCGGAGGCATCGACCGGCGCGGGCGGCGCGCAACGCTCCGCCAGGAATTCCCAGACGCCTTCGAGCCCTTCCCCACGCGCGGCGCTGGCCAGCACGACCGGAGCGCCCAACTGGTGCGAGAGCGCCTGGACATCGATCTCGCCGCCGCGCGACTTCAGGTCGTCGGCCATGTTGAGGATGATGATGGTGGGCAGTCCCAGCGCCAGCACCGGCGCGGCGAGCATCAGGTGGCGGCCAAGGTTGGTGGAATCGAGGATCAGCAGCACGGCGTCGGGCCGCGGGAAATCGGGCATGGTGCCCGTGAGGATGTCGTGGGCGACCTGCTCGTCTTCGGAGCGCGGCGAGAGGCTGTAGACGCCTGGAAGATCGACCAGCGTGATCTCGCGGCCGCTGGCGAGGGTGCAGTTTCCCACGCGCTGTTCGACGGTGACGCCCGGGTAGTTTGCGACCTTCTGGCGCAGGCCGGTGAGGCGGTTGAACAGGGTGGACTTGCCGGAATTCGGAGGACCGATGATGGCGACTACACCAGCGCCGCTGGCCGTTTCAATGGGATGCAACGCGGCGAGGGCGCAATCGTCGCAACCGCTCATGGCTCGGGATTGGGAGCGCGCAGAATGAGGCGCGCGGCAGTCTCGCGGCGCAAGGCAATTTCGGCGCCATCCACGCGAAATACGCGCGGATCGCCTCCGGGAGCGCTGCCCGCCGCGACAACCGGGCTGCCGGGGAGGAATCCGAGTTCCATGAGCCGCTGCGAGATGTCCGCGGGCAGGTCGAGGCGATCGAGCACCCCGTGCTCGCCGCGGCGGAGTTCCATGAGACTCGGACGGCCGTTGCCACTGAGTTGCATCAGCCGTTAGTATGACGCTGCGGGGGCTGCCCTGTCAAGCAGATCGCAAACTCCGAGGGTACTAAGGGATGACACCGAGTTGCAGGTGGGGAAGGGGCGGCTTATCCGAGAATACCTGCTAGGCTGTGAATCGTGCGGTTCGTCCTTCTTGGATTGTTGTCGGCTTCGGTGATTCTAGCGGTACCCAAGCCACCGAATCTTGGACTCCCGGCGAACGCTGTGGTGTTAGAGGAGGAGCCTTTGCCGGCCTGGGCGCATGCGCATCGTGCCCTGGTTCTTTGGGCCTTGGCCCCCACGGACAAACCTTTGCAGGACGCTTGGCCCTACGACGACGATCCCTATACGTGTCCGGAGCAAACGCTGGGCCACTACTACCACGCCCCCACTCGCGTCTCTCTGCTGGACACGCAGTCCAGGCGCATCCTCAACACGGTGCCGCTGAACTACGCCGGCGTCGATGAATACGACATACCATTCCGGATCCGGCCTGGGTACCTGTACGAGGTTCGCGGCCCGCTCACGCGTGGCGCCGGGAAGCCGCATATCCTAGCCCTCAGAGACTTCAACGGCGATGGAAAAGCCCTGGAATTCGCTTTCTACGTGAAAGAGAATTGCAACGCGCCCCTGACCATGGTGCTTGGTTACAGCCAGCGCCAGGACCGCGTCATCATCTACGAGTTCATGATCCACAGCAATCTGCCTGATGAAAGCGATCGGCAGATGTGGATGTACGGCTTTGCTTCCAGGAAGCCGGTGGAATCGCTGCATTGGCGCTACGAGGATCTCTACAACTCCGGCAGGCGGCTCAAGTACGATTTCCGCTACGTTCCCGAGCGGGAGCGCTTCGAGGGGACGGTGCTGGTGACCGATAACTGATGCGCGGCGCCTCTTCTCTGCTACAATTCCTGCGATGCTTGCGGGAAGCCCACAGCAGTCGTATACGCGTGAGGAGGCCTGCCGAATGGTGGGGGTCTCGGAGCGGCAGTTGCGTGGGTGGGAGCGGCAGGAACTGGTGCCGCACTTCGACCAGTTCGGTTTTGCGGACTTGATTGCGCTGCGCTCCTTGCAGAAATTGCGCGCGGAGCACGTGGCTCCGGCGAAGATCCGGGCTGCCGTGAGGGCGCTGCGCTCCAAGCTCGACGGCGTCGAGAATCCACTCAAGGAAGTGAAGGTCTTCTGCGAGGGCCGCAAGGTGGCGGTGCTGGTCGACGGGCAGAAGATGGAGGCGGTCTCGGGTCAGCTCCTGCTGGATTTCGACCGGAAGGAGCTGAAGACGCTGCTCTCGTTTCCGCCCGAGGGACGCGGCAAGGCGCCCGTTTCCGACGCGAAGACGCGCGAGGCGGAGACGTGGTTCGAGAAGGGGCTCGAGTTGGAGCAGACCGGAGCTCCGCCGGAGGACATAGTCGCGGCATACCAGCGCGCGCTCGAAATTGACCCGACTTCGGCGGGCGCGGCCGTGAACCTGGGCACCGTGTACTTTCACCTGAAGCGCTGGGAAGATGCCGAGCGCGTGTACCTTCAAGCACTCGCGATCGACGCGACCTATGCGCTGGCGCACTTCGACCTGGGCAACCTGTTCGATGAGCGCGGCGACCCGAAGCGCGCCGAGTCCCACTACGAGGCGGCGCTCAAGATCAATCCGAATTACGCGGACGCGCATTACAACCTGGCGCTGCTCGCGCAAACGCGCGGCGACGTCATGAAGGCGGTGCGGCACTGGAAGGCCTATCTGAAGCTGGATGGCGCCAGCTCCTGGGCCCAGATCGCCAGGCGCGAGCTCGACAAACTGCGCCGCGTGACCGTGGTGCTGGGGGCCGCGGGCGGCGGCCCGATCGTCGTCCGTCGCTCATCGCCGGTTGATGGGTGAGGCGGGCGGGGTCCGCTCCCTGACGGTCGCGGTTCGGTAAGCTGGTGAGGTAGGACAAGGGGGTACTCGTTGGGCCGCATCCTGCTTGCGTTCCGCAGCTTTTTCGCCATTTTGTTTCAGGGCGCGCTTCCGGCCGACGCCGCCAAGGCGCTCGGGCTCGCCAAGGCCGCCCCGCCTCCCAAGCCCGCCGAGCCAGCGCCGGATTACGTCGATGGCGCGGTTGGTCTGTTGGGAATTTTCCAGCGCGACGCGCGGCTGGTGGATTTTCTGATGGAAGACATCGCGGCCTACGACGATGAACAGGTAGGCGCCGCGGTGCGCACGGTGCACGATCAGTGCCGCGATTCGCTACTGCGCTACGTGAGCCTGACGCCGGTGATCGATGCCGTAGAGGGCGCGTACACGAGCGTCGGTGCGCTGCCGGCGGCGGAGCGGTCGTGGCTGGTGAAGTTCATCGGCAACGTCCCGGCGCAGCCGCCCGATGGGGGCACGCTCCGGCACAAGGGCTGGCGTGTGGAGAAGACCGGGCTTCCGGCGCCGCGCCGTGGCTCGCGGGTGATCGCGCCGGCTGAAATCGAGGTTGAATAAAGAGAGTGGCCAAGCCATCCAAACCGCAGTTCGTCATCGGGATCGACCTCGGGACCACGAACTCTGCCCTGGCGTTCGTGCCGCTGGCGGAGGGCGCCGATCCGTTCGCGGTCACGCCCGCGAGCCTGTTCGGCATCGCGCAGGTGGTGAATCCGGGCGAGGTGCGCGAGGAAGCGCTGCTGCCATCCTTCCTGTTTCTGCCGGGCGCGGCGGATTTCCCGGCGGGGTCGCTGGCGCTGCCATGGAAGGCGGACCAGGATTTCGTGGTCGGCGAGCTGGCGCAGAAGCGCGGAGTCGAGAATCCGGGGCGGCTGGTGTCGTCGGCGAAGTCGTGGCTGTCTCACTCGGGCGTGGACCGCACGGCGGCGATTCTGCCGGCCAACGCTCCCGAGGGCGTCAAGAAAGTCTCGCCGGTCGAAGCCTCGCTGCGTTACCTGGACCACATGCGGAACGCGTGGAACCACGCGCATCCCGACGCGCCGTTTGAAAAGCAGCAGGTGCTGGTCACGGTGCCCGCTTCCTTCGACGCGGTGGCGCGCGAGCTGACCGAGCAGGCGGCGCACGGGGCGGGCATCAAGGACGCGAGCCTGCTCGAAGAGCCGCAGGCCGCTTTTTACGCGTGGATCGAGCGGCACCCGGACTGGCGCGAGCGCGTCAAGGTGGGCGACCTCATCCTGGTGGTCGATATTGGCGGGGGAACGACGGACTTCACGCTCATCGCGGTGACGGAGCGCGAGGGCGAACTGGATCTGGAGCGGGTGGCGATCGGCGAGCACATCCTGCTGGGCGGCGACAACATCGACCTGGCGCTGGCGCGTTCGATCGAGCAGCAGCTTGCGGCGAAGAACGTGCGGCTGGACATGCTGCAGCTTCACGCGCTGTGGCAGAACTGCCGGGTGGGGAAAGAGAAGCTGCTCGAAGAAGGCAACGAGGCCAGCGACTATCCGGTGACGGTGCTGGGCAAGGGCACGGGCGTGGTGGGCGGGACGATCCGCGCCAAGCTCGAGCGCGCGGATCTGGAGCGCATCCTGCGGGACGGATTCTTCCCGGTGGTCTCGAGCCAGGACATGCCGCAAGGCGCGCGGCGCGCGGGGTTGCAGGAGTTGGGGCTGCCGTATGCCGCCGATGCGGCGGTGACGCGGCACATGGCGCGGTTCCTGCGGCAGCACGCCTCGGCGGCGCAGCACAGCGCGGTGCGGCGCGGGCCGAGCGGCCTGGCGTGCCCCACGCACATGCTGTTCAACGGAGGAGTGCTGCGCGCGCAGTTGATCCGCGAGCGCCTGGTCTCGACGCTCAACGGGTGGCTGAGGGAAGAGGGGATGCCAGCGGTCGAGCCGCTGACGGGCGAGGACCTGATGCATGCGGTGGCGCGCGGCGCGGCGACCTACGGCCTGGCGCGGCAGGGGCGCGGGGTGCGCATACGCGGCGGCGTGGCGCGCACTTACTACGTCGGAATCGAGAGCGCCATGCCGGCGGTCCCGGGCATTCCCGCTCCGGTCAAGGCGCTGACCGTGGTTCCTTTCGGCATGGAGGAAGGGACGGGTGCGCGCATTCCGGGCCGCGAATTCGGCCTGGCGATCGGCCAGCCGGCCGAGTTCCGCTTCTTCTCATCCAGCGCGCGCAAGGATGACGCCGTGGGCGCGATGATCGAGGACACGCGCGAGGAACTGGAGGAACTGGCGCCGATGGAGGTGACGCTTCCGGCCGAAGGTGCGAACGCGGGCGAGGTTGTGCCGGTGTCGCTCGAGACCGAGGTCACCGGGACCGGCCTGCTCCAACTGTGGTGCGTGGCGCGCGATGGCCGCCGCTGGAAACTCGAGTTCAACGTGAGGGAGCGCGTCTCGGCCGCATGAAAATAGGCATCGACCTGGGGACCACCAACTCGGCGGTGGCCTACATAGATCCGCGCGAGGCCGAGGATTCGGCCTTCCCGCCCATCCACATCCTCCCGATTCCGCAATATGTGGCCGCGGAGACGATCGAGGAGCGGCGAACATTTCCTTCATTTCTGTTTCTGGGTGACCGCGAGTACGTGGGCGTGTATGCGCGCGATCAGGGCGCGCTGGTGCCCACGCGGCTGGTGCACTCGGTGAAGTCGTGGCTCTCGAACCCGGATGTGGACCGCACGGCCAAGATCCTGCCGTGGGATTCGCAGGAGACGGGGCGGGTCCTGTCGCCCGTGGAAGTGTCGGCCCGGTTCCTGGGGCACATGCGCGAGGCGTGGGAGAAGCGCATGGGCACGCCGTTCGCGGAGCAGGACGTGGTTTTGACCGTGCCCGCATCGTTCGACGAAGAGGCGCGCGAGCTCACGGTCGAAGCGGCGGCGCAGGCAGGTTTGCCACGGCTCACGCTGCTCGAAGAACCGGCGGCGGCCTTCTACTCCTGGATCGCAAACCACCTGGCGCAATCGCGCCAGAACCTGTTTGACGGCCAGGTAGTGCTGGTGGTGGACGTAGGCGGCGGCACGTCGGACTTCACGCTGATCCGCGTGGCGCGCGCGGAGGACCGCGTCGAGTTCACGCGCACGGCGGTGGGGCGACACCTGCTGCTGGGCGGCGACAACCTGGACCTGACGCTGGCCTGGTTGGTGGAGAGCAAGATCGGCGCGCCGCTTTCGATCCGCCAACGCAACGCGGTGCGCCGGCAATGCACGGCGGCCAAGGAGCGGCTGCTGGCGGACGCGAACCTGCCGTCGGTGGAAGTGACCGTCGTGGGCGCGGGCACGTCGCTGGTAGGCGGCGTGAAAAGGGCCGAGATCCTGCGCGAAGAGGCGCTGGAACTGGCCCTGGACGGGTTCCTGCCCTTCTGCGATCTCGGCGACAAACCGGCGGAGGAGAAGCGCAGCCTCTTTCGCGAACTCGGGCTGCCCTATGTCTCCGATCCGGCGGTGACGCGGCACCTGGCGGCGTTTCTGAGCGGAGCGGCGGAGTACGCGCCCAACGGCGTGGACGCGATTCTGTTCAACGGCGGGTTCTTCATTCCGGAGGTCTGCCGCGACCGCGTCGCCGATGTAGTGGAGCGATGGTATGGCCGCAGGCCGGCGGTTTTCGAGAATCGCGATCTCGATCTCGCGGTAGCCGTGGGCGCGGCGTATCACTCCTTCGCGCGCAGCGGCGGAGCGGGCGTGTTGGTGCGCGGCGGCCTGCCTCGCGCCTACTACATCGGGATTGGCTCGGAGGCGGGCGCCGGGGCGCGCGCGGTGTGCCTGGTGCCGCGCGGGACGGAAGAGGGTGCGTCGCTCGAGCTCGATCTCGAGAACCTACAACTGGTGGCCAACCGGCCGGTGGAGTTTCGTCTGTACAGTTCGCTCACGCGCACGGAAGACGTGCTGGGCCAGGTGGTGGAGTTCGGGCCGGCTGAGGTAGAGAGCCAGGAAGTGCACACGCACGCGCCGCTCTACGCCGTGATCCGCTTCGGCAAGCGCACGGGCGAGAAGCTGATTCCAGTCAAGCTGGGCGCGCGGCTGACGGAGATCGGAACGCTCGAGATCTGGGCCGAGTCGAAGGTCAGCGAGCATCGCTGGCGGCTGCAATTCGAGTTGCGGAAGAAGGCCGCGGAGGCCGATGTATCGCGGCGTCCGGCGGCGGTGATCAGCGAGGAAGCGGTGGAGCGCGCGAAGGGGTTGATCCGCGCCGTGTTCGCGCCGGGCGGCGAAGCGCCCGCGCCGCCTGAGGAACTGCCGGCGAAGCTCGAGCAGGCGCTCGGGTTGGGAAAGAATTCGTGGCCGCTGGGGACGGTGCGGCAGCTTGCGGACGTGCTGCTCGAAGCGGCGGAGGGCCGCAAGCGGGCGGCGGCGTACGAGCTGCGCTGGCTCAACTTGACGGGCTTCTGCTTGCGGCCGGGCTTCGGATATCCGGGCGACGAATGGCGCATCGAACAGGCGCGCCGTGTCTACGCGGCCGGTCTCGCGTTCGCGAACCGTATGGAGAACGAGGTGCAGTGGTGGGTCTTCTGGGGACGTGTTGCCGGCGGGCTGAACCGCAACCAGCAGGTCGACGTCTTCCAGCGCTTGGCGGCCACCGTGCTGCCGCGTGGCGGGAAGCACGCGAGGGTGAATAACAGCCTGCTGCGCGAGATGTGGCGGGCGGCTGCGAGCCTGGAACTGCTGCCCATGCAGACCAAAACGGAGCTGGGCGAAGCGCTGGCCGGGCGCGCCAAGAAGGGCGAAATCGGCGACAGCGATTTCTGGTGCCTGACGCGGCTGGGCGCGCGCGAGCTGTTCTATGGCCCTGCGAACCAGGTGGTCCCGGCGACCGCGGCGGGGCGCTGGGTGCAGGCGCTGCTGCCGCTTGAGCGGGCGGCGGAGGCGGTGGTCACCATCGCCCGTCGCACCGGCGATCCTGCGCGCGACCTTTCGCCCGCCGTGATCGAGCAGGTGCGCGAGAGCGTCGCGAAGAGGCCGGACGCCGCGCGGCTGGGGGCCATTCTCGAAGGCGAGGAGGCGCTCGATTCCGGCACGCTCGACCGCATGTTCGGAGAAGAGCTGCCCTCCGGCCTGGTGTTCGCCAATGAACGAGCTGGCACTTCTTAAGCGCATCGCGGCGCGGGCGCCGGGCCAAGGCCTCGTGCGGGGCATCGGCGACGATTGCGCCATCTACCGGCCGCGCGGCGGCGAAGACCTGCTGTTCACCACGGACATGATGATCGAGGACGTCCACTTCCGCCGCGCGACGCATCCGGCGGAGGCCGTCGGCTGGAAGACGCTGGCGCGCGGGCTGAGCGACATTGCGGCCATGGGCGGCGCGCCGCGGTTCTGTCTGGTGTCGCTGGCGGTGGCGGCGTGGGCGGACGATCGATGGATCGACCGCTTCTACGGCGGGTTTCTGCGGCTGGCGCGCCGAACCGGCGTGGCGCTCGCGGGGGGCGACCTGTCTCATGCAGAGCGCGTGGCGTGCGACATCGTGGTGTGCGGCAGCGTGGCGCGGGGCAAGGCGCTACGGCGCGACGGGGCGCGGGCGGGCGACCACATTTACGTTTCGGGACGGCTGGGCGGATCGGCGCTGGGACTCGCGACGGGCCAGGGCGCGGCCTGGAAGAGGCACGTGAGGCCTGAGCCGCGCATCGTGCTGGGGCGGTTCCTGCGGGAGAAACTGCGCGCGACGGCGTGCATGGACTTGAGCGACGGCCTCTCGCTCGACCTGCACCGGCTGGCGCTAGCGTCGGGAGTGGCGGCGGAACTCAGCGGCCCGATCCCGATCTTTCGCGGGGCCACGCTCGAGCAGGCGCTCGATGGCGGCGAGGACTACGAGTTGCTGTTCACGGTTCGCCCGCGTACCGAGGTGCCGCGGTCGTTCGAGGGGTTGCCGCTGACGCGCATCGGCACGGTTCGCAAAGGCCGGCCGGGCCGCGTGATGCTCGACGGCCGGCCGCTTCCGGCGCGCGGATACGACCACTTCAAGGCGCGCGCTTAAACCAGCTGCCGGAACCAATCCAGGCTGGCGCGGGCCGAGGTGTGCCAATGGAACTGGCGGGCGCGGACGCGGCCGGCGCCGCCGAGGCGCTCGCACAGCGAAGGCGAGGTGAGCAGGCGCTCCAGGCCGTCCCGGATCTCCGTGGTGCTGTGGGGATCGACCAGGAGCGCCGCGTTGCCCGCGATTTCGGGCAGTGACGCGACGTTCGAAGTCAGCACCGCCGTTCCCGCGGCCATCGCCTGCGCCACGGGGAGGCCGAAGCCCTCATACAAGGACGGGTAGGCGAGCACGGTTGCGCCGGCGGTGATGGCCGGCAGGGCCGCTTCGCCCACGTAGCCGAGATAGCGCACGCTGCGCACCTTGGCGACGGTGGCGGGGTCGGCCCATCCGATAGGCCCGGCCACGACGAGTTCATACTGCTCGCGGGTGGTGGGGCTGAGGGCGGCGCAGGCGGCCAGCAGGCCGGAAATGTTCTTGCGCGGTTCGACGGTTCCCACCGATAGGATATATGGACGATCGAGCCCGTACTTGGCGCGCACGGCGTGCACGTCTTCGGCGGTGACGTCGAAGAAGGGCTCCGGGACGCCGGGATAGACGACCTTGATGCGCTTGGGGTCGAGGTCCAGAATCTCAATCGCATCGCGGCGGGTGTTCTCGGAAACCGCGAGGATCCCGTCGGCGCGTTTTGCGATGTGCTCGCCGACATAACGCGTGGCGGCGACGTTGGCTTTCGAGTGGAGCTCGGGCATGATCCAACAGGTCATGTCGTGGATGGTGGTGGTGAGTTTGGCGAGGCGCGGCGGATTGCGCCAGTGCGTGGACGCGTGGAAGACATCGAGGCCCGGGTACGTCCAGGGCAGCCGCGAGGCGTTCAGCCCGTGCAGCAAGGCGATGCCGGCCACGGTGCGGACAAGGCCGGCCATGGAGTGCTCGTGGTCGATCGCGGAGAAAGGTCCCGGGACCGGAAAGGTCAGGATCGCGTCGCGCTCGCCGGCCTCGCGCCGTAGGCTGTCGAGCCAGTAGTAGGTGTAGCTCTTTACGCCCGCGCTGCGCAGCAGCAGCGGTACGCAGTCAATCCCGATGCGCATGGGGAGCCCTGCCCTGCTGGATGGCCTGGTTCGCGAAGAGGGTCTTGCCGCCGCTTTCGGCTATGGGGTGCAGGTTGGCGGGGCCCACCAGTTTCGCGAGACGGTCTGTCTGAGGGTCCTCGGCAGCCAGGTAGTAGCGTTCGGGCTGGGCCCACAGTCGCGGGAGGTCGGCGTCCGTAATGAAAACCGCGGGTGCGCTGGGCGCGTAGGAGCCATACTCCAAATTATTCCGTCGCCCATTGAGAAGCAGCGCATTCTGGTTGGCGTAGAAGACGATTGAGGAAAAGGCGTAATACTCACGGTCGAGGATGAGCCTTCCCTTGGGCGCATGGAGGAGCGCTTCGGCCAGCGGGCGCGAGGAGAGGTACGGATCGAACACCACCAGGGCCAGGCGCGCCGCCTGGAAGAAGACGACCATCATGAGGGCTAGCGCCAGCCAGGCCTGCTCTCCGCGAAGCCGCCAGGCGCCGACGGCGCCGGCCAGGAACGCGATGGCCGCCAGCGCCAAGGGCGTGCGCAGGTAGGCGAACGCCGCCAGCGTGAGGTCGGTCATGTGTCCCAGCGAGAGGGTGTAAAGGGCCGGGTTCTGGCTCAGCGCCTGCGAGATGTCGCCCGGCGCCGGCTGATTGCGGACCGCGATGAGGATGGCGGCGGCCACCAGGCCGGCGACGCCCGCAATGGCGCCCACGATCCGGGTTCCGGTCCGGAGCCGCTCGGGATAGGCCTCCATGGCGCAGCCGATCAGGAGCGCGACGGCCGGGTAGATCGGCAGAGAGTAATACTCCTGGGTTGTGGAGAAGCTGAAGAACAGCATGACCACGGCGATCCAGAGGAGCGCCATGAGGCGGGTCCGTGAAGCGCGGTCCACGGGCTTAAAGCCGAGGCGCGCCACGGTGGGCAGGAAGGCGCTCCAGGGGAAAAACCAGACCAGGTGCAGCGCCCAGAAATAGAGCAGGGGGACGGTGTTGTAGTCGCGCGGATAGCGGCGGTTGAGGAAGCGAAGCAGGTGCTCGTTGATGAAGTAGAACCAAAAGAAGCCGCGCCAGAGTCCCGGCCCGCCGTCGAGCGCCCAATGGAAATAGGGAGGGTTGCGCAGCGTGGCCAGCACGTGCCAGGGCGCGGCGATGACCAGGAAGATAGCGAAGCTGGTCAGCGGGTAAAGGCGCCGCCAGGCGCGCAGAGAGAAGAGCTGGCGGGTGAGCAGGAGGTAGAAGAATCCGGCTCCCAGCGGGAACAGGATTCCGATCAGGCCCTTGAGGAGCACGCCGGCGGCCAGGCTCGCTGCCAGGAGGCAGGCCCATCGCCGGGGCCGGGCTTCGTTCTCGTCGAGCGCGCGCAGAAAGCTCCACAGAGCCACGGTGATGGCGAGCGTGAGGAGCACGTCGGGAATGACGACGCGCGTGAAGAGGAACAGGCCCACCGAGGTGGCGGTCACGAGTCCTGCGTAGAAGCCCGCCTTGGGAGAGAAAGCCCAGCGGCCGAAGCAGACGACGACCCACGCCAGCAGGATCGCGCCGAGCGCAACCGGCAGGCGCGCCGCCCAGTCGTGGACGCCGAAGACCAGGTAGGAGACGGCGGTCATCCAGATCTTGAGCGGCGCTTTCTCGAGGTAGACCACGCCATCGATGTGGAGCGTGACCCAGTCGCCGGACTGGACCATGTTGCGGGCGATTTGCGCCTGGGTGGCATCCACGTCGTCCATCAGCGAGGGAGGGCTGAGAATGCCGGTGAGGAAGATGGCGCAGGCAAACAGGAGGACAATCAGCTCGTAGCGCCGCGCCATAGTTGGTTGAAACCCGAGGGTAACACGCAGGGAAGGAACCTCGTCGGCGCCCGCGCCGTATTCTTTTGCATGCGTCCTCACGTTCTATTCCTGCTGGCCAGCGCGGCGGCCTCGCTTTTTGCCCAAGACGTTGGGGCGGATCGGGCTAAAGCCATAGACGCGATCTTTCAAGACTGGAGCCGGTCAGGGACGCCTGGCGCGGCGGTCGCCGTGATCCAGGGCGGCCGTCTGGCTTACGAGAAGGGCTACGGCGTGGCCAACCTCGAATACAACATTCCGATCACGCCCGAGACCATCTTTCACGTGGCGTCGGTGTCGAAGCAGTTCACGGCCATGGCGCTGGTGCTGCTGGAGCAGGATGGGAAGCTGTCGCTTGAAGACGACGTCCACAAGTACCTGCCTGAGCTGCCGGATTACGGCTCGAAGATCTCCATACGCAACCTGCTGCAGCACACCAGTGGCATACGGGACCAGTGGCAGACCTTGTCGCTAGCGGGCTGGCGCATGGACGACGTGATCACGCAACAACAGATCGTGCGGATGCTGTTTCGGCAGAAGGAGCTGAATTTCCCGCCGGGAACCCGGCACTTGTACTCGAACGGAGGCTATACACTGGCGGCTGAGATTGCGGCGCGCGTGGCGGGCAAGCCGTTCCCGCAATTCTGCGACGAACGCATTTTCCGGCCGCTGGGAATGACGCGCACGCATTTTCACGACGACTTGCGGCGCATCGTTCCTGGCCGCGCGTACTCGTACCGAAAGGTGAAGGAGGGTTACGAGGCCGATCCCTTGAACTACGCCAACGTGGGCGCCACCAGCCTGTTCACCACGGCAACGGACTTGGTGAAGTGGCTGGACAACTTTCGCGCGCCGAAGGTTGGCGGGGCGGGGGCGATTGCGCGGTTACAGGAGCAGGCCCTGCTGGCGGACGGGAAGAAGATCGACTACGCGCTGGGCCTGACGACCGGCAGCTACCGGGGACTGAAGAAGATTTCGCACGCCGGCGGCGATGCCGGGTTTCGCAGCTACGTCCTGTGGTTCCCGGAACTGGAACTGGGCGTGGCGGTGGTGAGCAACCTGGGAAGCTTCGACCCGGGGCAGGCGGCGCGGAAGGTGGCAGAGGTGTTCGCGGGCCAGAAGATGACGGCCCAGGCGGAGGAACCGAAGCGCCAGTACGTCGCCGTAGATGCCGGCTCGCTCGCGCCGTACGCCGGCACCTACCGGCTGGACAGCGGAATGCTGGTTCAAGTCACGACGGACGGCGGCAAGCTGATGGCCACCGCCGGCGACGACGCGTTTGAGCTGAAGCCGCTGGGGCCGAAGCGATTTTGGGCGGAGCCGATGGCCGCCGATGTCGAATTCGGGACCGCACCAGGAGGAGGGACCACGCTGACGGTCAAACAAGCGAGCGGCAACTCGGAAGGCGGCCGCATCGTGGTGACTCCGTTCGATCCCAAGGAGGCGGCGCAATACCTGGGAGCCTACTGGAGCGAGGAACTCGAGACTCAATACACGATCGTCGCCAAGGATGGCAAGCTCTATGCCGATCACGCGCACCATGGCTTGATCACGCTCACGGCGGTGGCGCGGGACGAGTTCAAGGGGTCGGAGTGGTTCATGCCGAACGTCACGTTCGTGCGGGATGGTGCGGGCCATGTCACGGGCTTCGCGGTGGGTGGCGGCCGGGTGAGCGCGATCCGTTTCACTCGGCGGTAGGGGCGGGCGACACTCGTGCGACCCAGCGGTACGTTGCATAGCCGGAAGATGTTACCATCAAGTCCGCCGCGTTGCGGCGAGACCGAGCAGATGGGAAAACTCCTGCACTTCGTTACCTTCCTGTTGCTTGTCGCTGCGCAGCCGGCGCAGCCTCAGGAGTTGTCGAAGCGCGACGGGGCTGCCGATCGGGCCCTCCGTGGCCTTCACGAAATACTACGCCAGCCGCCAGGACCTGGCGACGCGAAGCGCCACGACGCTTACCTTTCGCTTGTAGGGCTCGGAAACGAAGAGACCATGCCGTTGCTCCTGGAGCGACTTCGGCTGGACTACGGGGAATCGGAACCGATTCCGCCTCCCGGCGTGAAGTTCGGATTCGTCTGTACACAAGTTCACCTTATAGATGCGATCAGATCCATCGCCAACACGGACCAGGGCATGTTTTATCCGCGTTGGGAGAAGTGGTGGGAGGCAAATCGCAGGTATCCCAGGCTTAAATGGATCCTCGACGGCTTCACCGAGGGCGGTCTGCATGCGATCGACCCGCCAGACGAGAAGTTTGGACTCGAACTGATCGAAGCCCTAGCGGGCAAGCGCGAGTACTATGCTGTCAATGCGCGCCGGCTGTTAGTGCGAGTGCTGCCGAGAGAACGTGCAGCGTGGCTGATCAGCGCGGCCGCATCCGACCAAAGACCGCTTCGCTTGGGCGCTCTGAGCGATCTTGAGCAAATTGATACTTCCTCCCACGACGACCTGATCCGAAAGCTAACCAGCGATACCGACCAGGAGGTCCGAGAAGTCGCGGCCAGCGTCCTGAGGAAAAGACAAGCGGTCAAGCGATAACCGCAGTCGATTCCTGCGGGAGGGGCGGGTCGGGCGCGGCGCCCGGTCCGTGAAGTACAATGGCGGAGAACTGGAGGTGCCGGATGTCTCTTCGAAGTTTTCTTCAAAAGCAGTTCATCGACGTAATTCAATGGACGGAATCCGAGGATGGCGTGCTGGCCTGGCGGTTTCCGATGGCCGACATGGAAATCCAGAACGGCGGCAAGCTGACGGTGCGCGAGTCGCAAACGGCTGTGTTCGTGAACGAGGGCCGCGTCGCCGACGTCTTCACGCCCGGGCTCTACACGCTGACCACGCACACCCTGCCCCTGCTCACCAACCTGATGAACTGGGACAAGGAATTCCTGTCGCCGTTCAAATCCGACGTCTACTTTTTCTCGGCGCGGGTGCAGGTGGATCAGCATTGGGGAACGGCGACGCCCATCACCATACGCGACCCGGAGTTCGGCGCCGTGCGGCTGCGGGCCTATGGCATCTACGCGTACCACATCTCCGATTCGCGGGTCTTCTACAGCAAGGTGAGCGGGACGCGGGAGATCTACCGGGTGGACGAGATCGAAGGCCAGCTTCGCAACACCATCGTGGGCCGCATCGCCGATACCTTTGCACAGAGCAAGATTCCGTTCCTCGACATGGCGGCCAACCAGGTGGCGCTGGGCCAGAAGATCACGGAGCAGATGAAGCCCGGGTTCGCGGATTTCGGGCTGGCGCTCGATTCGTTCGTGGTGGAGAGCCTGTCGCTGCCGGACGAATTGCAGAAGATACTGGACCAGCGGATCAGCATGGGGATGATCGGCGATATGGGCCGGTACACCCAATTCGAGGTGGCGCAGTCGATGCCCATCGCGGCGGCGAACGAGGGCGGCGGCGCGGCGGGCGTTGGCGTGGGGCTGGGGGCCGGGCTGACCATGGCGCAGCAGATGATGAACGCGGTGAAGCCGGCGCAGCCGGGCCCTGCGGCGCCGACGGCAGGCGGCCCGGCACCGGCGGGCGAGACGAAGTTCTGCATGAACTGCGGCAAACCGATCGCACGGCCGGCGAAATTCTGTCCGGAGTGCGGGACGGCGCAAGGGTAAAGGGGAAGGAGCCAGGAGGGCTCGCAACGAAATGGGCGGGGTCGAGTGGGTGGTAGAGGCGTACGGGTGCGATCGCGATGCGCTCGCGAG
>Ga0182027_10007617_pt1 | contig 15901 bp, 13 predicted proteins | sample 712E1DmetaG_FD_121300 | JGI IMG/M metagenome (GOLD analysis project Ga0182027, IMG submission 121300) | Permafrost microbial communities from Stordalen Mire, Sweden - 712E1D metaG (Illumina Assembly) | ecosystem: Environmental > Terrestrial > Soil > Wetlands > Permafrost | place: Sweden...
AGCACCTCCTCGACCCAGGAGTACGCGGCCACCGCTGCAGGAAAGCCCCTTGTCGTAACCGTAAGTGCGACGACCTGGCGCAGCTCCTCGGGTGTCGCCCCTGCGTTAAGGGCCCTCCGGGCATTCGAGCGGACGGCGCCTTCGGCCATCGCCCCGATCGCGATACCTAGCTTGACGAGGCGGCTTGTCCGTTCGTCCAGCGGACCTGCATTTGCAGACTGAGCGAGAGCCTCGAGATTCTCGGACAACTCCGGGAACTGCTGGCGAAAGCGCGAATAGATCTCAGGCAGGTACTGCTCGGTCATCGGTTCCTCCCCTAAGGCAGCGGTCTTGCGAACTCCCGACCGCAGACAGGTCTGAGACTAGTTCACCCTGCTCATCGAAGATCCGGACACTCCTCGAGCCTCGGGGCCGCCGTCTTTGGACATGGGTGGGCCCGTGTCTTTGGCCGCTACCCGATAGCGATGCCGACCTAACATGGCGGCTCGTCGGTGCGATGGCGACGATGCCTGAGGATCGGGGAGACATGCCTTTTGGTTTTTGGCTTGGCCGCCGCCATCTCGGTTCTCGATGGCCGATCGGCGCGCCCTCGATGACGCGCACTCCCCAAGGTGACGACCTTGACTAAAAGGGCACGGACGATCGCGGCGGGCACGGTTTTCGGGGCACTCGCCGTATGTGGTTGGTTTGTCGCGGCAACAGCTCCCTTCAGTGTCGAGTCGAGTGTCTTCACCTTCTCGACCGCTGGAGCCCTTCTTCTCGTCAGTGCGGTATTGCCACGAGCCAACCGAAGGTTGCTCGAATCGTCTCGCGCTCCGAGTCCCTCCCCGGCGGGCGCGTCGGAATCGTACGGGCGCGCGGGTGGTGCACACGCGGCGGGGCTCGGCGATCACGGGCGCGCCGAGGTGATGCGGGACGATTCTCTGCGTCTGCGAGGTGTGTTCGCGTGGCTGGTCTCAGGGTCGCTACTGGTCGGCGTGGAACTGTGGGAGCTGTTCCACAGCCCGAGAAGTCTTTATCCCACGCTGAGCTCGATCGCGAACGAGGTGCTCGGACCCGGCCATCGAGTTGCCCGCGCGGCAGCCTTCGTGTGCTGGGGTGCGTGCGGCGTGTTCGTCGCATCGAGGCCGAAGCCCCATTGATGAGCACGTTTCTGTGGCTGACGGCCGCAGCCTGCCTGTGCGCCTGCGAGGCCGCGAGTCGTCGTCTGAAACGTGGTTGGCCCACGGCTAGGCAGCTCGTTGCCGGAGCGCGCGGTCATCTCGCGGGCCGCGTGCTCCTGGTCATGGCATGGATCTGGCTCGGTTGGCACGTGTTCGCCCGTTGAGCTCGCGAGGGCTGCCACTATGGCAGTTGGCAGTTTCACTGGCGCGTCACCGGCTCAAGCCGCAACTGGGCGGAGGTCACTCGGGTGTCGACCAGAGATCCTCGGGTTCTTTGTCACGGGTCTCAGGCAACAGGGCGAAGAGCGCGGTGGCGGGAATTGTCGCGGCGAAGACCACTATTGCGGCAAGTCCGAAGCGGTTGCCGACATCGGCAACCGCCCCGAAGGACAACAATCCGACCGTGGCCCCGAGGACGCCCGCCGCGATCTCCCAGCCGATGACCGAAGCTCGGACAGAGGTCGGGAACAGCTCGTTGGTTAGCGCTCCGGCGGCGGGGGCAAAGACGGACGCGGCTAGCACCGCGAGCAGATAGCCAATGACGGCGCCCAGTTCAGACCCGCTGTAGGTCACCATGCCCAACAGTGCCATGGTGATCATGGCACTGCCGGCCGTTACGCGACGTCCGACCCGGTCGGCAAGCAAGCGCCCGAGAAGTAAGCCTGCGAGCCCAGTGATGCCAGCCGAAGCGACCAGGAGGGCAGTCGCGGTACCGGAGAAGCGCAGGACGTTCTGCGCGTAGAGGAAGAAGAAACTGGTCGAAGGTCCGGTGACCACTGACAGAGCGAACGTCAGCGCGGCGACGATGATGAGTCGGCGCCTGAAGGCCGGCGCCACCGCCCCGAGCACCGGAAGCGGGTGATCAATCTGGGCGGCGACGATTTTGAAGCGGTCGGGCTCGACGAGCCAGCGCGCGACGAAAGGCAATGCTGCTAAAGGAAGGAGAGCGAGAAGCACCACTCCCCGGAAGCCGAGCGTCGTTGCACCGAGGCTGTGCACTATCGCGATCAGCCCGGAGCCGATCCCGTAGCCGGCTGCCACAAGTGCGACGGCCCAGGCTCGCTGTGATGATCCGGTCTGTTCGGCGGCGGTCACCTGCGCCACGCCTGCCGTGGCGCTCAGCAGCGGGCGCCCTAGGGCGAATATGGCCACGAACCACCAGAATGTGGGGCTGATCGCGGACACGGCTGTGAGCACCAGGCCGATCGCACATGTCGTGAGCAGCATCCGGCGCCGCCCGAAGCGGTCGGCCAAACCGGCCAGTGGCAGACCGCCAAGGGATGCAAGACGGAGGATTGCGAGCCCAAGCCCGAGCTTGGTTCCCGATAGACCCGCCTGTTCGGCAAGGGTGGCGCCGTGAGTGATGTGGCCGAAATGCTTCGCGACGTCACCGAGCGCTGCGACGGCTCCGAACTGTCCGAACCCGGCTGCCGCAGCCAACAACGCCACGCCAACCACGGCCGGATCGTGCCATCCGTGAAGGTGCAGCCGCGAGCTCCCCGAAAGCGCGCCCTGTTTCACCCGGGGCTCGTTGGGATCAGCCATCGTGGTGACGGGCAACCCAGAACGGAAGGTCGAGCACAGAGAGCAGAACGAGCGCGATGCCCGCAGCACTTGCGATGTACCAGGGCCAAGGCCCCAGCAGTCTCAGGAGGGTCCAATTGCCGGGCGGGCTTCTCAAGAACATGTAGTTGGCTCCGCTGAGAGCGTCCACAAGGCCGACCAGGGTCGTGTATGCGACCGTGATCGCGAACGTCGAGAGGACCGATCCGGGCCGGGGAGCTATTTGCAGTCCGATGACCAGGTACAGAGCGGCGAGGACGATTCCGAGGTGACCGACGAGGTATTGGAAGAAGACAAGGTGCGGAAATCCGACGTTGAGATCAGGAGTTATGACCGCTTGCAAGGTTCCGGCCAAACCCCAGAAGTAGGTGAGCTCGACGAGAAGGGGCTTGCGCCACCAGCACGCGGCGGCGGCCACCACGACCGCGGCATCGCAGAGTGCCAATGGAAGGTCTGTCCTCGCCCGAAAAGTTCCAGCGACGAGCTTGGAGATGCTCCAGCTGAGCGCGTCCGAGACCAGCACGAGCGCGAGAAGTCTGGCGGCGATCACCGTCCAGCGTCCGGGCCGCGACCTGGCGCCGGCGCAGAGCGCGGCTCCGGCCGCCAGGGCGATCACGACGGTCACAAGATAGGGCACCGGGGTCAGGACCCCCAGCATCGAGCCTCCTCTCTCTCCGCCCAGCATTGCCCAGCGCCGGGGGCGCGCGCGGGCAGAACTCGGGATCGCCGTCATGAGCGGACGGGCGGTCTACGATCGCCCTGACAAGGTGGCAGCCGGCGACTGGCGACGCCCATTCGGCGGCGCACCCGCGAAGAGGTGGTCGATCATGTTTGTCCTCGGGGCCGTGGTGGGAGCTGCTGGCATTGGGATAGTCGTCATCATCTACTTGGCGATCTTCGTCGCGACGCTCGTGGCGATGACCAAAGTCATCTCCAAGGCGGGATACTCGGCGTGGTACGTCCTACTGGCGTTCATCCCGCTAGTGAACATCGTGATGTTCTTGGTCTTCGCTTTCTCGGACTGGCCGGTCACACGAGAAGTCGAGCGATATCGCCGCGGCGGTTACGGTCCTGGCGGGGCTGCGCCGTGGCCTGCTCAGCCCGCCCCCGGTTACGGTCCCGGGCCCTCGGGCGGCTGGCCGCCACCGGCAGGCCCGCCGCCCTCACCGAGCGGCTGGCCGCCACCGGCAGGCCCGCCGCCCTCACCGAGCGGTTCGACGTCTCCGTGGTCCGCGGGACCGATGCCGCCGCCTCCTGGTGCAGCGGCATCACCCTGGTCAGCCGGGCCCATGCCCGCACCCCCCGGCGGCTCGACGCCGCCCCCATGGTCGCCCGGGCCGACGTCCTCGCCGCCGGGTGGTTCGCCACCACCACCCCGGCCCGCCGTGCCCACGCCGCCACCTCGAGACGACTCGGCTCCACCGCCTCCGGAAGGATCCACGGCACCATAACCAGGCGGCTTGGCGGCACACGCGATATCCGGATCGGTCTCGCCGGCACCGGGCGACGCGGTGGCATGGCTGCCAGCTTGGCGCGATGGCCGGGACGGCGGCTCGTCGACGAGCTGGTAGCCGACGCCTGGGTTTGTGCGCAGGAGAGGGCCGCCCTGCTCACCGAGCTTGCGGCGCAAGCGGCTCGCATAGACGCGTAGGTAGTGGGCCTCGTTCCCATAGCCGGGGCCCCAGACCTCTCGCAGAATTGTCCTGTGGGTACAGACCTTGCCGGCATTGCGGGCCAGATATGCGAGCAGGTCGAACTCACGCGCCGTCAGCTCGACCGGCGTTCGGTTGACCTCGACGATGCGCGAATTGAGGTCGACACGAATCGGGCCGATCGTCAGCACAGCAGCGGGTGCCGACCGATCGCGAGCCGCAGCATGCCTGAGCGCGACACGCAGGCGAGCCTCCAGCTCCTGCATCCCGAACGGCTTGGTGACATAGTCGTCCGCGCCGCTGTCGAGAGCTAGCACCTTCCTGTCCTCGCTGTCGAGCGCTGACAGCACGATCACGGGCACTTCGGTCCACTGGCGAAGCCGCCTGCAAACCTCGACGCCGTCGAGGTCGGGGAGCCCGAGGTCGAGAACGATCAACTGAGGCATGGCCTGAGCGGCGCGCGAGAGTCCTTCGGCACCCGTGCGGGCCACGATGACCTCGAAGCCTCTCACCTCGAGACCGATTCGAAGAGCCCGCAACAGCGCCGGGTCGTCGTCGACTACGAGAACTCGCGTCACGACGAGACCTCGTCGTCAGTCGTAAACTCCGCGGCCAGCGAGGGAGCGGCCGGCACTGTAAGCACAAAGCGGGCCCCGCCGCCCCGTCTAGCTCCGACCGCGATGTGGCCCCCATGGGCTTCCACGAACGCCTTTGCGATCGCGAGCCCGAGGCCGGCGCGCCCGCCGTCCGCGCCTTTGTGGAACAGATCGAAGATCATCTCACGCTGGTCAGGCGGGACCCCCGGTCCCGAATCGGAGACGACGATTTCGATTGTGCCGCCCGCCAAGCCCTGTCGGCGCGTTACCTCGAGCATTATCTGCGCGCCGGGAGGGCTGTGCCTGGCGGCATTCTCGAGCAGGTTCGCGAGTGCTTGGGCGATCAGTGTGGGGTCCACCTCGAGCAGCGGGAGGTCGGCTGCCACGACCCTTGTCAACCGGGACACCTCGAGCGAGCGTTCTACGAGTGCGGTGGCTTCGTCGAGGAGGTCGTCCACAGGGAGAGACTCGCGCTTGGGACGCCGGGCACCGGCTTCAAGACTCCAAAGGTCGAGCACCGTGCTGATAAGGCGCGTCAAACGATCCGTTTGCTCCTCGATCGTCTCGAGCAGGTCGTTGCGCGCTATCGCGGGCAGCACGATGGTCGGATCGCGGAGATCGGAAACAGCGACTTTGATCGAGGCGAGCGGCGTGCGCAGGTCGTGGGCGACAGTACTCACGAGTGCGGCGCGCCACTTGTCGACCTTTTGCAGGACGTCGGCCCGCAGGGCCTGGTCGCGAAGCTGGGCTCGTTCGATCGCGAGAGCGGCATGATTTGTGTAGGTCGCGAGCAAACCGCGATCGTGAAGATCGAGAGCCCGGCCCCGCAGCACGAGAAGCCCGACCGGGCGTCCGGCGGGCGCCAGCGGGATCTGCCTCAAGAGCGCGCCGGCCACGACGCTGCCGGTGAGCGACGCCGGCGTACCTGGCGCCGGCAAGATGCGCTCCAGTGACTCGCCCCCCAGTTCGGGACCGTCGGAGGCCACGACCTCGAGCAGGCCGGCCTCATCGGAAGGCAACAGGAGGGCGACAGTCTCGAGATCGAACGCACTGCGGACAGAAGAGGCGACGATGGGGAGCATCTCCTGGAGCGGTTTGTCGGTGACCAGCAGCTCCGAGAGCTCGAGGAGACGCCGTGAGTCGGCCTCGTGTCTGGCGGAGTCGCTGCGAAGCTGCTGCAAGCGCGAGACGACGCTCGCCACCACGAGCACGACCGCGACGTACGCGATCAGCGCCAGCCAATTCTGGCCGCTACCGACGGCCAAGGTGCCATACGGCGGGATGAACAGGACATCGAGCAGGACGAAGCCGAGAACTACCGCGAGCAACCCGACCCACGCACCGCCGAGGACCATGGCTCCGACGACGGGTAGCACAAGAACGAGAGCAGCCGCCGCGACGCTCAGGTGGTACCTGAACGGGAGCATCGCGCCGGTGACAACTCCCAGGCTCACGACAAGGGCTACGATTCCGCCCCTGGAACGGCGCCAGATCGAAACTTGTTGCACGGCGGCGGCAAGCTTAGGTCCTGGTACCACCTTGGCTCGCGGAGCTTTACGCGCCGAGGTGGGCGGGATGAGCGAGCTAGCCAGTCATTAGTATTTCCCGGTGCGCTCGGGTTATCCAACGGCCAGCGCGCCAACGGCCAGGAGGCCCACTTGATTTGTCGCTGTATGGCCCGCTAGGCGTGTCCACCTCGGGCCTCAAGACCGATGCCGGCCTGGCGGTGCTGGCGCGAGGACTCACGAAGCGCTTCAGCGAGTTCACCGCCGTCGACGCGGTCGACTTCGACATACACCTTGGCGAGGCATTCGGGTTCCTCGGCCCGAACGGCGCGGGCAAGACCTCGACGATGCGGATGATCGCGTGCCTCTCGCCGATCTCCGGCGGGACCCTGCAGGTGCTCGGCATGGACCCGATGCACGACGGCGCACAGATTCGCAGCCGGATCGGACTCGTCCCGCAAGACGACACTCTCGATCTCGAGCTCACCGTAAGAGACAACCTCTACCTCTACGGGCGCTATTTCGGGCTTCCCAAGAAGCTGTTGCGTGAGCGAGTCGACCAGTTGCTCGAGTTCGCGCGTCTGACCGAACGGGCCGACGAGCGGGTGGATCCTCTGTCGGGCGGCATGCGTCGCCGGCTCACGATCGCGAGGGCGCTCGTGTCCTCACCGGACCTCGTCATCCTGGACGAGCCGACGACCGGCCTTGACCCTCAGGCGCGCCACATGCTTTGGGACCGGCTCTACCGCCTCAAGCGCGAAGGGGTGACACTCGTCATCACCACTCACTACATGGACGAGGCAGAGCAGCTCTGTGACCGACTGGTCGTCATGGACGCCGGTCGTATCGCGGCCGAGGGCTCGCCTCGCGAGCTGATCGAGAAGTGGTCGACCCGTGAGGTCGTGGAGTTGCGCTTTGAGCCCGAGGGACACGAGATTCACGGCGAGCGGCTCGCCGACCTTGCCGAGCGGGTCGAGGTGCTGCCCGACCGGCTGTTGCTCTACACAGATGAAGGAGACGCGACACTCGACGCTGTGAGGTCCCGCGGGGCGCCGCCCATCGCGGCGCTGGTCCGGCGCTCGACGCTGGAGGACGTCTTCTTGCACCTGACAGGCCGGAGCCTCGTCGATTGACCTCTGCGGCAGCTTCTCCGGCGGTGGCGGTCGACACGCCCCGACCGAACCGAATACCTGGGGCTTTCAGGGCCTACGGGTACAACTTCCTCGCGTACAAGCGCACCTGGAGAGGATCGCTCACCACGACGTTTCTCTATCCGGTGCTCTACCTTGCCGCGATCGGAATCGGCCTCGGCCATTTGATCAATAACGGCCCCAGGCGATCAGTCGACGGCGTGATCTACCTCTGGTTTCTCGCGCCCGGGCTACTCGCGGGCACAGCGATGCAGATAGGGGCGAACGAGTCGACGTTTCCGGTCATGGCGGGCATCAAGTGGTTGAAGACCTATTTCGCGATGCTCGCCACCCCCCTCGAGGTGACCGACGTCCTGTACGGGCACTTCCTGTGGATCTTGACTCGCGTCGCGCTGGCCTCGGGGGTATTCCTCGCGGTGATGGCGGCGTTCCACACCGTGCCGTCGCTGTGGGCCGTGGCGGCATTCCCCTCCGCAGTCCTCACTGGCGCCGCCTTCGCCGCTCCGGTGATGGCCTTCAGCGCGACGCGGGAGACGGACCAGTCCTTCGTGGTCCTCTACCGCTTCGGCATCGTCCCGCTGTTCTTGTTCTCCGGGACGTTCTTTCCCATAGCCCAGCTGCCCGGATGGCTCCAGCTCGTGGCTCGTTGCACGCCGCTCTACCAAGGAGTAACGCTTTGTCGCGGCCTCGTGCTCGGCCGTCCGGGCGGTTGGGTTGCCGCCGGGCACGCCGGCTATCTCCTCGTGATGCTCGTCGGAGGGGTCCTCGCGGCGAGGGCAACCTACCGCCACAGGCTCGTCCAATGAGGCGGTGGCGGCAGTGAGCAGCTCGGGCACGCCGGCGTTCACGCTCGATATGCGGGTCGTCCCGCCCCTGAGGCTCGGTCGCGGCCGGGCTCGCCTGCTGGTCGAGCGCAACGTCGTCGCGTACAGACGCGGGTGGATATTCCTCCTGTCGGGGTTCTTCGAGCCCTTGTTCTACCTCTTGTCGATCGGTCTCGGATTGAACCATCTCGTGGGCAACCTCGCCATCGGCGGGCGAGTCATCCCTTACACCGATTATGTCGCGCCCGGTTTGCTCGCCTCATCAGCGATGAACGGAGCCGTGTTCGACGCGACATTCGGGATCTTCTTCAAGCTCAAGATCGCCAAGACCTATGACGCTGTGCTCGCGACGCCGCTCGGCGTGCGCGACGTTGCTTTAGGGGAACTGGCCTGGTCTTTGATCCGTGGCACCGTGTACTCGATCGCGTTCTTGATCGTCATGGCCGCGCTTGGACTGGTTGCCTCGTTCTGGGCCGTGCTGTGCCTGCCGGGCGCGATGCTGGTGAGCTTCGCGTTCGGGGGCGTCGGGATGTTCGGCACCTGCTACATGCGCAGCTGGCAGGACTTCGATCTGATATCGCTTGCGATAGTGCCGTTGTTCCTGTTCTCGGGCGTGTTCTACCCGCTGTCTTTGTACCCGGGCTGGCTTCGCGTCGTGGTCACAATCACGCCGCTGTACCAGGGCGTCGCCCTGCTTCGCGGCCTCGACACCGGTGTGATCGCACCGGTGCTGCTCGTGCACGCGGGCTATCTCGCCGTTCTCGGCGCGCTCGGGCTCGTGGGCGCGTCCCGTCGGCTGGGTCGTCTGCTGCTTCCTTAACCGGCGACATGACCCGACTACCCAAGCAGCGCCGGCGCGGTGCTCGACGATGAGAGCCGAGTCCACAGCGAACAGACGAGTTTCTGCTCGAGGCGTCGCCCGCACGATTCGCCGCGGTCGAAAATGGTGGCGAGCCACTGACACGCCCGGAGCAAAACCCGATTAATGTCATCGGCCAATGTCAACGGCCACGAACGGCCGAGGACGTATCGGAGCCAAGGACAGGAGGACGAGCGATGGCACTTCAGCTGGGGGATATTGCCCCTGACTTCACGGCAGAAACCACGGAGGGGACGATCAATTTCCACGAGTGGCTGGGTGACGGATGGGGGATTCTCTTCTCGCACCCAAAAGACTTCACGCCGGTCTGCACGACCGAGCTCGGTGAGGTCTCGAGGTTGAAGGGCGAGTTCGACAAGCGCAACGCCAAGGTCGTTGGCTTGTCGGTCGATCCTCTCGACTCGCACGCACGTTGGGTGGGGGACATCGCGGACGCGACTGGCCACGCGCTCAACTTCCCGCTTATCGCGGACCCCGACAGGAAGGTTGCGGACCTCTACGGGATGATCCACCCGAACGCCAGCGACACCATGACGGTTCGTTCGGTGTTCGTCATCGGTCCGGACAAGAAGCTGAAGCTTTCGATCACCTACCCTGCCAGCACCGGCCGCAATTTCGAAGAGATTCTGCGCGTGCTCGACTCGTTGCAGCTCACGGCGGGTTACTCGGTCGCGACCCCCGTGAACTGGCACGAGGGCGAAGACGTCATCATCGTGACGTCCATCAGCGACGACGATGCGAAAGAGAAGTTCCCCAAGGGTTTCAGAGCGGTCAAGCCGTACCTTCGCTACACGCCTCAGCCCAACCGCTGAGCATATGACCGGCATCACAGAAAGGGCCGTTCTCGCGTGAAGGCGGCCTTTTCTGTGTCCGTCGTGACGGGGCGATGCCCGGTACGCTCTGGATGATGGCCGCGCTGAGGGGCAGGTTGACTGATTGGCGCGACCGTCTTGTTGGTCTCGCGGTGCTCGACCAGGACGCTCTTCTCTATGTTCTCGCCGCGGTCTTCGCGTTGGGGACCATAGTCCTGGCCGTGAGCGACGACTACCGCCAGTGGGCGGAGATGTCGCTGGGCCCCTATCTCCTCGCAGCGGGGATCTGCTGGGGGGTGAGCCGCCACCGCGGTCGTAGGAGAAACGCCGTGGCGTCCCGCTCCGGCGACCGGGTGCGGCGCTATGTCGTGGTCGGGCTCCTCCTCACCGTGGTCCTCGTGCCGCTTAGCGTCGAGGTGGTCCTGCGCGCGGAGTCAAAGCCAGGTGCACACGTGCAGCCCGAGGTCCCCGTGATCGAGGCTTGCGGCGACCGCGTCGCACACAACGAGAACTGCTACCTGTCCGACCCGAAGACCGTCGGCACCTCGCAGATGGATCAATCGGAGAACTCGTTTTTTCCCTACCTACCTGGCATGATCGCCTTCGGCCTTGTCAAGGCCACTTCCGGCCCTCTTGAACTGAGGGATGCCCGGGTGCCCTTGACAGGATTCTCCCTGATCGCGATCGGGGCGGCGCTTCTGATCGCGGACACGAGCTCACGTCGGCGTTGGCGGATATTCCAAGTGGTCGTCGTCCTGCCGAGCGGTGCCCTGCCTATGGTGACCGGCGGCGACGACCTGCCGGTGCTCGCCCTGTTGCTTTTGGCCCTTGCTTTGGCGACTCGCCGAAGACCCATCTGGTCCGGTTTGGTGATGGGACTTGCCGGCACCCTCAAGTTCACGGCTTGGCCATTGCTGGTCCTGCTCGCGCTCGGGGAATGGGACCGGCAGGGCCGTCGCGCCGTCCTGCGGTACTCGTTGGCGACCGCTGCAGTAGCAGTCCCGGTGCTCGGCGTCGGAGTCGGGCTCGCGCCGCGCGCCTTCATCCTGAACGCGATCCGGTTCCCGCTCGGGCTCACGAAAGTGAGGTCGCCCGCGGCCAGTCCCCTGATCGGCCAAGAGCTGATGACCCTGTTCCCGCGAGCCAAACCGGAGCTGATCACGATGCTCGCGCTTGTGGGAGCCGCAGCTGTCCTCTACGGGTTCTCCAAGTGGCCACCTTCGAGTCCGCGCAGCGCCGCGGGCTTTACCGGTGCTGCCATGCTGCTTGCCACTCTGTTGGCGCCGGCGACCCGCTTTGGCTACCTCATCTACCCGTTAGACCTTCTGACTTGGGCGATCCTTCTCCAGCCGCCCGTGCTCGGAGGAGGACTACTAGCTGCTGTCGGGGACCTCGAACAGTCGAAGTCTGAGTCCCATGACAGGTGAGGTCTGCCCGCCGCCGGCCAGCGACGGCGAGATCGAGGGATTGACGGGCGTGACCACCACGCCGACTTCCCACTGGTAGCCGTCAGATGAGCTCTTGCGGGCGAGGACTTCTGTCGCCGAACCCGGGAGAGGGTATGTCCCGAGCAGCGACCAGTTGGCTCGCTTCAGCTCCGAGACGTAGAACTTGACCAGCTCGGAGGACTTGGTGTCGACCTGGAAGGAGATGCTCCTGTCGTATTGGTCCACGCCTGCGTCCTGCGACGTCGTGCTCAAGATCCGGGCCTGATCGGGGACAACGAGCGCCGTGAGAATGTCGCTCGGAGGCGTGCCCCCGCTCGAGATGCGCCGCAGGACTTGGGCCGCGCTTACCGCCGAGAGGTTCACGCCTGGTACGGGCGTCCCGAGTCCGGTGACGACCGACTTAGCCGGTGTGCCGCTTTCCACGAGCGAGACTACGAGCCCGCCGAAGGTCACGACGACCGCGCAGGCGAGCACGATGAGAGCGGGCTTGAGCGATGGAGGCTTGGCCCGGCGCGCCCGGGACAACTCGAGTCCTTCGGTCGAGTCGAGTCCGAGATGCGGCGTGGTTGTCACGAGCCTCTCTCTTTGCTGGCGGCGTGCCGGAGCTTGGTTTTGGTCACAGGGTCATGAGATCGTAGCTGGCCAAAGAGCTCGAGCGGTCGCCGCCCCGTCGTAAACATGCAGGTCCGTTCGCCCTCAACAGGTAGATTTAGGCTATGTCCGCGGTCGATCCTGTACAGGCTGGGACCGCCGGCGACCTGGTGGAGGTGCCGCCAGAGAACCCAGCCCGCGCGTTGATCCCGCCTCCGACAGCGGAGGTGGACGGCATCCTCGCGACGTTGAGCTTGCGGCGCGCAGGCGAAGACCTGGACCTGGTGCGGCGTGCTCATGCCTACGCGACCATGGCCCACAAGGACCAGCGCAGGCTCTCGGGCGAGGCGTACATCACCCATCCCGTCGCAGTCGCCACGATCATCGCCGAGCTCGGCCTGGACACTGTCAGCGCCGCGGCGGCGTTGTTGCACGACGCCGTGGAGGACACCGGGGTGACCGTCGCCCAGATCGAGAAGGAGTTCGGCCCCGCGGTCGCGGCGATCGTAGACGGGGTCACAAAGCTGGACCGGCTCCGATTCGACTCGAAAGAGGCACAGCAGGCCGCCACGATGCGCAAGATGCTCGTTGCGATGGCCAGCGACTGGAGGGTCCTCGTCATCAAGCTCGCGGACCGGCTCCACAACATGCGGACGCTGTCGGTGATGCCGGAGTGGAAGCAGCGCCGCACCGCGGAGGAGACCAGGGACATCTACGCGCCACTGGCACATCGCCTGGGCATCCAAGAGGTGAAGTGGCAGTTGGAGGATCTCGCGTTCGAGACCCTTCACCCCAAGCGCTTCGCAGAGATCGCGCAGATGGTCGCCACGCGCGCCCCGCGACGCGAGGTCGAGCTGGCCGAGGTTCTGGCCGTCGTGCGTTCCCGGCTCGCCGAGGCGGGGATCGAGGCGGAGGTCACCGGGCGCCCGAAGCACTTGTGGAGCATCTACGAGAAGATGGTCGTACGCGGCAAGGAGTTCGACGAGATACACGACCTCGTGGCCATCCGCGTGATAGTGCCCGCCGAGAAGGACTGCTGGGCCGCACTCGGGACCGTGCACGCCTTGTGGCCCCCTGTGCAGGGCCGTTTCAAGGACTACATCAATTCGCCGAAGTTCAACCTCTACCAGTCGTTGCACACCTCCGTCGTCGGTCCCCGCGTGAAGCCCCTCGAGATCCAGATCCGGACCCAGGAGATGCACCGCCGTGCCGAGTACGGGATCGCGGCGCACTGGGGCTACAAGGAAGGGACCAGCGCCAAACCAGGGGCCCACCGGGGCGCGAAGTCGACCGGCGAGATCGCTTGGCTACAGCGGATCGTGGACTGGGAGCGGGAGACGCCTGATCCCGTCGAGTTCCTCGAGACCTTGAAGGTCGACCTCGAGCACGACGAGGTCTACGTGTTCACCCCGAAGGGCGCGATCGTGACGCTGCCGGCGGGCGCGACCTCGGTCGACTTCGCCTACGCGATCCACACCGAGGTAGGCCACCGTTGCGTCGGCGCACGGGTAAACGGGCGGCTGTTGCCTCTCGACTCGTTGCTGCACTCGGGTGACACTGTCGAGATCGTCACCTCCAAGACCCCCTCGGCGGGCCCGTCGCGAGACTGGCTGCAGATAGTCGCCTCGCCCCGTGCCCGCAACAAGATCCGGCAGTGGTTCTCCCGCGAGCGGCGTGAGGACGCGATCGAGACCGGACGCGAAGAGCTGGCGAGGGCCTTAAGGCGCGGCGGGCTGCCAGTCCAAAAGTTGCAGAGCTCGCCCGCGCTCATCGCGGTTGCGGCGTCGATGGGCTACGCGGATCTCGACGCGCTCCACGCCGCGCTCGGCGAGGGTCACGTCTCGGGCCAGGCGCTCGTCCAACGCATCGAGCGTGAGCTACGCGGGGGCGAGGGCGAGGAGCAGTTGCCCTCTACGGCTTTGCAGCCCAGGCGGCCGAGCCACAGACGCGCATCGACGGGCATCTACGTCGAGGGCTTGGACGATGTCATGGTGCGGTTGTCGAGATGTTGCACCCCGGTGCCCGGAGATCGCGTCATCGGCTTTGTCACCCGAGGTCGCGGCGTGTCGGTGCACCGCGAGGACTGCGCGAACGCGCTCGCGCTGGCGGCCGACGAGAAGGAGCGCCTGATCGAGGTGGAGTGGGACGAGGACCGCACCGGAGTCTTCGTTGCCGGGATCGAGGTCAAGGCCCTGGACCGGAACCGGCTGCTGGCCGATGTCGCCAAGGTCCTTTCCGAGCACCACGTGAGCATCATCTCCTCGTCGACCCACACGACGCCCGATAGGGTGAGCCGCATGCGCTTCGAATTCGAGCTCGCGGATCCCGAGCATCTCGACTCGCTGCTGGAGAATCTCAGGCTCCTCGACAGTGTCTATGACGCATACCGGCTGGTTCCCGGGAGGAGCGGTGCTCTCGCACCGGCAGGCGGGTGAGCCGCTTCCAGTCCCCTAAGGGGACCCAGGACATCCTCGCCCCTGAGAGCGCGCGGTGGTCTGAGCTCGTGGGGCGCTTCGCCGCCCTGACCCAGCGCTACGGCTTCGGCCTTGTCATGAGCCCGGGATTCGAGGATGCCGAGGTGTTCCGGCGCAGCGCCGGCGATTCGTCTGACGTGGTCACCAAGGAGATGTACGAGTTCACCGACCGGGGTGGCCGGGACATCGCCTTGCGCCCAGAGGGCACCGCGTCGGTCGTGCGGGCCTTCGTGCAGCATTCTCCGGTGACGCCGTTCAAGGCGTGGTACGTGGCGCCGATGTTCCGATACGAACGTCCGCAGGCAGGGCGGTTCCGCCAGCACCACCAATTGGGTGTCGAGATCCTCGGGACCGACGACCCGATGGCGGACGTCGAGGTGATCTCGTTGCTGGCAAGGCTCTACGCGGATATCGGCTTGTCGTCGTTGCGCCTCCGGGTCAACTCACTTGGCGACAGAGTCTGCGCACCTGGTTATCGCGAGCAGCTGGAGGCCTATCTCGAGTCGCACGCCGAGGAACTGTGCGACGAGCACCGCTACAAGTGGGCCGTGAACCCGCTTCGCATACTCGACTGCAAGCGTCTCGAATGCCGCAAGTTGAGCGCGGGGGCGCCGAGGCTGGGTGATGCTCTGTGCGAGGACTGCCGCCTCCACTTCGCCGCGGTGCTCGGGGGCCTCGACCGGCTTTCGATCGCTTACGAGCAGGACGACTTTCTTGTCAGGGGCCTCGACTACTACACGCGCACCACATTCGAGTACGGCTCGGACACCCTCGAAGGTGTCGGCGGCGGCGGCCGTTACGACGGGCTGATAGCCGCTCTCGGCGGCCCGGAGCTGTCCGGTGTGGGTTTTGGCGCCGGCATCGAGAGGATCCTGCTCGCTTGTGACACCGACGGTGTCCTTTCTTCCGGTGAGCTCAAGTTGAGCCCGCCGCTCGATGCGTTCGTCGTGGACCTGACTGACACCGGGATCGCTCTCGAGCTCAGCCACGAGCTCAGGGCCGCGGGCCTGTCCGTCGACCGGGCCTTCGACGGGCGCTCGATGAAGGCACAACTGAAGGCAGCGGACCGGTCAGGCGCAAGAGTCGCCTGCATAGTGGGTGCAGAGGATCTGGCGGCGGGCCTGGTCACGATCCGGGTGTTGCGCGGCCCCGACGCGCATATGCAACAAAAGGTGGGACGGGAAGGGCTTTCGGCCCGCCTCGTCCAGATCACGAGGTCGCCATGAGCATCACAACCGACGA
>Ga0182027_10007618_pt1 | contig 15899 bp, 22 predicted proteins | sample 712E1DmetaG_FD_121300 | JGI IMG/M metagenome (GOLD analysis project Ga0182027, IMG submission 121300) | Permafrost microbial communities from Stordalen Mire, Sweden - 712E1D metaG (Illumina Assembly) | ecosystem: Environmental > Terrestrial > Soil > Wetlands > Permafrost | place: Sweden...
CACCGAAATCGACGACGCCTGGACCCGGACGGCCGAAGGGGACCCGAAAACCGCCGAGAACCCGCTATCCGGCAGTCAAAAAGGCAGCCTGAACAGGCATCAAGGGTTTAAATGCAAGCTTAGGGTTGCAGCGGGCATCGGTCAGCACGTAGAAGTTCCCTTTGAAAGAGGTCGTCTCTTCTGAGAGCAGGCCGATCAGGACCTGACACGCCTCCTCGAAACGGTCGCTGCGCTCCTTCAAAGTCCCGAGCGGGATGCCGTAAGCACCCGACTCCTCTTCGTTCCAACCCGCGCCGATCCCGATCTCGAGGCGGCCGGCCGAAACGATGTCGAGCGTCGCCGCCATGTTGGCAAGCACGGCTGGATGGCGGTAGTGGATCCCCGTCACGAGCGTTCCGAGGCGAAGTCGACTTGTTGCCTGCGCCAACGCGGAGAGTGCGACCCAGCCCTCGATGCACGATCCCGTCGGATCGGAGCGGATCGGGTAAAAGTGGTCGAAGAGCCAGCCCGACTCGAACAGCTCGATGTCGTCGGCTGCACGCCAGACCTCGAGCATGTCGGACCAGTTCGTGTTCTGTGGTGCAGTCTTGAAGGCGAGGCGCATCGCCCGAGGTTACGCGAGACCGGTTACGCCGCGCCGGGCTACATCCGGCTGAGGTCCGCCTTGAGCTTGACGGCGGCCTCGATCCGCACGCGCGCACGCTCCGCGGCCGGCTCGGCCTCGGCCACGTCACCTTCGTTGATCCGGCCCTCGGCTGCCACGAGCGCGCGCTGGGCACGATCGACGTCGATCTCTTCGGCAAGCTCCGCGACTCCGGCGACGATCGTCACCTTGTTGTCGGCCACCTTGACGAAGCCACCGTGCACCGCCGCCCGCACCTCGGCGAGAGGGGCCGGCTCGCCCCTCTTTTCGGCTTCACCACTCTCGGCGCGACCGCTCGAGGTCGAAACGCCATCGAGCCGCACCACGCAGATGTCGACGGTACCTATGTAGTCCATGTGGTTCGCGAGGAAGGTGGTGTCGGATCCGTCGGCACGCAACACAACCGCCTCAGCTTCGCCCGAGAAAAGGACGCGCTCGGGCGTGACAAGCTCGACCTCGGTCAGGTTCGCCATCGGCCTGTCAGCCCCGCTCGATCGTCTTGGCCTTCACGATCACGTCGTCCACACCGCCCGCGTTCAAGAACGCCTGCTCAGGGACTTCATCGAGGTCACCGCCGACGAGGGCTTCGAAGCTGCGCACCGTCTCGTCTATCGGTACATATACGCCCGGAAGACTTGTGAAGACCTCCGCTACGAACAAGGGCTGGGACAAGAACCGCTGGATCTTGCGTGCCCGGGTCACGCTCAGGCGGTCTTCTTCGGAGAGCTCGTCGAGACCGAGAATGGCGATGATGTCCTGAAGCTCGCGAGCACGCTGCAGCACCTCTTGAACCCGTCGCGCGCACTGGTAGTGACGGTCCCCGACCACTTCGGGAGCCAGGATGTTGCTCGTCGAGGCCAGTGGATCGACCGCGGGGTATATCCCAAGCGCCGCTGTCTGGCGCGAGAGCTCGGTGGTTGCGTCGAGGTGCGTGAAGGTTGTGAACGGTGCCGGGTCGGTGTAGTCGTCGGCTGGAACGTAGACCGCCTGCATCGAGGTGATCGAGTGGCCCCGTGTGGAGGTGATCCGCTCTTGCAGCTCACCCATCTCGTCTGCGAGCGTCGGTTGGTAGCCCACCGCCGAGGGCATACGGCCGAGCAGGGTCGACACCTCCGAACCGGCCTGGACGAAACGGAAGATGTTGTCGATGAACAAGAGCACGTCCTGGTTCTTCACGTCCCGGAAGTACTCCGCCATCGTCAGTGCCGAGAGCGCCACGCGAAGCCGCACACCTGGCGGCTCGTCCATCTGGCCGTACACGAGCGCCGCCTTGTTGATGACGCCCGATTCCTGCATCTCCAGCCAGAGGTCGGTGCCTTCGCGCGTGCGCTCGCCTACGCCTGCGAACACCGAAACGCCGCCGTGCTCCTGGGCGACACGGTGGATCATCTCCTGGATGAGAACGGTCTTGCCGACGCCGGCGCCGCCGAACAACCCGATCTTGCCGCCCTGGACGTAGGGCTCAAGGAGATCGATGACCTTGATGCCGGTCTCGAACATCTGCCGGCGCGGCTCGAGCGTGTCGAACTCCGGCGCCGGACGGTGGATCTCCCACCAGGCATCGGGCTCTCCCATCTTGCCGGTGTCCAACCGTTCTCCGATCACGTTGAAGACGTGACCGAGCACGGCATCACCCACCGGAACGGTGATTCCGCGTCCGGTGTTGACCACAGTCGCTCCGCGAGCGAGCCCGTCGGTCGGCTTCAGGCAGATACACCGAGCCCGGCCCTCGCCGATCTGCTGGGCCACCTCCGCGGTGATGAGAACCTCGTTGCCGTCGACGACGAGGCGTACTTCGACAGCCGTGTTGATCTCCGGCAGAGCGTGGGGCGGGAACTCGACATCGATAACCGGCCCTGCGATCGCGACGATGCGGCCGTTCTCGAGCTTGGGGGCCTCAGTGGCCTCGGAGGCGACGGCGGTCATAGGTTCTGCTCCTCGATTGCTGGCGGATGTGTGAGCTCATGGGGAGTGGCGCCGGCCGAGCGAAGCGCCTCGGAGCCCCCGACGATCTCCATGATCTCGGTCGTGATGGAATCCTGGCGGGCCCGGTTCATGACCCGGCGGAGCGTCTTGAGCAGCTCTTCGGCGTTCTCGGTAGCTGCGGACATGGCTCGCTGGCGCGAAGTGTGCTCGGAAGCGGATGCCTCAAGCAGAGCCGCGTAGATCGAGGCCTCCGAGTACTGCGGTATCAACTGAGCCAATAGGTGTTCGACGTCCGGCTCGAACTCGAAATAGCCGAGCTTCGGTTCGGGGGCGGGCGAATCGGCCGAAGCGACATCGGTCGTCTGGTTGTCGCTCGAAGCGCCCGAAGACGGGCGGCCCGCAGGACTGGTGCTCGCCAGCACGGGGAGCAGTTGGCGCGTCTCAACTGCCTGGCTGACCGTAGAGCGGATCCGGGTGGAGACGATCTGGACCAGGTCTACCTCGCCCTCGAGGAACGGGGGGACGATCACCGCGGCCACCTGGCGGGCGTCTTCGAACGTGGGTCGGTCGGACATTCCGACGAACTGCTGCTCGACGGGCTGACGGCGAAAGCGGAAATAGGCCTGCGCCTTCTTGCCGACCGCTGTCAGCCGGTAGCTCTGGCCCTTGTCAGACCCGGAGCGGATCAGCCGCTCGACAGCGCGAAGCACGCTCGAGCTGTAGGCGCCCGCCAGTCCTCGGTCTGCCACGATCACGGCGACGAGGACGTTCTGCGGCGAGTCGGGAACCCCGAGCAACCGAGTCGAGGTGCCAGATTCGCGAGCGGTCTCAGCCAGGATGTCCGAGATCGCCGTGACGTACGGGCGCGATCCGGCGATGCGCCCCTGGGCGCGCGAGATCTGTGAAGCCGCTATGAGCTCGAACGACCGGGTGATCTTCTTCGTGGACTCGATCGTGCGGATGCGCCGGCGAAGGACCCGTTCCTGACCGCCTGCCATGTATCTACCCGGCCTCGTTCTCGCCAACGACGCCAGTGGTCGCCGGGGAGTCTGAGGGGCCGAAGCCCCGCTTGAACTCCGCGATCGCGGCCTCGAGGTCACCCTCGTTCGGCATGACGCCCGTCGAGACAATCTGCTCGAGCATGTCGGCGTGGCGCGCCCGCATGAAGGCGCGCAGCTCGGCCTCGAAACGCTGAACGTCCTCCACCGGCACGTCGTCGATGTGCCCGCGCACACCTGCGTATATGACGACGACCTGCTCCTCGACCGGCAGGGGAACGTTCAAACCCTGCTTCAAGAGCTCAGTGAGCCGATAGCCGCGGTCGAGCTGCGCCTGGGACGCTTTGTCCAGCTCGGAGCCGAACGTGGCAAAGGCCTCGAGCTCCCGGAACTGCGCGAGGTCGATCTTGAGAGTGCCGACGACCGCCTTCATCGCCTTTATCTGCGCCGCCCCGCCGACTCGTGACACCGAGTTGCCTACGTTGAACGCCGGGCGCACGCCCGAGTAGAACAACTCGCTCTCGAGGAAGATCTGCCCGTCGGTGATCGAGATGACGTTGGTCGGGATGTAGGCGGAGATGTCGCCCGCCTTGGTCTCGATTATCGGAAGCGCCGTGAGTGACCCGCCCCCCATCTTGTCGGAGAGCTTCGCAGCCCGCTCTAGCAGACGGCTGTGGAGGTAGAAGACGTCACCCGGGTAGGCCTCCCGGCCCGGAGGACGACGCAGAAGCAGGGAAATCTGGCGGTAAGCCTCGGCTTGCTTCGACAGGTCGTCGTAGACGACGAGCGCGTGCTCGCCGTTCTCCATCCAGTGCTGGCCCATTGCGCAGCCCGCATAAGGCGCCAGGTACTTGAAAGGCGCCGGCTCGGAAGCCGGTGCCGCCACGACAACGGTGTAGGCGAGGGCTCCGTGCTCGGCGAAGGTCGCGACCGTTTGGGAGATGGTCGATCCCTTCTGGCCGATCGCCACGTAGATGCACTTCACCCCGGTGCCGCGCTGGTTGATGATCGTGTCGGTGGCGATTGTCGTCTTGCCCGTCTTGCGGTCGCCGATGATGAGCTCGCGCTGGCCACGACCGATTGGAGTCATGGCGTCGATCACCTTGATGCCCGTCTGCAGCGGTTGATAGACGGGCTGGCGCGACACGATCCCGGGAGCCTGGATCTCAAGACGCCGCTCAACGGTGTGCCCGAGCGGTCCCTTCCCGTCGATCGGCTCGCCGAGCGGGTTGACGACCCTGCCCAGCAAAGCGTCGCCTACGGGAACCGACAAGATCCTGCCCGTCGAGCGAACGACCTGTCCCTCGTCCAGGCCCTCCATGGTGCCGAGGACGACCGCGCCGATCGACTCCTCGTCGAGGTTGAGGGCAAGGCCGACAGTTCCGTTCTCGAACTCGAGCAGCTCGTTGACGGTGGCCCCTGGAAGTCCGGTTACTCGCGCTATGCCGTCGCCGACCTCGGCGATCCGGCCGACTTGCTCGGCCTCGGTGCCGGTAGTGAAGTCGCTGACATTGCGCTCGAGCGCCGCGGCGATGTCGTCGGCGTTGATCGTGAGCTCAGGCATCGGTGGGAATCCTTTGTGCTATTCGGACTGGTTCAGGGGCGGTCATGGTCAAGAGTCGACAGGTCTCGCAGGCCAACTGAAGGTGCCAGAGTCTCGCGGAGCTGGTCCAGGCGGTGCCGCACGGAGCCGTCGATGACGGTGTCGCCGATCGTCACGGCCATCCCGCCCAAAAGCGAGGGTTCGACCTGAACGCGGACCTCGACGGGACGTCCCCCCGTGCGCTCGAGCGCTTCGGTCAAACGTCGATACTCGTCCTCGTCAAGCTCGACAGCCGAACGCACATCAGCCACACGTCGTCCTCGTTCCTCTGCGGCAAGTCCCGCGACCCACTCGAGGGTCCCTACGAGATCTCGGACGTGGCCCGCCTTCAGCACATAGGTGACGGCCCGCAAGCTCGCAGGCTCTACCTTGCCATCAAGGAGATCCGTGACCAGTGCAACGCGCTGCAACACAGCGCGTGACGGATCGCTCAGCGCCTGACGCAACTGACGGTTCGAGTCGACGATCCGCGCCACGCGCACCAATTCGTTCTCGATGTCGTCGATGCGCTCCAGCCTGTCCACCTCTTGGAACAGGCGGTCCGCATAACCGCGGATCCGTTCGCGCACAGCCGTGCGGCCGCCGAGGAGCTCCTCGGTCGGGATCTCCCGGACCTTGCCCGCCTCGACTGCGTTCGCGCTCTCATCGGCGAGCGCGACGAGACCGAGCACCGCTGGAGGGAATTCGACGGCAGTTTCCACCAGGCAAGCCCAGGACAGCAGCGTCTGGGACTCTTCCGCCGCCTTGCGCTCGAGGAGATCATCGACGACGCCGCGACGAGCGCGCGATGGAATGGCATCGTCGGCGAGCGCATTGCGCAGCGAGTCAGACCCTATGAGAGCACGCGAGAACGCGTCGAGATCGCTCGCGACGCGACGCAAGCGCCCGGCGGCGGCCGCCGATTCGAGGGTCGCGGTGGCGTAACCACGAAGCAGGTCCCTCATGACATCGCCTCGGCAGCATCGATGGTCTCGCTGATGAAGGCTCTCTGGAGCGTCTCGTCGATCTCAGCGGCGACGACGCGTTCGGCCGCGGCCATGACAATGGCGCCAACCTCCCGAGTGACCTCGGCTCGGGCCCGCTGGCGCTCGAACTCTGCTTCTGCGGCGGCACTCATGACGAGGCGCTCGTACTCCTCTCGCCCGCGGCGCTCTCCCTCGAGAAGAAGTTGGGCGGAGGTCTCGTGCGCTCGTTCGACTATTGAGGTCGCATCGGAATGCGCGGCCTCGAGGGCTGCGCGCGCCTCTGCAAGCATGCGTTGGCTGGTTTCCAGCGCGGCGTCCGCCGAGGAGATCGACAATCGGATCGAGTCGGATTGTTTGTCCATCTGTTGGCGCAGCAAGGGCCACACAAACCGGAAGGTGACGAACAGGAACAGGAGGAAACCGAACAGCTCCGCCAGATAGCTGGCCACGGCTAGTCCGTTCCCGGGTTCGTAGCTGTTGCGGCGGCTACCGCCTCGTGGATCAGGCCACGATTGCGGTAGGCGTCGACCTCGCTGCCGAGCACGCGCTCGGCAGCGGCCACCACCAGCGCCTCGAGCCGTCTGAGAAGCTCCTCCCGGGCTCTCCGGCATTCTGCTTCGGTCGCCGACCGCGCCGCTTCAGCCAGCCGCTCGTACTCCTCTTGACCGCGCGCCCGTCCCTGGTCGAGTGCCAGGTCCACACCTTGATTCGCATGGTCGATGATGACGCGCGCCTGAGCTCGCGCCTCGGCCAGGACACGGTCGCGCTCGGCGAGCACGCTCTGGCTCTCGGCGCGGACCTGCTCTGCTTTCTGTAACGCGGAGCTGATGCCGAGGCGCCGCGCCTCGCTCACCTCCTGCAGCGGTGGCAGGATCCATTTCGCAACTATCCCGAGCACGACCAGGAAGATCACCAGCTCGACGACAAAAGTTCCGTTCGGGATAAGGAAGTTCCCGCCGTTGCCGGAACTCGCGGCACCGGCATTCGCAAACAGCATCCAGCAAGTCCTCCGTCGCTACTTCTTGGCGAGAACGAAAACGAATAGGACCATGAAGACGAGGTTGATGAAGTACATCGCCTCCACGAGACCCACGATGATGAACATGATCGTGAACAGACGGCCTTGGGCTTCGGGCTGACGTGCTACGCCGGCGATCGTCTGGCTCCCGGCCAGGCCGTCACCGATGGCCGCGCCAATCGCACCACCGCCGAGGGCAAGTCCGCCGCCGACCATGGCACCGGCAAGTTCGATCGCCTGGTTGAGATCATTTGCCATTGGCTTTACCTATCCCTTTCTGAACGGGTTGAAATCTGTCCGAGGCTCCTTCGAACCTCGCGCTGGTGGCCTCGGATCTGCGGCACGCTCAATGCTCGCCTGACATCGCAGTTTGGAAGTAAAGGATCGTGAGAAGAGAGAAGATGAACGCCTGTACCGGAGCGACAAAGAGGCCGTCGAACATCTTCCAGACCAGGTCCCCGACCGGCACAACGAACCACGGGAGCAGCGCCCAGATCAAAAGCAGCATGATCCCTCCGGAGAAGATGTTGCCGAAAAGTCGAAGGGCCAGGGTGAGCGGCTTGGCGATCTCCTCGATCAGGTTGATCGGGAAGAGCACTTTGTAGGGCCGGAAGTAGTGACCGACGTAGTGACCAAAACCTTGGGTCCGGATCCAGCTGACGTGAACGAGGACTATGACGGTGAGCGCCAATGCGTAGGTCATGTTCACATCGCCGGTCGGGGCCGGCAGATACTGCGGCGTGTGACCGGTAGGGAGCATCTCGAGCCAGTTGGAGAACAAGATGAGTAGGAACAGCGTCATCGCGAGCGGCACGATCCGGCGCCCCTTGGATCCGATGGACGACTCGACCTGGCTCGATACGGCGTTCGAGATGGTCTCGAATGCCAGCTGGAGCTTGCCCGGCACACCCGCGGTGATGTGCACCCTCACGGCCAGTCCGATCGCGACTACAAGCACACCGGCGACAAGCGAAGCGATCACGTCGAACTTGTTGACCGTCAGGCCGAGCAGCTTGATCGTCGGCGAGTTGCCGATTGTGATGGACCCGGCGCTCGAAACCAGCCCCGCACCGATCATGTAACGGCCCCCTCGCGGAGCAAAGTGACGACCAAATTCAACACAAATAGCAGGTAGAACACCGCTATGCCGGCGAGCACACCCATCCCGAGCGGGAGGTTCACCACAACTAGGACGATCGCGACCACCGTCGTGAGGGCGAGCCGCATGAGCGTGTTCATCGCCATCGGACGCTTTATCCTCGTCGCGCCCGAAGCATTCAGCCGTGAGGCCGTCGACATCACCAAGCGGATGTTCACCAGTCCGAGGCCGAGCCCGATGCAAGCACCGAGGCCGGCAAGCGGGTAGCCGAAGATCGACAGCATCACGAGCGCGACGATGCCGACGCCGAGCGCGCCGAACACCGTGCGCCGGAGCATTCTTGAAAGCTCCGGCAAGTCAAGCTGTCCCAGTACCGCTGCGAGTCGCTCCATGCCCTCTTCTTGCTCGTCTCTGGGGAAGCGCCGTGACCATCTGGGCCGGCCACACTGGTGGCTCTCAGAGAAATGTTTTGACATCGGAGTAGACAACCGCAACCGCGGCTACCACCCCGACCGCCAGACCAACAAACGTGAGCAGCTCACCGGTGTGGAATGTCCTGTCCAGCCAGTACCCACCACCTACTCCGACGGCGATGCACAAGGCCGTTGCGACACCCATACCGATAAGCGTGCTGAAGCTCGGCGAGGGCTTATTGCTCACTCCGGTCGCCAATCCTGGCATCGCCCCCACCAATCCGGCAAGACAATACCCTGCTTCGCACCTATTTCCATCACCATCTCGCTCCCATCCGCGCAAAGGGGAGGGGCGCCCTTCATCCGGCCGACGCCACGCCGTTCGGATAGGGGTCGAACCGGCCGCACAGCTCGCGGACCGCACTGCGGACCGAAGCCAGCTCGTCCTCGTCCTCTCGTCCGCGAAGCGCCCTCGCGATGAGAGAAGCAACCTCGGCCATCTCCACCTCGCCCAGCCCGGCTGTCGTCTCGGCGGCGGAACCTAGGCGCAGCCCGCTGGAAACGAACGGCGGCCTCGGATCGTTCGGGATCGCATTGCGGTTGCAAGTGATCCCGGTCCTGTCCAGGACTTCCTGGGCGACTTTGCCAGTGAGGTTGGCCTCGAAGGTCCTCAGGTCGACGAGCACCAGGTGGTTGTCGGTTCCCCCGGCGACGAGGCGGAACCCCTGGGCAGTTAGAGCATCCGCCAGCGCGGCCGCGTTACGCACGACCTGGGCCGCGTAGGCCTGGAATTCGGGCCTGAGCGCCTCACCGAAAGCGACCGCCTTTGCCGCGATCACGTGCTCCAGGGGGCCCCCTTGCAGGCCGGGGAACACGGCGGAGTCGACGGCCTTGGCAAGGTCTGCCCCGCACACGATCGCGCCGCCTCTCGGTCCACGAAGCGTCTTGTGGGTGGTGAAGGTCACTACGTCAGCGATACCCACCGGGTTCGGGTGGACCTTGCCGGCTATGAGGCCGGCCGGGTGCGCCGCGTCGAACATGAACCGAGCACCGACCTCATCGGCGATCTCGCGGAACGGCTGCGGGTCGATCGCTCGCGAATAGGCGGTCGCCCCCGCGACGATCAGCCGCGGACGCTCTCGTTTTGCAAGGTCCCGGACAAGATCGAGGTCGATCCGCTCGCCCGAGCCGTCCTCGGCCGCAGGCGTTACCCCGTAGGCGACGAACCGGTACATCTTGCCTGTGATGCTCACAGGAGACCCATGGGTCAGGTGCCCGCCCTGGTCGAGACGCATCGCGAGGATGGTGTCTCCAGGCTCGACGAGCGCGAGATAAGCCGCGAGGTTGGCGTTCGCACCTGCGTGCGGCTGGACGTTGGCGTGCTCTGCGCCGAACAGCTCCATGGCACGAGTCCGGGCGAGATCCTCCACCTGGTCCGCGACGGCGTTTCCGCCGTAGTAGCGCCGGCCTGGATAACCTTCGGAGTACTTGTTGGTGAGCACAGAGGCCGACGCTGCCAGCACGGCCGGGGACGTGAAGTTCTCCGAAGCGATCAGCTGAAGGCTCGTTCGCTGCCGTTCGAGTTCACCTTCGAGCAGGGCGTGCAGCTCAGGGTCGGCGGCGAGTGCTCCTGGCAAGAACGCGCTCGTGCTCGAAGGTTCGATGGTCGGCGTTGTCATTCAACTGCTCCTTCCAGACTTCTCTGGGGTTGGGCTAGTGACGGCGTCACGGCTGACACCGCTCGAGAGCGGCAATCTTCTCGATTCTGCGGAGGTGCCGTCCCCCTGCGAACTCGCTTCGCATGAACATCTCCAGCGCGTCGGTGGCCACCTCGTTGCCCAAAAGGCGCGCACCCAAGCAGATCACGTTTGCACCGTTGTGTTCACGGGCCAGTCGTGCGGAGCTGACGTCATGGACGACCGCGGCGCGCACGCCTGGGATCTTGTTCGCCGCCATCGCGATGCCAATCCCCGTTCCGCATGCACAAACCCCGAGAGCGGTCTCCCCCGACGCGACGCTGCGCCCTACTGCAGCGCCGAACTCGGGGTAGTCCACCGGGTCGTTGGAATGCGTGCCCAGGTCCACGACCTCGTGGCCGAGCAGGGCTAGGTGCTCGATCAGAAGTCCCTTCAACTCGAATCCGGCATGGTCCGATCCGACCGAGACGCGCACGCAAGGAGTCTACCGGTCGGTCGTCGCGTGCCCCAAAGGCCTGGTCACGGGCATATCCGCCGAGACTATTTCGTGCGAGGCGGCATCGGCCGTCTTGGTGAACGGGCTCCGGAAGGACTTCGGAGACGTAAGGGCCGTCGGTGGCGTGGACCTCGAGGTGCGAAGTGGCGAGGTCCCCAACGATGCGGGCAAGACGACGATCGTCGAGATCCTGGAGGGCTATCCAGCCCCGACCGCCCGGCAAGGTCGCCGTTCTCGGGCTAGATCCGCGTCACGACCGGCGCCGAATGCTCGAGCGCGTCGGGATCGTCCTGCATGAAACCGCAGTGGAGCGGTTCCTCACGATCCGGGAGGTCCTCAGGGACAGCGCGACCTACTACCCCCATCCGCGTGACCCCGACACAGTGGTCGAGCTCGTCGGGCTCGGCGAGAAGCAGGCGCCCGAGTAAGGACGCTGTCGGGTGGCCTGCGACGCCGGCTGGACCTCGGTCTGGCGTTCGTGGGCGGTCCAGAGCTCCTGTTCCTCGACGAGGCGACAACCGGTGTCGATCCGAACACGCGCCGCGAGGCTCGGGAGATAGCCCGGAATCTGACCGGCGAAGGCCGCACCGTGCTTCTCACCACCCATTACACGGAACCGCTCGAAGAGCCGCGGCCTCGGGCGGCACGACCATTCAGCGGCCGGCCGCGACAGCGGAGAGCTCCTCGAACGCCAGCGCGCCTTGCCGCAGGCACTGCAAAGCCGCGCCGCGGAGCGAAACTACCGTCGACGGCTCGCCGGCGCAGCGACCACCGTCGAGCACGGTCACGACCCCGGCTCCGAAGTGCTCCCGAACCTCCTGCGCGGTGCGAAGGGGCGGCTCCCCGTGCCGGTTCGCACTTGTGACCGCCAGCGGTCCGGTCCTCGCCAAGAGCTCTTTCAAGCGCGGGCTCGCCGGACACCGCAAGCCGATGCTCGAAGGATCTCCACCAAGCTCGAAGCCGGTGCCCGGTCGGCGCGCCAACACGAGGGTGAGCGGTCCTGGCCAGTAGCGCGCTACGAGCCGGTCGGCCTGCGGTGTCAGCACTGCCAGCCCCGCGGCAGTGTCCGCCTCGGCGATCAACACGGGCAATGGGAAGCTCTCGGGACGCTGTTTGAGCCTGAACACCCGGTCCACCGCGCCGGCCAGCCGAGGATCGGCGGCAAGCCCGTAAACGGTGTCGGTCGGCACGGCCACGACCTTGCCGTCCGAGAGCGCCTCGGTCAGCTCGTCGAGCTCGGTCGGCTTCACGTACGCGCCACCAACACCCGCGGTCGCCCGGCCAGGTCTTGTTCGACTGATGAAGCGACAAAGCCCGCTTCGTTCGCCAACTCGAGCGCAGCTCGCGCTTGATCGGGCGCGATCTCGACAACCAGCGCACCGATGGGGGCGAGCCACCCAGGCGCGCCGGAAACGATTGTCTCGATTGCCTCCAGCCCGCTCGGTCCCGCCACCAAAGCGCCCAACGGGTCGAAGTCTCTGACGGTGCGCTCAAGACCTGACCACTCGTGCTCCGCGAGGTAAGGCGGGTTCGAGACGACCAGGTCGAGGTGACCGGCGACACGGGCCGGCAGAGCCTGGTACCAGTCGCCCGCGACAAGCTGCACGCGCGCCGCCGCCTCGCTGGCGATCGCCGACAGATTGCGGGCGGCCACCTCGAGAGCAGCTGAGTCACGGTCTGTGGCAACGACACGCACGTCGGCGCGTTCGGCCACCAGCGAAAGGGCGATCACTCCCGAGCCTGTGCCCAGGTCGACCGCGCTGAGGCCGAAAACCGGGCCCGTGGCCTCTTCGGTAGTCCGTGCCTCGCGAACGCGGTCGAGCTCCCGAAGCGCGAACGTCACGACCTGCTCGGTCTCCGGACGCGGGACCAGCACCCGGGAGTCGACGAGGACGTCGATCCCGCGAAAGTCCCAGTGGCCGAGCACGTGCTGTAGCGGCTCGCCTGCAACAAGGCGTTCGACGAGAGTCTCGAGGGTCTCGGCGGCCTGCGGCGACGCGTCGCGGTCAAGGCCACGAAGCAAAGCCGTGCGGTCGCCGCCACTGGCCTCTTCGAGCAGCCACCGGGCCTGAACCGGGTCGGCGACCCTCGCAGTCGTCTCACGCCAGAGCTGGCGCCACGTGACCACGCCGACCGCCGGTTCAACCTTCGACTAACTGGCGGCCTCGCTCGTCGGCGAGCAGCGCGTCGACGAGCTCATCGAGGTCGCCCATCAGAATGCGGTCGAGCTTTTTCAAAGTGAGCCCGATCCTGTGATCGGTGACCCGATTGTCCTTGAAGTTGTACGTGCGGATCTTCTCCGAGCGACCGCCGCCGCCCACCTGCGCCCGTCGTTCTTGGGCAAGCGCGGCGGCGTTGCGCTGCTGTTCGAGCTCGTAAAGGCGGGCGCGAAGCACCCTGAGAGCGGCTGCCCTGTTCTGTATCTGGCTCTTCTCGTCTTGCATCGCCACAACGAGCCCGGTTGGCAGATGGGTGATGCGTACCGCCGAGTCGGTCGTGTTGACCGACTGTCCTCCAGGTCCAGTCGAACGGTAGACGTCGATGCGGAGGTCGCCTGGCTCGATCTCGACCTCGACCTCGTCGGCTTCGGGCAGGACGTTCACGGTGGCAGACGAGGTGTGGACGCGGCCCTGGGACTCGGTGACCGGTATGCGTTGCACCCTGTGAGTGCCGGCTTCCTGGTGAAGCCTCTGCCAGGCGTCCTCACCTTTGACAAGAAAGGTGACCCCGCCAACCCCGCCGAGCTCGGACTCGCGAAGGTCCAGCACTTCGGGATTCCAACCTCGGCGATCGGCATAGCGCTGGTACATGTCGAAGAGGTCCTTCGCGAACAGGTTCGCCTCCTCGCCTCCTTCGGCACCACGGATCTCGACGATGACATTGCGCCCCTCGTGGGGGTCGCGCGGCATCAGGAGGTCGCGGAGCTCGGTCTCCAGCACGACGACGCGTTCCTCTGCCGCGTTCTGTTCGTCTCGACCAAGCTCGCGCTCGGAGCCGACGGCATCGGCCGCTAGCTCGCGAGCGATCGTGACGTCCTCCTTCGCAGCCTTGAGCTCATGCATCTTGCGGACGACGGTCTCGAGCTCTTTGTGGCGCCGCGACAACCTACGCAGCTCGCTGGGATCCTGCGAGAGATTCGGGTCGGAAAGGCGCGTGAGGACCTGTGAGTACTCGGCCTCAAGCGCCTCAAGGCGATCGAGCACGAACTCAGGCTAGCCAATATGGAGCCGACGACCAGAACGAGTCCTCGACGAGGCGAGCTCGCCGATCGAGAACCCGGAACGGACAGGACTGACCTCTCGGCAGGGACTCGGGCCCCAGGCAAGATCCAGTCGAGATCGCAGTGTCGAAGCGGAGGTCGGCAGTGCGAGCCACGCCTTTCACTGGATGAAACAGGAGCATTGGAGCTCGTGCACTTCAACAGTGCGGTAATGGCCCGTTCGTCCGGTGTGGCTTTTCTCCAGCGGCCCGCTCGGAGACAAGGCCGAAGACGCCAAGGGACAGGACCCGCGAACGGCTACGGTGCCCAAGGAGATTTCCGACCTTCGCAACGTCGTGCCGGTGCGCGAGCGCCGCGTCTTTTTCGGGGCACCCGACTTCGACTCGCTCGGCTTTGCCGAACGGGCGATCCGCAAGCTGCCCGCCGTGCGTGGCGCGCTGGTGGCCGGGGACTTTCGCGACTGGCAGGAGATCGACGATTGTCCAGCGACATTGCGCGCGCTTTGACTCAAGGCTCGCCCGGCGAAGAAGAGGGCGCCGGCGAAGGCTGACGGGCTGGAGTCAACACCACCTGGAGCGATCGCTCTGCGGTGACGACGCGATCGGGTCCTGTTCGTGATAGAGACCGTCTGTGGTGTTTCTGGTCGCAGTCGGAGTCGGCCTTGTCTTTGGAGGTGGGGACCAGTACCTGGGCAGCCTCAACGCCCCGGGTCTTTGGACCGTGTCGCTGAGCATGCTCTCTGCACCATGGCTCGTGTTGCCATTCGCGTTCGGTTGCAGCCAGCCGCACGCCCGACGTGCCGCGGCAGTCGGTCTGGTGGCCACGCTGTCGGCGCTGTCCGGCTACTTCTTGATGATCATGGGGCCCCTCGAGGGGGGTCAGTGGACGATGAACCTCCGCGAGATCCACGGCCTGCTCTTCTCCAATTGGCTGAACATCGCCGGAGGGTTCCTGACCGCACCCCTCTACGGTTTGCTTGGACTCCGCTGGCGGACCCGACGGGCGTGGACGAGCGCAGTGCTCGTATCCGGCGCCCTGTGCCTCGAGCCACTCGTCGTGACCGCTGCACGCCGCAGCTACCCTGGTCAGTCGGTCGTCTGGCCGGTCGAGGTCGCGGTCGGGATCGCATTGGTGGCCTACTTCCTCGTCGCGGGCGTCTCCTACCGCCGGCGCGCGGGGTCAAAGCTCAGCGAGCCACGAGCTATCTAAGAACAAGTGTGCGAACCCGAGCTTCCTCGGGCGAATCGCAGCCATGCCAGCCAGGACCGATGGTCCTAAGCGGTTGGTCCCTAACGCTTGGTCTTGCGCTGGCCGTAGCGGCGCTCGAAGCGCTCCACGCGCCCACCTGTGTCCACCAGCTTCTGCTTGCCGGTGTAGAAGGGGTGGCACTCGTTGCACAGCTCGACGTGAAGGTCGGACTTGGTAGATCGCGTGGTGAAGGTGTTCCCGCACGAACAGCGCACGGACGCGATCATGTAGGCGGGGTGGATGTCTGTCTTCATGATCTCTCCATTGTAAGCCAGGTTCGGCCGAGCCCTGCCGGGCCTCCCCGACGTCGGTCAACCTCCCGGGACTGGCGCTTTTGCGATCTCGGCCAGGAACTCGTCGTTGGAGCGCGTCGTGCGGATCTTGTCCATCAACAACTCGAGCCCCGCGCCGCCGCCGCCGTCGCTGCCGAGCGCGTTCAGAACTCGGCGGAGCTTCCAGACCTGCTGGAGCTGCGAGCGGTCGAAGAGCAACTCCTCGTGACGCGTCGAGCTGGCATTGACGTCGATCGCAGGGTAGATCCGGCGCTCGGCCAACTTTCGGTCGAGGCGCAGC
>Ga0182027_10007621_pt1 | contig 15895 bp, 17 predicted proteins | sample 712E1DmetaG_FD_121300 | JGI IMG/M metagenome (GOLD analysis project Ga0182027, IMG submission 121300) | Permafrost microbial communities from Stordalen Mire, Sweden - 712E1D metaG (Illumina Assembly) | ecosystem: Environmental > Terrestrial > Soil > Wetlands > Permafrost | place: Sweden...
AAGAAATTAGACTCGGGCCTTTTATGAGCGACAATGACCTAGGGGTCATGACAAGACGCGCAAGAGAGTTTTTGGAAGCAGGGGATAAAGTCAGGTTAGTAGTCACATTTTCAGGAAGACAAATAACTCATCCTGAATTTGGACACAAAATTTTGGATAAAGTTTTAGAAAGCTTATCCGATATTTCAAAGCTTGACAGAGAAAGACGTTTAGAGGGAAAGAAATTAATAGCATTAGTTTCTCCCGAAAGGAAAAAACAAGATGGTAAAGAAGAAAATAAAGAAATCAGTAGCTAAAAGATTTGAAGTCACAAAGACCGGCAAGGTTTTATTTGGCCACCAATACGGCAGCCATAAAAAACTAAATAAGTCAAAATCGCGAATCAGAAGACAAAAAGAAATCGGAGTTCTAAAAGGGCGATTTGCCAAAAAAATTAAAAAAATGCTTGGCGAAGATTAGACTAATGAAACAAAGGAATATAAATTTTAGACAAACTAGTTCGGAAAGAGCCGGAGACAGCTCATACAAAAATTTTCACCGAACAATTTTCAAAAATTTAAAAATTCACTTTAAATATACATTAGATAAAGTAAAAAAATATGGCAAGAGTTAAAAGAGGCGTAGTCTCTAAAAGAAAACATAATAAATTAGCAGATCTTACCAAAGGTTATCGAGGCACAAAGAGTCGTTTAGTTAAAGCTGCGACAGAGGCCAGGCTTCATGCCGGAGCTTATGCTTATCATGGACGAAAAGTTAAAAAAAGAGATATCAGAGCATTATGGATAACCAGAATCAGCGAAGCTTCTAAAAAAGAGGGAATTTCTTACAGCAAGTTGATGGATCAACTAAGAAAGTCAAATATCGAAATTGACAGAAAAATTTTAAGCGAATTAGTTTTAAATGATCCTGAAGTTTTTACCCAACTCATTAAATCCTCAAAACCAAACTAACTTATCCTCACTCTTTAATTCTGCTAAAATAATTATATGACTATTATTCCTTTCACAAAAACAGGTTACGAAAATTTAAAGAAAGAATTAGAAGATAAAATTACCGAAAGACCAACTGCAGTTAAAACCTTAACACGCGGGCGGGAAATGGGCGATCTTTCGGAAAACGGATTATATAAAGCAGCCAAAATGGAACTTTCTAACATCGACCATCAAATCAGACATTTGAAAAATTTGGTTTTATACGGCCGGGTTTTTACACCCACAGACAATAACACTGTTCAGTTGGGACATACCGTGACGGTTGAAACGGAAAATGGAAAAAGAGAATTCGCAATCGTCGGCGAATGGGAAGCAAACCCACGAGACGGTAAGATATCACACAAATCGCCGATCGGACACAATCTAATGGGGCGTAAAAGAGGCGAAATCGTAAAGATCAGCACTCCACAAAAAAGAATCGAATATAGAATTGTAAATATTGCATAACAATAATTGTTATGCTATGATACTAGAAATGAGAAATTTAACAGCAGTTTATTTTTACTTTACATCCCTAACCGGGAGGTAAAGTAATGCCTTAGGGCAAAATACGACCTCCCAAAAGGGAGGTTTTTTTATGGTTTAGAAAGGTTAAAAATATGGCAGTTATTGAAAGAACAGACATGATTCGTAGAAGAATACCGGACATAAGAGGCTGGGTAAGCAAAAGACACAGCATTAATCCAGCGTGGGCAAATATTTCAAATATTTCACGACGCGATATTAGAGAAATTTATAGCGGGAACATGGGAATCGATGCACTAAGACTATGGATTATGACCAACGGGTCAAAACCCATTAGACCTAATGACCCTTTTTTAGACACCGTACTTGAGTTATGTCCAACAGCTGGAGAATCCATGAGGAGAATACTGGATGATCGGTTCCAGGAATATCCGCCAAATACTACAACCGCACTTACGCTTAACGAAAGCGAAAGGGGTACGATTGTTGCTACCGTACTCAAAATCGAAAGAGAACGTAAGCTAGGCGACAGTGGATTTTATCTGGCGGAAAAACCACCAATTCTTTTCAGCTCTCATCCGTGCAGAGAAATACCCACACAACCATCAAGAAGAGAGAGGTTCGCTAATAGAATCCAAAATGTAGTTTGGAGTCGAAGATGAATAGCTTAACAATAGTTTTATATTACTTTGCTATCCCTTTCGGGAGGTAAGGTAGTGCTAAAAAGCAAAAATACCACCTCCCTAAACGGGAGGTTTTTTTGTGGGTTTTTAAGAAAAGAGGATTAAATATGGAAAGAAAAGAAAGATTAATCGGAATACAATTGCCAGAACTGGCAAGATTTAGCGAACTTACAGGAGTAGAACCAGGAGAATCATTTGATTTAGCCTTAGCTCGTACAGACAAGCCTATTATTTGCTTTACCTTACCTTTAAACATAGATATCGCTCGTGCGTATGGATCAATTCTGGGCAAAGAACTTGAAATTATACCGGTTGAGAATCCGATCCGAGAAGCATTAAGCTTAAACGCTTCCGATATGGTTCCTCTGGTTTTACATAGTGCTACGGACCCAGTTTTACACGAACGCATGTTTGCCGATGGTCCGAGACTTGGTCAATTACTTATGGGCCATCTTTATATACCAATCAGAAATCATGAATCACCAGCTTTATATACCATAGGTATTACTAATCGGGGACTAAAAAATCTCAGCGCATCGAACAAACAAACCGATGAGCAACTTATGCAACAAATGGAAGAAAGAAGAAGAGAAATTTTAGGTGGAAAATTAGACAATAATATTTTTAGACGAATCTTACAATCATCATCTGTAAATCGCGTTGTCGCACATGCATTGGGTCCTGTAGGAACGAATATTTCTCAAGCAATGGAAAAGTATATTCAGGCTTTAGGAATAGCAAATAAAACTGATCTTATTATTCATCCAAAAGGGATTGAACCGGTTGATTACGCACAAATGGCAAAAAATCAAACAGAAGATGGTACTATTCCAATCCATATGGAATGCGCAGTCTATTATGCTATGGCTCAATTATTTAACCAACGACCGGATGAGGTGGTTTTTGCCGACCATCATTATATGCCACTCGATGCCATGCAACTAGCTTCTGAAAAAACCATTGAAGAACTGGTTACACGTGGGAGCATGAGGATTACAACACATCCTTCTCCAAAACCATTAATTGAATCTTGGATCGCCTCTGGAAATGCACAGTGGGTTAAAGCTACTTCAAATTCTGCCGCTGCCCAAATGGTAGTTACTGGTGAAGCTGATGCTTGTATTACAACCGGCTCTGGTCTCAATGAAACACCAAGTCTAGTTTCGCGGCATGTCTTTGGCAGCCCAAGTATGCTTTTTACAATTGGAACACCACTTGATCAATCTCAATTACAAGAGTATCTTTAATTATATGAAAAAACCTCAAGACGATTATTTATATTTTCAAAAAGAATGTTTTATGAATGATTTATTGGTTAAAAATAAAACTTTAATTGGAATTCACGGAATTATTGGCTCTTTTACCGATGAAGCGCTTTTTAGATTTGCCCGGGAAAAACTTGGCATTAAAAAGGAACAATATCAAATAAAAGAGCTTATTCATTCTGAAAAAGTTATTAAGTCAGTTATTAACGGTAAAACACACCGCGGAATCTTCGCAGTTGCCAATTCAGGCTCCGGAGCATATCTTGCCTCTATTGAAGCAATGGCAAAATATAATTTTAAAGTATTAGCAGTCTTTAGTATGAAAATTAATATGTGTATCTTAAGTCATCCTGAAGTGACATCAATGGAAGAAATTAAAGAATTTCGAGGCCACCCTGTAGCAATTGCCCAATGCCGAAGGACACTGAAAAAACTTTGGCCAAATATTCCAATCCATCCAGATACAGATGAGATGGACACTGCTTTATCAGCAAAATTACTCAGGGAAGGCAAAATAAACAAAAAAGCAGCCATCTTTGCATCTAAAAGAGCGGCTAAAATTTATGGTTTGAATATCTTAGTTGAAGGGGCGCACGATGATCCCTTGAATTCAACTTCATTTATTGTTATAAAAAAATAATATGAAAAAATTATTGCTAGATAAAAAAACAACTATTGCCGTTATCGGACATGGAAGATTTGGGCAATTATTGGCAAGAATATTACTTGAGTCTACTCAAATCAAAATTATTGTGATTTCAAGCAAAAAAATAAATCTTGTAAATAAAAACTTAAAACAAGTTTCGATCAATGACATAAAAAAAGCTGATGTAATTATTCCCTGCGTTCCGATTTCTGAGTTTAAATCAGTCATAAAGCAAATCGCACCTTTGATTAAAAAAGATTCTGTCGTTATGGATATTTGTTCTGTAAAAACATTACCGGTTGAGATTATGAAAAAATATTTGCCGGTTTCAATTCAAATTATCGCCAGTCATCCGATGTTTGGTCCTGATTCTTACGAAATGAAAAAACGCGTAAAAGATCTTCGATTAGTATTATGGAATATTCGTGCAGAAGAAAAAAATTATCTGCAAATCAAGAATTTTTTCAATAATCTTGGGGTGAAAATAATTGAATTATCTCCAGAAAACCATGATAAATTTATGGCTTTAAGCCTAGGATATTCATATTTAATTGGGAAAATAGGACAACGGATGAATATTAAAAAGACAACAATTGACACTTATGATTTTCAATTATTGCTTGAGCATGAAGCTATTATTGAAAGAGATTCGGACCAGCTTTTTTTCGATATGCAGACTCAAAATCCTTTTGCTAAAAACATGCTGGTAAAATTTAGCAAGACATTTAATGATTTATTAAATGAGATTAAACATTCTGATTAATTTATATATAAATTAATCAGAAAATCTGTTATTCTTAAGGATATGGAAGAAGATTTGATTGGGATTAAAAACACGGCGTTATCTTTTATCTTAGAAGCTGAAGACTTGGACAATTTGGAAGAAACCAAGCTGCAATTTTTGGGACGTAGTGGCAAGCTAACGCTGGCTTTAAAAGAAATTACCAAAATTCCGGTTGAAAAAAGAAAAGAATTTGGGCTTTTGGCAAACGAAGTTAAACAAACAATTGAAGATGCTATAGAAAATCAAAAATCAAAACTGAAAACGCAAAAGCTTGGAAGGGTCGTTGAAAAGATAGATGTAACCAATCCAGGAATTAAACCCTCTTTAGGACACTTGCATTTGGTAACCCAGGCAATTGAAGAAATTACCAGCATTTTTGAAAAAATCAGTTTTGAAAAATTAAGATATCCGGAAGTAGAGTGGGACTGGTACGCTTTTGAGGCTTTAAATTTTCCGGATAACCATCCTGCCCGTGATGACTGGGAAACTTTTTTTATTAAAGGAGGCGTGGATCCGAAAAAAGGGCCGATGCTTTTAACTCCCCACACTTCATCCGGACAAATCAGGGAAATGGAACGAAAACAAAAACCGCCGATTCGGATGTTAAATATTGCCAAGTGCTACCGAAGACAATCCGATGTCTCACATTCTCCTATGTTTCATCAGTTTGAAGGATTAGTTATTGATAAAAACATTGCCATAACACATTTAAAAGGAACTTTGGATTATTTTGTTAAATCCTGGTTTGGAGAAAAGCGTGAATCAAGAATTAGACCTTATCACTTTCAATTTACCGAACCCTCATTTGAAGTTGATGTATCCTGCGGTGTTTGTTTGGGTAAGGGTTGCAAACTTTGTAAGGCAGGTTGGCTTGAAATGGGCGGGGCAGGAATGGTCCATCCAAATGTTTTAAGAGCCGGCGGAATCGATCCTAATAAATACACCGGCTTTGCTTTCGGTTGGGGAGTGGAAAGAGTTTTAATGATGCGGGAAGGGTTAAAGATTGATGACTTAAGAATTCTTTATTCAAATAATCTTGAGTTTTTGCAGCAATTTTAATTTATGAATATAAAAATTTTAGACAGCTGGCTTAGAGAATATGTTAAAACCAAAGCAACCCCGGAAAAGATAGGGGAGCTGCTTTCTTTATCAAGTGTTTCTGTTGAAAGAATCGAAAAATTCGGAAACGATTTTACTTATGATATAGAGGTAACAACTAACAGACCTGATCTCATGAGTGTTATCGGAATTGCCAGAGAAACCACAACGGTTTTAAAACAGAATGGAATCGAAGCCGAATTTTTGCCGCCTAAACTTACACAATTGCAAACACCCAAAAAAGATTTAATCAAAATAGAAAACGATCCGAAACTTGTCAACCGGCTTTGCGCGGCGGTAATGGAAGTTGAAATCGGCGATTCACCAAAAGAAATTAAAGACAGACTCGAAAGCTCGGGAACAAGAAGTTTAAATAATTTAATTGACGTTACAAATTATGTGATGAAAACTATTGGGCATCCAACCCATGTTTTTGACTTTGACAGACTAAATACGCAAGTGCTAACAATACGGGAAGCTAAAAAAGGGGAAATTATAAAAACCCTTGATGAAAAAACTTATACCTTAAACGGTGGCGAAATTGTTGCTGTTAATGATAAAGATGAAATTATTGATCTTTTAGGAATCATGGGACTTAAGAATAGTGTTGTTACCGAAAAAACCAAACGAATTCTTTTCTTTATTAACAATAATGAACCGAACAAAATCCGAAAGGCTTCAATGTCTTTAGGAATCAGAACTGAAGCTGCAGTTGTAAACGAAAAAAATCTAGATAGAGAGCTTGCTTTCGATGCGCTACTCTATGGAATCCAACTCTACAAACAAATTGCCAAAGGAGAAGTTATTTCCGACATTATCGACATTTATCCTAATAAACTTAGAGAAAAAAATATTGAGGTCTCGCTTGAAAAGATAAATAAAATCATTGGCGCCGAAATCGATCCCGAAAAGGCATTAGAATCTCTTTCTGCTTTAGGTTTTAAAGCAACTATTGGTAACGGAAAAATAAAAGTTAAAGTACCGTCGTTTAGAATAGGGGACGTCGAAATCGAGGAAGATGTTATTGAAGAAATAGCCAGAATTTACGGTTATCAAAATCTCCCAAGCGTATTACCAATTCAAACTCAAATTATTCCTCATCAATTCGCCAACGAATTTTACTTCGAAAACAAAATAAAACAAGCCATGAAGTATTGGGGATTTACCGAAACATATACTTATTCTATGGTTTCCGAAGAACTCCTTGAAGGGCCATTGGCGGAAGCAGTCGAAATTGATAATCCCTTAAATGAAGAATTTGTTTACATGCGAAAAACGCTCGTCCCAAGTCTTTTAAAAGTCGTTTCTGATAATAAATCAGATGAAACAATCAAGATTTTTGAAATAGCTAATATTTATAACAAAAGGCCCAACAGCTTACCCGAAGAAATCTTATCCTTTGCGGGAGTAATTAAGAAAGAAAAAATTTCCTTCTATGAAGCCAAGGGCATTATTGAACAACTTTGCTTTGACTCAGGAATTAAAAAACTAAGTTTTAGACAATCGGAGAAAGCAGGCAACGGTGCATCTATCTATATTAATAAAGATTACTTAGGAGAAATTGAAATTCTTGACACGCATCTAATTGATTTTGAATTGAATTTTGCTCTTTTATTAAAAAATGCCAGCATAAAAAAAGAGTACAAACCCTTGGGTAAGTTTCCGCCAATTGTTGAGGATTTATCAATTACCGTTGATACAAATATAAAAACAGAAGAGTTAATTACTTGCATTCAATCCCAAAGCGCTTTAATTACCGACGTAACTCTAAAAGATTCCTATAGGGATTCGCGAACTTTCCACATTTACTATAAAGATCCTGAGAAAAATTTAACCAACGAAGACGTTTCTAAAATAAGAGAGAAAATAATTACCTCTTTGCAAAAACAATTTAAAGCCTCGGTAAGATAAATTAAGGTGTCGGAGTAGGCGTAGGAGTATCCGTTACCGCTGGCGTCGGAGTAGAAGTTGGATTTGGATTTGAATTTTCTTGATAATCGGAAGTATCCGTCGGCGGGTAATATTCAGGATGATCTGCCGCGTAATGATCTTTTATCCAAGCATTAATCCCATCCTGCCACCTGTTTTTACCATCAGTTGAAATCGGATCGTCTTCTTTAAAAATGATGAAGTCTTTGGTGTCGTAATCCCCGGTGGAAATCTCCGAAGAACTGGCAAGTTTTCCCGATTGATGTTTTGAGAGTTTAACTGTTTGATAAATTGGCGATTGCCCGGTTGGCTCTGTCCCTTTAATAAAATATTCACTTCTGGTCGGTTGCCCGTCTTTTGGCAAACCACCACCAAGCGCATCTATTTGCATTGCAACAACATCGTCGGGTTTTTGCGGCGGCTCATCTTTTTTACCTTTTATCTTTAAAACAAAACTCATAATCCGATTCCAAATCGGCGCCGCTCCGGTTATTCCAGATGCAACCTTACTCATCGGCGCATTATTGTTATTTCCAACCCACACTCCGACTGCATAAGATGGTGTATATCCAACTGTCCAGTTGTCTCGAATGTCATTTGTAGTTCCTGTTTTAACAGATACGCTCGGGTGCCCGGCAACAACCAACTGGGAATATAAACCAAATTCAATCGACCTGGCGGTATTATCCAAAAGAATATGCGAAATCAAAAAGCTTACTTCTTGAGAAAAGATTCTTTGCGGAGAAGGCGGGTTGTATTTATACAAAACATGCCCTTTGGCATCGTCAACTTCAAGAATTGAAACCAGAGGCATCTTTTCCCCACCGTTTGCAAACACTCCATAAGCTTCCATTTCATCAACTAACCTAACATCCCTTCCTCCCAAAACCAGTGAGTAACCAACATCAGCCAAATTTGCATCGGTTGGCTGCCAATTATCAATTCCCATATTGTAAGCATTCTGCATAGCGTTTTTTATCCCAACCATTGCCAGCATTTTAACCGCCGGAATATTTAAGGAGTTTGCCAAAGCAAATCGCACCTGCACCGGCCCTCTGTACTTTCCATCATAATTAACCGGAATATAATCTTTCTCACTATCTTGCGTCTTAAAATTTGTCTGGGCATCAATTAAAAGCGTCGCTGCCGTATAACCCCTGGTAAAAGCGGTGGCATAAGTAATTGGCTTTAAAGAGGAACCCGGTTGTCGATAAGAAGTGGCGGCATTAAAGTTACCATTATTTTTGGTATCAAAATAATCCTCTGACCCGACCATTGATAAAATCTCACCGGTTTTAGGAATTGTTACCATCGCGGCACCATTTCCAACCTTAAGATCTTTATCGTTAGCAATTTCATCTTTTACAATTTTCTCTGCTTCCTTCTCAATGTTATAATCCAGCGTAGTTTTAACTCTTAGACCACCACTTTCAACCACCTGATCTCCAAATTGATTAACCAATTGCTGTTTAACATAAAAAACAAAATGCGGAGCTTTAATACCAACGCTATTTTCGGCAAATTGAGTATTTGTAATTTCTTTCAAAGCGTTATCTGCTTGTTTTTGAATAATATATCCATCCCTAACCATTGCTGCCAATACAACTTGTGTCCTTTGAACGTAATATTTATTTCCGCTAAATGGAGAATAAATACTTGGGCTTTGTGGAAGACCGGCCAAAAACGCGCTCTGGGCCAAATCTAAATCTTTAACATCCTTATTAAAATATAACTGGGCCGCCGCTTGAACTCCGATGGCAGTACCTCCATACGGAACATCATTCAAATACATTTCCAAAATCTGATCTTTGCTATATTTTCTATCAACTTGAATCGAAAGCATCAGCTCTTTTATTTTTCGGGGAAGTGTTCGCTCGGGAGACAAAAGCACATTTTTAACCAACTGCTGGGTAAGTGTTGATCCACCCGAAAGTCCTTTTAATAAAACTATGTTTAAAGCGGCACGTATATAACCCGTAATCGAAAACCCACTGTTGGTATAAAAATTTCTGTCTTCAACCGAAATTGTTCCTTGCCGTAAATATTTAGGAATCGTATTTAAATTTGCATACGTTCTGTTTTGATTTTGGTAAACGGAGTAGAGAAGGACATTGTTGCGATCGTAAATCCCGCTTGATTGATTTGACTGGGCGGCAATTAATTTTCCCGGAGTTGGCAAATCCCTACCATACCAAATAAACAACCCTACCATTAAAATTATTAAAGCAATTAAACCAAAAAAAGCAAACTTGGCCAAACGGCTATACAAAACAATTCGCGGAGTTTTATTCAAGCGATTAAGACTATTGAGATTTTTACCAAACTTTCTATTAAGTTTGAATCCGAAGCTTGGAAGGCTAAGAGTAAAATACTTATCTTTCCTTCTAGATCTCCGTTGATAATCTAGCATGTATGTAGTATAGCAAATAGCGTCTTTTATGAAAACCTAGCTTGTCAATAAAAATTTTGCTATACTGAGGCTATGAACGATATTGATGAACTTTTGACAAGAGGCGTTGCCAATATAATCTCAGGCATTGATGAACTAAAAAAACTCTTGGAATCCGGCAAGAAATTGAATGTCTATTTGGGGATTGATCCAACTTCCACAAAAATCCACTTGGGACACACTGTACCATTAAGAACTCTTAATCGCTTAGCAGATTTGGGACACAATGTTTCTTTTTTAATCGGCGATTTTACAGCGCTTATAGGTGACACTTCCGACAAGGAATCCGAAAGACCGGTTTTAACTACCGAACAAATAGAAGAAAACTTTCAAACCTATAAAAAACAGGCGGAAAAAATCTTAGATTTTTCCAAAGTAAAAATTGTTTATAACAGTGAATGGCTTAAAAAATTAGGTTTTGAAGATATTGTTAAACTTTGCCAACATTTTTCAGTTGGAGATTTTGCTGGGAGAGAATTAATTAAAAAAAGATTAACCGATGGAAAAAGAGTTGGACTTCATGAATTTTTATATCCGGTAATGCAAGGCTACGACAGTTATTTTATGGACACTGACATTCAAGTCGGCGGAACAGACCAAACCTTTAATATGCAGGCTGGAAGAACTCTACAAAAAGACCTAAGACAAAAAGAATCTTTTGTTTTGGCGACAACTCTTTTGGAAGGATCAGACGGAAAAAAGATGAGCAAAACCCAGGGAAACGTGATTTGGATTGACGATAGTCCTAATGATATGTACGCCAAATCAATGGCAATTGCCGATAATTTAATTGTTTCTTATTTTACCCTTGCTACCAATCTTCCGAGAAGCAAAGTAGAAGAGTATGAGAAAAAATTAACGGACGGCGAAAATCCGATCAATATTAAAAAGGGCTTGGCCCATCAAATTGTCAAAGAATTACATAACGAAACCGCTGCTAATGAAGCGCAAGAAGAATTTGAAAAAACTGTTCAACACAAAGAAGCTCCTATTGAAATGAACGAATTTTCTTTTAACGGAAATGTCACAGTCTCCGAGATGTTGATCACGGGAAGTTTTGTCGAAAGCAAATCAGAAGCTAAAAGACTGATCGAACAAGGTGGAGTAATGTTAAATGAAAAAAGAATTGATGATCCTGATTCAAAAGTTGAAACAGGTATGCTTAAAGTTGGAAAGAAAAGATTTGCCAAAATTGTGGTAAAATAAATTTATGGAAATGTTTCGCAAAAAACAATGGATTTGGAAAGTAATCGTTATAATTGCCTCACTGGCTCTAATCGGCACGTCGGTTTTGGCCTTCATTCCACCACCAAAGTAGTATGGATTTACAAACAAGAGCCAGCGAAGTTTCCCGCGCATACAAAATGCATGTCGGACGTTTAGAAAAACTTGGCATCATAAAACTTGAGGATTTTCTTTTTCATATTCCATTTAGATATGACGATTACTCTTTGGTTTCAAAAATTGCTCAAGTTCAGGCCGGGGAAATTATCACGATCAAAGGCACCGTTGAGAAAATTCACAACCAATACACTAGACGCTTCAAAACTTTGCAACGGGCGGTTGTTAAAGACCAAACAGGGAATATTGATGTTTTGTGGTTTAACCAACCCTTCTTAACCAAATCAATTAAAAAAGGCGATTTAATTTCTTTGTCCGGAAAAGTGGAAACGGATGGTAACAAAATTCAAATGGTATCTCCGGATTATGAAATTATTTTTGAAAACATAACAATCCACACAGGAAGATTAGTACCTGTTTATCCTGAAACCAGAGGAATTTCTTCTAAGTGGTTAAGGCGCCAAATTTTTAAACTACTTGATGAAAAAAATCAGATTAAGGAATTCCTGCCGCAAGAATTAATTAAAGAAAATAATTTAATGAATCTTTCTGATGCCATTGAGAAGATTCATTTTCCAAGTGATTTAAGCGAGGCCGAAAAAGCCCGCGCGCGACTGGCCTTTGATGAATTATTTGAACTGCAGCTTTCCGCGCTTATCAGGAAAAAAGCTTGGGAGAGAAATACGATTAAAACTCCATGGAAAAGTTTTGATGAAAACGCGCAAAAACTTATTAACAAACTTCCATTTAAATTAACTAATGCGCAAAAACGGTCAGTTGAAGAAATTTTAAAAGACTTAACCAGTAAAAAACCAATGAACCGGCTTTTGGAAGGAGAGGTCGGCAGCGGGAAAACAGTCGTCGGAACAATTGCAATGCATATGGCGTACCTTAACGGCTTTCAATCCGCTTTCATGGCCCCGACGGAAATTCTGGCTCAGCAACATTTTAAAACCATTTCCAATCTTTTATCGCCATTTAAAATAAAAGTTAAACTTGTAACAGGATCCACTAAAAAACCGTCCGATGATTTTGACGTTTTGATTGGAACCCATGCTTTAGTCTATTCAAAAGTTAAATTTAAAAACTTAGGATTGGTGATTGTTGACGAGCAACAAAGATTCGGAGTAGAGCAGAGAACTATCATCAGGGAAAAAGGTAAGAATGTCCACCTTTTGACAATGACAGCAACGCCAATTCCCAGAACCGTTGCTTTAACTATGTACGGTGATTTGGACTTGTCAATTCTTGACGAAATGCCAATTGGTAGAAAATTGGTTAAAACTTGGTTAGTCCCACCGGAAAAAAGAAACGGCGCTTATACTTGGATCGAAAAACAAATTGTTGAAAACAAAGATCAGGTTTTTATTGTTTGCCCATTCATCGAAGAGTCGGAAACAATGGTAACGGTAAAAGCGGCAACCAAAGAATTTGAAAGGCTACAAAAAGAAATCTTTCCGAATTTAAGACTTGGACTTTTACACGGCAAACTAAAAGCAAAAGAAAAAACAGAAATTTTAAAAGCATTCCGTGATAAAAAAATTGATATTTTAGTTTCGACACCGGTTGTTGAAGTCGGAATTGATATTCCAAATGCCACCGTAATGTTAATTGAAGAAGCGGACCGGTTTGGCCTAGCCCAACTTCATCAAATGCGAGGCAGAGTCGGCAGAAGCGACAAGCAGTCTTATTGTTTATTGTTTACATCAAGCAAAAATGAAACCACGATTGAACGATTAAAAGCAATGGAAACAATTTTTTCAGGGGCTGAATTGGCAGAGCTGGATTTAAAGTTACGCGGTCCGGGACAAATTTTTGGAACATCCCAGCATGGTAGACAAATTTTAAAAGTCGCCAGTTTTTCTGATTTTGCCTTAATTGAAAAAACTAAAAAAGAAGCAATTAAAGTTTTTGCCAAAATCGATAAGTATCCGGAGCTTTTGCAAAAAACTAATGAGATAAGTCTTGAACACGTTTCCCCCGACTAGCTTCCTTATTGCAAGATACGATCAGATAAAGTAAAATACATACATGCCGCAAGAACCAAAGAAAAGACATTCAAGAGCAAGACAAGGAAAAAGAAGAGCTGCAATTAAATTAATTGTTACAAAAACTATTATTTGTCCTAATTGCCAAGCTCCAATTATGGCGCACAAAATTTGTAAAGCTTGCGGATTTTACAAGGGCAAAATGATAATCAAGAAAAAAGAAAAAAAGCAAGAAGAGCCAAAAAAAGCTGAGTAACTGATGAAAAACCCTCTTGACCCACGTCACAAAAAACGACAAAAAGCTGTCGAAGATCTTTTCAAAATGGATTTTCGAAGACAAACAGTAGGTGATTACGCTAAGGAAATTTTTTCAAAACAAGAATTTATCGACAAAAAAATAGTAAAGGCCGCTCCTGAATACCCGATCGCTAAAATCAATAAAACAGACTTGGCAATCTTAAGATTAGCTGTTTACGAATTATTGATTGAAAAGAATCAACCTACAAAGGTTATAATAGATGAGGCGATCGAACTGGCTAAAGAATACGGGGGAGATACCAGCCCGGCTTTTGTTAACGGAGCTTTGGGAAAATTAATTAAAAAATGATACAGCTACCAGAATTTAAAAATAAGAAATTATTTGGGCAGGCATTTACTCACAGAAGTTATCTAAACGAAACTAAAGAACAACTTTCCTCAAACGAAAGATTGGAATTTTTGGGAGACAGCATTGTTTCCTTTGTCGTTTCTCAATATTTATATCTTAAGTTCCCTCAATTTGAAGAAGGCGCTTTAACCAATATCCGATCTTTAATGGTTAACACTAAAAGCTTAGCGGGAATTGCCAGAGACTTGGATTTTGGCAGTTACTTAAAACTTTCTAAAGGCGAGGAAGAATCAAAAGGAAGACAAAACCAAAGCCTACTGGCAGATTGCTTCGAAGGATTTATCGCCGCTTTGTTTTTGGATCAGGGAATTGACGCAGTAATCGATTTCTTAGGTGTTGTTCTTTTGCCCAAAGCCGATGAAATAGTCAAAAATAAATCTTTCAAAGATCCCAAAAGCCTTCTACAGGAATTCGTCCAATCCAGAAGACAAAATTCTCCATTCTATAAAGTTTTAAGTGAATTAGGCCCAGCGCACGCCAAAAGATTTAAAATCGGCGCTTATATTGACGGGAAATTGGTAAGCGAAGGCGAAGGAAAATCAAAAAGAGACGCCGAAGAAGATGCCGCAGAGAAAGCGTTGAATTTCTATAAAAATCTACAATCCGTTTATTCCATAAAAAGCAGGGTTGAGAAGCAACCGAAATAATGGTAAAATACTATTTATGTCATTAGTAATCAGATCATCCAGAGTTGGAAAAAGAGGCGAAAGAAAATTCCGTATCGTTGTCAAGGAAAAAAGGTCAAGACGCGACGGAGATTCTATCGAAGTTTTGGGTTGGTACGAAAAGGGCAAAGACGGCCTTAAAAAAATTGATAAAAAGAGATACGATTACTGGCTATCACAGGGAGCGAAAGCCACTCCTGCAATCGAGAAATTAGTTTAACTATGAAAGACACCCTTTTGGAAATTATTTCTGCAATCGTTGACAATCCCAAAGCCGTTGAGATAGAGGAAGAAGATCAAGAAGGGGTTACCAATTTTGTCGTTACCGTTGCTAAGGAAGACATGGGAAAAATAATTGGCAAAAACGGTAAAATAATTAGAGCTATTAGAACCGTGATGAAAATTCCGGCAATAAAAGCAGACAAAAGAATTTTTATTTCCCTGACCGAGATACCACAGGAATAATTAGCAAAGTTTCTACAGAACTTCTATAATAAACGTATGACAATATCTATCATTACTTTGTTTCCGGAAATGTTTAAAGGACCCTTCGACTCTTCGATTATAAAAAGAGCCATTGATAAAGATTTAATCACGATTAACTTTATTAACTTGAGAGATTTTGGCTTAGGACCACATCAAACCGTTGACGATACTCCCTATGGCGGGGGAATGGGCATGATTTTAAGAGTCGATGTTTTAGAAAAAGCTATTAATGCTGCTAAAAACAAAGAATTAGACAAAAAACAACAAAGAGTAATCCTTTTAAGCGCCCAAGGAAAACAATTTAAGCAGGAAATTGCCAAAAATTATTCAAAACTAAAAAATCTGATATTAATTTGCGGGCATTACGAAGGATTTGACGAAAGAGTAAAAGAATTTATTGATGAAGAAATTTCTGTCGGGGATTTTGTTTTAACCGG
>Ga0182027_10007622_pt1 | contig 15895 bp, 12 predicted proteins | sample 712E1DmetaG_FD_121300 | JGI IMG/M metagenome (GOLD analysis project Ga0182027, IMG submission 121300) | Permafrost microbial communities from Stordalen Mire, Sweden - 712E1D metaG (Illumina Assembly) | ecosystem: Environmental > Terrestrial > Soil > Wetlands > Permafrost | place: Sweden...
AAGGCTATGGCTTGCCGCTCGGCGGCCACGCGTTTCTGTTCCTCCTCCCTGGCTTGAGCTTTCTGCGCGGCCGCCTGGGTGGCTGCTTGGGCGGCTTGTTCCTGGCGCGCTGTTTCGGCGGCTGCCTTTGCGGCTTTGGCGTCGGCGTCGGCCTGGCGCTTTTTGGCCTGGGCCTCGGCGGCGGCAGCTTTTGCCTCTTGTTCCTGCTTCAACTTGGCGGCGGCGATCTCCTGGTCACGCAAGGCTTTGGCTTGCGGCTCGGCGGCCAGGCGTTTCTGTTCCTCTTCCCTGGCTTGAGTCTTCTCAGCGGCCGTCTGGGCGGCCAGTGCCTTGCGTGCTTTTGTCTCGGCTTCAATCGCAGCTCTTATCTCGGCGTCGTCCTGCTGCTTTTGAGCCTTGGCCTTGGCCGCGGCAATGATTGCCTCTTGTTGCTGCTGCAACTGGGCGGCTTCCCACGCGGCCTTGGCGTCAAGGTCGGCCTGCTGCTGTTGGCCCGCGGTCCCGGCCCCGGCTTGGCTGGCCGAGGATTGGGGAGAGGACGGCGGGCCATTGCGCGTTGTGCAGGACAATCCACCGGAAAGGCCGATGCAACAGGCCAAAAGAAACAGTGTGCGCTTACTCATGGCAAATGTGTACTGAAAAAAAGCGCGCGCAGCAACTTCATTTGCGCAAGAGCATGGACGACCCGAATCATCAGCGATGAGCTTGCGGAGTCACCCAAGCGGTGAATTAGTTTCGGTCGGGAGATTCCGCCAGCGGGACGCCGATGGAGGCGACCGGGAAGTCAGAACTACGACCCAAAATATGGGTTGACCTCTATTCCACCGATCCCGCGGCCGTTTTGTGAGAAATCAGGGCGAACTGATGCGGTAGAAGCGGGCGGAGTCATTCATCTGTGCGGGTTCGCTGAAAATGAACGGACCGTTGGTGAGCGTCACGTTCGTCAGGGGAATCCAGACCGGGCTGGCCAGATTGGTGCAGGCTTCCACCACGATGGGGATGTTGGCCGTGCCGGAGATATTGAAACCAAATTGATTACTCCGAACTCCAAAGCTTCGGTTGGCAATCTGGATCAGCGGGTTCCATAGAACAGCCGGAACACCCTGAAAAGTACTGCTCCAGCCGGTGGTTCCAAACAAATAATAGACCTTCGCGCTGATGTCACCGTAGAACACAGGCCCATCAAGGGTTTTTCCAACTACGACGGGAGCGTTGCCCAGGAAATAGACGCTGGTCAGATTGCTTGACTCCGACAATGCCGCGTATCCGATGTTGGTCACGCCGCCCGGAATGACGACGTTGGTCAGGCTGGCGCACCAAGCGTAGGCATAATCGCCAATGGTATTGACACCATCGGGAATTGTTACCGCCATCAGGGAGGAGCAATAAGCGAACGCATCCACTCCGATACTGATGACACTGCTGGGAATGGTGACGCCGGTCAGGCCGCCGCTTCCATAGAACGCATATTCCCCGATGCTCGGGGCACCATAGGCGATGGTCGCATTTGTCAGAAGGCTGCAGGCTTGGAAGGCGTACTCCCCAATGTTGGTGACGCTGGCGGGAATCGAGATGCTGGTCAGGCTGCTGCATCCATAGAACGCCCCCTGCCCGATACTGGCGACACCCTGGGAAATCGTAAAGTTTGTCAGGCTGGCGCAGTACGCGAATGCCGCCTCGCCGATGCTGGTCACGCTGGCAGGGATGATAACACTGACCATTTTAGTGCTATTATTGAACGCGTCGTATGCGATGCTGGCGACCGTGAAGTCGTTGAGGCTATTTGGAATGTTCACTGCGCCGCCCGGCCCGGCGTACCCGGTGATGATGATCGAGCCGGCATTTGTCGTGAAATCGAATTGGGTTAGCACCGCTGCCGGCAGTGCTGGACGTCCGGCAAAACTGGAACTCCAGCCAGTGGTGGCTGGCGAATAATAAACCGTCACTCCGCTGTCACCCACGAACAAATTCGTCCCAATGGCGGGAGCGTCTCCCCCGAAATACACACTTGTCAGGTTGGAGCAGGAGGCGAATGCGTTATCCCCAATGTTGGTGACGCTGGCAGGTATTGTGATGCTGACCAGATTGGCCAGGTTTGTAAAGGCGTTCGTCCCGATGCTCGTGACCGGCAGGCCATTGAATGTCTGTGGAATATCCAGAGGGTCGCACAATCCGGTGGAACCAGTTATGGTGATGGCGTCGGCATTGGTCGTATATCGAAATTCGCCTTGCCACCACGACACCGTCGGAAGACCGCAAAAAGTGGAACTCCAACCTGTGGCGCAAGGCAAATAATAAACAATCGCGTTGGTGTCAAGGGAGAACGCAGAAGCATCAACGGCGGGTGCATTGCCATAGAAATAAACACTTCTCAAATTGGGGCAGGCCAAGAAGTTATTGGCCCCGATGATGGGGGCGCTGCCGAGAAACGTCACGTTGGTCAGAGAACCGCAGAACTCGAACGCATACCCTTCGAGGTCGACTAGGCCCGCAGGTAGCACAAGGCTGGTTATCGGGCACCCTCGGAACGTATATCCCTGGATGTAGAGGGCGCTGTCGTTCAGGATGGTCACGTTTGTCAGATGGGGACAAGAATCGAACGCAAATGCCCCAACGTTAGTCACGCTGCCGGGAATCGTCACACTGGTCAGGAAAGTGGAGTACTCGAACGCAAAATTGGCGATGCTGGTCACAGTACGGCCACCAATGCTGCTCGGAATAGTCACAGCGACTCCCGGACCGCCGGTTATCGTGATGGTTGTGCCTCCGGGATTAATCGTGTAACTGAATTGGGCTTGTGCCCCCGCCGGCGCGGCCAGGAGCAAAATGCCCAAAAGAAGTTTGATTGAGCTTTCGTGCGCGTTGAAAGCCTTTGAACGACCGCAAACACAAGCTCTGATTTTCATAAGAATCGTCATGGCCGGGGGATACCATCCGTGATTGCGAATCGTTGGGAAAGGGGAAACCGCCGGTGAAATGGGCGGAGCGGGGTAAAATCCCTGCGCCCGTGCCTCTGAGGCGCACATGCAGCCCCTTGGCACCCGGATGCCTGAAATAATGTCAGAAAAACCTCTCCGCGCAGGCGCGAACTTCTGCTCCTGCGCAAGACCAAAAGACCGCTTCCTGATTATCTGGTGAAGATTAGATTACAGTATGTTCCAGAATTGTCAAGCCACCACTTAATGCACAACTGCGACTCCTTTTGTACATCATTACATCTTATCGGGCGCAGCCCGACACGACCGCCACGGGATTTGAGAGCTTCCTGGACGATATCAAACCCGGCAATTGGCGGCGGTCATAGACCGCCGCTACAGGATTCAATGCGCGGGGCGATCGAGGGGGAGCAATTACGCGCCCAGTGGGTCGCGGTGTTTGACGGCTTCGTGCTGCTTCACCAGGTAGTCGCACCAGTCGTCCAGGCCGGCGCCGGTCTTGGCGGAAAGTTCGAACAGGCGCGCGTGCGAGGCGATGTGGCGGATGTTGGCCGTCGTCGCCTCGCGGTTGAAGTCGCAGGGCTTGGCCAGATCGAGCTTGCTGATGACGATGGCGTTGGCCAGGTGGAACATGGGCGGGTATTTGAGTGGCTTGTCTTCGCCGTCGGTGACGGACAAGAGCACGACGCGCAGGTCTTCGCCCAGATCGTAGCTGGCGGGGCAGACCAGGTTGCCGACGTTCTCGATGATGAGGAGGCCAAGCCCGGTCAAATCCAGTTGTTTGACAGCGCGGGCCACCATGTCCGCTTCGAGATGGCAGATGGTGCCGGTGGTGATTTGGATCACCGGTGCGCCGGATTCGCGCAGGCGGCGGGCGTCGTTGTCGGTGGCGAGGTCGCCGACGATGACGGCGGTTTTCAGGCGCTTGCCGAGGCGGCGGATGGTTTCGCCTATGAGCGTCGTTTTTCCCGAGCCGGGAGAGGAGAGGACATTGATGACGAGCAACCCGCGCGCGCGGAAGAAGCCGCGGTTGCGTTCGGCGAGAAGGTCGTTCTTCTCAAGGATGGCGTGCCGGAGATCCAGCGTCTGACGCTCTTCCGAGCCGGGGCCGGAGGAAGGATGAGAGTGCGGATGGTCGTGGTCGTGAGCATGGCTGTGGTCGTGTCCATGTTCATGTCCACCATGTCCGTGCAGATGTCCGTGCTCAGGATCGCCCGGCGCAGAATGGCTGTGGGCAGAAATGCCCACCGGAATTCCCGCTGACAATCCGCAGCCGCAGTCTTCACACATGGGAGACCTCCAAGGAACTTAATTCCATTTCCCGGCCGGCGCGCAGTTCGCCGCTGGGGACGCCGCAATCGGGACATTCCGCATACAAATTGGCGGACACAAATTCCTTCCGGCACGCGGCGCACCAGAATCGCGCCGGCACCTCCTCAATCGCCAGCACGGCGCCTTCAGCGGGTGTGCCAGGCGTGAGCGCCTCGAAGGCGAACTGAAGCGCGTCAGGCACGACGCCGCTGAGGACCCCGATGCGCAGGCGGATTTGATGCACATGCGCGGCCCCGGCCAGCCGGGCTTCACGCAAGGCCTGGTTGAGCGCGCTTTGCATGATGGAGTACTCGTGCATTAACTCAGATCTTGTCCATCTTCTCGTACACCACCATTTCGTCCTTGCCGCGAAGGTCGGACGGGTGGTAGCGCGGGATGGGCATTTCGAGTTCCTTGAACTCAACCGGCGCGACCTTTTTGTCCACCAGGCCGACGGCGACGGCGACGCCGTAGATGATGGCTTCCGGGCGCGGCGGGCAGCCGGGGATGTAGAAGTTGACCGGGATGACTTTTTCGACCGGGCCGAGCACGGCGTAGGTGTCGTGCCAGATGCCGCCGCCGCAGGCGCAGCCGCCAATGGCGAACACGAGTTTGGGCGCCGGCATCGCTTCGTAGGCGGTGCGCAAGGCACGCGCGGTGGCGCGCAGGGCCGGCCCCTGGCAAAGCATGACATCCGCATGGCGCGGGGAGCCTACGAGCTTGATGCCGAACCGCTCGACATCATAATAGGGCGTGAGGACGTTGAGCACTTCGATGTCGCAACCGTTGCAGCCGCCGCTGTTGGCGTGATAGACCCAGAGGGAGCGTCCGAACATTTTTTGGCAAAGATTCTTCAGCATGGCGTTCAATCCAGTTCGATCTTGATGTCGTCCACCACCGGCTCGGATTCCAGGTAGGCGCGGGAGCGGAATATCCAGCGTTCGTTTGACAAATCGTCGAAGCGGTAGCCCTTGAGCTTGAGCTGTTCCAGGGGCGAAATGTCCTTGAAACAGCGCCCGCAGCGCTGGCAGGTGCTCATGAACAAGTCCAGCCGTTGCTGGAGGTCGCCGATGTTGCCGGTGGCCGTCTCGTATTCGTGGCTCATGGTGATGGCCTTCTCCGGGCAAATATCCGCGCAGCGTCCGCAGTAAGTGCAGCGCCGGCCCAAATACTTGAGGATGCGAATTTCCTGGTAGACATCGAGAACCAGGATTTCGCGCGCCGGGCAGTTGTTCGCGCAGCCGGCGCAGCCGATGCACTTGCTTGCGTCGAAGATGGGCCGCCCGCGGAAGTTCTCCGCCACCGGGCGCGGGTGGGCCGGATAATCAAGGGTCACGCAGCCGGCCTTAAGGCCGACCAACGCTTCTTTCAATTTGCTTGTCATGGACATGATAATGTCTCCTGGCCCTAATCTCTTAATCTTAATCCTAATCTTAATCTCTCAATTGTATTCTTCAAAAAACGCGCGCTCAGAACCCGTACCCCGCCAGAGCCAAAGCCGCGAACGCCGCCGCCAGCAAACCGGCGAAGTAACGGATCGCCTGGTCAATCCGGTAGCGGGCGTGGGTCGCGGCGACCGCCGTTACCACCAGCACCAGCGCCAGCACTTTGGCCCAGAACAGCAGCCAGCCCAGCGGGAAGGGCAGTCCCGATCCCCACGGAACAAACAGCGCGACAAACAATCCGCTGTGAACCACCAGCCGCGCCATTTGCGCGTATTTGAAAAGGGCCAGCTTCGGGCCGGAATACTCCACCAGCGGCCCTTCCATGATCTCCGTCTCCGCCTCCGAAATGTCAAAGGGCATCCGTTGCACAAAGGCCTGGAAGGAGAGCGCCATCACGACCAGCAGGATCAGGCCCGACCACGGAATGCCGTGGACGGCGTAAACGGAGCCGTTGAGCACGTCGTCCAGCCGGAAGGAGCGCGCATGAATCGCGCCGATGAGAAGGGCGATGGCGAACAACGGTTCCAGGGCGATCATCGTCATCATCTCGCGTCCGATGCCCAGCAGCGAATAAGTGGACCCCGCCGCCAGGCCGCCGAGCAGCGTGCAGATGCCGCACAACGTCAGCAGGTAGATGAGCAGAATCACGTCACCCGCGCCGTTCATGGGCGCTGGAAAACCCATCGGCACCAGGCAGGCGACCGTCAACACCGCCGCCAGCGAGAGCCGGGCGACAAACCGCTGCATGCCCGGCGATTCGCCCGATTCGATGTCCTCCTTGCCCAGCAACTTCAGCAGGTCAAAGTAAGGCTGCCACAGGGGCGGTCCGCGGCGCGATTGCAGGCGCGCGGTGACCTTGCGCAACACCCCTTCGCACAACGGGGCGATGAGCAGCACCGCTGCGATATTGGCAAGTCCGCCAGCGACAGCGATCATCCGTATCATAAGGCTTCAAAATAGGGAACGGACCGCGAAAAGACTGGCCGTCTTTTGGCATTTCCTTGCCGGAAATTGCAGAAATTATCCAGCTATCATGCGCCGCCAATCTGTGACCCAAAACGGCCGCCGTCAAATTTCCCACTTAAACTCCGCGTTGGCAGCGTAGCGGCGCTCGGCAGAGCGCCGCACTCTTCGGGTTCCACTCGACCTGTCCGGCACTGGAGGGGCCAATGGCGGCTTTCTACCGAAAGCCGCTACGCGGCGGGCTTGACATTTGCGGCAGCCGTGGTGAAAATGCCGCCATGATTTCCCGAAATTGAGATCACAATTCGTCAACTTCCAACCAAAGGAACCACTTATGAACTCCAGATCATTCAAGACTGCGGCTTGTCTCACCCTCCTTGTATTGTCTTCCTCCTCCGCCCTGTTTGGGCAGTTGGGCAAAACCTGGCCGTCTGAGAAGAAGATCGTCCCGGACCCGGTCACGGGACTCCCGCTCGAATTCCTGACCAGCACCGACGGCACTTACCGCCAGTCCAAAATCTACCAGACGCACCGGCAATGGACCTCGGACGGGAAATGGCTCATCTTCCGGGGGACGCGCGAGGCCGGTTCGCAGGCGTTCGCTGTCAACGAAAAGTCGGGGCTAATCGTGCAAGTGACAGAGACCGGCTTCACGGGGATGCTGTGCGCCGGCAACAAGACGATGAAGCTCTACGTCCTGGCGGGCGGCGGCGGCGCAAGGGGCCGGGGCGAAGCCGCGGCGCCCGGCGCGGCGGAAGACGCAGCCCGGGGAGCGGCGCCGGCCGCGGGCGAAGCGGCGGCCCCGCGAGCGGGCAGGGGACCAAGAGGCGGCGGCGGACCCCGGCAGATTCTTGAAATTGACCTCGAGAAGTTGCTCGCCGACGCTGTCGCCGGGACTGTGAAAGCTCCCGCCACTTATCAGCGCGTCTGCGGCACGATCCCGACCGGCCTCAATGCCGACGGCAATATGGGCTTGGATGCCAATGATGACTTCATGTACTTCCGGGTGAACGGGGCGGAAACGGCGCAGTTGTCTCCGGGCCAGACCCTCCAGAAGAGCTTCGGCCCCCGCTCTATGGGCGCCGGCCCGAGCGGATTGCGCAGCATGAACCTCAAGACCGGCGAAGTCAAGATGATTTGCAATGTCGGCTTCCAAATCGGCCATGTGCAGAGCAATCCGTGGAAGTCCGGCGAGATCGTTTTCTGCTGGGAAACCGGCGGCAAGGCGCCGCAGCGGACCTGGTTTGTGAACGCGGACGGAAGCGGCCTGCGTCCGCTCTATCCCGAAGCGCCTTATGAATGGATCACCCACGAGGCCTTTATCAGCAAGGATGAAGTGGCCATCGCCATCCTCGGCCACCGCTCCGTCGCCAGCGCGACGCCGGAGTCCGATTGGGGCATCTCCGGAACCTACGAACATCCGACCGGCGTGGGCATCGTGAACTTGCGGACCCGCGAAATGCGGATTGCCGGACAGGTCCCGGCAGGGTCAGCCGGACACTCGGACTGGCACGTCGCCGGATCGTCCGACGGCCGATGGGCCGCCTGCGACGATTTCGCTTACGAAGTCTGGGTCTTCGATCGCCACAACGGCCAATCCACCCTGCTGGCCGGCCCACAGAAAACGGGCGCGGATCACATCCACCCGACCTTCAACGGGGACAACACCAAGATCGAGATCGAATCGGCCCTGATCTCCAAGGACAACCGGTCGTTGAACATCTGCGTTGTGCCGATGCCAAAGTCGCTGTTGAACCGCACGTATCCAACGAAGCTGGACGAGTGACGCAATCATCTATCTCTCCGGTAGGGCGGCGCTGCCGCGCCGCCCAAAAATCCGGGAGATGATTTGACAGGATTTTGAAAGTAAGAAACTATTATTGAAAGGACTACCATGAAGAAGCCCCTGTACACACTAATCGTTTTGGCGCTCGCCAAATTGGCGATCTGCCAATGCTCCGCCCAACCCGCAACGCAACCCAAGGCCTTTACCGACTGGCCGGCCGGACTTTCGCCCGCGGAGGTCGGCAGGAAGGCGGCCACGAACATCCTGCCCCGCTGGTTCGCCTCCCGGCCCGGAGCGCATTATTCCGAGGACTCGACCTGGATGACGGCCATCAAGTTCGCCGCACTGACCAAGGATGACGCACTCAAGGCCTCCCTGATCAAACACTTTGATCCCGTCCTGACACCCGAGGCGCAAACCGCCTTTCAATCCATTCAACGTCATGTGGACCACAACATCTTTGGCATCGTGCCCCTGGAGATCTACATGCAGACCCATGACAAGAAGTACCTCGACTTCGGCAAGTGGCTGGCGGACCGCCAGTGGGAGAGGCCCGACACCAACGGCTTGAGCGACCAGACCCGGTTCTGGATTGACGACATGTACATGATCACCATCCTTCAAGTGCAGGCCTTCCGCGCCACGGGCGACAAGGTGTATCTGGATCGCGCGGCCACGGAAATGGTTGCTTATCTTGATAAGCTCCAGCAGACCAACGGCCTGTTCTATCACGGCGAGAAATTCCCGTTCTTCTGGGGCCGGGGCGACGGTTGGATAGCGACCGGCATGCCGGAACTGCTCGGCGAATTGCCGGCCGACCACCCCAAGCGCGCCCGGATCATGGACGGCTACAAGAAGATGATGGCGGCGCTGCTGAAGTACCAGGACACGGACGGTATGTGGCACCAACTCATTGACCACCCGGAGTCCTACAAAGAGACCTCCTGCACGGCGATGTTCACCTATGCCTTTATCCTCGGCGTCAAGAAGGGCTGGCTGACGGACCCGGCTTACGCCCAAGCCGCGCGCAAGGGCTGGCTGGGCTTGCAGACCTACGTGGACGCCGACGGCATGGTGGACAAAGTTTGTGTGGGAACGGGCCAGACCAACAGCCTGCAATTCTACCTGAACCGGCCGACCCAGAAGGGCAACACCCACGGCCAGGCCCCGCTCCTCTGGTGCGCCGTGGCGCTGCTCCAGTAAGCCGGCGAAGAGGGCAGCGGGTAACTTCGGTAGGGCGAAGCTCCCGCTGAGCCGTCTCGAGCGCTCTTGCACTGTAGCGGCGGTCTATGACCGCCGCCAATGGGTGCAGGACAAAATTCTTCGCCTTGTTGGTAGGGCAGAGCTGCCGCTCTGCCCTGAATTCTTGGGCGGCGCAGCAGCGCCGCCCTACCGGATAACCGAAGAAATCTGTCATGCACCCTCTGTGACCGCCGCCAATGTTCCCGGAAACTGTGCCACATCGAACTGTAAATTGTATTAGTAACGCTAATTGTAGCAAAAGCTTTTCGGCAATTTCCTGTTGATTTGCACGAGCCTGCATGCGCATTGGGGTTTGACGGTCAAACCTCTTTCTTCGCTTTGACCAGGTTTGACTGGCTTTGACCGGGCTTGACCGGCCACGATTGGACAATTGCGATTTGCCTGCCCGGTTTCACATCTGCGCAGGGGCCAACCTCCATGCCTTGTGTATTGTCGCTTGGAACCCACAATATATGGCAGGGGCAGTGTGAGCCTTCCCCAAACGATCCACGCGAAAAACGATTTGACCGGGTTTGACCGGGTTTGACGCATATTGCCGGATGAGGGACTGAACTCCGGCGAAGACCGTTCGGCCAGGTCATAAGATTGCCTACTTTTTCTCCATGCTCCATCCGCCCCTTTAACTCATCCCCGATGGCGGATGGCCGTGTCGCAATTTTGCCATTTCTCATACTTTTTTTCTCCTCAAATCCATACCAATTTCCCGTCTGCCTGCCCGCGCACGATTCGCCTGCCCAAAGCAACTCTACACCATACGCAATTAGTGTCAATGTTTTTCTGCGCCAATGCAGCAACTTTCAAGCACCCGCCTGGAGGAGGAACTGGATTTTGCCACGCATGGCACAGCGCGGCCAACCGCAACCAAAGATGGATTTGCCACAAAAGATCGCAAAGATCGCAAAGAAAGAAAACGTAAGTCCGTGCCTCTGCGTTCTGTACGTTCCATCGCGGCAAAAATATTGTTGGAATTCCATGATTTCCCGGTATCGCACTGCGCGGTGCAGCCATGAGGACAGCTCGCGCAATTGCAGGCGAAGTTCGCGCCATGCCGGCAGCTTGCCCCTCCCCGCCCTCCATCCCAAACCGGATTGTGAAACCCGGAATGTGACAATGCTAAGAACACCGTTCCGTCCGGCGTTGCCACTGAAAACAGAGGGATGACGCTGCGAAATCGGAACTTGCCATCAGGGTGAATCCAGCTCTAAACTCGCGGCATGAAAGCAAACCTGTTCCTGCCGGCGCTGCTCGTGCTGCTCGCAGTCGCGATGGTATTGCGCGCGCAACCGCCCGCCACGAATGCGGCGGGAACAAGCGAAGCCGGGCCTTGGACGTATGACAAACCTCCAAAGCAGCAGACAAAACGTGAGGTTGCAGAATACGCGCAACTTGTCCCGAAGACAGGCATAACGAATCTTAGTTCAGTGCGCACCAACGCAGTTAAGGTCAAGCCACCTCCACCAGAAAGCCTTGAAGGTGCAACGAATCTCAGTCTCGTGGCGACCAACGCATTTGGTTTTGTGCCGCTTCCGGTGCCGTCCGGCACAACCAACGCCGCTTCTGCTCAGGACCCTCCACCTCCGAAATACTCGGGTTCAATGCCGCTGACAAATCCATTCGATGCCCTCGATTCGCTTCCGTCCAGCGTTCAAGCGAAGCTCGGACTCCTGCCGCTTTGGACGAATGCTGAATCCGTGATGCCTTTGCGAAACGCCGCAGAACAAGGCGATGCATACGCACAAATAATTCTTGCTTACATGTATAACTGTGGCCTTGGGGTTCCGCAAGATTTCAACGAAGAGGCCAAGTGGAATCGCAAAGCGGCGGTTTGGACGAATGCCGAATCCGTGACGCCATTCCGAAAAGCGGCGGAACAAGGCGGTGCCTACGCACAGTCAATTCTTGGATTCATGTATGAACGAGGCGTGTGGGTTGCGCAGGATTTCGCCGAAGCCATCAAGTGGTATCGCAAAGCGGCTGACCAGGGGAACGCGGCGTCACAAATCAAACTGGGCGGAGCGTATTTGAATGGCTGGATGGGGGTGACAAGCGACTTTGCTGAAGGAGTGAACTGGTACCGCAAAGCCGCTGAACAGGGGAATGCGATGGCACAATACACGATGGGAGGTGCGTATCGGTATGGGTGGGGGGTGGCAACTAACGATGCGCAAGCGGTGAACTGGTATCGCAAAGCCGCGGAAAACGGGGACGCGAGCGCGCAAATCGAGCTGGGCGATGCGTATTCGCACGGAGGGTTGGGTGTGGCAACCAATTTTGCGCAAGCGGTAACGTGGTACCGCAAAGCGGCTGAACAGGGAAACGCGCTCGCACAAAACACGCTGGGGGATGCGTTTTACAAGGGCAAGGGTGTCCCGCAAGACTACGCCGAAGCCGTCAAGTGGTACCGTAAGGCTGCTGACCAGGCGAACGCGGATGCAGAGGAGTCCCTTGCATCATGTTACTCCGCCGGGCAAGGTGTTGCACAAGACCCGGTCGAAGCCGATAAGTGGTACCAAAAGGCCGCTGAGTTCCGCCGCAAGGTGGCGGAAGCTGGCAATTCCATCGCAGCTTCTCAATTGGAGGGTGCGGAGAAAGGTAATGTTCAGGATCAGTTGGCGCTCGCATTCAATTTAAAAATGGGCATTTTCGGGCAGAAAAAGGACCCGAAGGAAGCGGCGAAGTGGTATCGGGCGGCAGCCGAGCAAGGCGACGCCCGTGGACAATGGACCCTCGGTACGATGTACGCCGATGGTGACGGTATAGACCCAGACACAGTCGAAGCCGCGCGCTTTTTAGCGAAGGCGGCAGAGCAAGGAGACGCTGACTATGAGTCCATGCTCGCATATCGCTATTTCAAGGGTAAAGGAGTTGTCCAAGACTACCGCGAGGCTGCCAAGTGGTTTCGTAAAGCCGCAGACCAAGGAAACTCACTTGGAGAATCCGGTCTCGCTGTGTTGTGCGCCAATGGGAATGGTGTTCCCAAAAACGACATCGAAGCTTACAAGTGGTTTAGCCTTGCTGCCGCCAACGGGGACGATGATAGCGCGAAAAACAGGGATCGGCTTACACAGTCAATGTCGCGTACAGAGATTGTAGAAGGCCAGCGGCTTGCCCGGGAGTTCGTTGCACGCAAAGAAGGCGGTGCTTCAGATCGAGCTGGCGGCCAAGATTCCACTACGGCTACGGCCGCTCCGCGATTCACCGGAACCGGCTTTTTTGTTAGTGATGACGGCTATCTGCTCACCTGTTACCATGTTATCCAGGATGCAGGCAGGATTGCCGTAAGAACGAAGTCGGGCACATTCGCGGCAAAGCTCGTGAAATCGGACAAGGCAAACGACATAGCCTTGTTGAAAGTTGGCGGCACGTTTCCCACATTGCCGCTTGGTTTGAGTCGAGCGGTGAAGCTGGGCCAATCGGTCTTTACCATTGGCTTCCCCAATATCGAATTGCAAGGTTTTGCCCCCAAGCTGACGAAAGGCGAAATCAACAGTTTGACTGGGGCGCAGGATGACCCGCGCGAGTTTCAAATCAGTGTAGCGGTGCAGCCGGGCAATTCCGGCGGGCCGCTCGTCAACCAGTACGGAAACGTGGTCGGCATTGTGTCGGCGCGACTCGCGGACATGGCGACTCTAGAGACCACCGGCTCGTTGCCGCAGAACGTCAATTATGCCGTGAAAAGCTCCGTGTTGAATATATTGCTGGAAAGCCTGCCAGAAATATCAGCAAAACTTATAGAACCCCATCCGGCTAAAGACCGTCAATTCGACGATGTGGAGAAGGAGGCAGAGAATGCAGCGGCGCTGGTATTAGTGTACTGAACGCCCTCCACTGACCCGCACATGAAAGCCTCCGACCTCCTATCACACAAAATTAAATGTTGTTATCTCTGTCGAAGCACTTCGAACTTAACTCGTGATCATGTTCCTCCTGCGAATCTCTTTCCCGAACCACGACCTTCAAACCTCATTACGGTTTCGTGTTGTAAGACGTGCAACCAGGGATTCAGTAAATTCGACGAGCAATTTCGTTTCTTCGTTAGCTCCTTCGCCAACGTCTCGGACATCGGTAAAGCCATCCGCCGCGAAAAGGTATTCGCCGGATCGTTTGTCAGATCGCCAGCGTTCAAGACCCGGATGGCAAGCCATGTTTTCAGTGGATATGTGCAGACGGCATTCGGCGCGAAACCTGCGCCGTTGATTCAGGTGGCCCGTGAAGTTTATGACCCATACCTTGTAAGGCTAACAAAGGGACTATTAGCAACCTACTATCCCGACCTCGACTATTTTAACCTAAGATTCGAGGTGGATGACCTCAACCAGTTTGCCGGGGACCATCCGACATTCAAAGATGAAACATCAAAAATGACCGCTGATCAGCGAGGTGACGGTGTTTTTCGATTCTGGCGCATTGTCAATAATGAAGACCGAGCAACGGGCTTTTGGATTTACCAGTTCTACGAAGCCGCGTTGTTTACGGTGATTCACTCGGTAAGCGCAACGGGGTCACATCTTAACATTTAACATTTGAATTAGGTTGTTCATCCGGGCCGCTTCGCCCGGGTCGTGGGCCAGCTTGTTCCCGTACCGTTTAATCGCCATAGCCACCGCGCCGTAACTCTCCAGGCCGCTCTCCGCCGCCAACTCTTAAAGAGCCAACGGGGTCACATCTAAACATTCTACATTTGAGTCGAAAAGAAATTCAAATGTCGAATGTTGAGATGTGACCCCCATTCCGCTGTTCAAACCGCCCACGCGCACCGGATTCAAATGCACATACCGTATTTAAGCGCAACGGGGTCACATCTTAACATTTAACATTTGAATTAGGTTGTTCATCCGGGCCGCTTCGCCGGGGTCGTGCGCCAGTTTGTTGCCGTACCGTTTGATCGCCATCGCCACCGCGCCGTAACTCTCCAGGCCGCTCTCCGCCGCCAACTCTTTGAGCTTCATCCCACACCGGCGTTGTCCCAAATACAACAGCATGTCCCTGGTCGAATCGCCATGCCGCTCCCGCAATCGCTCCCACCGCTCGCCGTTGGCCTTTTCCACCGTCGCGATGAGACCGCGCCAGTCCAGCCTCTCGCGCTTGAGCCGGTCCGCCGCCCGCTGCTCCTGCCGGTCTCCCGTCAATCGGTCGCGCACCCCTTGCACAAACTGCTCGCTCCCCAAAATGGTCCCTTCCTTTAGTTCCCCCCAAATCCCCGTCGTCTCCAGCCCTTCGCGGATCGCCCCCTCCACATACTGGCGGTATCGCTCCCTTTGCTCCTCCTTGCTCCCGCGCTGCAACCGGCCAATCTGACCGCATTCCAGCCACGCAGGACTCGGGCCGCTGCCAATGTAAGCCCGGTACGAACTCCACCGATAACGCCGCAATCGCTCCAGTCTCTCTCTCACCTGCTTCGGGTCCGGTGCCGGCGCGGCTCCTTCGCGGCTGGCCGCCCGCGCGTTCTTGCCAAGGCCCAAACCGCCCACGCGCACCGGATTCAAATGCACATACCGGCTCAGTTCCAGCGCCGAGGCTGGCGCGCTGAAGAGAACCGACGTAAACCTCCCCTGAAACAGATGCCCGACGCGGTCGTGCCGCCGGTTGAACCACGCGCTATAACTCAAATTGAGCCACTGCAACGCCAGGCTCAGATTGGCCCGGCGCAGTTCGACGATCAAATGGTAATGATTTTCCATCAGGACAAAGCAATGCAGGATCAGGCCAAATCGCCCGGCCATGCTCTCGAGCAGTTCAAGAAAATGAGCGCGGTCGCGGTCGTCGCGAAAGATCGCGCGCCGTTCGTTGCCGCGGGCGGTGACATGGTACCATCCGCCAGGATACTCAATGCGCAAAGGTCGGGCCATGCGCAAGGATGGCCGAAAACCGCAACCAATGTCAAATGTTAAATGTTAAGATGTGACCCTGTTTGGTCTATTGCTCTCGAGCAGTTCAAGAAAATGAGCGCGGTCGCGGTCGTCGCGAAAGATCGCGCGCCGTTCGTTGCCGCGGGCGGTGACATGGTACCATCCGCCGGGATACTCAATGCGCAAAGGTCGAGCCATGCGCAAGGATGGCCGGAAACCGCAACCAATGTCAAATGTTAAATGTTAAGATGTGACCCTGTTTGGTCTATTAAGATGTGACCCTGTTTGGTCTGCTGGCAACCAATGTCAAATGTTAAATGTTAAGATGTGACCCTGTTTGGT
>Ga0182027_10007623_pt1 | contig 15893 bp, 14 predicted proteins | sample 712E1DmetaG_FD_121300 | JGI IMG/M metagenome (GOLD analysis project Ga0182027, IMG submission 121300) | Permafrost microbial communities from Stordalen Mire, Sweden - 712E1D metaG (Illumina Assembly) | ecosystem: Environmental > Terrestrial > Soil > Wetlands > Permafrost | place: Sweden...
AATACTGATTGTCGGACTCACCGGACTGCTCCCGCTGATTAATGCATAGTAACTCGGCAGCCAGCTCGGTATCGCCCCGTAAGAACTGCAGGCGTATTCCGCCAGTATCCCTTTCGCCCACGCCGCTTTTGTCAACGCCGCCGCTGTCGCTGCGTCATTGACTCCCTGCGTCAGCAGCCATGTCCGGCTGGCCCATTTCGTCTGGCTCGCCGTTAACGCTCCGTTGTTCCAAACCTCGGAACTGTTTATGTAGTCGCAATAGCTCATCAGCGAATCAGACCAACTGTCTACACCGCAATTGAATACTACCTTCAAGCCCAGAGAATGTGCCTTATTATAGATCTGCTGCAGATAACTCAACGAGGCGCTGGAGGGACTTTCTGATACCTCGTCTAAAAATATCCCATAGGCTCCGGCATTAGCCACTGCTGTAATGTAGTTCAAATTTGAATTCAAATCGTTCGGGATTGCTTGCGCTTCCGTGCCTTCATAACCGCCATCCAGATATTCAAAATATTTGATACCCGCGGCCGTAAATGTATTGATGTTGGCATTGCCCTTCCACGGCCCTGCCGGACTGTTATCTACAATGAACGCCGGATGCGCGTTGATGATTGTGTTATCGATTGCCGTGCTGTCTCCTCCGTAATTTATCAGATTGATCGAGACTGTAGCCGCGGCCGCCTGCACTTTGTCTTGCGTCGCGATCGCTGTGAACATTGATGCCGTTATCAATATCCCCGCCAATGCGGCCGTCATCGTTTTTGTTATTATCTTCTTTTTTATCTTTGTCCAGGTTGTTAGTGTTTTCATTTATTCCCTCCTTGCTGTGTTATCTACGTATTCTTTTGTACATCATCAAAGGCAATTCAGCTTTAAATTTACGGAATTACCTATGTGATTACAATGACTATAACGTAGGTATTAAATCATCACAATACGTATATACATACGTAAATATTGGAACAAACCAGGGAAATTATTGTCGGTAGCACGAGGGGATTGAGCGTGGGTATATTTGACCGCGTATAATGTTTGGACTTTAGTACGCCGTACTATCAGGCCAGATAAAAAAGTACGGCACGCTTATTGAAATTATGGGCAAACGAAGTTTATTAAAGGGGTCCCTTATTATTTGAAATTAATGTGGAGTATTCTTTCAGCCAAGTTGGCAGCGATGTGTATCCGGAATTACTGACATAGCAGAAAGCTAATCCTTTTTCCCAGGCATTTAGAGTCAGATTTGAAGCATCTTCAGCCTTTAGTTTGGGATTGCTTCCCGTCACACTGATTCTGGAGCCCCAGTCGCGCTGCACGCGGCTTAATTTTTGTCCACGCCAGTTTTCATTCGATTGTATCAGATCGAAACTGCCGGCGGTAAAATACCATGAGTCGAATTTTGCTTCGCCGACATTACCCCAGGTTATTAGTTTGTAACTGTGAATCAGGTCTGTCAGTGTTGTTAAATATTCCTTGGCTATCTCCGATGGGAAAGAAGTGCATTCATCAATAAAAACTCCGTCAACGCCGTCAATTTCGGCCATGTTCTTAATTAATTTTATATTTGTCTCCAAACTGCACCAATTTGTATCAATCTTTCCTGCAGACCCATTACCCTCATATCCTGCGGTAAGATAACCGACTACTTTGATTCCAGCCGCCTGGTAGGCCGTCGGATTTTGCAGGACGTCGTGGTTATAAATTTCACCCCAAAGACCGTGAAGTGTGTTCACTATCACATATTGCGGCTGCACTCCGATTATCATTGAATCAATTGCCGGTGTGTGTAAGCCGTAATAAATCAAGTTAATTCTTAACAAATATTATCATCCGGACTATTTTTTCAAAAATTGTAATACTAATAGACTAAATCCAGTGGTATTTTACCACAATTAATATTCCTTCGATTGACGGAAAAGGAAGCCCCGAACTGTTACAAGCCCCTTGTACTTGTAAATAGGTATCTTTTATTCACTTGGTATGCAGTTCTACGAATATCTCTTTTTAGGGATAAGAGCGAAAATTAAGGTGATTCAGTGAATTCTTGTGAGGAGGTATCCTTTGAAAGCACTTGTAACTGGAGGCGCCGGATTTATCGGCTCCAATCTCGTTGATATGTTGATTCAGCAAAATATGAACGTCGTTGTTGTTGACGACCTTTCCACCGGGTTCAAGCGGAATGTAAATCCTCTGGCTAAACTCTATTACTCCAGTATTTGTGATCGGGAGCTGAAATCTGTTTTCGAGAAAGAACGCCCCGATTTTGTTTTTCATTTAGCCGCCCAAACCGCTGTTACCCGGTCAATCGCTGATTCTTATTCTGATGCCAGAATAAATATTCTTGGAAGTTTAAATGTAATTTCTAATTGTGTGGAATTTGGCGTTAAAAAGATAATCTATTCGTCATCTTGCGCTCTTTATGGAACCCCCGAATACTTACCGGTCGATGAAAAACATCCCGTTAATCCTCTCAGTCCTTACGGGGTTTCTAAACACACTGTCGAACATTATTTGGCAGTTAACTTGCATCTTCATGGCCTATCCTATATTGCATTGAGATATGCCAATGTCTATGGGCCGCGGCAGAACCCCTTGGGTGAAGGCGGAGTTATTGCAATATTTTGCGGTAAAATGCTCGCGGGCGAACAGCCCACTATCTTCGGTTCAGGTGACAAATCCCGGGATTATGTTTTTGTCAGCGACATAGTGCAGGCAAACCTCCTCGCTGCTGATTCTGCCGAAACAGGCATTTTCAATATAGGTACAGGTATCGAAACATATGACAATACAATTTTTGAGATGATCAGTTCAGAATGCGGTTATTTTAAGGGACCGAAGTACAATCCAGAAAGAAAAGGTGAAATAAAACGCATGCGTCTTGATAACTCCCGGGCCGCGCTGCATTTAGGTTGGAAACCCCGGGTCGGTACCAAAGAAGGTATTTCGCAAACGGTGATGTATTATCGGACGATCAGTCCCGAAGGTTTTCAAAACAAGGCGCCGCAAAATGATCTCTCATCGAGCCGCATTTCCAAATAATACAGTTTCGAGTCAGGCACCGGGAAATTTACTGTATTCTTGACCGGTTCCCGATTCCCTTTTCCGTGATAATTAGTCACTTGTCAGTAACTGGATTACACAATCGGGGGAACCGGCGGTGATCCCGCCTCGTGCTGCATCGCCGTTGCGCCGCCGGTCAATAACATATTCGCCAATCGCATTGAAATGGCCTTCGCAAACCCGTATAAAAAAGTTATAGAAATTACCGTGGGTTAGATCAACCCCTCCGAGCATTGTAATTGGGGTTTGCCCCATCACCGGCTTGGGCCGCAGCATCAATTTATAGTTGACACCGGAGAAATAAAATTCATGTCGGTTAACCTGGATGACCAGACCGCCGCCGCGCTCTTCCCCGCTAAATTCAGCTAACCCCATGTAACCGTCGAAATCCATTCGCTGCGCCCGGCCGCGTTTTTTTACCGGTTCTTCTTCCAAAACAGCCTGAACCTTGCCCGTTCCCTGGTATTTGAGTAATAGCGGGATAATTGCCGCCACACACCGGATGTTGTCAATCCTCCGTTTCTCCGCCGGGTACAGCGATCCATCCTCAGTTTGTTCATAGTGTGTAAAATAACCGATGGCATTATAGTCCGCAATGTTACGGAACATATTTAAACCGGTGTTAGATTCGATTACAAACAGGGGATTATCATTACGCGCATAATTAACGTTTCCCAATTCTTTCCCCTTGGCATCGCCGTTGTAATTATCCAGGGATATTGTGTCCACATAAGGAGTGAACCATTTATAGATATCCAGCACTTTATGCGCAGGCCCGCCCGATGGGTATGCTTCCCCCGGAATCGGCCACCAATTTTGCTCCTGTCCCCAGGCGTTAATGAAAGTAGGGATGTCATAAACAACTTTCCCTGCTTTGGCAACTTCATTGATAAAAGTAGCAATACTCCAGGCTGTCATGCACTCTCCGGCATCGACACCGAATACCTCCGGCCATGAGCCGGATTGTCTCCCTCCTGCTTGCTGCCACAGGTCGTATACTTCGCCTTTGCCCTTAGCTTTCATGGCAGACATTAATTTGTCCGGTACAGGGCTGTTAAACTCAACTTGGCCTTCAGGACTGTAATCACGCTCACTGCCGATAATGCCTGGTTCATTCTCGATTTGCAGCCCGATGACAGTTTGCTCTGTGTCTTTGTCCTTGAGGTGCTGGCAAAGAGCGGCAAATGCTTTTTTATCGGCTTCAAGATTCTCTTTGCAGTGTGAAGAAAGCACCCAGATGCTTTTGCCTGTGGGACAGATTACACGCTTAAAACGTTGGGGGTCAGCCTTAATCCACTCCGGCGCGTAATCCATAACTGCATTCTTCCAGATTGCGAACCATAAAAAGATGATTTTGAGATTATATTTACGGGCGAGAGTAATCGATATGTCGACACTGGAAAAATCAAATTTCCCTTCTGCCGGTTCGATTTCATCCCAGAATATTGCATGACTTACAGTATTCCCGTGACATTCCGTGGATGCTTTCATATATGCCTCTATTTCATCCTCATCGCGTGCCACATATCCTCCCATATAAATGCGGTGCCTCCCCAGTGGAAAGAACGGTTCGCCTTTTACCTTGAATAAACGATTGATATTTGTCATCCTGACTTACTCCTTGTGTTATTATTACCTGACGTAAAATAAGAATAATCATTTTTCTTTTTGCTTGCTAGCAGCAAGGATACCAAAATCTTCGTTTCCTGTAAAGTTAATGTGGTTGATAAAAATCAAAGGATACTTACCTTTAATATGAACGCGTCATGTGGATTTTTTTCCAAGATTGTTATTAGCGGTTATAAAATTGTTTGTTTGTTCCCGTTTCTAAAAATAGCATGCCCCTGCGAGAGGTTCTACCCTCCGTCGCAGGGGCACGATACTGTTATTGAAATACCCGAAAAGCTACTTGGTTGATGACTTTTCTGTTGAAAATACCTGATCGTTCTTGGTATCTGAATTTGATTCAAGGAAAGCGTCACCTACTGATTCCGCGAACCCCCCAACCACGTTTTTTTCATCCGGGGTGCACATTTTTTCGTACATCCGCTCCCCGTCCCTTAAGCCGATACATTTCACTTTCGTATCTTTGTTGCCGTAAAGCTTGATCACTGTATTAACCACATCCCTCAAAATTTGGGGTGCTCCTGTCGGTGTAAAATATATCTTTCCGTTTTCGCCTCGGTCGATCATTGCGAAGAATAGTTTGGCAACACCGTCTACCGATGTGTAAAAACGTATCATATCCAGGTCTGTAACTGATATTTCGTTAGTCTGCTCGATTTGCTTCTTCCAGATATCCACCACGCTGCCCGTAGAGCCCACTATGTTTCCGGACCTTATGATCATGAACCTTTCCCCGCTGGTGGCCTTCATTGCCCGTTCCATTACCAATTTCTCGGCTACCAGTTTCGTCCCGCCGTAGCAGTTCACCGGTTCGACAGACTTATCTGTTGACATTAAAATGAATGTTTTCCCGTGAAAGGCATCCAGAATATTCATCGTGCCCATAATATTTATTGTAACGGCCAGTTTACACTCTACCTCACTCAGGTCTACCCGCTTCATCGCCGCCAAATGAAACACTGTGTCTTTGTCTCTTAACACCTGTTTCACCGCTTCGGTATCTCTGATATCCGTCATAGCGATTTTTAGTCTTTTATTAGGGCATTCCATTAACAGTTTGGAAATGACACCTTCACTCCTGGACATTGAAGTTACTTCGATATCGGGGTATCGATTTAGCAGCTCACAAATAAGTTTACGTCCGACAAATCCACTGCCTCCGGTCACCAATACTTTTTCCATATAATCCTCCTTAATATTCTAATAATTTATTGATTTTTCACTAATACGTTAAACATATTGAATTCAAACCTGGAGAAAAGGTAAAGCGTGTAAAAGGTGCTGATCGAAAATCCGATTAGGCTTCCAATAAAAAAACCCAGCGCTGCGTACCAGACATTCGTTGCAATAAAAGGATATGACACAATTTCCCCGATAATTACTGCCAATACAGCTGCCACCGAAACACTGCTCTTCCCGAAAACCGGTAATACCATCGAGTTGAAAATTATTCCTGAAAACATTATTGAACCACAGATTACGGTAACCAATACGGGAATTACGCTGGTGTTGCCGATAAAACGATAACCGAGGAGTGCCACGATTATCCCCAGGATATAGGCTGCCAGCAACATCGTTACATATCCTTTTTGGTATGCGGATTTATAGGCGCCGATTCGGTTTTGAATTTCGATTAATGTCCCTTTAAATCTGTTTTCCACCAGAACTTTTGTCTTGATGGAAAAATAGGCTACCACGCCAATCGATAACATCGGGATCAGACCGAGGAAAGCTCCTTCGGTATAAGGACCGAGTATCGACAAACCGCCGCCGGCAGCTCTCCCCTGTACTATCCAAACAAATATTTTATCTAAAAAGACGGCTAATACGTATATGATATTGAATAAAATCGCGCCTGCGTTTTGTGATGCAATATGCCGAATGCGCCGCAAATCCGCCCTTACATTTTGGACTACGGCCTGTTTTCCAAAGGCTTTCCTCGCTCCTATCCAGCATAAAACTAATAAAAAGCAGCTCCCGATTGCAAATCCCGCCAGAGTATAGGAGAAGTTAATTTTATACGCGCCGTATGTGCAGGCAAATATTCCAATGTATCCGATGGCAAATAGCGCCGCCGGGTATAAGTTCTTTTCCGCTGCCCAAAAAGCAGAGGTTATGACCCATATCGCTGAATATATGAGCGTCAAAATAATAACAATTAACAGGTCGGCCGCCGAGAAATTTAACACATTTAGAAAATATGGTATTCCGATAATTACCATAAGCATTGAAATTATCACAGTACACAAAATGCCGGTTTTAATTCCTCTCATCGCCGCGTCTTCAGTAAAATATTCGTGGTCTTCTATTATGCGGTAAATCAACAGTTGCATCCCGGCCGCCCCAACCAAACTGATAATGATTGCGGCAAATATTGTGATTGAAAGGTGGTTTAGTTGCGTCGAATTAAAATCTGTCAGCAAGCTGAACAACAATATCGAAATAGTCGTCGTTACCAAAGAAGGCACAATGAATAACACTGCCTGACGTATGCCCGGGTTATTCACAATGGGTTTAAATAACTTTGTCAGATTGTATCCCTCAATGCCCATTTATCAATTCCTCATACAAACCACGGAAATTATCTCCCATTTTCTTAATGGTATATTGATTTCGGGCTTTTTCCGTCGCTCGTGCTCCCATTTCCAGGCGTAATTCTCTGTTGCCTATCAGCGCGCAATACTTTTCCGCCAGTTGTTCAGGGTGCCCCGGAGGTACCACAAACCCCACACCACCGGAAAGTATTTCCGGCACTCCGCCTACTGCGGTGCAAACTGAGGGGAGCCCGCAACTCATCGCTTCCAGTAGGGCGTAGGGCACTCCTTCGGATAAAGAAGCCAGTGTAAATACATCCACTTTGGGGTACCATTCAACTGGATTGATATGTCCCATAAATTTAAAATGGTCGCCGATGCCCAGCTTTTGCACCAACTCCTGACATTCTTCGTAATATTGTTGGTCTTGAACATCTCCGAGCATTACAAATTCAACAGGACATCGGTCAATTACAATTTTTGCCGCTTCAATCAGGTCTGTTACTCCTTTTATCGGGACTACTCTGGCAAAGCATCCTATGACCGGTATTCGCTCCGGTCTTGCCGAAGGTTGAAAACGCTCGATTTCGATGCCGTTATTAATTACCTGTATCTTGTTAACATCGGCGCCTAAATCTGTCTCGATCGGAATATGGCTCAGACATGGAGGTACAAGCTTATCAACATATCTATATGATGTCCTTATCATCGATTCGCTGAATTGCATTAACTGCCTTCCGTAAGATTCTGATACTTTCTGTCTGGTTAAGTCATTGCGTCTCTCATTAAGATACAATCCCTGTTCCGTGATTACTAACGGCTTATTAAAAGCCGCTTTGGCTAAGGCGCCGGCGAACCCGGCAAATCCGGTACTCACGCAGTGATATATATCTGCTTCCGGAATTTCATTCACGAAATTCAAACTATCCAGCATCATCGAATCGAGTCCGTAACTTGTCCAGAAATATTCCAGGAACGACCCGCTGGCATCGTTTTTCTGATAATTATTTTTGATGAATTCCCAATAACTTTCGGAGCGCAACCATGATTTTCCCGCTGCACCGCGCGGTACCGCACTTACCAGGTTCTCTAATCCCAACGCCTTCCCTTCACTGGCTCCATTAAAAAATTCTTCCAGTGAAGCAAACGCTTCTTTTGGTAATTTAGCCCGTGTTTTTTTGTTATTGCTTCGCATCAATGGTTTCACCACTACGTTATTAATATTGGGTAACCTTTCGTATACCCATGGCTTATCTTCTTCAAATGCCACAATACAGAAAATCTCGAATTCAACATCCTTTAAATTTTTAATTAACATATGAGCCCATTCACTTAATCCACCCGGTATTATCGGGTATGAGCCTTCAGAGATAATACATGTCCTCGTGTTTAGCCCCTTTCCTTCTGCAACAATTGTTATCATCTAAATAATATGGCTTACATCGGCATCGTAATATTCGTAGGTATACCTAATAAGTATCTAAAAATCTACTTATTCAATTTTAGGACAATGTTTTATTAATATTGCAATCAGCTAAAGTTGCTATAATTACTTTGAAAATCGGAGTGGTTCGGAATCCGGCATCGTGACAGAGAAACATAAACTGTGATAAATAATAGAAGGTTATCGAAAATGGTTGGAGCGAATTGCTTCAAATTTTTATCTATCGTTCTCAGCTGCATTATTTTCTCTTCTTTATCTTTGACATCCTGTCGTGTCACCGTCACATCAACCGCTGATTCGGCTATCGGTGTAATTCCGCTAAATCTCTTTTACTACGGTGTACATACTCAGGCAATCGATTCCCTTATCATCAATGTCCGGCCGCAATATGTGATCGAGAATACACCGCAGGGTCTTTGGGGACAAATCAATGGTGATAATGTCCTGCAGGATATCGCATCTTATCAGGCGGCTGGTATTAAAGTCATCGGCTACATTACCGCCGGATATGAAGGGACACAGAGCAACGGTAACATTGCCCCGCAATGGTACAGTTTGGCAACGAATGAGAAGTTAATTAAAAATATGGCTGAACTCGATGGCGTCAACGGTGTTTTTATCGATGAGTGCAGCGCTTTCCCAAGCCCGGGTGACAAAAAATATCTGACAACCTTAACGAATCTTGCTCATGGTTTGGGACTGCTCACGTGGGGTAATGTGGGCGAAGCTGATTTCGATTCTTGGTATTTTACGGCAGGCGGCTTCGATCTGATGCAGTCCAATGAAGACTGGTCAGGTCAGAATCTGACTCAGGTACAAAAAGATTGGGGCTCCCGCATCAGTGTAACCGGAAGCGCTCCTCAAGAAACTGCCATCGAGGCGTTCGGGCAGACAGTCGCCGCCTGGAAGAAAGGCTTGGCTTATTGTTATGTCAGCGATACCGGTTATGATTCACTTCCTGCCTGGCTGAAGTTGTATACCGAATTATTGCAAGGCTGGGGCCCTAATTTAAAACCCAAGTGAAATAAAGCTGATCACTCAACCCCTGACCTTCAACACTCGGTGAATATTTTCTGCTTTGTCAATTTTGGCACATTATCCAGAAACCGGCTGATTTTTTCCCCGGTATTATAAAAGTGCAGAGCCGCTCTGATGCATTTACTACCATCAGTACCCTCTCGCAAAAAAATCACAATCCCATTCGCATCCAGTTTTTTTCGAAGCTCCCCTATGTCCTGTATTCCGGAGTTAAAACTGGTAATGCAGGAACATGTTTCAGCATTATGGTCACCAAATACGTCGTATCCTTTTTCTCGCAGCGCCGGTACCAGCATTTTTCTGAATTCTGTTAATCTTTCGGCAATACTTTCGAATATTATGTCAAGTAATATCGCGCGCCCGTCGTTTATTTATATTTTGTTCCAATTATTTTTGTACCATTCGATCGTTTCCCGCAAACCTTCTTCCAGCGAAACAGTCGGTTTCCATCCCAGCATTCTGAGTGCTTTATTGGTATCTAAACACTTATAAACCGGCGTAACTTTTTTGGGACCGTGGAATATTGGTTCTCTTTCTTGACCGTCATAAAGGCGGCTGATTAATTTCACTAGGTCACTGACGGATATCGGATTTCCTCCCCCGAAATTAAAAGCTTCACCGGCCGCTATGTCGATGTTTTCAGCCACCGCTAAATATCCTCTGGTCATGTCATGGATATTCAGGTAATCAAATGTGGATGTCCCGTCATCGCGTGCCCCGAAATCGAAAGCACGCCCGTTAAATAGACCGCCGATGGTCGTGGGAACAATGGTGCTGAAGTTTGTGTTGCCGGGACCGTAAGTATTAATGAACCGGCACACCGCCGCTTTAATCCCGAATGTTTTCGCATAACATCTTACCGCAATATCTCCCGCAACTTTCGAAGGGGTATATATGTTTGCGGCTACCAGCGACGGATGGTCTTCTTTAATGGGTTCATGCTCGGTAGTCATGCCGTAAAATGCGCCGCTGGAGGCAAACACCAGTGTCTTTGCGTAGGAAGAATTCCGCATTGCTTCCAGGACGGCATACGTTCCCATTACATTGATTGAAAGTGACTCATAGGGACGGGTCATGAAAATAGGCACCACCGGTTGAGCGGCTAAATGAAATATTGTATCGATCTGGAAACGTTCGAGGCTGAGTTTTATTAACTCCATGTCCCGTACATCTCCGTAAAAATAGTGCACACTGTCGGCTAATCCCGCCAGCGCCAAATACGAATTATTTGGGGTCTCCCTATCCATCACATAAACCTTTGCGCCTCTTTTTAAAAGCTGCTCGCATAAATGCGAACCGCCAAATCCGTATCCCCCGGTTACCAGGCACCTTTTTCCGCCCCAGAATTCTTTCCCCAGTTCTTGCATCTTCAGTCGCTCCTCTTATTTCATTTATTTTTCGCGGAACTTCGCAATGCGGTTTGTTTGATTATCTTTAGCCGCGCCACATTGCGCAATAGCCGCTCATTACTGAATTATTTCAAACCCTTATATTTTAGTTTCGCTTTTTATTGCTGAGATGTATATTTGTACCCATACTTACTTCAAAGCTCTTGATTACCTATCTGCAAACGTGCAGTCCCCGGAAACAGAACGCCGTTGGTAAGTAGTGCTACTTATTTTCTGTGATGTATCCTACCTAATGACGTTTGTTGTATCTGATTTGTAATTTATTTTTACAGAAAAGGGGTGTATACTTATGGTGAAAAAGGGATAAGTATTTACTTAACACAAAAACTTTCAATCCCCTTCTATATCGGGAGGCATGTGATGACGAAAAATAATTCAACCAGGGTCGTTCTTGCTGATGATCATGTTATTGTTCGGCAAGGCCTCCGTAAATTATTGGAAGAATCCGGTATTGAGGTTATTGGTGAAGCATCCGACGGACTTGAAGCTGTAAAATTAGTGGAGACGCTTCAGCCGGAATTTTTAATCTGCGATATTAATATGGGTGCCATGAATGGGCTCGAAGTCACCAGAAGGGTCGCCAAACAATTCCCGCAAATTAAAGTTATTGTCCTTTCGATGTATGGAGATGACAGCTATGTTATCGAGGCCTTACGTGCCGGAGCTATCGCCTACGTACTTAAAGGGTCCTCCTCTACTGACTTATTGCAGGCGATTCAGGACGCGATTGTCGGAAAACATTACCTGAGTTCAACTCTTTCCGAGCGCGCCATCGGTAATTATATTCAAAAAGTAACTTCTTCATCACCGGAACCGTTTGATACGCTTAGTATCCGGGAAAGAGAAGTCATGCAGATGGTCGTACAGGGCATGACCAGCGCCGAAATCGGCAAAAAATTATTTATCAGCCCCCGCACTGTAGATATTCACCGCGCTAACATCATGCGTAAACTCGGTTTAAAGACACGTATTGACCTGGTTCAAATCGCCCAGCGCCAGGGGATCTTACCCCCGGAATTCGAAATTAACAAAAATTAGTGGCGTTGAGTAATTACCTGTCCGTCTGAAAACATCGAATGTCTGCCTGTGTGGATTTGGTTTTGCTGTATGCTTTTCTTTATATATTTGTAATCTTTTCACCGCCAATTTTATATTATTTTAACGCTTTTACTGTTATTATCCTTTTAGTTTCTTTCATGTATCGTCGAAAGGATTGCGTTCAGATAATTCTGGACTAATAACATCGTGGAGGCTTCAGGTCATGAATTATATCCCAGCGGGCCTTAAGAAATTTTATCTCATATCCTGTTTCATGCTTGTGTTCGTATTGTTGGTTGCGGGCTGCAAGTCCCCTGCTTCTTCGACCACAATTAACAACGGAGAAATTGAAGCTACTACATTTCAAGGCGCAAAATTAAAGCCCATCAGTGAGCAGAATAACAATGCTCTCGCCGGAACGCAGCATATTGATCAGGCAAATTATACTTTAACCATCGACGGCCTGGTTGATCACCCGCTGACGCTCAGTTATGCCGATTTACAGGCTTATCCCCAGATATCACAACTCCAAACACTGCAATGCGTCGAAGGTTGGAGCTTCCCCGCCGAATGGACTGGCCCCTCTCTCGGTGCTATTTTCTCCGCTGCCGGCGTTCAACCGTCGGCGACTATTGCTATCTTTCACACCTCGGATGTCCCTGCCGGGTACACTTCTCTTGATTTAAGCTACATCGATTCGAATAATATTATCATTGGGTTGAAAGACAACAATATCACTCTCACCGCGGACAGGGGATGGCCTTTCCAGGTCGTTGCCGAAGGTAAATACGGGTATAAATGGGCCAAATGGGTCACTCGGATCGAACTGTCTTCTAACGCCGATTTCCGCGGTTACTGGGAAAGCAACGGCTATAACAATAATGCTGATGTTAATGGTCCGGCCGGACAATAAACAACAAAAAGGACTGTGAAATATGAAAGAGAATCCTTTATCCAAACTGGAAACATTCGGCCAATCGGTTTGGCTCGATTACATTCAGCGCGACCTGATTATCGGCGGTCAACTTAAACGTATGATCAGGGAAGATAAAATCAAAGGCATCACTTCAAATCCTTCTATCTTCGAGAAAGCGATTTCCGGTTGCCATGATTATGATGCGGCTATCCAAACCCTGGTACAAGATGGTAAAAGTGTGTCCGAAATCTATGATGTCCTCAGCATTCAGGATGTTCAGTCCGCCGCTGACGAATTCCGTCCGGTTTATGACATTACCGGAGGCGTGGATGGCTATGTCAGTCTCGAAGTTAACCCCCACTTGGCACATGACTCCGGGGCAACACTGCGGGAAGCTCGACGCCTTTGGGCATTGCTGAACCGTCCTAATGTTTTAATCAAAATACCGGCTGCGGCTGAAGGATTGACTGTAATCCGTCAACTAATCAGTGAAGACATTAATGTTAACGCCACATTGCTTTTTGGAATTCCCCGCTATCAGGCAGTAGTTGAAGCGTATCTTGAGGGACTTGAAGCACGGCTGAACCAAAACAAACCTATCAATAATCTCGCTTCCGTGGCCAGCTTCTTTATCAGCAGGATAGACACACTTGTCGACCCGATTCTTGAAAATTACATGACGATGGGTAATGACAAAGCTGAATTGGCTAAAACAATGCATGGTCAAATTGCCGTTGCCTGTGCCAAAATTGCCTATCAAAACTATCTGGAATATTTCGCAAACAGTCGCTTCCAAAAATTAGCGGTCAAAGGCGCCCGCAGCCAGCGGTTGCTTTGGGCCAGCACCGGTACTAAAAATCCGCAGTACAGCGACGTGAAATATATCGATGAACTTATCGGGCGGGACACTGTTAACACCATTCCGGTGGAAACACTCGATGCCTACCGCCATCACGGTGAGCCGGCAGACCGTATCGGGGATGATGTCGTCAAAGCGCGGTGGATGCTTGATAAATTACCGGACTTGGGAATCTGCCTGCCGGATCTTACGCAGCAGCTCGAAAATGAAGGCGTCGCAAAATTTAATGCCTCGTTTGACAAATTGATGGATACGCTGCAGAAAGCAACCCGAAGTTCCACGGAAAGATAGACGAATTAGATAATATTAGCTACTGATTATGTGGTCTTTACCCAAATAAGTTCATACAAAACTTACTTCGTCGAGCCTATCGACGATAACATCAGCGGCGGCCAAATCTTTTCTGGAACATGTGTTGGTAACCGCTATGCAGTACATTCCCCCACTTTTCGCCGCACTGACGCCGGCTGCCGCATCCTCAATCACAATGCAGTTCCGGGGTTGGACTCCCAGTCTATCGGCCGCCGTTAGGAACCCCTGCGGACAGGGTTTTCCTTTTATGACATCCCTTCCGGTGATAAACACATCGAATAATGTATTTATGTAAAGCGCTCCGGTGATTAACCGGATATTCTCGATCGTGGCTGATGAAACTATCGCCTGTTTAAATTCTGCCGCCGCCATTGCGTTTATTATTTCTACCACCTGTGGAAATGGTTGGATACGGTCTTTGATATAAGCCCTGAATGACTCCTCTTTTTGTTCAGCGATGGCATTCACTTCTTGCTCGGATAAATTGATTCCAATGTACTTGCGAATAATTTCTTTATTGCGCCTGCCTAAAGTGAATCGGTATTTCTCTTCCGTAAAATCCATTCCATGCCGGTTAAAAATATCGCGCCAGGCCATCTTATGATAAGGAGCTGAATCGACGATTGTTCCGTCCAGGTCCCATAGTACCGCTTTTTGCCTATTTGTTGGAATATTATTTTTCATATTATTCTCCCTGATTTACTTATTTGGGAAAATATTGTTGTAAAGCAACTTATTACCGGGAAAACAAAGAATTTAAATACCGAGCGGCCAGCTGTCTGGTTTGATAAAATCGAACTTCCAACAAAGCAAGCTATTTGTTAAAAATATAACCTATTTTCGGCACCATCGTTATTATCACCGGATTGCCGGGGTCCGCTTCGATTTTTTGTCGCAAACGGCTGATCCATGTCCTTAATATTTGTATATCGTTAAGATATTCCGGTCCCCACACCCGCGCCATCAAGTTATAGTAAGTCATCAGATGTCCTGCGTTTCCGGCCAGTTCCCCCAATAATAACCATTCGATTCTGGTCATCCGCACTTCTTTACCGCGGACCGTTATACGGCGCTCATCAAAATTGATTTTAAGATCATTTGTCACAATTTCGTTGGGTGGATTTTTTCGCTCCACCTCGCTTAATCTACGCCTTATCGCTCCGATTCTAGCCACCAACTCATCCGGGTTAAATGGTTTTGGCAGATAATCGTCCGCGCCCAATCCCAGACCCTTAATTCTATCGGAATCATCTCCCCGGGCGCTGAGCATGATTACCGGCACCGTGGAAAACGAACGTAACTCCTTTATCGTTTGGAATCCGTCCATTTTTGGCATTATCACATCCAGCACCACCATATCCGGTGGCTGTTCCCGCAATTGCTCTAGCGCTTCCATCCCGTTGCTTGCCAACACCACTTCATAACCCAGTGTTTTTAGTTTAGTCTTTAGAAAATTGAGGATCCGTTCCTCATCATCCACTAATAATATTGTAAATTTATGTTTCACGGGCGTGATCTGTTGATATCGGATATTACCCAAAATCCACCATCTAATTGAGCGAGCCTTAATTTCAATGATTAGTTTTAGCTACAAGTCCAAGGAAAATGGATTAGGCAGTAATATTTAGACCAATTTTAGGTAGTTTTAATTTATACA
>Ga0182027_10007624_pt1 | contig 15893 bp, 15 predicted proteins | sample 712E1DmetaG_FD_121300 | JGI IMG/M metagenome (GOLD analysis project Ga0182027, IMG submission 121300) | Permafrost microbial communities from Stordalen Mire, Sweden - 712E1D metaG (Illumina Assembly) | ecosystem: Environmental > Terrestrial > Soil > Wetlands > Permafrost | place: Sweden...
CCGTTCGTCACCGTCGCGCAGACCATCCGCAAGCGACGCTCGGGGATCTTGGCCGCGGTGAAGCTCAAGATCAACAACGCGCAGCACGAGGGCCTCAACCGGCGCGTCCGCCTCATCGTCAACAGCGCGTACGGGTTTCACTCCGCGAAGGCAGCCCTCGGTCTCATCATGCTCACGCTCGGACCGATCGAGCACGTCCTTCCTCACGAACGAGCAGCGCTCACCGATCCCTGAATCGACCCACATTCATGCCGGGAGGCCCATCTTCCATCTTTCTGCCTCCATTGGCGGCGCACGTCCGCAACAGCCTCGAAAGCTTCGGGACGCCACCACTGCTGAATCCCCAGTTTCAGTCCAGCGCGCAAATCGCCTGGCGGTTGCTCGGTCGCGAAAACGGTGACGCCATCACCCTCGCCGACAACGACATCGAGATGCAGTAGTTCTGCCCACTCCGGCCCAGGCGCTAGAAGGCTCGCTGGCGCTAACGGGGCGGCTAAGTTGTTCGGCAAGCGCAGGCCAACCAAGGTGACGTCATCCTCGCGGCGCACAAACACGATTTCCGCCTTGGGAGCGATCCAACTGGTCACAGCACATGCTCGCGCGACCCGGCTCGAGACTTCATGGCGCAGTAGACAAGAAGCTCTATCGCGATGTCACACCGGCGCAAGAGGGCCTCGAGATCGTACGAGCGCGCCCCCGACCACTGCTTCTCCAGGAGAGCCAGCAAGTCGTCTTCGGCCGGAGGTCTACGAGCCGCGGCAGATGTTCCGCTCGGATGAGCCGGGACCACTCGTATTCGCCGTCATCGCTGACGAAAGCGGTGCCGGGCCCGAGGTCCTGTCCGTCGATGTGAAGGTTGCCACTACCGTCGAGGTACGCCCATAGAGAGCGCCTTTCGGCGCCCGAGCACTCATCCCGCAGGACGATTCTCTTAAGTGACACGCCCGGGGTCAGCCCCCGGTTCTAGGCCCGCGAACAACTGCGGGACCGCTAACTCGGGCACCACCCGACCTGTGCGTTCGTACCACGAGCGCGCGAAAGAACGGCGATGGCAGGACAGCTCTCCGAGCTTGGCCACGTCTTCGAAGCAGAGAAGCACCAGCCCTCTGTCATCGTGAGCAGCGCTCACCTCCGATAAGGCATTCGCGATCATGTCCAGGCCGGTCCCGTCGAGCTGCGCCCTGTACTCAGCATCGAAGTCGCAGTTGTCTCGTTTGTAGAGCAGTTCCCTGCTCGGGGCCAGGAGCATGATCGTCCCGCCGAGCTCGTGCCCGAGCCGAAATCGAGGATAACCGCGGGTGATGCGTACAGGGACCAAGCCCGAAGTGACAATCAGGGTAGAGGCCTGGTAACGGCTCGCCGCCAGTTCGATCATATGAACTCCAGTAGAGGTCTGTGATGCCTCCATTGCACTATATCATGGTGGCTATGCCATAGGAGATTGTGGCGGCTTCTGTGAAGCTATAATCAACTCCATTCAGCAAATGGGCAGACGGAGTGCTTTGCAGACCGGCCTCAAAGGAACATCCCAGCGCGAGCGACCGTGCCGTTGCTCAGCGCAGAGAGGCTGCTGAAGGCAGAATCGGTCAAACCTCAAGCTGGGTGATGCCTTGCAGAGCATGACCTATTCCGTCGAGACCTGCCGCCGTGCCGAGGTCCTCCAACCAAGAACGCGAAAACAGCTGTCGCTTGGCTGGATCAAATAAGCTGCCGTCGAGCCGGGCGTTAAAGGCCCCTCCGAACGTTCCCTGCGAGTCAACGATTGGCTGCGCCGGTGAGAAGTTGATGACTTCTGTGATCTTCCGCCTCTCTGGTGAGACACCGGCGTACGGGCTCGCGATCGACATCTCTGCTGCGGCAGGAGGTCCGAGTGGAACGCCCAAGAAGGAGTTTGACACGACCTCGCCTGGATGCCCCCAGGCCGTGGCCAGAAGGCTGTCAACCACGTAGTAGACCATCTGAAGCGGGAGCCTCGGTGGAACGCCACTGACGGGCGCTGGACGAAGAAGTACGTCAAGTTGCAAGGTCGCCCAGGCTCTTGAAACCGGCTGACTCGGGATCTCAACGAACGCTCGGACCTCGATGGCCCTCGTGGTCCCGGCGAGCAGCGCCCACCGTGCACTCACCATCGACGAGTGGTTCTCGCCCGAGAGCATCCAGCCCTCTTGGTTAACCGAGCCGACTCCGAGCGTGGGCAGTGCGGCGTCGTGCCCCGTCAACGGCGACGAGCCCTGGTTGAGCGCAGCGAGAAGCTCGTGCCTGCCCACTTCAGTGATACGCGCCGGTCGGCCAGTCGAACCCGTGAGTCGAACGAACAAGCGAAAGGCAAGGTCAGGAAAAGGCTCATCGACAGGGTAGAGAGTGAGCTGCAACAGGCTGCGCCCGACGGCGAGCGGCACCTCCTCCATCGCTGCCACCTCGAAGAACAGCTCGCGAAGACGGTACCAGTCGGCCGGTGAGTTGCCGCCTTCGGTACGAATAGGTACCTTTCCGCTCCCGATAACCATGACAGGACGACGCGCATTGTCGGGATCGACGAAGAGGACGAACACCACGTCACCCTGATCATTGACCTCCACCGGTTGCATGTCGGGACAGTAGGGCGGGACCAGGCGGCTGATGCACATGTCCTTGAGCCGGTCGCGTTCGGAACGGTTCACGCCGACGAGGCGTTCGGCTCCCACCTTCTTCTCGTCGACGCCCACGAGTAAGAACGCCGCCGACGTTATTCGCCATCGCCGCGACCATCTCGACGATCCTGTTTCCGTCGCCGACGTCGGACTTGAACTCGTAGAGCGACTTTTCGAGCCCGGCATGGCGAGTTACAAGGCGGACAAGCGCCGTCCGGTCGAGGTTGTCTGGGTCCAAGGGCAAGAGCGTCATGTTGTCCCGTAGGGTACGCCTCGCCAGATGGGCTTAGCGTCTGGTCGTCGCCGGAGTACAGGAACGGCGACTTCGGTCGTCGTGCGGTTTCTGGACTGACAGCCGCGCCCGGTCGTCCCGCGCTGCTCGACTGTGACGGTCTCTCCTTCTTACCCTTTTCCAATCACTCAAGGGACTGAGGTTACGGCTTACTCCGTCGTCGTGACCTGCTCATCCAGGTGGCGGCCTCCTCGGATTCGAGCGTGTGACGCAGTCTTTCGATGCCTTCGAGCCACGACCAGATCTGGTTCCAACTAGAACTGGTTGGGGCTGCCGTCCGTCCCGAGAGCGGTAAGAGGAGAAGCCCAGGAGAGCAATGTCTCGTGCGAGCGACGCCTTGGCGCCGTGGTCGTCGCTACTCCCGATGGCGGCTGCCTCTTATAAGCCACACAGGGCCATGGCTGCGGCGTTCGTCTGGTACGAGCATCGGGTGGCCGTGACTTTTCCCGTGGAGTGCGGTACCGGTTCCCCGGTCGCTCGCCGCACATAGTCGAACGACCCGGAGAACGTGGGGTGGTTGGACTGAGCTGTGCTGCTCGACCTGAACGCGAACTTGACGTGGTAGTTCGTTGTCACCGTGGTGCCTGGCTGTACGCCCACCACAAGTGTTGCCTTGCCGGTCACCGGCGAGAAAGTCCCCACGATCTTGAACTCCCCCAGCGTGCCGGTAACGCGAGCGGAACCCGGTGTGTTGTTCAGCAGGAGGGCTTGGTTGGGGCTGCTGGGCTTACCCTGCCCGGTCGCCCACGCGTATGCGAGCCAGATCCCATTGATCCCTGGGGCCTTCGTCCCTGCCGCGGCAGCTCCGCCCAAGGCGCTGACTGGAACGCACAGTGCAACCATAATCGTGGCGACTGTCACCAGGCACCTTGTTCTCGTGATCATGTTCCCCCCTCGCAGCGTAAATATTAGCGGCCTGATCCTAACTAACGGTTCACCCCAGCGGCTCCAACGACTGCCATCGAACCCGGCTAACTACCGATGTGGCTGGGCGTCGCTTCTCTCTGAGTCGCTTCCCCCGCCTTCAAGCGAAACAACCCAGGAAGCCCCGCCGGCCAACCTCGTTGCCACGGCGAGCGGGCGGAGCACTTGCCGTGGTCCAGTCCGCTCAGCTCCGCGACTGTCCAGCTCAGCTTCGTTCCGTTGTGGCGTCGGGCTCGGCGGATGAGGAACTTCTCGCGGGCTTGCCTGACTCGCCGGCCCCTCAACGTCGGGGGGTACTATCCTTTGTTACCTGGTGAGCACTTCCTGGGGGGGTACGTATGCCACTTTCTACAGTGTCCATCGAGGGCGCCTCCTTCCTGGTGGAGGTCGAAGAACGCCATATTCCGCCTCCAGCGGTGCAACAGGGGTCCCTCGAAGGCGCCGACGACCTTATCGCTCGTGTAACGGATCTCGGGCAGTTCATTCGCGAAGTATGTGAGAGTCTATACGGCGCCGTTCAAGACGCAGCAAATGCGGTTCAGCCTGATGGGGTTGAACTCACCTTTGGGATCAAGCTTGGTGGAGAAGCTGGCGTCCCATTTGTTGCGAAGGGTACCGCTGAGGCGAATGTAGCTATAACACTGAAATGGGATCGGCGAGTGGGGACTGTCGCCGACCAGCAGCCTCATGTGTGACTGCTTCGGCGGTTCGGTAATCCTGGCCATCCACAGGTCCGATCCCGATGCCCTTGGCGCTTTCGATCAGACGTTCGGGAGCCAGAGAGTCGACCGGCTGGAGGACTGGGCTCCAGATCGTGCCGTCGATGTCGTCCGTTCGCTCCCTCATTCTTACTTTCAGGTCACTGTGCCCCTGGGCGGGGAGGCTTTTTACGCAGACCGCTTTCGAACGGCGTACGTCGAGCGACTAGTTGCACGAGGTGCGAGCTCCGACGAGATCGGGAGGTTTCTACTGGACGAGGCGCGCCGGCCCATCGTGCAGGCGGAGGGACTTGCCACGACCAGTGCTATGCAGTCTCCCAGCGCTGGCGCTGGCTTCTCGTTTACTCCGGAGCACAACGTATATCGGTCCGTCATCGGCATGCAGGTGGTATCTGGCCAAGTCCATTCCCCGCAGGTGGGGATTTTGGACTCCGGATGGACATCGCCGCCAGCACTCAGCGTGAATGTGGTGAGCACCGCCGACTTTACTGTCAAAGGCGGCGGAACCGCAGTGCCTGACGTCTACGGCCATGGCAGCGTCGTGCTCGGTATCATCCACGACCTTGTTCCTGGCGCCCAGTTTCGCGTGTACCGGTTGTCCACGGGCTCCGACGTTCGCGAGTGGACATTTCTTGCCGGTCTAGCCGCGGCGGCAAGCGAGTGTGATGTTCTCAACGCCAGCGTCGGGTTCGGGCTGGCCGACAGGACGTGCAATCAGTGTAGACGCGACTGGGGAACGACGAGGTCCCAAGTGTTCCACCGCTTCCTTGAGTCACTGTTGGACATACATCCAAACCTTGTCTATATCGGAGCAGCCGGGAACCAGAGCATGGATCGTCCGTGCTATCCCGCGAGGTTCTCGCAGGCGGTCTGTGTGGGCTCGATCAACGGCAACGGCGATCTTTCCTCATTTAGCAACTGGGGGAATTTCGATCAGGACGATCAACGTCATCCCTGTTTTCTGCTCGCGCCCGGCGGAGATCGCTCGGTCGGAGCGCAGGGAACCGATGCGTACGTCGCCTCGTATCTCAACCTTGCTTGGCGAGGAACATCGTTCGCTGCTGCGTACGTAACTGGACTGGTCGCCGACTACTTGCACGCGTCGGTTCGACTACCCGGGGATCGGTCATCCAGGCGCTCACCTCGGCTTCGAACCCCGGGGCAGTCCAGAACTACAACGCTCCAGATCATGGGTTGGGCCTAGCTCAACGACTTTGAGTTGCCTGAATAGGCTCCAACGGCTGCCGGCGGTAGGTTCGAGCGCTCCGCAGCCGGAGATGTCTGCTCGCGGCGCCGCAGTCCAGTCTCGGATCGGACTTCCTGGTGGGCGGCCGTGCCACGAGTAGCGGACGAATGGGCAACAGTGTTTTGTTACCCGACATCGGTCGAAGAACCTCAGGTCAGTACCAGGCGGTCGTGACCCTCTCGGTCTTCAAGGTCTTCGACTGGTAGCTCGTCGCATACTGGACAGTCCACGGTTCTGGCTTCCGGTTGGGGATGCTTGCCCAGCCTTTCCCAGGGACGCAGTAGTAATTCAGCGCGACCTTGTCGACCACCGTGCCGGTGCCCGTGTCGGTGATGCAGCGAAGGCCGTTCTCTAGCTGGTAGGCCCAGACCCACGGCCTTCCGTTGGAGTGTTTGGCCGCCTTCGGAATGACTGCCGTGAGGTCGAACCGTGTGATCCTGCTCCACGGCGTGGCCATGCAAGCAAGCTGCGCGAACGTCTTGGTCTCAGGTGCGAAGCACGGGTCGTAGATGAACGACTTCGACATGCACCGGTAGGCGTCGGCGCTGGAAACCGCGATGGAGCTTGTCCAGCACGTGCCCTTGACGGAGCCGGCGATCTTCAGCCCAGCTTTTAGTTTCCCGTTCGAAGTCCACGGATAGATCGTCTCGGTCTTTGTCCGCGCGTCGACTGTGGCCGCCGCCGGCGCAGCGGCACCAAGAGCGACCAGCGTTGCCACAAACGCGGCGCCGCGCCGCCACTGCAGCCATGGTTTCATATCGCCCCCCTTTCGGACCGGAGCGTAGTCGGCTCCATCAATGATTTTCGCTTGTTTTCGGCTCCATGGGTGGACAGACCACAACGCCAAACGCTCCCCGGGATCGTGAAGGATGGGTCCCCTCCGGCCATAAGCGCGGGCTGACGGATCTCCGAAGCTCCGTTGAGTGACGCACCGGAGACTCTCCGGCTAGTGCTGGCATCCAGCTGCGAGCCCCATGCTTTGGAGGCTCGGACGGGCAAACGACAAACGAGCCGCACGTTCTCAAGAGCACCCGTGAGGCTGATCGCGGGGTTCGGAAGTGTAACGGCGGCTTGGTGGCAGGTCTTGTGTCGCAGTCGGGCCAACGATGGGTACCTGACATCTGACACGTGATAACTGGTAGCGATCCTGTCGGGAGGCCGCCCTGGCGGCGACGAGGCAAATCCACGCGTCTCCGGCACACATCGGAGGAGAAAGCGGATGGTTCTTCGTGTTTTCGCTCCACGATCTCAAGAGCTCGACGCATGCTCGGTGCCATGAAGAACCTCTGACGTTGTTCGTAACCGCATCGCCGGCTCCAAGGAGACGATTTGTCGGACCTCAGTTGACGACGTGGCCGCGGCGATTTCGTTCGTGACACCTGGGGGCCGTTCACGAGGCTAGGATGTGGAGCGACATGAAACTGTAATATTCTTGACCTGCGCATGAGGAGGTAACGGTGAAACGCCGCAACAGCATTACCGCTGCATTGGCAGTGGCCGCGCTCCTCGCGGGGTTCGCCGTTGTCGCTCCGGCCGCTCACGCTGCCACAGTGACCGTGCCTGGCGCCCCCACGAACGTCATCGCAATTCCCGGCAACGCCACGATCGTCCTTGATTGGACCGCGCCTTCGAACGGTGGCTCGGCCATAACGGGCTACAACGTCTACCAGGGGACAAGTCCGGGCGGTGAGAACTACGTCACTCCAGTCAACGGCACAACCCCGATTGCGGCGACGACGGTTACGGTAACTGATCTCACGAACGCGCAGATCTACTATTTCACGGTAAAGGCGGGTAACGCCCTCGGTCTTTCGGCCGTGTCTAACGAGACCTGGGCCATACCCTCTGCCACCGTGCCGGGTGCGCCGACTCACGTAACTGCCGTACCGGGAGACGCTTCTGCCACTGTCAGCTGGACAGCACCTAACCGTGGCGGCGCGGTCATCTCCTCGTACACGGTCACAGCGACGGACGTGACTGTCTCGACCAGAGGTGGCCAGACCTGTGCCTGGACGACCGGAGCGCTTTCCTGCGCGGTCAGCGGTCTGACAAACGGTGACACCTACATCTTCACCGTTACCGCGACGAACTCAGTTGGCACCGGTGTCGCCTCCAGCGCCTCGAGTCCGGTCGTGCCCGTCGTGACGGTGCCTTCGGCTCCGACGATCCTTACTGCCACCCCGGGCAGCACGACGATCACCCTCGTCTGGACCGCTCCTTCGGATGGTGGCTCGACCTTAACCGGCTACAACGTCTACCAGGGGACCAGCGCCGGGGGCGAGAAGTACACCACTCCTGTCAACGGTGGCACGCTCATAACCGGGACCACCGTGACCGTGAACAACCTCACGAACGCGAAGTCGTACTACTACACCGTGGAGGCGGCGAACGCCCTAGGGCTCTCAGTCGCCTCGAACGAGGTGTGGGCGATCCCCGCCGGGACTGTTCCGGGCGCGCCGACGGCCATCAAGGCGGTCTCGGGAGACGCCTCGGCGACAGTGACGTGGACTGCGCCTTCGAACCGCGGGGGGTCGGCCGTCGCGAGCTACAAGGTCACTGCCGCCGACTCGACCGTCCCCGCGAGAGGCGGACAGACCTGCACCTGGACAACGGGAGCATTTTCCTGCACCGTTGCTGGGCTGACAAACGGCGACTCCTATACATTCACGGTTACTGCGACGAACTCGGTCGGAACCGGAGGCGTGTCCGTAGCATCTGCCGCCATAATCCCGGCTGTCACTGTGCCAAGCGCCATCACGAACGTCGTTGCCACCCCAGGCAACACGACGGTCGCCCTTGCCTGGAGCGCGCCTGCGAACGGTGGCTCTGTTATCACCGGCTACGACGTCTACCAAGGGACCAGCTCAGGCGGCGAGAACTACAGCGCTCCAGTCAACGGCACGACACCGATCGCGGCCACGCAGGTTATCGTGACCGGCCTGACCAACGGGAAGACCTACTACTTCACAGTCAAGGCGGCGAATGCCCTAGGACTCTCGGCGGCGTCTACTCAGTCCCTTGCCATCCCCGCGGCCACGGTGCCTGCCGCTCCGTTGGGAATCACCGCCTTCGCGGGGAACGCATCAGCCAAGGTGACCTGGCTGGCGCCCTCGAGCAGCGGCGACTCAGCTGTCGACGGCTATGTGGTGACGTCGTACACAGGATCGAGCGTCCGGGCAGTCCGGTCTTTCAACTCGATATCGACGATCGAGACGATTGCCGGCCTAACCCCCGGGACTGCCTACAGCTTCACGGTTGCGGCCGTGAATGCGACCGGCACCGGTGCGCCGTCCATACACTCCAACGTGGTCACCGTTCCCAAGGAGACGACCAAGACCTCTCTCAAGTTGTCTGTTGCGAAGGTCACCTATGGACGCGAGCAGTTCGAGCGCCTCTCGGTCACAGTCTCTCCCCAATACTCAGGCGTGATGCCGACCGGGACCGTCACCATCAGCGACTCGGCTTGCCGAATCACACTGTCGTCGGGCAAGGGCACGTGCACGCTGCCAAGCAACAAGCTCAACGTTGGGTCCCGCAACCTTGTCGCCACCTATAACGGCAGCGCGGTCTTCGGGAGGTCGGCCTCGGCCAAGCAGACCCTCTCGGTTGTCAAGGAGACAACCAAGATCGTGCTCAAGTTGTCGTTTGCCAAGGTCGCCTACGGACACGAGCAGCTTGAACGCCTGTCGGTAACTGTCTTGCCGCAATACTCCGGCAGGGCACCGACCGGCACGATCACCATCACAGATTCGGCTTGCCGCATCACACTGTCGTCCGGCAAGGGCGCGTGCAGGTTGTCGAGCAACAAGTTCAATGTTGGCTCCCACAACCTTGTAGCTACCTATGGCGGTAGCGCGGTCTTCGGGGGATCGGCCTCGGCCAAGGAGACCCTGACCGTCGTCAAGTAGTACTGCTGCTCAAACAGCAGCTCTACTTCAGCTGGCGCGACGGCTGGCTTCGTGTCTCGGGGAAGTGCCACCTGGATCCTGGAGGCAGCGGGAAACAGGGCGAGCTCGCCGATGATCAAGGCGTTGCTCCGGTCCTTCCGGTCGCGGCCGCGCCCCTAGCAACGACGTGAAAGACCGACAGGCGAGGTCTCGGCGCCAGGCGCGTCCGAGGTGTCAGGACAACTGTTTGCGGTCTTGATCCTGTCAGGAGATCCAGGCCCCGGCTTGTGAGCCTTACCTGCTTGGCGGAGACGATCTTAGTCGTAGCTCGGCCGGGGCCCCGGCCGGGACCATGGGACTGCGTGGCGCGATGGGGTCGAGTCGCAGGTACTTGGTGCCCAAGGGCGGCCGTTGGTCCGGATCGCCACGGTTTGGCCACAACGCCATTGCCCGTTCGGCTTGAGCAGTGATCGTGAGCGATGGGTTGACCCCGAGGTTCGCGGACACGGACGCGCCGTCGACCACGTGCAGACCGGGGTGACCGTAGACCCGGTGGTAGGCGTCAATGACCCCGGTCTCGGGGGAGTCTCCGATCACAGCTCCGCCGAGCAGGTGAGCCGTCATCGGAATGTTGAAGACGTCGTTCCAGCCGCCGGCGGGGAAACCACCGATGTGCTTGGCAATGCGCCTTACCGTCTCGTGACCAACAGGGATCCATGTCGGGTTTGGTTCGCCATGACCCTGCTTGGACGTCAGTCGTCGGCCGAACAGTCCGCGCTTTGTGTAACAGGTCAAGGAGTTCTCGCGTGTCTGCATGACAAGGGTCGCGATGGTCTGTTCCGACCATCGGCGCATGCTGAGGTTGCGGGTCATCATCACCGGATGGCGGAGAACTTCGCCCGCCCAGGTCATTAGCCGTGACCGGCCATCACCGTCGGCAAGTGCTGTAGTCAAAAGCCCCATGGCGTTGCTTGCCTTGCCGTAGCGCACCGGCTCGATGTGCGTCTGCTCGTCGGGGTAGAACGACGACGTGATGGCGACGCCTTTGGTGAAGTCGACATTACGGCGAAACGTGCGCGCGCCGATGATCGCCTCTGAGTTCGAACGGGTGAGCTCACCGAGCCTTGGCGAAAGGTTGGAAAGGCTGCCTTCGTCGCGCATGAAGTGCAGCAGCTTCTGGGTTCCCATTGTTCCTCCCGCGAGCACGACATCTGCGGCGACAAATGTTCTCCGGCGTTTTCGTAGCCACGCACCGCTGAGTTCGGTGGTGACCTCGTAGCGGCCGTCTGCCCGTGGCCGGATTCCCGTGACCGTCGAGAGCGGATGCACCTTGGCCCCTCCCCGTTCGGCAAGGTAGAGGTAGTTCTTGAGGAGCGTGTTCTTGGCACCATGGCGACAGCCGGTCATGCATTCCCCGCACAGGAGACAACCTTTGCGGGAGGGCCCGGCGCCGCCGAAATACGGGTCAGGGACTTCCACGCCCGCTTCACCGAAGAAGACACCGACCGGAGTGGGAACGAAGGTCTCGGCGACCCCCATCTCTTCGGCAACCGCTCGCATCACCTCGTCGGCAGCGGTCATGGTCGGATTCGGCACGACGCCGAGCATGCGCTCTGCTTGGTCGTAGAACGGCGCGAGCTCGGCGCGCCAATCGGTGATGTGGCTCCACCGCGCGTCCGTGAAGAAGGACGGGAAAGGCTCGTAGAGAATGTTGCCGTAGACCAACGAGCCCCCACCCACTCCTGTGCCCGAGAGAACCATGGCGTTTCTCAGAAGCGACACCTTCTGAATGCCGAGAAGCCCGAGCCTGGGCGCCCAGAAGAACGAGCGCAACCGCCACGAGGTCTTCGGGTAGGTCGTCTCGTCGAAGCGTCGGCCAGACTCTAAGACGGCGACCCGATACCCCTTCTCGGCGAGTCGCAACGCCGCCGTGCTTCCCCCGAAACCGCTGCCGACGACAACCACGTCAAAGGCTTGTTCCACCCCGTGATAATAGAAGTCGAGCCGATGACAGTGGAGTCCTGTGACGACGGCTCCCACAGGCTGCGGCGTGGACCTGCTGTCACAGCACGATCCGGGCTCCGCGGGTGAGCTCTTGGCGCTCGGGGAGCGTGCGGGCTAGCGGTGTTGCTGCCGGCATGATCCCCGTCAACGCGCGGGCACCCAACAGGCGATGTCGCAATATCGGCGAAGGTCCAGCGCCGCTAGGAATGTTCGAGCCGGCCCTTCAAGACCGCATCTACCGCACGCGCTAGGAACGGCTCGCTGACAGCAAGTCGTTCTTCGGTCCAATGTTCCGGACCGTGCTCGATGATCGACGCCAGGTCCCAATAAGGGTCGTATAGTTCGCCGGTCAAACTCACGTAGGCGGCAAGGAACTCGTCAGCGGCTTGCCGGCCAGCAAGCGCCAACAGATTCGCCCGGCAGTGGGCGATGTCGCAGCCCCTCGGTCCTCTGCACGCGTTCGCCCAGTCGACGACGCCGCTTGCGCGCCCTCGCGACCAGAGCACGTTGCCGGGGTGGAAGTCACGGTGGACGAAGGTCGGTTCGTACGATGGCATTGCGTCTTTCCTGAGTGCGATCGCGTCTCGCCAGAGCGCAGGTCGGCGCGTCGCAGGGGGAGGCTCGGACATTGTGCCCACGTACCAGGGGAAGTAATCGTGACCGAATTTCCCGGGCTCGGTGGCGTGAATGGACGCAGCTAGTTGAGCGAGAAGGGCCATGTCCGGTACCGCTATCGCTCGTCCTCCGAGGAACGTCATCAAGATGGTCGGCACCCCGTCCCCGACCTCGTGGCCCGCCAGGTCTGCTGAGACAACTCTTGGGGCGGGCAAGGCTTTCGCATCGGCAAGGCACAAGGCGTCGACCTCGCGGCGAGGCGCCATGGGCTCGTCCTCCAGGAATCCGGGCCACACGTACCTACGCAACACGAGTCGTGTGCGGCCGTCGAAGTAAATGGCGTGGACGGCGGTTGAGGAGGCTCCTTGGAGTCTTCGCACGTGCGTGATCCTGGCGCCGGCCTGCCGCTCGACCCACGCGCGAACGCTCGTCGGGACAGTGGTTCTTCGCAGTTCGACGGGCAACGAAGCCAGTCGTCGCTGGTTGGGGTGCCAGTGCGCTGTCACGAAGGAGATTCTGTCGGCTGGCGTACCAGACCGTACGACGTATAGTCACGGAGAAGTCGACCATCGCCGTGATGCCACACGCGCTAGGTCTTGACACTGCACGCCAACTCCGTGCGGGTCGCGGCACCTATGGCTCCACTATCTGTCAGGGTGTCTGTAACCTGCGGGCATGTCCTGGTTTCCAGGCGAGATGCCGTGACCGACACCCCAGGTGAGGATCGCTGGCGGGTCCTGTCGAAGATGGTCGAGGTCCGTTCACCCTGGTTGTCGTTGTTCGGGGAGCGGCTCGAGGACCAGGCGGGCAATCAGTTCGAGTACTGGCGTGTGGAGAGGACCGACTCGCTTCTCGTGATCACCGTTCACGACGGTCGATTGGTGCTGCCGACGCGTTCATATCGGCCGGGCGTCGGGAGGGCCACCCTCGACTTCGCCGGTGGGAGACTCCAGTCTGTGGACATGATCCCGGCTACCGCCGAGGAGGTCGTCCGCCGGGAGTTCAACCTGGACCGTGGCGATCTCTTCGCGTCCTTGGAGGAGCTGAACCCGATCGGCTGGGACGTCGACAGCTCATCGTCGAACCAGCGCGTCTTCGGCGTCGTCGGGGAACTGCGCAAACAAGTATCGGTAGCCGAACACAGCATCGGAGCCTCCTATCCGGCGACCGGGCCGGGAGCGCGTGAGCTGCTTGGCGACCTCGTCTGTGTTCAATGTCGTGCTCTCTTGCAAGACTGGCTCGCCAAGAGCGGAATGTAGAGCCCGGAAACGGCAAGGACTGGTGCAAGCACGGTCGCATCCATCGGCCAGGGACCTTGACGAACCGGCCGAAGCTGTCGGAGCCCACCGATACGCTCGAGCGATGTTCAGACGGGTCCGCCTTGTCGATCGCCGGTGCCACGCCCGCGGTGCCGCGTGGCTGCTCACAGGTCAGCAGGCGCGCTTTTCGAACCGTCCTGTCAGACGCGCCAGGGGCCGAGGAATCGGTTCAGTGGGCCAGCTCCCCGAAATTTGAGGAGAGCGTGCTCGCACTGTCGGCAGCCGGCGCACAGCTGACATCGGAAACAGACGCTCAACTCACGGTCCGTGCGGCGCTCAAGCAGTGCCCGAAGTGTCAGTCCGAGCAGTACACCGATCGCAAGGTCACAAAGGCGAATCCCGCGTCACCGGACGCGTCGTCCACAGAGCTGCCTGAGGAGAGCGAGTGCCGAAGATGGCTCGGGGCCACACTAGGTTGACGCTTCGATGCGTGAGACCAGCGTGGCGATCGACACCGCTGTTGTTCTCGTCTTCGTGGGAATTGGCCGGACTGTTCACGCTCACGAACTGAACTTCGCGGGGTTGGTTTCGACCGCGTGGCCGTTTCTCGCGGGCATGGCTGCCGGCTGGCTAGTGGTGACACGACGACGACACGTCGGCACCAGCCTTTGGGACGGAGTGACAGTGGCGGTTTCGACAGTTGGGCTCGGAATGGTTCTGCGGGTGATTTCCGGGCAAGGAACTGCCGTAGCGTTCGTCTTGGTGGCCTTCGGCTTCCTCGGTGCAGCAATGCTCGGGTGGCGGCTGGCAAGGGAGTTTCTCCGGCGTAGGCGGCTGACGAACCGAGTCTCCTGACAGACATCTGGGAGGACTCACTTCCCTGATGGCCGGGACTGCCCAACACGACCGCCAAGGTTCCACCGGGAATCCCGCTTGTCCATCCATGGTTATGCCGGTCATGGTGCCCCTTTCGGTTCTGGACCTGGCTACCGTGGCGGTCGGCTCGACCCCGGCGCGAGCGCTGGCTGAGACAACCCAGCTCGCAGGGCTGGCGGAACGCCTCGGTTACAAGCGGTTCTGGGTGGCCGAGCATCACGGGATGCCTGCTGTCGCAAGCTCTGCTCCGCCCGTGCTGATCGCCCACCTGGCCTCCGCCACCTCGGTGATCCGGGTCGGCTCTGGCGGAGTCATGCTCCCAAATCACTCACCACTCGTGGTCGCCGAGCAGTTCGGCACCCTGGAGGCGTTACACCCAGGACGTATCGATCTCGGCCTTGGACGCGCCCCCGGGACCGACCCGAGAACGGCCCGGGCACTGCGCCGCCACGGCGAGCTCGGAGCCGAGCGTTTTCCCGATGACGTTGTCGAACTGATCGGGTACTTGGCGCAGAGCGATGGCCCCCCGAGCCCTCCAAGCGCGGTTCCCGGTCGCGGGTACCTACCGGAGGTCTGGCTTCTCGGGTCGTCGTTGTTCAGCGCGGAGCTGGCCGGTATTCTCGGACTGCCTTATTCATTCGCCTACCACTTCAGCCCACGGTTGGTGGATCAAGCGCTCGAGAGCTACCGCTCGAACTTCCACCCATCGGCGTTTCTTGGCGAGCCACACGTGATGGTCGCTGTGTCGGTGCTCTGCGCGCCGACCGAAGAGGAGGCCAGATGGCTGGCGCAATCGACAGCCCTGTCGATACTCCAGTTGCGGACGGGCCGTCTCGGCCTGTTTCCCTCTCCGGAAGAGGGCTCGTCGTACCCGTATTCCGCCGCTGATAGGGCAGTTGTGGACGAGGCGATCGCCACACACCTCATCGGGAACCCCAACGGGGTGAGGCGGGGACTCGAAGAACTGCAAAAGCGTACGGACGCGGACGAGCTCATGGTCTCGACCCGGACTCACTCTTACGATCCAAGAGCGCGCTCGCTCGAGCTACTCGCCGAATTGTGCGAGACGACGGGGGCGCCTGCCATCGTCCGCTGAGTGACATCTCAGCCCGGCAGATCTGTGCGGGGCCGCCTCGGGCCCTTGCTGCTCAGATCTGGGCCTTGATGACTCCTGCCATGGCTTGAGCCCCGGGGCCGCCTATAGGCATGTGTACGCCGTCGGAGTAGAACCACTGCGGGTTCTTGTCGGCCAGCTTGTTGAAGTCAGCGATCCGGTCGCGCGGGTAGTTACGAACACCCTGCTCCAATGTGGCGTTCACCGACTGGGACCACGTATAGGACGGGGGGAGGTGCACGGTCACGAAAACCACCCGGGAAGCACCGGAGAGAACACTCATCATCGCCGCGAATTGCTGCGAGCTCACCGGTCCATTGGTGCCGA
>Ga0182027_10007625_pt1 | contig 15892 bp, 13 predicted proteins | sample 712E1DmetaG_FD_121300 | JGI IMG/M metagenome (GOLD analysis project Ga0182027, IMG submission 121300) | Permafrost microbial communities from Stordalen Mire, Sweden - 712E1D metaG (Illumina Assembly) | ecosystem: Environmental > Terrestrial > Soil > Wetlands > Permafrost | place: Sweden...
GACAGGACGAGAGAACAGCGTACTCACTCTCGCTGCGTCCTTGCTTTGTACGGCAGCGTTGACTCAACGATTTCTTTCCTGAACTGCGTCAATGGACACTTCTTAAGGGCGCAACTGAGTATGGCTAGTATATGTTTGTGACTAACCAGCAGAACCGTCTTTCCACCATAGGTCGATGATATCTCGCGAACGCCTTCCAGGATGCGCTGTTGAGCCGTAAGAGCGGTCTCAGAACTCCCAGGAATAAGTACAGCGCGCGGGTTTGCTATCCACCGCTCGTATGGAGAATTCGGGAGGGTTAAGAGATCTTCAATCCGTTGCCCTTCCCATTCGCCATGATCCAACTCGCGAAATCGAGGCGAAGACTGAAGGGGGACGCCAAGCCCTTGGGCATATATTGTTGCCGTTTGCACAGCCCGTTTCGCAGTACTGCAAACGATTTGCTGAATACCCAAACCCCGGATTGCAGACAGATTCAATTCTGCATCGAGAGCACCCTCCGGAGAAAGTTCAATATCCATTGTTCCCTGCACTCGCCCTTCACTATTCCACGCAGTCTTGCAGTGCCGAGCCAGGTAGATTGTCGGCAGCGGAAGTTCCTGTTGCCTTTGTCGGAAACGGATGAGCGCGACCAGCGTACCGAAGATGACGATGCAGGCGCCAATACAAGTCATGATGAAAAGCGGATTCATGCCAAAGCCGTGGGCGGCAATCATCCCAGGCACGCCAGCAAAGGGTAAATCCATAGAGTTCAACAGTACCAGAAAAGAGACCTCGATTTTCGCGAGAATAATTGATGCCACGGCAATTACCAAGCGTTGCACCGCAATTACACTTGGCTTGCCGCGCGCTTCAAAGCCAAATACTCCTCCGCTAGCCAGCACAGGCTGAGCAGCGTTATCAGTGCGATGATGACCTGTGAGATCACGCAATAGAGGCACCACACCTGCAAGACATACTCCTCGATGAAGGTGAGCCACAGAGCAAAGCCCAGCCCGATCATCGCCGCGCCGGCCACCAGGACTCGATGCCGGGCCAGCGCCAATCCGGCCAAAGCCAGGTAGCCCAAAATCCCCATCACCGCCACCGGTATGTGAGCAATCTCCGCAAAGGGGCTGTGGTTCACGATGCCGCAGTCCCACTTCTCATTGAGGTCGCAGGGTTGGGTTTCCGTCGAATAGTGCACACGCAGCGCCAAAATGGAAACTACGACACCAGCCAAGGCAAGCACTGCAATCAAATAGCGCATCGTCTTCATTGAATCTCCTTTTCAAACCAAGTTATTGGCGCGAATGCTCTACGGTAATCGCCACCAGCATGGGAGATGAAGTGGTAAGGTACGAGACAAAGTCTATTGCGGTTATCGGAACATCTGGCAAGGGATTAATCCACGTGAATTTGATGGGTCGCGTCTTCATCCCCCTGCTGCGCGTCGCCGTATTGGAGCCAGACCATACCTCGTCGGCTTTGGTTACGTGCCCCTCCGCGGGGTTGACCCACCAGTCCAGTTCGTTCTCGCCATAAATCAAATCGGCGGTTCGTGTCTCCCCGTTTTCATAATGCATAACGTATGCACCGATCTTCAACCCCGGCGTCGATCCAACGAAGGCTGCTGCCTGGAGAAAATCAACCGCCGTCCCCTTGCGTCCGACCGGGATTCCCAAGACGGACTCGGGCAAAGCCAGACCGCTTACCGCCAATGACCTGGTTCCCGCCAGCACGATCAAGCCCCGCACGTCGAACAATACGCCGCCGAAGGGCTTCAATCCTTGAGGAACATCATGAAAATCATGTCCTGGATGGTTGAACCAGTCGTCATTGAGGGATGTACCGTAGTAATTCGTGAGGTCAACCTGGTCGGGGCCGGCCATAGTGTCCCTTGGCGCAATCGGATTCCACGCTCTGATCGAATCAAACCATTCGTACGTCCTGTCGGCCTGGGCAGGTTCAACGGTCATGGCAATTAGAAAGGGCGCGGCCGGCGTGTTGTTCGATACAAAATCCATCGTTACGATTTTTATATCAGGCAGCGGATTGTTGGCCGTGTATTTGAATACCTGAATGGCTTCACTGGACCAGGCCGTCGCCGCATCGGTCAAAACAGGTTTGAAGTTTTTGCTAAACGAGTTCTTTGTATTGCGGCCATAGATCAGCGGTATTTTTCTCGTTTCTCCATTGGCATAATGCAGAACGTAGTTGCCAATGACGGTATCTTCCCCGGCGCGCCCCACGGCGCCCTGGAGAAAATCGAGCTTCTCGCCCTTGTAGTGGATGGCAATCCCATTCACGGTATTGGGGTGTGCCGAGGGTTCAATGCCCGCCAATTGGATCATTCCCCGGATATCGAAGGCGGCTCTTGAGAATGCTCGCACCCCTTGAGGCAGTGAACCGAGATTGCCGTCACTCAACGACGAAGTGTAATACGAGGAGAGATCCATCAAATCCGGCATGGCCTGCTTGCTTCTGAGAGGGATTTGCAAAGAATTTGACGCCTGATAAAGACTCTTGGCAGCCACGGCCGGCCGAGTCTGAGAATCTCCGCCTTGTTGCGAATGTGCCTCAAGGGCTGGAGAAAGAGAAAGTCCAAGGGAAAGCAAGAGAAGGTATCCGGGTTTCATAATGCCTCCTGAAACGCCCTGTTGTTGAGTAATCCTGCATCCAAAGAGCGCGGACGGAATAGTGCGGAAATCGAATCGTTCCAAAGTGCGATGCGTCCAAAATAAAAGCTCATCCATGTAGAAGAACGTCATTGATCTTCACGGGGTTACCGTTTTCCCCCGCAGCAGACGGCGGCTTCTCCTCCGGCTGGTCTGGAGCAACACCCTCCATGGTGCGCGCCCTGTCGCGCTGTTGCGAGCGCAGGAGGCACAGGAAGTAATTGCCCCTCCCTGAAGAACCGGAGCGCTTCGTTTCCGGCAACGGGAGCGGGCGCAGCCCAGGCGCGGATGTGCGCCGCCTGCAAATGCCCCAGAGCACCGTCGCCGATGTACTCGAGAATCACGTCGGTGCAACCCATGCGGATCACAATCTCGACCGCGCCCTTGCCGTTCAACGCTTCATTCTTTACGAACTCGCTAATCCCGCTTTCCGTGTCCGCGACCATGATCCATTCAGCTTTGCCAAAATGCGAAGACATCTTCTCATCAGCGCGATCCGCCGACATCATCACTCCAATTTTCGCCATTATGCTCCTCGTTTTGGTATACGATACTTGAATCCGCTTCGCGCTGAAAACTGCATTCGGGCAGATAGATGCAATATACACCTACCGGGGGCGTTTCAGTCAATACCGAAAAGGAAGAGAGCCAGGAAAGAGCTCGGTTCACATCTGAAAACGAGGGAAAAGGAGACTACTGCCAGGGGAACTGGCCACCTCTATCCTTGAGCTTTGCGCTAGAATTGCAGTCGCCAACTCACGGACGAAGAAGGGGCTTAATCTGTTCTTCAATCAATTTCACGTCGGTTTCGTCGCGAAATTCAGCCTGAACCGTCCCCTGGGCGTCGATCAAATAGGTCAATGGGAGGCCGAGCACTCCTCCGTAAAGTAGCCCAAGTTTCTCGTCGCCCATCGCAACCGGATAGTTCAACTTCATCTTCTTGTACAGTTTTCGCGCCAGCGCCGGGTCGTCGTCCATGGAGATGCCAACGATCTGCAAGCCCCGTGGTCCATACTGGGTTTGCCAAGCAACGAAACGAGGCATTTCGAGTAGGCAGGAGGCGCACCATGTGGCCCAGAAATCAAGCAGCACAACCTTGCCCTTATAAGCGCGGAGATCCAGTCTCCGATTCTCCAAATCAATGCGCACGAACTCCGGCGCCTCTTTGTGAAGAAGCGAAGTTGCCGCCTTTGGAGTCTGCGCCACGCTCGTCCCGACGAATAGACACAGTAGCAGCTTCAGCGCAGATGAGCAACGGAGAGTGCGTGGCTTAATCCCAATGGCCTTCGGAATGCCTGACATGCCTCGCCGCCATACTTCGTTAGTGGCCCTGTTCAACTGGATACCCCTTGCCGGCCCAATCCGCGCCGAAGTTGTTGGCAAGATAGAGTACCTTCACATTGGTAAAACCCATGTCGCGCAATTTCGCGAACGCCGGCCCAAGGTTCGGACAACGATTCCAGGGACAGCAGCCGCAATAAAGCACAATGAGCTTTTTTCGCGGAAGCGAGTTCACCCGATTCTGCAGTTGCTCGATTCCTGCTGGCTGTGATCCCTGCCCTGCGTATTCCGATCCGGGGATATGCGCCTGGGCGAAGAGCATATGCGAGCCAACTTGCAAGATCAGGGGCTTGTCTTTGTTTGTCGTTTGCAGCAACTGTACCAGTGCCTCCGGTTTCAGCAACTGAGCCTCTGGAATGGAAAACGCGCTTTCCGCAGGAATCTGGGCAAACTGCGCTCGGACCTGCGCTGAGGAAGAAAGAAAAGCGAATACGATAAAAACGGCGATCCTTGATCGCCCAACCAAACCGATTTTCATAGTGCTCCTCCGAAGTGAGTTTAACCCATTCGGTCCAGGATCGCTCACTGTGCCCTAAACCGTAAAGATGCTTCGTTTTGCGGACATATCTCTGTTTATAAACAACTTATGTGATCGTTGGCTCATGCAGATTCTTCCGTGGGATGCCCCAGGGAAACCGCCCCTCTGATCTGTTTCTGCCGCGCCAAGGCTATGTTGCGTGGGCTCGTAAATTGAGGCTGCGATCCAGCGTACTCGACCCTGACGGCTTCCAACTGGTCCATGTTTCGATGCGGAACCATTGCCAAAAGTTTTTCTTATGGCTAATAAGAAATATTCCTGCAACCTTTCGGCACGATTGTGTTGTCTAATGGTAAAAGGGCTTGTCAGGAACCGCTGCGCTCCTGTGTTGCGGCGAATGATTGCCCAGAATTCAATTTCGGTTACGGTGAATTTGAATCGTTTGAGCAAAAGTCGGCCATTCAATCTCTTGGGGATGCTTGCGCTCCTGGGATTGGCCTTTTGCGTATTTGCTTGGGGCTTGCAGTACAAGCTGTCCCTTTACGATCCACCTCAGACTGCTTCCCATCAGATTCCAAGAGCCAAGCTTCTATCCAGAGATGAGCAATCCAGCACTGCGGAAAGCCCACTAGTCGTTCGGACGAAAACATTCACCAGTGTGATCTATACCGCGCCTACAGCTGTTTTCTTGATTCTGTTGCTGGCCATCCAAGTGTTGAACCCGCCAGTATCAAGAAGAGTGGAGAAGCGGACTAATAGGTTATTTCATCTGCACCGCGCTGTCTTAAACACCATCTTCGTTCGCCCCCCTCCCGTTCTCGCCTAGACACTCCTTCATCGTCCATTCAGAAGCATTCGATCAAGATATGTGGTCGGTGCAAGAGGCCATGTTCTCCATCGGAGAATGTGTTCTGTCGTCGTGAACTCGCAATCAAAACTTCATTTAGAGGTGCATGCGAACTATGCGAAAGCGAACCTCCTTGATCGTCGCCGCGGGAATCACGTTCCTTGTTTTGGCCGGCATCGTTGCGTACATTCTCATGAATCAACACCCGAACGCGCGTGCAGCCGAGGCGCCATCGGCGAAGGTGGCCGCGGCAATGCGGGGAGACATTGCGCGCACTTTAAGCCTGGCCGGGCAGTTTCAGCCTTACCAGGTGGTGGACGTTCATCCCAAGGTCAGCGGCTTCATGGTGAAGATCAATGTGGATATAGGCGACAGGGTGCGCAAAGGCCAGACTCTGGCGGTGCTGGAAGTTCCAGAGTTGACTGCGCAGTTGAAGGGCACCGGATTCGAGATGGAGCGGGCCAAGGACGATCTGCTGCGTGCGCGGCATGAGATCAAGCGAGCAGAGGCCGTTCACTCAGCGCTTCATGCCGATTATCAGCGATTGCTCGAAACCTCCAAAGCGCAGCCAGGCCTGATCGCACAGCAGGAACTGGACGACGCCGAAAGCAAAGACCTTTCGTCGGAATCGCAGGTTGATGCGGCCAAAGCTGCCGCGGCAGCCGCCGAGCAGCATACCGAGGTGGCACACAGCGACAACGACCGGGTGCAAGCGCTTCAGAATTACACCAGTGTGGTGGCGCCTCTGGACGGCGTAGTCGTCTGGCGTTATGCCGACACTGGCGCGCTGATCCAGAGCGGGACGAATTCAAACGAGCAGGACATTCCGATTGTCAGGCTCTCGCAGAGCGGTCTATTGCGCCTGCGTATGCCGATTCCGGAGAACGATGTGCAGTATGTGCATATCGGCGACCCGATGCTGGTTCGCGTGGATGCCATTGGACGCACGTTTACGGGGAAGATCGCGCGCTTCACCCGCGATGTGAACTTCGAAACACGGACGATGGAGACAGAGATCGACGTCGAAAACAACGACCTCTCGATCGACCCGGGCATGTACGCCAACACGCAACTTGAACTTGCTCATGCCCACAACGTGATCACCATCCCGGTGGAAGCGCTGTTGCTCAATGGAGATCGGGCGACAGTCTACTCGCTCGACGCGGGCAATCGCGTTCGCATCCGCAACGTGGAGGTTGGGCTGCGGGGATCGAGGCTAGCCGAGATCAAGAGCGGCCTTGAACCCGGCGACCGCGTGATTCTCGGAGCTCAGGAAAAGTACTCCGAAGGCGAGCAGGTTTCTCCGATGCTCACTGAGGAGCCTGCCTCAGATACTGCTCATGAATCCGGCGGTGTGATCGACATGAAAGCGGAAGCAAACGAGAACAACGGAGGTGCGAAGTAATGCCGAAGTTTGCTCTCAAGTATCCATTTTTCATTATCATGATGTGCCTGATCGTCTCGCTTGTAGGAGCGGTTAACATCGTTCGCATGCCGGTCGATCTGTTTCCCAGGATCGAAATGCCGGTGGTGGTTGTGGCAACTTTCTACAACGGCATGCCGCCCGAGCAGATCGAAGCCGATATCACGAACACGTTTGAGCGCTTTTTCACGTTGGGCGCGAATATCGACCACAGCGAATCGCGATCGCTGACGGGCGTGAGCCTGATCAAGATCTACTTCAAACCGGGCACCGACCCCAATGCGGCGCTGAGCAACATCGCCAACCTGGCTATGGCCGACCTGCGCCGCCTGCCGCCGGGCACATTGCCTCCGGTGGTGCTGGGAATGGATGCCTCGACGCAGCCGGTGTGCCTGGTGACGTTGAAGGGGCAGGGGTTGAATGAGACGAATCTGAAGGATCTGGCTCAGTTTCAGGTGCGCAATCAGATTGCCAACGTTTCTGGTGCTTCGGTCCCGCAGCCCTATGGAGGAACTTACCGGCAGATTCAGGTCTACGTGGATCCGGTAAAGATGGAGGCGCGCAACCTCAGCCTTAACGACGTGGTTCAGTCGGTCAACAGCTCGAACCTGATTCTGCCGGCCGGCGACGTGCGCATCGGTTCGAAGGACTTCAATATCTACGCGAACAGCCAGTTTCCCGACGCGAACGCAATGAACTCGATGCCGCTCAAGTCGGTTGGCAACGCCTCGGTTCTGGTGGCCGACATCGGCAAGGCGGAGGACTCGGGCGCGCTGCAGTACAACATCGTGCGCATCGACGGACAACGCTCGGTTTACATACCGGTCTTCAAGCAGGGCGGCGACAGCAACACGATCACCATCGTGGACGGAATGAAGGCCGCCATCAAGCATCTTGTCGACATTCCGGAAGCGCTGAAGACGGCGGTGGTCTTCGACCAGTCCGTCTTCGTCAAACTTGCTATCAGCAATGTCACCAGGGAAGCCACCATCGGACTGGTGCTGGCCGGGGTGATGATTTTGATCTTCCTGGGCAGCCCGCGCGCCACGGTTGCCGTGCTTCTGGCCGTACCGCTCTCCATGGTGGTCTGCCTGATGATTTCGAATTACATGGGCGGCTCCATCAATACCATGATTCTGGGCGGACTGGCGCTGGTTTTCTCGCGGCTTATCGACAACGGCGTGATCGTGCTCGAGAATATCTTCCGCCACATGGAGATGGGGGAATCTCCGGCGGCTGCCGCGGATAACGGCGGGACGGAGGTCTCGATGGCGGTGCTGGCCGCCACCTTCACGACCGCCATCGTGTTTTTCCCGGTCACGTTCTTCAGCGGCGTCAGCAGATACATCTTCACTCCTCTGGCGTTGGGCGTGGTGCTGTCGATCTTTGCATCTTATTTCTTTGCAATGACGGTGGTGCCGCTTTACTGCGCCAAATTCATCCGTCTGAAGGACGATGGAGAGTTCGGCACTGAATCGAGGTCGTCCTTCTTCGCCCGATTCGACAGAGCGTTCAACGAGAAGTATGAGCGCATGCTTGGCTGGTACGAGAGCCTTGCCATGCGGGCAATGCGGCGGCCCGGCCTAACCGCCGCGGCGATTCTGGGCGGCGTGGCGCTGGTCCTCGTTGCGGCTGTCCCCTTCCTGGGCCGCGCGTACTTTCCGCGCACGGATCCCGGCCAGTTTGTGATCGACGTGCGCATGCCCAGCGGCACCCGCCTTGAGACTAGCAACGACTACATCGCCAAGGTCGAGACGATCATTCGCGGCGTCGTGCCTCCCAAGGATCTGGACATGATCGTCTCCAACATCGGCGTCTATCCCGACCTCTCCGCTATCTACACCACCAACGCTTCGATGGATACGGCGTTCGTGCAGGTCAGCCTGAAGGAGGATCACAGCACCGGGAGCTATGTATATATGCAGCGCGTGCGCGAGAAACTCTCCCGCGAGATGCCGGAGCTTACCGCCTACTACCAGGCGGGCGGCCTTGTTGATAGCGTGATCAACCAGGGTTTGCCGGCTCCGATCGATATACAGGTCAGCTCGATGGATATGCATGGAGCCTACGCTCTAGCGAGTAGTCTCGCCGAGAAGATCAAAGTAATGCCGAACGTGAGCGGAGTCTACATCCCCCAAAATCTGGACTTCCCGGGGATTGAGTTGAACATCGACCGCGAGAAGGCCAGCCTCATCGGGCTCTCCGCTAAAGACGTGGTGGACAACGTCATTACTGCCATGACATCGGACGGCATGGTCGCCCCCAGCTACTGGATCGATCCCAAGAGCGGCAACAACTACATGGTGACTGTCCAGTACGCCAACCGCATTCTCAACAATATGTCCATGCAAGACTTCGAAAGCATTCCTCTGCGCGGCGTTCAGCCGGCCGGTTACAGTCCCATGCAGGATGCTCGCCAGGCTTCCGTTCATTCGGCTGAGTCCTCGGTCGGCGGCCACACATCCGGATATACCCCCTTAAGCTCGGTTGCGGACCTCAAGCTGATCAATACTCCAACGGAGGTGGATCACTACCAGATCCGGCGCGTGATCGACATCTATGTCTCCACTAAGACCGAAGCGTTACAAGGGGTGGGCAGCGATATCGATAAACTCCTGGCGAACACCAAGACCGAAAAGAACACGGTTCTGAAGGTGCGCGGCGCAGTGGTCAGCATGAACCGGTCGTTCGCGGAGTTCGGCCTGGGGCTGATCGTAGCGGTGCTCCTGGTTTACCTGATCCTGATGGCGCAGTTCGCCTCCTTTGTTGATCCGTTCATCATCCTTATGGCTATACCACCCGGACTGGCAGGGGTAGTCTTGATCCTTCTTGTTACCGGGAGCACGCTTAACATCATGTCCTTGATGGGCGTGATCATGATGACCGGCATCGTCGTCTCGAACAGCATTTTGATCGTCGAATTCGCCACCAGTCTGCATACGCAAGGGCTGCCGGTCCTGGAAGCCGTGATCAAATCCTGCAAGATCCGCCTGCGCCCGATTCTGATGACCTCGTTGGCGACCCTTCTAGGCATGATTCCGATGGCGCTCGGGATGGAAGCCGGAAGCGAGCAGTATGCGCCGCTGGCGCGAGCGGTCATCGGCGGCCTGGGAGTTTCGGTAGTCGTAACCGTTTTTCTGGTTCCGGCAGTTTATCTACTCGTTCACGGCAGGCAGGATAGACAACCCGCCGATGCGGAGGAGGCATTAGAAGGATGAGACCACTGAGGACTCGAAGGTCTAGTTTCAGGTTTCTCTCTGCGCTTGCAATCATCTGCTCCGGGCCTCTTTCGGCGCAGACGATAAACGCGAACTCGCAGCTTCCGGATGCGCCGCAAGTCGCACTCCTTGCCCTCGCCCAGCAAACTGCAACGCCGATGCGGGAGGGAATGGGAGTAGATTTACCGGCGCAGGCGGACAACACCGCTCCCGGCGGGCATCAGCGCCTGACGCAGGCTGAAGCTGAAAGGCTGGCTGTCAAGAACAATCCTCAGGTCAGTGTAGCTCGACTGCTTGCACTGGCGCAGCATCAGGTTGTCCGTGAAACCAGAGCTGCGGAGTTGCCGACAGGAACCGCCAGCATTACCGCCGAGGATGCGGAGAATGCAAGCCGCATTTCGGCAGGCTCGCTCACTACCTCGCGTCTCTTTGAGCACGCTGGAGCTGGAGGGGGATTCACTCAACTCATCACCGATTTCGGAAGAACCAGCAATCTCGTAGCGTCTTCAAAGCTCCAGGAGAAGGCACAGAATGCGAATGCTCTGGCATCAACTGAAGAGATAATTCTTGCCGCAGACCAGGCGTTCTTCAATGCTCTTCAGGCCCAGGCGCTGCTCAAGGTAGCGCAACAAAACGTCAGCACTCGGCAGACCACGGAGACACAGATTAGCGAGCTGACGAAGAATAAGCTCAAATCGACTCTGGACCTGAGCTTTGCGGATGTCAACTTATCACAAGCCAAGCTATTACAACTCGATGCTCAGAACAACGTTGACTCAACGATGGCGGCATTGGATGCGGTTTTGGGACTTGATCGGCAAACAACGTATGACCTGGTCGAAGACGATGCGACCGTGCAAGCGCCTCCTGCCGATGTGGATCAACTCCTTCAACTCGCTTTCAATCAACGGCCGGACCTGCAGGCAATGACCTATAGCCAGCAGGCTGCCGTCAAGTTCAGCCATGCTCAGCGCGATCAGATGCTGCCGTCCATAAGCGCCGCGGGGACCGTAGGAAGTGTCCCCATACGTCCCGCAACTTACTACCTTACGAATTGGTGGGGCGGCATCGGTGTGAACATGAGCATTCCGATCTTCAATGGCTTCCTCTACTCGGCCCAGGCGAAGGAAGCGTCTATCCGCGCCCAGGCCGCCTCCGAACAGAGCCGCGATTTGCGTGACAGGATTGTCCGGGATGTACGCACAGCCTGGCTTGCGGCAAATACCGCGTATCAACGTGTCGCCGTAACAGCCGAGCTGCTGAGAGAAGCAAACATCGCTCTCCAACTGGCGCAAACTCGCTACCAACTGGGACTCAGTTCGATCGTGGAGTTGAGCCAGGCGCAGTTTCAGCAGACCGATGCAGCAATTGGCAACACAGATGCCCAATACCAATACCGGCTTGCCCTCGCCGCGCTCAACTACCAGACAGGAGCAAATCCATGATTGAAAACTTCAAGCTGAAAGTCTTCCGCGTGGTCGCGGACAATCTGAATTATCGCAGGGCCGCGGACGAGCTTCATATTACCCAGCCAGCGGTTACGGCTCAGATCAGATCCCTGGAAGAGAGCCTTGGAATCGCGCTTTTCGACCGCGTTGGTCGTGAAACCAGTCTCACCCTGGCTGGGGCAACGCTCTTGCAATATGTACGGCAGATCGAGGCAGTTACAAACGATGCAATTGCAGCGCTTGCGCCGTTCGGCGGTCTCGAAGGGGTCGAGCTGAGTATCGGAGCCTCACACACCATAGCCGTCTATCTTCTGCCGACTCTACTGCCTCGTCTTTTGCTGGAATGGCCCAAGCTTAAAATCCACGTCACGAGTGGGAGCACAAATGATGTCTTGCAGGCTCTGACATTGCAGCAGATCGGAATCGCATTGATTGAGGCTCCCGCCCATCGTCCTGATTTGAAGGTAGAAGCATTCGGGGAAGATGAGTTGACGCTCATTGTGAAGCCCGATCATCGCTGGGCGAAGAAGCCATATATAAGTACTGCCGAACTGGTTCAAGAGCCGATTCTACTGCGAGAGGTTGGATCAGGTATGCGTCATTTTGTTGAAGAATATCTTGAACAGAATGGCATTCTGCGGCTGCAAATTCAAACCTTCCTCGACATAAACTCGACAGAAGGCATCATCTCCGCAGTAGAGGCGGGCCTCGGCATTGGCTTTGTCCCCAGCCTGGCGCTTGAAAAAGCATTGCGGCTTGGAACAGTTAAGGCAATTCACCTCAACAACGGTCCAATCCGGCGCGAACTCAGCATTGTATCGCTCAATGGACCAGATCCAAAAGGGCCGATCGGGGCGTTGTTGGAGCTTGTTCGCGAGTACGGCGCGAGTAGGCTACACCCCCAATCGACGATTCATATTCATGAAGACTTAGATCATGTGGTCGGGATGCGCGATGCGAGGTTCAGCTTTTCCGCGGGGAGATAGCCATGATGCCTGTGATCGATGACAAGCCAGCTCTATACCTGAAGTCGGTTGTGTACGCGACCGATTTCTCTCTATGTTCCCAGAACGCCGGACTCTACGCAGCGCGAATGGCCGCCTATTTCTCTGCGAGGCTTTTTGTTGCTCATGCCTTCACGCTTTCACAAGCTGCCTTGGAGGTTGAGACCGGCGACCGAAAAGTGAGCCAGCAGAGAGTCGATTTGATGCGTCTCCTATCGAAGGAGGCACTTCGTCTTAGTATGGATTCGGTGGAAACCATTCCCACTCTTTTGGAAGGTAATCCAAAAGACGCTATTGCGCAACTTGCTGATAGAAATGAGCCTTCCATGATCGTCTTGGGGACACATGGGGGGAACAGGCTGGAGCGAGGCCTCATCGGCTCAGTGGCTGAGAGGATCCTACGGTCTACTTGTTGGCCAGTGCTCACCGTCGGTCCGCATGTCCAGACCCTCTCATCGAGAACTCTTCAATTCGAGAGGATCCTCTTTGCCACAGACTTTACACCAGCTGCGGCAAGCGCTGCAATTTATGCGGTGACCCTCGCGGAGGTGTTCGGAGCCACAATTGACGTACTCAATGTGATTCAGAAAGACTCCATGGAGCATCCAGACATCTTGTCCAACCTCCAAAGCAGCTTCTGTGGCGCTCTCGATGGCCTTGTTGCGCAGCACGCAATAGCATTATGCCATCCGAGAACCTTTGTTGAGGTGGGCAGCTCACATAGTCGAATTCTCGAACACATCAGAGAGCATTCTATGGACCTGCTCGTCCTTGGTATTCGAAAGACTTCACATCTCAGCATGGAGATGAGAACATCTGGAGCCTTCCGGATCATAGTGGATGCGGATTGCCCGGTCCTGACGATTAGAAGGTAGGGAACTGACCGCTTTGCTGGTGATGTGCATGGCACAAAGCAAGAAACAATCGAGCCACGAGTATAATCACACCCCGACAACACTGCTTGTGGCAGCGTTTGGCGGCGCTTGCGCAGTCATCACTGTTGAAAGCACATTCAACGACGGAATGGATGTGTGGGAGCATCAGATGAGCAGACTTGCAGCTTGGCAGGTTCATATGGGATCGGCATGCGTGGGGATCATAACATTCGTTGTATTCTTGTTCATTCTGGAATTCCTGGAAACAAGGTCTAGGATAACCGCATGGCGATCAAGCGCGCCTTGGTTGCCGCTCGTCGGACTCACGGCGTTGGCAACAGTCGTTCATATACCGATTTACGTTGTTTTCCTAGTTGGTGGCAGCTATGCCGTATGGGCCTACCGCCGAACATGCAGTGTGCGCCGCTCACCGAAATCGCGCGAAAGGAAAGATATTGCATGGTAGACCATCGCAGTTTGAACGCAATCTTCGACAGCGCGTCTATCGTAGAGATGTCGAGGGGAAGGTCTGATTTCATGTCATTCTCCATTCGGAACCTGATTTACGTGATGAGCCGCATCATTGCAATATGTTGATGAACACAGTAAGAAGAAGTCTTATCTCTAATAACAAATATTGATTGAAAAGTTCGAAACTTTCCTCCCTGAATGGAGTCTACACTGGTATGTCGGGTTCCATGAAGGCAGAAGGAGTTGTGCGACGAATTGTCAGCCCGAAGCCCAATAACGGTCATCGCCAATGCCGCGCTGCGGCGCATCCTTCGTATTAGAACGCAGGTGCGGTGCGTATATCCCTCATGGAGACAGATATTTAGACCCTGCGCTCTGGGTATCATCGGACTGGCAATTGCGGTCGTTTTGTGGGGGGCTGGTTACAAGTTATCCCTCTATCATCGCCATGCGACCCCGTCCTCGGTATTGGTTGCAAAGTTATGGATTGAGTCGCGTCACGCCTTCGTGACGGCGGTTTCAAGATTCAAGGCCAAGTCGCATCTCGTCCCCGGTTCACAGGCACAGTCCGTCCTCATTCAGAGGTTTCCCCGCCTCAGCAGCGCTGTCGCCTCCATTCTCCCCGTGTGGGTGCGCGACATTGCCTACTTCGATTTCCCGATCCCATCCCGCTCTCCCCCTCCACATCGCTTCCGCCTGGCATAGTTGGCACTGCGGTTCGGTGTCTGAGTTGGCGCCGTTGCAGCGTGCCTGAACAATCTGAATTGCGAAGCGTTTTAGTGGAGGAACACACTATGTATTTATTTTGGTTCCTGCCTGCTGTTTTGCTGGCAGTTCCGTGGTTTGTCGTAGGGCGAATTAGGCGATCTCAAGAGCGCGCACTCTTGAACCGAATACAATCTGTCATTCAACCGTCTGTCCCTGATGAGATCGTACCCGAGTCTGCCGGCGAGTTAGCCCGAGAGATGAGATGGATCTCAGTCAACGATTTCATGACGATTCTCTCTGAGCGCAGCGATCTTATCGTGGTCGATCTAAGAGCCGACATTCCGTCGATCCCATTTCCAGTCCCAACTGCGTCCGTGCTTCCCGTCTCGCCAAACGAACTGGCTACTGTATTGGAAATTCTTCCCTCCGATAAAAGCGTTGTGTTTTACGGCGCTTCCAACCTCAACATCTTCATGATCATAACGAGCCCCTGCATGGAAGGTTCAGCGCCTCTTTATGTTTTGGAAGATGAATTTCGCCTTGCGGAGGTAGCATGAACAGACTCTGTGATGTCACTACTTTTGCCAACGGACATGCCATCAGAACTCTGGGCCGGGAACATACTCGGGTGGCGAAGACGATCCACGTGCTCTCCGTAGGTTCTGTGGATCGCGGCAGCGTGGTCCACGATACGCTGCTTGATGGAGCAAGCTTCCATCTCACCATTGCGACTGATTATCGCGAGTTGTGGGGAATGCCGTCGCAGGAATCTATTCACGTAGCAATCCTCCACAACACGCTCTCCTTGTTCGAGCTTGAGGCTGCCGGCCGGTTGATTCGCCGGCAGTGGCCTCATGCCAGAATCCTTGTGATATCGAGTGGAGAAAGCTTTCTTGAGGATGCTCTGTACGACGATCACGTGGCGCCCACTGCGGCCCCGGAGGTTCTACTGACAATAATTGAAAGGCTTACAGGAGGGTGGCATGAGTGGAGGTCTGGAGATTTTGTGATGTAGTGTGAGAACTCCTGAGGTAACCGATTCGGCTGCCGTATCCCTTACTCCGCAGAACGGCGAGAGTAGAGTTGTCTCGCCAGCAACTCAGAAATCGGCCGGCCAGCGGAGGATAAGTATTGCTGGATTGCAAAATAAGTCCAGAGTGGATTACTAAGTGCGAAAGGAGCGCGTTCGTGGATATGTCTAGGGAGATTCTGCATAAGTCCCAACTCCGCGCTCTGCTTGGATAAAATAATAAGTAGAGGGTGAGTGCGATGCGGCAACTATCAATGGTGTCTCAAGCGATTTCTGAAAAGCACAGCCGTAAGGGCAAGCGGGAACTGTTTCTGGACCGGATGGAGCAAGTGGTGCCATGGCCGGAGTTGTTGGCGCTGGTGGAGCCTCATTATCCCAAGGCCGGCAACGGC
>Ga0182027_10007626_pt1 | contig 15891 bp, 9 predicted proteins | sample 712E1DmetaG_FD_121300 | JGI IMG/M metagenome (GOLD analysis project Ga0182027, IMG submission 121300) | Permafrost microbial communities from Stordalen Mire, Sweden - 712E1D metaG (Illumina Assembly) | ecosystem: Environmental > Terrestrial > Soil > Wetlands > Permafrost | place: Sweden...
AAAGGCGCGGCGTGAGACTTTGCGTTTTTTTCGGCTGTCGCGTGCCATCCGTGGGTGCTCGAGGAACTCCAGATCAGCGATGAGATGCTAGCACTGAAATACAGCCAGGCCAAACTCGCCGCTTTTTTCTGGAACCGCGAAAAAATCGTTCATCTCATTCAGCGGCACACCGCGAGCGGTGCAAATTCAGCAGGAACGAAGCCCGCGAAACGCGCGGAAGAGCAAGGTTGGCGGGATTTGTTAATGAACGGAGAGGGAAGTGCGGCTAGGAGTTCCAGGGTCCCGAAGAATCTCCCACAACCAGTTCCGCGGAAACCTCGTATTCCCTGCCTTGAGGATTGGGGGAGCTACAAAGTGCATGCAGGGCATCGGCCGCCATTTGCCCGAGTAAATCCCGATGGATGTCCACGGTGGTGATCGAAGGGTTGCTGTATTCCGCCAGCCGCGTCTTGTCGAAGCCTGTGACGGAAATATCTTGAGGAATCCGGAGGCCCGCCGACACTAACCCCTTCATCACGCCCACCGCGGTGAGATCGTTGACGGCCATCACCGCAGTAGGCCTGGGCGACATTTGAGCGATGGCCAGTCCAGCGGCAAGTCCTCCTTCAAAACGCAGGTCACCGTGCAGGACCGGGCCGGGTTTCAGTCCGGAGGCCTGCATGGAGCGCTCGTAGGCCTCCAGTCGCGCCTCGTTGGATTTGAGTCTTGGCCTGCCGGCGACAAAGGCGATCTCGCGGTGCCCCTGTTGGTACAGGTATTTGACAATTTGCTCGATCCCAGAAGCGTAATCGATGCGCAGAGTGCTGACATATCCCCGGGCTGGAGCAAGATCGAGAAACGTGATGGCAATCTTGCGGCGTGTCAGTTCGTCGATCAGGCGCGCGCTGAACTCGGAGGTCATGATCGCGACGCCGCCGACATTGTGCGCCATCATCCGGATGGCGGCCTCTTGGGTGCGCCGGGGGTCATAGTTGGTTTCACTGAGAATGGTTTCGTAGCCGAGTTGCCTGGTGCGCGCCAGAAACCCCATGATCACCTCTGGGAAGAAGGGGTTCACGATATCGGAAACAATGATTCCCATTGTGCGCGTGTCGCGGGAAGCGAGGCGGCGGGCATGAATGTTGGGGAGATAGCCGAGGCGCTTGACCGTCGAGAGAACGAGGTCATGCGTCCTGCGGCCGACCTTGCCTCTCTTGTTCAGAACGTTGGAAACAGTCGCGGTCGAAACACCCACGGCCTTTGCGACATCTCGAATGGTCAAGCCCATAAACGCAGACACCTGCCCTCGACGAACAGATGCAAGCCATCGCGGCCTCGCAAGAATAAATTGGCCACGGGCACATTATAGATGAAAAAAAACGCTTGACAACAATCAAAACAGCGTGTAAACGTGTTCTCCAAGGTTAAGCGGTTAAGTTCTTTTGTTGGGGTGCCTGGTCCTGGGTCCTTATAGACCTTCCGGGTATTCTGTATTCTTTCGATAGAGGAAATCGGTGCCGTAACGTGATTTGCGAATGGGTCCACGGGCTCCCGTAAAGGGGGTTTTGTGGGCAGTTTGGGTTGCGCGGTTCGTCGAGGCGGTCATTTGTATTTTGCCGATTGCGGAAACTTGAGGAGGTTGGGATGAAGGCTAGCTTCAAATTCAGTTATTTCACATTGCTGGTAACCTTTTTGGTTTTGTTGTTCGCGGCGAGTCCGCTGTTCGCTCAGGTGGACGCCGGTGCCGTTTTGGGGACCGTTACCGACCAAAGCGGCGGTGTGATCAATGGCGCCAAGGTCGTCCTCACCAACGAGGGGACGGGCGCCATCGCAACATTTACGACCAGTTCGGATGGCGGCTACAAATTCTCGCCCGTCAGGATTGGTTCCTACAAGATTGACGTCACCTTCCAGGGGTTCCAGGCGGTCACGACGAAAGGCGTCGCCGTGGACGTCGGTGCCCAAGTGGTGCAGAATTTCACGCTCAGGCCAGGCAACGTCAGTCAGACCATTGAAGTAAGCGCTGCCGCGCCTCTCCTGGAGTCGCAGGATGCCTCTGTCGGCCAAGTAGTGGACTCCAAGGATGTCAACAATCTTCCACTCAACGGCCGGAATTTTACGTTTCTCGCGCAACTCTCCGCGGGCGTGAATACACCGCAGTCAGACACCCGGGGTAACGCCGCGAGTGGCGCTTTTACCGCCAATGGTAACCGCCCCTCGATGAACAATTACCTCCTCGACGGCATCGACAATAACTCCGACACCGTCGACTTCCTTAACGGCACGAACTACGTCGTTCTTCCCCCCATTGACGCCATTCAGGAGTTCAAGGTGCAGAGCACGGACTTCAGCGCCGAGTTTGGCCGCTCGGGCGCCGCTGTTGTCAATGCCTCCATCAAGTCCGGTACCAACGAGCTCCACGGTGCGGCTTGGGAATTTTTCCGCAACGACAAAATGGATGCGGCGGACTTCTTTGAAAATGCGGGCGACATCCCGAAGGGAGCATTGCGCCAAAACCAATTTGGATTCACCGCTGGCGGCCCTGTCGTGATCCCGCACGTCTTCAATGGCAAGAACAAGCTTTTCTTCTTCGGGGACTATGAAGGATTCCGCAGGGTCCAGGGTACGGTTTTCACTAGTTCGGTCCCGACGGTCGCCGAGCGCACCGGCGGCGTCAATGGCCCTTACACTGATTTTTCGGATCTCATCAGCGGCCAATCGGGAACTGCAACGGACATTCTGGGCCGTATCGTCCCTACTGGTACCATCATGGACCCAGCAACCACGCGACCGGTAGAGTGCGGGGTTGCTGACCCGACCAGCGGTCTTACAGCTCCTTGCACCGGCACTCAAACGGCCGGAACGACGATAGGAAATGTTCGCGACCCGTTCTACACGGGTGGCAGCGTTGCTGGAATAACAACCTTCGTTCCTCTGGCCAGCGCTTTGAACCAAATACCGGCTGGACGCTTGGATGCCAATGCCATCAAGCTGATGAATCTTTACCCGCTGCCAACCACTAGCGCGCTCTTTTCAAACTACGCGAGCTCGCCAAAGCTTTACGAACACAGCGACGCCTTTGATGCCCGCATGGATGCCAATTTCACCGACAAGAATCAGCTCTTCTTCCGGTTCAGCTATAAGAACGATCCGGATTACATTCCCAGCCCCTTCGCTGGCGTGGCGGACGGCGGCGCTTTCCAGCAGGGCAATCAGACCGCGCTTGCACAACAGAGCGCCATGGGCTACACACACACGTTCTCTCCGACGCTGATCAACGAGGTGCGTGCCGGCCTCAACTACCTGCACACAACCCGCTCAGGGCCTGTTTCGGGCGTGTCGGGTCTTCCGGCAGAATATGGCATTCAGGACATCCCTCAGGGAAGCCTGAACGGCGGCCTTCCTGCCTTTGGCATCAACGGTCTGTCTACCTTGGGGAGCAACAATTTCTTGCCCTCGGATGAGGTTAGTTCCACCTTCCAGCTTACCGACGATGTCACGAAAATTTACGGCAAGCACACCTTCAAAATGGGTTTTGAATGGCAGCACGTGAAGTTCTCGACCTTGCAGCCATCCTGGTCTCACGGTGAATTCGATTATAACGGTGCTTTCACGGATATCGCCGGCGGCACGGGTTCAAGCAGCACGGGCCGCGCGGACTTCCTCTTGACTCCAACCACCTCGACCGTGGGCGGCCCGAATTACGTCGGTGGGTCCAGTGACATCCGAGCCTCCAATATGGGTGCAACCGACGACGGCAAGAATTACTACGGCGGCTACGTCCAAGACGACTGGAAGGCCACTTCCAAGCTGACACTCAATCTCGGGGTGCGTTATGACTTCTTTGGCCTCGTCTTCGAGCACCACAACGCTCAGGCCAACTTTGTGCCCAATGGTCCCGGGGGCGAGGCGACGGAAATAATTGACGCGGGGAACGCGAACGTGAGCAATCTCTCTCCGAGTTTCTACACTCTGCTGGCGCAGGACGGCATCAACTTGCAGGTCACGAACCAGTTCGGCGGCGGACTTGGGACTTCCCAAAAGTTCAATTTTGCCCCGCGCCTCGGCTTTGCTTACCAGGTCAGTCCAAAGCTGGTTGTACGCGGCGGATTTGGCGTCTTCTATAACGGTTTTGAAAATCGTGGATATTCGCCGAACCTTGGTGAAAGCTATCCGTTCCAGTACAATTTCAACTATTTCTCGGCCAACGACTCCACCCCATTGACATTTCCCGGTTGCACCACGGCAGGCCCTGGCAATGTAGGAACCTTTGAAACCGGATTCTCCTGCACGCCACTCAGTCCAAGCGCTGTTATCGCCACGGGGTTGGCCTTGCCCGGTATCCAGTTCAACTACAAGACCCCATACTCCATGGGCGGCAATCTGACGCTCCAATATCAGGTCACGCCCACCCTTGCTCTCCAAGCCGGATTCGTGATTTCGGACGGACGCCATATCGAGGTCTTTCCTAGTTCCAACGTAGTCTCCACGATCAACCCCTATCAGTATCCTGTTCTCGGCGGTTCATTCAATGGTCAGACCGTTCCGGCCATCGTTCCTTACCCGGATTTTGGAACCGGCAACAGCTACGCGGCAACAGAAGGGAACAGCAACTACAACGGGTTGCAGACGAAGATCGAGAAGCGCTTTGCGAGCGGTCTAAACTTCCTCGTCACCTATACTTACTCGAAGGTGCTTACCGACGCACGTGACCCGCTCAATAACGGGAGCGCGCTCGTGAGCTACCGTGGGGCGGCCGTTCCTAATTTCGGGATCCATGCGGATTATCAACTGGCCCCCTCTGACATAAGGAACGTCTTGCACTTTAGCGGCGGCTATGAACTGCCCTTTGGCAAAGGCAAGAAGTTCGCTTCCGGCGCCACAGGGCTCCAGAACCAGGTGATCGGCGGCTGGAGCATCAACTGGTCAACAACACAGGAAGGTGGCCAGCCCATAACCATCGGTTGTCTGACAAGTCCAGCGGCAGGTTTGGGCTGCGGCGCTCTTAAAGTTCCAGGCCAGTCTGTGAAGGTCGGACTGCACACAGATTCGAATGGCAAGCTGAGCTTGTTCTCGAACGGGGCAGCAGCGTTGACTCAGCCTTGTGTGATCGGATCAAACGGGCTGCCCGAGGCCGGCACGCCGACGGGATGCGTGCCGTTAACGGGTACTGCGGCGCTGGGTGGAGTAGTTCAATACGAAGGGCCCAGCTACCACAGGCTGGACTTCTCAACTTTCAAGGACTTTCCGATTACGGAACGCGTCAAACTCCAATTCCGTGCGGAGATCTTTAACATCTTCAACCATCCGGCCTTCAACGCCCCCGGTTTTGGCGGGAACGGCGTGGTTGCCATTCCCAACTCCCTTAACTACAGCAGTTCCAACTTCGGCGAAATCGGGTCCAATCGCGATTCTCCTTACGATCCGAGGCAGATCCAGTTCGCCCTTAAGCTGTACTACTAGTTAGACCCCTTACCCCCCACCGGCGAAGGCGCTTTGAAAGAAGCGCCTTCGCCGCAGTAGTTTTCAGGCCCCGGTCCATTCTTGCAGCCCCGTGCTACCATGCTAACGTCGTGACACGAATCTCCTGGTCTGTGGCGTGTACGGTCCTGAATCTCGCGGCGTGGGCCTTTCTGACGCCGCCGGCGGGTGCTCAGAGGCAAGATCCGGACCGGGAGTTCAAAGCGGCCGTTGCTCAATATGAGGCCGGCCAATACCCGGAAGCCGCCACGCAACTCGAAAAACTTGTGCGCGAGGTGCCGGAAAGCTTCGAAGTGCATGAGCTTCTGGGACTGGTCTACGCCGCCCAGTCGCAAAACGACAAAGCCAACGCCCACCTGGAAAAAGCGGTTCGCCTGAAACCCGATTCCGCGACGGCGCGCACCAACCTTGGCAATAATCTTCTCCGAATGGATAAGCTCGCCTTGGCGGAGCGGCAGTTCAAAAAGGCGGCAGCGCTGGCGCCGCGGGACTACGACGCCAGCCACAACCTTGGGGAGTTCTACGTCCGCTCCAACAAGGTCCCCGAGGCCATCCCGTTTCTCGAACGGGCGCAGCGGATTAATCCATCCTCGTATGACAACGGCTACGATTTGGCTCTTGCCTACCTCTCCACGGGGCGCCTTAGTGATGCCCGCAAGGTGATCCAGGACCTTGCCAAGCGGAAGGACACTGCGGAATTGCACAATCTCCTGGGCGAGGTGGAGGAAAAGGATGGTCACTTCGTAGCTGCGGCCAATGAATTGGAGATCGCCGCGCACATGGAGCCAGGTGAAAACAACGTCTTCGATTGGGGCAGCGAGCTTCTGATTCACCAAACCCTGGAACCGGCGATCGAGGTATTCCGCCAGGGCGCGGAACGCTACCCGGATTCGCCGCGTATGGCCATCGGCCTGGGGATGGCCTACTACTCGCTCGGGAAGTATGACGAAGCCGTCAAATCGCTGATGCGCGCGGCTGATTTGAACCCCAGCGATCCCCGCTGCTACCCCTTTTTGTCCTGGGCGTATGACAGTTCGCCGAGCCAGGCCGAGGAGGTCATCGAACGATTCCGGCGATTCGCGGAGCTTCAGCCCAAGAACGGTCAAGCCGTCTACTACTACGCCATGAGCCTCTGGAAGGGCAAAAGAGCCCAGGATCCGAACCTCGATCTCAGTCAGGTCGAAGTGCTTCTGAAGAAGGCGATCACACTCAACCCGGGACTGGCAGAGGCGCACCTCCAGTTAGCCAATCTTTACTCCGACCAGCGAAAATATGCGGAGTCCGTCCCGGAATATCTGCGGGCACGTGAACTCAATCCAGACTTGGCCGACGTCCATTACCGCCTGGCGCAGGCCTACGTTCGCGTTGGAGAAAAGGACCTGGCCCAGCAGGAATTCAAGGTGTACCAGCAGCTCCGGGCGCAGCATCTTTCCGATCTCGACAGACAGCGAGCGGAAATCCGCCAATTTGTTTACTCCGAGAAGCAGGGCGCGGGGACAAAGCCGTAAGTCCTCCGGGTTTTGGAATTCGTAAGGGGAAAGCCGGCAGCGCGCGCAGCAGTTCACTTTGCTCGTGCGATTTTCCCCACGTCAGCGGCGAAGGCCCATGAATGAGCTTCTCTCCCCCAGCCAGGCGTCCCCGGAACTCGATGCCATGGGTTCCCTGATGGATGCGGATATGGGGGCCTATTACACCTGCCGGGTTCCGCGCAGTCGATGTTCCTGGCTTGGTTTGAGAATTACGGGGAGGCCGTGGCAATTTCGCCTTCCATGCCTCGTGGGACACTTTAAACTCAACCGCGACCATGCCGCAACTGCTCTCGTGGATGGCCTGAGCGGCACGGAATCAAATATTTGCAAGGCAGTTTTCGATTCGAGTTTACCCATGCCTCTAAGGGGCACCGAAACCCACACCAGCCTGCCAGGCCCGTTGCGTGCGCGAGTGCCGTAGGTGAACCCACTATTTTCGATGTAATATGTTGAGAAGGCGTCGGGCTCGTAGCTCAGCGGTTAGAGCAGCGGACTCATAATCCGTTGGTCCCAGGTTCAAATCCTGGCGGGCCCACCACTTATTTCCAATGACTTATAATCTTTGAGTGTACTGAGTGTTTCGGGATTTTGCGCGAGTCTGTGCTCGGTCTCCTCCAAGTCTGACGCGTTCGTCTGCTCCTCCAGGCGCCGAATTGCCGCTAGCTTCGTGTGCGACCGGCCACAATTCTACCGGCCCTGGCACGCTTGTTTTGAGGAGTTTGCGGGCAGAGAGTCCGACCCTCCGCTTTTTTCGAATTAAATCGGCGGTTCAGGGCAGCTTTTCTAATTCATTCCTATCCAACAAGATCGAAGGTTATGGCGCACTCGGGGAGATTCGAACTCCCGACCCTCTGCTTAGAAGCCGTTCGACCCACTTTGCCAAATCTTGCCAGAGGAGTGGGTGATCGAACGGAATCAGCAGGTTGGGGCAAATTTCCGCAACCTGTTTTCTCCTTCATTGGTTGTCGGGTGCCGCTAAAAGCGCGAGTTCTTAGCGCAGGTTGGCGTGATCGAGGGAAGGGAAGCCAGGACATTCAATAGCTTCCCAAGCTCCCTCGAGTAAACCCTGACGCGCTGAGCTGGCGGCACTCACCTAGAACTAAATCCGTGGCATTTGGAGAATCGTGGAAAATGGAACTCGCCCGCGACATTCTTATTGCGCGTCACGTGTGATTGCAAGGAAAACTTCCTCCGGACCGTTGGTGAGGGGTTCAATTCAGGGAAATTGAGTTGGCAACGCGATGTTGCCACGCAAGGCGTAGGTTGCCAAGCAGTTGGAGCTGCTGGCGCTCCAAGAACTCGAACTTAAACGCTGATCTGCGTACTTATTCGGTGTGTACAACAAAATAAATATAACTGCAAGGCAACAAAAAAGCACTTGACAGCGTCAACACAAGGGTTTATATGGCAAGTTGCCCGAAGAATCGGATTCGCTCCATTTTTGGGTGGCGCACAGAAAAACAAGATTCGGATTCGGCTCGAGGGTGTTTTATTTCTTGCGGAATAAGATACCAGGAGTTGCTCCGCCTCACTTTTTCCCCTCTCTTGTGTGTTTCATTTTGGAAAACGGGGTCCGTCCAGCAGATGTGTGCTTCGGCCCCGCTCAGAGTCTGTCTATATCAAGAAAACGGATTTCGGGACCAAACTTGGGTGCCATGAGCGTGTGTACTGGCGAGAGCTCGATATTTTGCCCCTCTGCCAGTTCAAGGGGGGGAATATGGAAACCAGGAAGATCCAGGTCTTAGTCGTTGGGGAGTGCGCAAGAACTCCATCTCATTTAGCGAAACGCGTGGAAGAGCGAGGCTGCACTTGCGAATTTGCGGACACTTATCACGCGGCCCGCATGCTACTGGAATGCCGCAACTTCGATTTGATGCTCAGTCCGGTGAAGCTGGGCAAGAGCAGTATGCTTCCTCTGATGAAGATGTTGAGGGGCTCACGTTCCACGGCATTTTATTATCAGGTGGTCGAAGATAGCTGCTGGTGGCTACCGGCCATTTTCCGCGGTCAAGTCTGTTTCGGACAGAACGCACTCCGCCCGAGCGAGTTCATCCCGATCCTGGATAAGGCGATTGATGAGTTGCGAACCGGAGCCGCGGCATTGGTCCCTGAGGGCGCGCTTGCGGCCCCCGCATAGGTATGTACTATTTGGATTTCGCAGTGCTTGTTATTTATGAGGTTAGGCGTATCATTTAATTGACGGCGTTCGCTTCTGCCGTTTTGCAGCCCTCTAAGCCATTCTTGGGAATGGCCACTGCAGCAGTATTTCACTCCCTCCCCGTTGACGTGAGACCCCTTTCTGGACAACGACTTCGTTGAGTCCTGTCCCGATGCAGCGGCCGGACGCCATCTCTTAAGATGGCCACGAGCCCCGTTGCATCGGTATTCGGGAGCTTTGACTTCGTCAGACTCCTGAGCCCGACCAAAAGAGGGAAAGCCTTGAGATACGGCCTCTTCGACAGTTCACTGCTTGCTAACGCGCAGCATGCGCTCGAATTCGTGGGCGACATTGTCGCGTCCTGGACCAAATACACAACGCCACCAGTGAAGATTATAACGGGAGCATACCGCGGCTGGTTCACGCACGAGGACGTTTCCATCAGCAAACCCAGCGAACTTCTCCACGGCACGATTTCCGGTCTCGACGAGCAGGGATGCCGCATACGGGGATACACCTTCGAGGAGGTGTGAAGAATAAATGAGCATGTTGGCAACGCGTACCCACGAACCGGGGCTGAGGATAAAGCCCCTAGTCGGCTATGGTCTGGCCTTGGCGATCTTGTTGGCAGTTGGCATTTTCCAATACAAAATTATTGGGGCGTTGGTTGAATCCGATATTTGGATTATCCATGCCCACGAGGTCCTTGCTGAATTGGAAGGGGGGTGCTCCGGGCTCCAACAAGCGGAGTGGGGCAGTCGAAGTTACGCGGCGACCGGCGTTCAGGATTATGTCCTCCAGTTCAGCGCGGGAATTGGGCGTGCAGACGAACATCTTCGCGCCGCTCGAATTGTCACCGCCGGCAATCCCAGCCAACAACAGAATTTCGATCGCTTGATGCAGCTCGTAACCGCAAAACGGAGAGTGATGGAGCACCTCATCGCTCTGCGCCGCGACCAAGGGCATACTGCGGCGAGCGAAGCGCTGGGCAACGATGAGGGCCTGAAATTGATGACGGAGATCCGGGCTCTTACCGACGAGATGGAAGGAAATGAAAATAGCTTGCTCGAGGTGCGCCAGGCGGCGAGCCGATCCCAGGCCAAGAGGGCAGGCCTGGCGATTCTCCTCGGCACAGTGCTGGCCCTGGGCCTCACGCTCGCGACAAGCTGGTTCGCTCATGGGGATGCGATCAGATGGCGCCGGGCGAAAGAGCCGGTGCATAATGCTTCGCTCCACAGCCGCAACCTGATCGAGATCAGTCTGGATCCGCTGGTGACCATCAGCCGCGGAGGCCAAATCGCTGACGTCAACCAAGCCACCGAATTCGTAACCGGAGTAGCGCGTCAGCAACTGATCGGCAGCGACTTCTCCGCCTACTTCACCGAGCCCGAGGAGGCGCGCAAGGTATACGAGCAGGTCCTTGCCCGAGGTTCGGTGCGGAATCATCCCCTCGTCATTCGGGACATCTCCGGAAAGCTTACGGATGTGTTGTACAACGCCACCGTGTTCAAGAGCGAGGCGGGAGAAGTCGAGGGCATCTTTGCCGCTGCCCGCGATGTGACCGAACGCAAGCGGACGGAGCGGGCTCTGCAAGAGAGTGAAGATGCATTTCGAACGTTGGCCGAGTTGGTGCCGCAGTTGGTCTGGATATGCACGCACGATGGCTTGGGTATCTACTTCAACCAACGATGGGTGGATTACACCGGGCTAACTCTGGAGGAGAGTTATGGAAATGGCTGGTACACCGCCTTCCACCTCGACGGCAAGCAGTCCGCGTTGGACGTCTGGAACCATACGGCTGCGATTGGTAATACCTACGGGCTCGAATCCCGCCTGCGGAGCAGCGATGGCCACGACCGCTGGTTTCTCACAAAAGGAGTGGCCCTGACCGATGGCGCGGGACGCGTCTTGAGGTGGTTTGGAACTTGTACCGACATCGAGGATTTGAAGCGGAGCGAAGAAGCACTCCATATAATCACAGCCGACTTGGCTCGCTCGAACGCTGATCTTGAGCAGTTTGCTTACGTGGCATCGCACGACCTCCAGGAGCCGCTGCGCATGGTGGCGAGCTTCACGCAACTTCTGGGGCAGCGCTATAAAGGCCAGCTCGACGCCGACGCGGACGAGTTCATCGGCTATGCGGTGGACGGGGCGCGCCGCATGCAGGCGCTCGTGAATGACCTACTGTCTTATTCCCGAGTTGGGACGCGAGGCAAGGAGCTTGTTGCCGTGGACTTCGAACAAGTCCTGCAAATGGTGCTGACGAACCTGCAGGCAAGGTTGGAGGAGGGCGGTGGCCAGGTGACCCACGATCCCTTACCCACGGTGATGGGAGACGAAACACAATTATGGCAGGTGCTTCAGAACCTGGTGGGGAACGCCCTCAAATTCCACGGCTCGGAACCCCCACGGGTGCACGTCTCTGCGCAGGAGATAAAGGGCGAATGGCGATTCTCGGTGCGCGATAACGGAATCGGGATCGAGCCGCAATTTGCCAAACGGATCTTTCTGGTCTTTCAGCGGCTGCATAGTCGCGCGGAGTACCCGGGAACGGGTTTGGGACTGGCAATTGCCAAGAAAATCCTCGAGCGGCAGGGCGGGCGAATCTGGATGGAGTCTGAACCTGGGAAAGGTTCTACTTTTTATTTCAGCCTGCCGAAGACAAGGAGTGACCAGTGCAGACAAATGCAAAGCCACCACAATCTGTTGACATCCTGTTAGTAGAGGACAATCCCGGCGACGTCAGGCTGATCCAGGAGGCGCTCCAGAGCGGGAAACTGCTGAATCGGATAGCCACCGTGTCGGACGGCCAAAAGGCGCTGGCCTACCTGCGCAAGCAGGGGAGCTACGCGCAGGCACCGCGGCCAGATCTCATCTTGCTGGACCTGAACATACCGCGGAAGGACGGGCGCGAGGTTCTGGCAGAGATCAAAGCGGATCCTCTCCTGCGGAGCATCCCGGTGGTGATTGTCACCAGTTCGCACGCGGAGGAAGACATCCTGAGGAGTTACAACACGCACGCCAATTGCTACGTGACGAAGCCCGTGGACCTGGAGAAATTCGTCGCCGTGGTGAGAGCCATCGAGGAGTTCTGGGTGACCATCGTCAAGCTGCCCCCGAAGCCATAAGGGACCATCAAAGAGGAGGCTCAGGTCTTGCTGATGGAGGCCAATCCAGACGGATGGAAGGTCGGCGGCAGGATCGGAACCCCTGGTTCACGAAGGTAAAAGCAACGCCGGAGTGGAAACGAATGTCCGAAGATAAGATGCATGTGCTGCTGATCGAGGATAATCCCGGAGATGCGCGCCTGGTCGAAGAGATGCTGAAAGAGAGCGGGGAAGACGATTTCGCGCTGAGACACGTGGGGTCGTTGCAAGCCGGCATGCGCATCCTTTCAGAGGGCTGCGGGGACCAGGTGATCCTGCTGGACCTGGAACTCCCCGATGGGAGCGGACTGGAGACCTTGCGGCGAATCGCGCCATTCGCCGAGGAAGCCAGCGTGGTTGTGATCACCGGCAGCCAAGATGAGAGGCTCGGGGTTGAAGCACTGAAAGTGGGAGCGATCGATTACCTCATCAAGGGCCAGATAGACGGCCGGCAGCTCCGAAGAATCCTGCACTACGCTGTGGAGCGCCACCACATGCAGATGGAGCTGCACAGTCTCGCGCTGCAGGATGATCTCACGGGCCTGCACAATCGCCGAGGCTTTCTGTTGCTTGCGGAACAACAGATGAAGATCAGCCGAAGGAATCACTCATCTTGCCTGTTGCTGTTCCTGGACATTGATGGGCTGAAGAGAATAAATGACACCTTGGGGCATGCGGCGGGGAACGGCGCGATTGTCGAGGCGGCGGAGGTGCTGCGCTCGTCTTTTCGACAGTGTGACATCCTGGCGCGACTTGGCGGGGACGAATTTGCGGTGCTTGCCGTGGGAACGTGGGAGTCCAGCGAAGCCGCCTTGCGGGCCCACCTCGAACAGAAATTCAAACAAGTCAACGCGCGACCCAATCGTGCGTACGCTCTTTCGTTCAGCATCGGCATCGTGCCGTGCGGTGCCAACGCGCGATGCTCCTTCGAGGATCTGCTGGCAAAGTCGGATGCGCTTATGTATCAGGACAAGAAACACAAGACGCTCAGCGCGCGCCTAAGTGCACCGGGAGCGTGACGAATGACTGGGGACATGATCCACGTTTTGCTTGTTGAAGACAATCCGGGGGACGCGCGTCTGGTCAAAGAAATACTAGAACACGACGAGAATAGTGCTTTTAGAGTCAAACATGTGTCCACTCTTGAAGAGGCCATGAGCTCCCTCGCGCCGGGCGCGGCGAACCAGGTGATCCTGCTGGACTTGGGACTTCCCGATGAAAGCGGGCTGCGGACCTTGCAGCGGATCATACCTGTAGCGCAGGAGGCAAGCATCGTAGTCATCACCGGGCTGCAAGATGAAGAGTTGGGGATTGCCGCGATAAGGGAAGGCGCGCACGACTACCTCATCAAGGGCCAGGTGGACGGGGGCCAGCTACGCCGAATCCTGCGCTACGCCGTGGAGCGCCACAAGATGCAGAGCGATCTCCAGGCCGAGATAGACCGGCGGGCACGAGTGCAGCGGGCCCTGGAACTCTCCGAAGAGCGTTACCGTCTGCTTTTGGAAACGGCGCCCACGGGCATTGTGATAACCAATGAACGAGGAAGGGTGGTGCAAGCGAATGCGGAGGCGCTGCGCATATTCGGCTATGTGCGCAGGGAGTTGATCGGGCAAACGATCGACATGCTGCTTCCCGAGCGCCTAGGCCACGCGCATGAAGAGCAGTTGTCTGGCTACCTGAAGGAACCGCACGTGCGGCCAATGGGATTGGGATTGGAGCTGTTCGCGCGGCGAAAAGATGGCACGGAGTTTCCCGCGGAAATTAGCCTGGGACCGCTGGCCACCGAGGAAGGGATGCTGGTTTCGGCCACGGTCGTAGACATCACGGCCCGAAAGAAGATGGAGGAGCAATTGCGCATCGCGCAGCGCATGGAGGCGATTGGCAATCTGGCGGGCGGCGTGGCCCACGACTTCAACAATCTGCTGGCGGTTATCCTGGGGTGCTCCGATGTGGCGCTTGATACTCTCGCACCCGAGCACCCCGCCACCAAGAAAGTGGAGATGATCCGAAAAGCAGGCGCGTCGGCGGCAGAGCTGACGCGGCAACTGCTGGCGTTCAGCCGGCAACAAATGCTGCAGCCGCGAGTGCTCGATCTGAAGGAGATTGTGGAGCGGACGGAGGTCTTGCTGCGGCGTCTGCTCGGGGAAAACATCGCGCTTACAATCTCGCTGGAAGCTTCGCTGGGTTGCGTCAAGGCCGATCCGGGACAAGTCGAGCAGGTACTGCTGAATCTCGCGGTGAACTCCCGCGACGCGATGCCGCAGGGAGGCCGCTTGAAAATAGCAGCCCACAATTGTGAGCTGGATGATTCCTATAAGGACGAACAGGAGGCGGTTATTCCCGGTCGCTACGTCATGCTCGCGGTCGAAGACACGGGTTGCGGGATGGATCGCGAGACGCAGTCGCGAATCTTTGATCCGTTTTTCACGACCAAAGAAATCGGAAAAGGCACAGGATTAGGCTTGGCGACAGTCTATGGAATTGTGAAACAGAGCGGGGGATATATTCGGGTGGACAGCGAGCCGGGTAAGGGAAGCAAGTTTAAGGTATATCTACCAAGAGTCGAAGAAGCCGCTGAGCCGAGCAAAGGGGAAGAGTCGGAGGCGACGGTGCTCCGGGGTTGCGAAACGATTCTGCTGGCGGAAGACTCCGCGTCTCTCCGGGAAGTGGCCGGGCAATATCTGGAGAGCCTGGGCTATACCGTGCTGGAGGCTCCATCTGGCAGGGAAGCGCTGGAGCGGGCGAAGGATTTCCAGGGTCCGATTCACCTTTTGCTGACGGATGTGGTGATGCCGGAAATGAGTGGCCCGGAGCTGGCGGTCCACATGGCGGGACTGCGTCCGGGCATAAAGGTAATTCTCACCTCCGGCTACACCGACGACACGATTCCCCGACAAGGAGAGCTGGACCCCGGCGTCGTCTTCATTCAGAAACCCTATCGTCCTAAAGCGCTCGTCCGGAAGATTCGAGAGGTTTTGGGCGGGCCCGATCAAAAAAGTGAAAGCCCCATCCCCTTGCGCTCGCGCGCGTCCAGCGTCACTTAGGTTCGCACACCTCGGGAAGTCTCAGGGCTGAATCGAAGGGAAGCATCGTGGGAAGTGTCGTTGCGGATGAGTGCCAAGGATACTTAGCCGGAATGAATTCTGCCGTTCTTCGCCAACAAATGGCACACAGCTCTGCTGTGATGACGGCAAGATACACCGGAGAAATTCCACTCGAACAAGTGCGGGCGGCCTTTTCCAGCATGGAATTGGAAAATAGGGAAAATGGCCGGTCTGTACGTGCAGTTGCGTCGTTGTGTATAATCAAAAAACCAGAGAAACGAGCGGGCGTCGTACAATGGCAGTATAGAAGCTTCCCAAGCTTCGGACGTGGGTTCGATTCCCATCGCCCGCTCCATAACTCCTGATGATTCGATTGCCTTTATGCGGCTGAGTCGCTGAAAATACTCCACAAAACAGGCTGTTTTGGACGCTATTGACTTCTGCATAAATAATGGAATAATGGGTGCTCAGGAGGGCGAGCACCCATGGCGAGACCGAAAGGCAGTGCCGACCTACTGGAGGACCGCCGTTGGCGCGCATTGACATTGCTCGAT
>Ga0182027_10007627_pt1 | contig 15891 bp, 16 predicted proteins | sample 712E1DmetaG_FD_121300 | JGI IMG/M metagenome (GOLD analysis project Ga0182027, IMG submission 121300) | Permafrost microbial communities from Stordalen Mire, Sweden - 712E1D metaG (Illumina Assembly) | ecosystem: Environmental > Terrestrial > Soil > Wetlands > Permafrost | place: Sweden...
CCACTGAGGAGAGAATGCCTATTATGGCAATAACGACGAGCAATTCGATAAGAGTGAAACCTCTTGTATATCTTTTCATATTAAATATGATAATTATTAATAACTTAGTAATAACAGACCTTTGTGAGGTTGTTGGGATAATTATAACACCAACAAACGGGCCGCAAATAGGGGGTGGGGATAACGGGGAAATGGGGGTCAAAGCTCGACTTGATCGATATACTTGGGAAATAGCCGTATTCTATCGGCATCTCCCCCCTCATACAGGAACGGCCCGACATCGGCGGCTAGGGCGTCGAAATCGAGGGTAGACGCGCGATCGAGCAGACGCTTCTTTAGATCAGCCTTATCCTTTATCCCCATCTTTTCCCGTAAATAATCGTAGTTTGGCTTGGTCCGCGACAGTAGGAACACGATGTCGAAAAAGTCCCTGCCCTGCGGCCGCTTTCTTTCCATGGCCGCCCGTATCTTTTGGGATAAAAGTATGTCTATCGGCGTAACGAAGATCTCGGTTATGATGCCGAACTTATTCAATACCACGCTCTCCCTCTTATACTGGAATCCGTGAGGCTGGGTATCGATCTGGATCATGAGCTTTTCATTCGAGAGCGGCGACACGCCATTCTCGAAAAGAACCCGCGGAATCTTTATGTAACATCTGTAGGTCTGCTTGAAGACGTTCCTGAACTCCGCCTCATATCCTTCCGCCCGGAACTTCTTTTCCACCAGCGGACCAAGCTCGGCGAATTCATCCGCCGACAAGGAAAAATTATCAAAATCCAAATCTTCCGAGAACCGGGGATTGCCGTGAATGATCCGCAGGGCCGTGCCGCCCAAGAACGACATCTTGGATGCCGAAGGACTATTGAAGATCATCTCCAAAAGACGGTACTGGAAGTATTCACGGAGTATATTCCGCTTGAACGAGCGTTCCTTGTCTCCGTAAAACTTCTCTATTTCGTCTAGTGAAAGCATGACTATGTTTGATTATAGGGGTTGATTATAGATCATGTCGCTTGGAGAAATCCACTAGAGCCGCGGCCCTGGCACGTAATCGTGAATTGCCGAATGCTTCCGCGTATCGCTCGAACTTCTCCAGGTCGGCGCGCTCTAAAAATTCACTGCCGTTGAAGCGCCATTCCTCAAAATCGTCGTCCGTCCGCATGTCCGAATGCAGATACAGATAATCCAGCACGGCCTTCTCCATGTCCGCCATCAGGAACGCGCCGCTTCCGTACCGTTCCAGATGGTATCCGAAAAACAGCGCCGGCTTGACGCGCTTGTAAGAAAACGTGCCAAAACCGCCGGAAAAAATCCGCGTCTTCAGAGTAGCGACCGAAGTGACGACATATACGGTCTCCGGTATCAATCCGTAATACGACAGAGCCGTCTCCAAAGAAACATATGACGGTTGATATATACGGTTAGCGGCCAGAAACAGAGACTGCTCCCTGATCTCAGCATCAGAAAAGAAGTAATGGCCTCGCCTGATCTTCTTTATATAACCCTTTCTGGTCCACTCGCTAAGCCTGCGTATATCGAAATCTTCCTCAATCTTGCGAATGTCAGGAATGGAAAAAGTGGGAAAATGCTTGAGCTTTTCTTTTAATTCTATGAATTGCATATGTAATGTTTCATTTCCGAAACATGTTAATAATAACATGTTTCGGAAACAGAATGCAATATTTACACTATTTCCACCGAAATACGGCTCTACTGCGTCCCACTTGCAATACTGTAAATAGGTATAAGGACCGATGCCATAAGTATAGCCACGCCGCCGCCTAGCAGGACTATCATAGCCGGCTCTATCAACGAAACCAAGGATTCCACGGCATTCTCAACTTCCCTGCTGTAGAAGTGCGCCACCGTCTTCAATATGGTGCCTGATTCGCCGGTCTCCTCGCCGACCTTGATCATCTGGACCATGATGCCGGGCATCTCGCGCGGATTATTGGAAAGAGACTCCGACAGAGTCTTGCCGCCTTTGACCGATTCGGTAGCTTCATCCAGGATCTTCTGATATATCTTGTTATCTATGACGTGCGAAGTGAGCTCGAGGGCGCGGACCATGGGGATGCCGGACGAGAGCATGGTGGACATATTGTCGGACAGACGGGAAAGATATAGCTTCTTATAGAGAGAGCTTATGTAAGGAATGCCGAGCTTGAAATTGTCGAAAACTATGCGGCCGGCTGGAGTGCGGATGAATCGGATCAGGAAAAAGCCTACGACGATGAGCACGGCCAGTAGAACGAAACCGTCATTGACCAGAAAAGCACTGATACCCATTATCACTCGAGTATATGACGGGATATTGCCGCCGTTCTCCAGCAATATGCCGCTGATGTTCGGTATGACCATGGTGAACATGAGTATCATGACCACCACGAAAGTGACGACGATGAAGGCCGGATATATGAGGGCGCTTTTGACCTTGGAGGAGAGCTCGTAGGCCCGGTCCAGATAATCGGCCAGATACTGGAAAGTCTCGTCCAGCTTGCCTGATTCTTCGCCGGCCTTGACCATGGAGACGTAGAACTCGGAGAAGACTTTGGGATGTTTGGAAAGGGCCGCGGATATGGAAGATCCGGACTGCAGGTCGTCGGCGATGGTTAGAAGCTTCTTGCCCAGAACGGCATTCTCCGTCTCGCCGCCGAGGAGGCGGAAGACGCGCAAAGCCGAGACTTGAGCCTCGAAGAGGGTGGAGAGCTGACGGGACAATATGACTACGTCCTTGTTGGAGACGCGGTCGAAGAGGGTGATATTGCGGGCCAATAAGGACGACGGCGACCCCGCTTCTTTGATAGAGGTCAAGACCAATCCGCGACGCTGGATAGACGCTATGGCTACGTCGGTATTGACGGCGTCAATGGAGCCCGTTTTCTTGGCTCCTGTCTGATCGACTGCCTCGTAGTTGAATAACATAGATTGATGATATTATAACGGGTTTCTTGGATAATAAGCAAAGATCTAAGATGGAAAGAAGTAAAGATAAATACAGCTCATCTTTCCTTCTTACATCTTTGCTTCTTTGCTTTGCTATAACATGCGTTCCAGATTCTTCGGATTCATGGAATTCAAGTACGCGCTCTCTACCGTGATCTCCCCAGCCCTCACGAGCTCGGCCAGAGAACGGTTCAAATCTATCATGCCTTCCTGCGAAGAAGTCTCTATGACGGTATCTACCTCATGAGTGCGTTTCTCGCGTATTAGGTTGGATACGGCGCTGTTGTTGATGAGAAGCTCATAGGCCGGGATGAGGCCGCCGGATATGCGCGGAATGAGGCGCTGGGAGAATATGCCCGTGAGCGACCCGGCCAGCTGGATACGGATCTGGTCCTGTTGGGTGGAGGGGAAGGAATCTATGATGCGATCTATGGTCTGGGCGGCATTGTTGGTGTGAAGCGTAGAAAGTATGAGGTGACCGGTCTCGGCGGCGGTTACGGCCGTGGCCATGGTCTCGATGTTGCGCATCTCGCCGACCATACAGACGTCTATGTCTTCGCGGAACATGGCGTTCAGGGCATCGGCGAAATCAGGCGTGTCTATCCTCACCTCGCGCTGGTCTACGATGGACTTCCTCGAATCGAAGAGATATTCGATAGGGTCCTCTATGGTCATGATGTGTTCGGTACGGGTCTGATTTATCATGTCTATCATGGTGGCGAGAGTGGTGGTCTTGCCTTGACCGATGGGACCTACTACCAGGAAGAATCCTTGCGCCTTCCTGGTGAAAGTCTCCAGGATGGGCGGCAGATTGAGCTCGGAAAGGGTGCGAATAGTCTTGGGGATGAGACGGAGAGCAACGGCCAAAACGCCTTGGCGATAATAGGCATTGCCGCGGAAACGGGCATTGGTCATGCTGTAAGAAAAGTCGACGTCGCGGTTTTGCTCCAGAAGCTCCTTGTTCTTGGCCGTGAGAAAAAGGTTGAGGAAGCCTTTCATGTCGGCGTCTGACAAGACTGGACGTTTGACCAATGGGATCAGACTACCTGAAGCGCGGATGATAGGCGTACGGCCGGTGGAAAGGTGCAAGTCGGAAGCGCCCTCTTTGAGGATCAGATTGACCAAGTCTTCGATTTCTTTTTTGTAATCCATGGGATTAGTTTGATAGTTAAATGGTGCCTAGTTAAATAGTTGTAATTAGCTTTTGCGATTACTGGGTACTCGGTACTGTTTAACTATTAAACTTTCTTTGAGGCGCAAATCTTCTCTACTTCGCTCAAGACTTCCGACGGAATGGTGGTCGCCTTGACTATGTAACCGTCGACATTGAGTTTCCTGGAACGAGCTACGTCGTCGGACGAGCCCTGGTTGGTGAGCATGATGATGACGGCGGCCGGAGCCAGCTTCTCTTTTTTGACGATTGAAACCATCTCCAGACCGTCGTCACCGGGCATAACGATGTCGACTAGCATGATGTCTGGTATATAGCCGTCACGGATGATTTTGAGCCCAGACTCCGTGGAATCGGCCGTCTGGACTTCATAGCCGGACTTGGAAAACTTCATGGCGTACATGTCCAGAAGGAACGAATCATCGTCGACGAGGAGGATCTTTTTGGCGGGGGTATCTGACATAGGGTAATTATACAAGCAAAGAAGCAAAGATGTAAGAAGGAAAGATGGGTATAATTCTCCTCTATCTTAGATCTTTGCTTCTTTCCTTCTTTGCTTAGAGTTTGTTCACTTCCTCAAAAGGAATGATCTTCTGGAATGCCTTTATCATGGCGTCCTCCTTTATGGAGAGCATGCCCTTTGCGCGAGCGATGCGCAGAATCTCGGATTCGACCGGATTGGTCAGGATGGCTTTCTCGATGTCCTTGTCCATCCTGAACATCTCGAAGACGGCCATGCGGCCACGGGTGCCTTTGGCGCAATCCGGAGTTGGCTTGGCCTTCATGACGGTATCGGTGAACGGGATCTCTTTCTTGTATTCCGCCGGCAGGTCTTCAAAGGAGCGGTCTATCATGGCTTTCATGCTTCCCTCTACCTTTACCGGTTCTCCCCCGCCGGGTGGCAGGACTCCGACAAGGCGCTGTGCCACGGCCAGAACCAGAGTCGGGGCGATAAGGTACGGGTCCACTCCCATGTCTATGAGGCGCGGGATAACGCCGGCGGAATTATTGGTATGGAGAGTAGATAGCACCAAGTGGCCGGTCAAAGCCGCTTGGACGGCCAATTGGGCAGTCTCCTTGTCGCGTATCTCACCGACCATGATCACGTCAGGGTCCTGGCGAAGAGTGGTACGCAATCCGGTATCGAACGAATAGCCTATCTCCGGCCTGACCTGGCTCTGGGAAACGCCGTCTATGGTGTATTCCACCGGGTCTTCTAGAGAAAGAACGTTGTAGCTCTCGCGGTCTATCTCCGTCAAAAGCGAATACAAAGTGGTGGATTTTCCGGAACCGGTCGGACCAGTGATGAGGATCATGCCGTAAGGAAGATTGATGGCTTCGCGCAACATAGCCAGATTCTTCGTTGAAAGGCCGAGTTGGTCGATCTTGCGTATGCCCTTGGCTTGGTCGAGGATACGCATCTCGACCTTCTCGCCGTAATACGACGGGAAAGTAGACACGCGGAAATCTATGCGTCGGCCGTCTATCCTGGCCGAGAAGCGTCCGTCTTGGGGCTTCCTCTTCTCATCGAGGCGCATGGACGATAGGATCTTGATGCGCGATACCACGGCCGAATGGACCTGCAATGGCAGGACGAGCGAGGTGTTCAGTATGCCGTCGACGCGGAAACGCACGCGTATCTTGTCGCGCATGCACTCTATGTGCACGTCGGAGGCCTCACCCTCCACGGCATAGCGAACGATGGTAGCCACGATCTTGACCACCGGAGCGTCTTCCACGATGAGTGCCTCGTCGGCCGGATTGCCTGCGGCATCGGTCTTGCTTTTCGCCCCTTTGCCTGGAACAAGCTCTTCCTTCTTGATATTTTCGGTATCCACCGACAGCTCCGTCTCCAGTTCGGAAAGGGCCTGCGTCACTTCGCCGGTCATGCCCTTGTACATTTCTATGACCTTATTGAAGTCGTCCAATGTTATCAGGAACATCTTGTACGGTATGTCTTTCTTGGCGGCCAGGAAATTGAGGGCATCGCGAGCTTCCATGTTGTCCGGATCGACTATGCCGACCTCTAGGACGCCTTCAGACAGACCTACGGGCACAAAACGATAGTGGATAGCCGACTCCTCCGGTATGTAGTCCAGGGCTTCGAACGGCACTGCCGTTTCGGCTATAGACCTGACCGGCATATTCATGAATTCGCCGCGGGCTATGAGGATGTCCTCCGGTTTGACGCCGCGGGCGATCAGGGCTTCGTCCAAGGTGGCGCCGGATCCGGTCTGCGTCCGTATGGCCCGGACGTCATCCTTGGCTATGAGGTTCTTTTGGAGAAGAATGTCTATGACTGACATATGGCTTTAATGAGAAGCCGCTGAAGCCGGGGCCGATGCGGAGAAGCCCGGCAATGGAGCAAACGGGTTTGATCGGCCTACGTTCTCCGGCGGTATCGCGACCGAGTAGTCTCGCAGAGTCAGGAATCCGGGGTCGGAGAATATGGAAGTGTCTATCTTCAGGGATTGGATCTGATTCAGGAGAGTGAGGACTTGCGAGCCGACCTCCTCGGAATCAGAACTGGACGACTGGACAAGGCCGGTGGCGGCCGGAGCGGAGGCGCCGTAGAAATAGAAATACCCGACTGCCGCCACTATGATTATGATGGCTATCCATACCCATGTTTTGTTGGAAGATTGAGTGTTCAAGATGAGTTTATTGGCGCAACCAATAAGTAGTGAGTTGCACTCCAAAATCGTACGTGCCGGTGTCGTTGGCTGAAACAGTCAAGTGCGTCAAATCCATGACGCGCAGGCTGGCTTCTAGGTCCTGCATGAAGCTGATAAATTGCTGGTATGGCGCGGTCACGCTGAAAGACACGGTGACCGTATCCAGAGTCGGCGTGGCTATGGACAATGATCCCGCGACGGACGGAGAAAGGCCGACTGAAGATGGAGCGAGAGCGGGAGCGCCTTGAACTGAAGGAGAAGCGTCGGAAGAGTCTGACTTTGCGGCCGCCGTTATGTTCTTCAATGAGAAACCGTGTTGCAGAGCCACGCTGTTCAAGTCTATGATCAGGCGTATGTTGTCCACGGTATCCGGCACCATCTTGTCTATGCGGTCGCGATCGTCGGCGGAGATGTCGTTGTAAGATTTCAAGACCTGGTCGCGCACGCTGATCAGCTTCTGAGCATTATCGATGGCGGAAGCGTAGCTGTCGTTCACCGACTTCACGGAGGATGCGTCCGCCCAGACGCCACGGGTATAAGTGGCGTATATGCCTACTGCTAGGACGATCAATATGGTAGCTGTGATGTTGCGATTCATATTATTATGGGGTGCTTGTGGCCGTTCCGGCTCCGCTTGCTCCTGTCTCACCCGCTTCTGCGGCGGCCGGCGCGACGGAATTCTCATAAGAGAGGCTGGCCGGATCTATAGTGGCGGAGAAGCCGAATGATACGGTATTGCCGGTGCCGATAGACGGATTGGAAAGGATGGGGTTCTTCACTACCTTGCGCAAGCCATACTGGTCGAGCTGGTTTAAGACGTCTGATTGGAAGGCTACGGCGGAAAGGCTCGTGCCGTATCCCTGCAGGCTGACTTTGACGCCGTCGCTTCCCGTAGTCGGAGCCGTGACGTCCATGCTCATGAAGCGGACGTTCTCTATGGTCAAGCGGCCGATGATATCGAAGATCTGCGACAAGGCCAGATGGTTCTGGATGAGCTGTTTGGCCATATCTATCTTTACGTTCTCGCCCTTCAACTGTTCGATGAGGTCTATGTTGAATTGCTGTTCGCGGGTGGAGAGAGTCTGCTTATAAGAATCCTGTGCGGACAATAGGTATTGTTTCCAGGCGTAGACGGCGCCGGCGCCGGCCAGGGACAATATAAAAAGCACCGTGGATATGGTCATGAAGATGCTCGCCCCGTGCTTGCGCTTCGGAGCGGAGGCGCCGCCTATGGCGGAAGCGGCCGGCTTCTTGGGGATGAAAGAGGTTTGGAATCTTGTCTCCATATTATTCACATGAATTATAGTACGCTACTCCAATTCAGACAAGCGGCGCAAAGCGGCCCCTATGGCCACGGCGAATTCCGGTCCGGCAGAGGCGAATTCTTCGGCCAGGAAGGCCGGAGTCTCGAGCTTGCCGAACGGGTCCGCGTACTGGACGCCCGTCTGAAAGCTTATCTTGGCCAAATCGGTAAATCCTTTGAGGAGGACGCCGCCACCGACCAATATGACCTTGCCGACGTTCTTCTGGTATTTCTTTTGATAGTTGAGCAGGGCGGCGTTGGATTCGTAGAAGATATAGTCCAGATTGACGGTGATAATCTCGGACAGCTCCTTGTATTCCGGACCGCCTTTCAAGCCGTATGAGCGCTTCATTGTCTCCGCTTCGGCAACTGGGATGCTTAGGGCTTTCGACAACGCAAGGGTTATATCCTGGCTTCCTTTATTGATGATGTGCGAGGCCCGCAGTATGCCGCGCTCTATGATATAGAGCTTGGTCGAACGCGCGCCAAAATCTATGATCATATTGGTCGCAAGTCCCTGATCGACCACCGCGCGAATGGCGCTAAAAATTTCTATCTCATAGAAGCTGGGCTGGAGGCCGCTTCCTGTCATGATAGCCTGATAATTATTTATGTACTCATTATGGATAGCCACGACCAGAACGTCAAAGCCGCTCTTTTCCGTTTTTGTGGCATCTTCATCCGTGACGTAACTCTCCTCTTTGGGGATGATGGACCAATCTAGGAGGACCTCATTCAATGGTACCGGTATATATTTCCGCGCCTCTATGGCCACGACTTCACCGAGCTGTTTTTCCGGCACGGGCGGCACGGACACGAAAGTTATGAGCGACGAGGAAAGGGGTAGCGCGGCACCGCAAGCTAGCGTAGTCGTCTTGGCTTCGCGCAAGATGTCTTTGATTGCCTCGATCGTCTTCTCGGCAGACAGGGAGACTGCTCTGCCCACTTCGATACCGGCGTATGGACCCAAGGCCAATTCGCCGTAAGTTTCCAGAACCGCCCGGCCGCGTTTCTTCTTCAGCTGGATGACTTTAATGGCCGAAGAGCCGATGTCAATGCCCAGAATGCTGACTTCTTTTTTGAAGAATGACGAGAAAAATGAACCCATGGATGACATATAGCTATTATATAGTACAATTACGGCCATGTCTTTGTTGAAAACCATCACAATGACCTTCAGTGAAGCCCTATTTCCCTTGCCGGAAGCGGAACGGGAGATTCTGGCTATGGGTGCCGTAGCGGCTTTCAAGGACTTGCCTCGCGCCGAGCATTCTCCGGTGCCGGAAGCATGTTCGGTCTTTTCATATAAAGATGATCGAGTATGGCGGCTTGTTTGGAGCATTAAATATAAAAAGTCGGCTAATGGAACGGCTATAGCTGGCTACGCTTTGCATCGAGTATTGAGATCATATTTAGCGGCTATGACCGGCGATGCCGTGGGGGCGCAACTATCTGCGGCGCCGCAGATAATAGTCGTGCCGATGCCCATAACGGCTCGGCGGAGGCGCGAGCGCGGGTTCAATCAGTGCGAATTGTTGGCGGATGAGATTGAAAGACTGGCCACGGCTGATGCAGCAAAAAATATTGGTGATGATTTGGGCACTGACAAGCGATTGGTCGTGATGCGCAATTTATTGGTGCGGAAAATTCACAAGTCGCGGCAAACTTTGAAAGACCGCGCTGAAAGATTGGAGAGCGCGCAGGATATTTTTGCGGCGAATGAGGGGGTGGCGGGGCAGATAAAAAATAGCGCGCATCTTAATAATGGCGCGTTGATAATCGTGATTGATGACGTTATCACCACGGGTGGCACGATAAGAGATGCGATCGATACTTTGCGGAAGGCGGGGTTTGAGCGGACTTTTGGGTTGTCAGTGGCACACTAATTGCCGGAATTTCTGGCACTGTTGCATCTTCGGTTGGTCTTTTGAATGATTTGCGGCTAGGTTGAGCTTCGGATATCTTGTACAATATGCGTGTACATACAAAAAGCGAGTTCGCTGCACAAAGTGCAACAGTTTAAAAACACAACGATATGGTCCGAGGAGGATCCACTGCAGAGGTTGCGGATTCACTTGGCGGCCAGTGCGGAAGCATCACCGCAGGGATTCTCGCTGGCTCAAAGCATATCTCCTAGACGGCTCGACTCTCCGGCGCCTTGGTTTCAAATGGAAAGTTGATCATTCGACGGTCTGGCGACGAATCCAAAGGAGCATCACGACATATCTGAAGCTCGGGACGGTCGTCTATCTCGACTTTCCTCAAAGCCTACCCGTTGTTCTTCTCGACGCAAAGCATTTCCGCATCAGAAAAATCACTCATACGCTGTACGTCGCTTTTGATCCATTGAAGAGAAAGCCAGTCGCATGGGTCATCCTTCCTCGCCATGAGATGAGAGAAGGCTATGACCGCATCTTAAATGTCTTTAGGATGAGGAAATTGAGCGTTGAGGCCTTTGTTTCCGATTGGAACCGTTCCATCAAGGGCTCTGTTTTGGAAGCATATCCTGCGGCTATCCACCAAAGGTGCGCTGCCCACATTCTTCAGGGGGTCTTCAGGAAAGTGAGAGGGCGACGCTTCTGTGCGACACAGATCGAAAAAAGAGTCTGGAAGAAATTGAGGAGGATTGCTTTGGGATTCGACAGTGAAGAATCGGCTCGGACATATCTGAATCGCGTGAGGAGAAAGCATCCGTTCCAGGAGAAGGGATTCAAAGTGCTCGACAAGAGCCTGTCGGATATATATCGGTTCGCCAAAAGACCGGACCTGCCGATTCCTCGGACATCGAACCAAATCGAAAACTTCATGGGCGTCCTAGAGCAGAGATTGAAGACATTCAGAAGCGTCAAATGCCCGAACGCGCTCCTAAATATTTTGAGTCAATTCATCAAGATCAAATACAAATCACCAACCAATTAACGCAACAGTGCCAAAAATTGACGCGGAAACCCCTCCACCATCGGCCATCCGCTTAGGTTTTTCAGATTGAGACTTTCACAAACCTCCTCTTCCCTATCTTGAGGATAGTTCCATTGACCGGCTTGAAATCAACATCTTCGATTTTGCTTCCATCAATAGTCTTGACCGCACCATCCTTAACGAGGCGCCTCCATTCCGTCTTAGACGGCACAACTTCCGCCTTTATTAAGGCTTCCGCCAACGAAGAACTGCCGAGCTTAATCTCTAGGACATCATCCGGCACTCCGCCTTTGGCGAAGGTCTTCTCAAAAGCTTCCTCAGCTTCTTTAGCCGCCTTTTCACCATGGAAACGCTTAACGATATCGCCGGCAATGATCGCTTTGGCATCTCGCGGGCCTTTGGCCATAATTGCAGCCTTTTCTGAAAGAGGAATGCGGGTGCAATTTACAAATAGCGGCTCGAGCATGGGATCAGGGAGAGCCATGATGGCACCGAAAAGGTCATTGGCCGACTGGTCTATGAAGACGCCGGTGCCATTTGACTTGGACATAAGTTGACCAGTGGCCGGATTGGCGGTGAGATTAAGAGCTATGACAAATTTCTCTTTATTCTTGAGCTTGCGAAGCAACGTGCGACCAGCCAAGGCGTTGAAGATCTGATCAGTGCCGCAAAGCTCGGCATCAACATCCATTGCCACGCTGTCATAGCCCTGCATCAGAGGATACATGAATTCATGCAAGTGAATGGGTGCGCCTTCTTTCAGACGCCTTTGATACATATCGCGCTCTATCATCTGCTGGACTGTGAAATTGGAAGCTAGATCGAGGATGTCGGCGAACGAAAGCTTGGAGAGCCATTCGGAATTGTATTTGAGCAGAGCAGGATTTTCCTTGTCATTAAAATCGATGAGCGGCCTGACTTGCTCCAGCCAGCCAGCGACGTTCTTTTTCACGTCGGCTTCCGTCAATTGTTTCCTACCAGCCTTCTTGTCGCTCGGGTCGCCTATGCGCGCGGTGAAATCGCCGAAAAGAACGATGACTTCATGGCCGAGCTGACGAAGCTCTTCCAAGAAAATGAGATTCTTGGCATGACCAAGGTGGAGTGACGTGAAAGTCGGATCGAAACCGATATAGATCCGTATCCTGTCGCCACTCGTGAGCTTCTTCATCAGTTCTTCCTTGGACGGAAAAGCTTCCGCGACCGTGCCGCGAGCGAATATCTCTTCAATCTTCTTTTGATCAGTTACTATTTTCATGCACTATTGCGACTTGACGTCAGTCGGCGGCAAAGTAGTCGATGACCCTATCTTCTTCCAAATCTTCACAACGGCCGAAAGGTATATGATCTCCAGGATGCCCAGAGTATTCACGATCAGTAAAATGATGAACCACCACTTATCGTTCCTCTTGGCGGCGAACCAGAGAGAGTAGCCTTTGAGAGCCAGAGATAGAAGAATGGTAATGCCCAGAATGAGGCCAAAAACTCCTCCAATCCCGCCGAAGAATAGGCTGGTGCCCAAGCCGCTGTAACCTCCGTAGAGTGAATGCATGTGATTGATATATTATGTTTATAATGCCTAAAGTAACATCTAAAGTATAGCACAGGCGGTCACGGCAGCTCCGAAAACAGAGAAAGTCATATCACCCATAGTGTCATCGTTCGTCGGCTGATCGAGGCGGTTCGGCACCGTTAGATTCTCATGCAAGACCTTCATCCTGAATTGATCATGACATAGCTCGCAGAATTCCCACGAAACCGCGATCAGGGCAACGATGGATACGATAACCATGAAGTCCTTCCAAAATCGGCCGTGAAGCATGTTGGCCGACGGATACTTCCTCATCAGCCAGACTATGAGCGTGGCGTCCATGATGCCGCTCACGAAATGCACGACCACATCATAGCCAAAGAATCCGCTATTGCAACCGAGGAGCCGGTAGCATACGCCATTGGCCATGAAATGCGGCCCCCATATGCCCAAGCTTCCTAATGTAACCCATATTATGACCAGTACGACAGCAACCGCACCCATAGTGCGGTTGCTTCGATGGGACGAGGATGATAAATCCATGTCGCCTATTATATACGAGATGCCGGTAATAGTTTAGAACCCGAAAAGGTGCGCGAATGACTTGAAGAAATTGCCTACGCCTCCGAAGAAACCGCGTGATTGTCCATTACCCGGAGCAGGCGTTCCATTCGCAGGTTGACCAGTCGGCGCTGATTGATCTACGACCGTAGAAGCGGTGATGGATGTCCCATTGACCGTGCCTTGGACGAGGACTGTATCGCCGACGATCACGCTCGACAAGACAATCGTGCCCTGGCCTTTGACGACCTTGGCATTGGACGCGTCAACCGTATACGTCACATTGCTCGTAGTCGTGACGGTAAGCGAAGTGCCGCTCACTGCCGAGACTTTACCGGCGATGACCGGCTGGCCGTTACCCGTGAATGGTGAAACCGGCGGGGTCGATGTGGCGTGGCTTTTGCCTCCCATCATAGGAGTGGACGATGCCCAATGACCATTCATGCCTGGACCTCCCTGTCCGCGCGCACCCATCATAACGCCGTCGCGGATAGTGGTAGCGACTACGTTAGTGCCGGTGATCGTGCCTTGAGCAAAGACGGAGTCGCCTATAGCGATAGCCGAAACCGTGCTTGTGGCATTATTCTTCTTGACTATTGCGTTCGTGACATCAATCGTATAAGTGGTCGTAGCCGTGGCAGTAGGACCGAAGCCCTGACGGCCGCTAATGGTGATCGTATTGCCATTGACTGCGGTAACTGTGCCAAAGACGCCGGGCTTCATGGTGCCCGTGTTTGGACCGCGATTAGCGCCGTTTGCGCCACCTAGATTGCCGCCGCCCATTTGACCGCGACCTTGCCAAGCACCGACATGTTGGCCATTACCTTGGCCCTGTTGGCCTTCACCTTGACCTTGGCCATTAACCTGCGCAAAAGCCGGAATGGCCAAAGCCATGCTCGCGGCTAATGCTAGGCCTGCAGTGATAGAGATTATCTTTTTATAGCTCATGTTGATGAAATGTGTATTAAGCGAGTAAAGAAAAGGCTCGATGGGCCTTCATGTCTCTATATACGCCCCTCGTGCTCGCTATGGTGCGTGCGATTCCTATAACGCATGACCACGTAGATTGCGATGATAACGACGATGCCTATGAGTATATAATCCGTGATATCGAAAAGCCCGGTAAAATCCTGCCAATGGACGCCCAGAAAATAGCCGGCATAGAGGAGGCCTCCGTCTGAAACAAGATTGCCTAGAATATCGTAGAAAAGAAACGCGGTCAGAGACACTCCACCGAAACCGGAGAGAAGATTGGTGAGCGAATCAGTAGTACCGGCAAATCGCGTCAAGAATATGGCGGGTCCGGGATATCGCTTCAAGAAAAGCTCCATGTGGCCGATAAAATCGGGAACGCGGATGTGCAACAACTCGAAGATCCGGCGGCCATATCTGTGGGCCAGAAAATATCCCGTATAATCTCCCAGAACATTCGAGGCCACGACGACGAAAAGCGACAGAAAGAAGCTGAAATATCCTTGACTGGCGAATGCGCCGGCGGCCAGAAGCACGGTCGAAGTCGGTAGCGGCAAGATGAGGGCCGAAAAGAAAAATACTAGGAGAAGCGCCCAGTACTTGTAGAGCAACAGGAGCGAAAGGAGGAATGATATGGCGGCGCTCATTGCTGGGTGGCTTGCGTGGAAGACCCGATCTGCGGAGTAGAAGATGCCAAATAATAGGAGCTGATGGCCTCTTGTACCGATATGACCGTCGCGATCGGAGATGCTTTTGCGTCTTGCGCGTACTGGGCTATGGTCAGACGAGGATATCGGCTGTCGGATATATTCAGGGATGTCTGTAAATATTTTTCTGGCAACGCGAATGCGCGGTTGATGTAGTCGAAAGTCATCCAAGTTTGCGTGGAGCTCGCGTCAGCCGCGGTAAGCAGTCCCGAACCGTGGAGAGAGTGGAGTAGTGATTGCCTGTGAGTGGCGATGTAACTCAATCGTTGGATATGCTGATATTGCTGGACCAAGAGAACGGAAAGGATGATGAGCACTATGACCAGTATGGCTACTGCTATCTCTGCGTACCAGTTTTTGCGTTGGGGGGACATGAAGCAATTATAACACTACCGAGTCAGAAATTTCTTATCCTCCGATTTCAGTCTCCTGCCCACTTTCTTGATGTCTTCCTCGGCCGGCAAAGCCTCCGGTCTGATGCCGCTCTTGGCCAGGAGGTCGCGCGTATTCTTATTATTTCTGACATGTTCCTGTGAAATGGCCCCTTCACCCTTCATGTTTGTTTCTCGTTTCAAGGTAAAATTGGTGATCTCATTAGCCAAGTCCTTGGCCTTGATGGTAATTGCCGGCAGGAAATCAGCCAGGGCGCGTGAAGTGGGTACGCCAAGTTTCGTTTTCATATCTAGTGTCGTTCTGCCCCCAAAGAGTGCCTGATCTCCACGACTCCTAATGCGCGCGAATCCGGCGCTGTCGACGCCGCGTTCGTACATGATGCCAGAGAGAAGCTTCTCCGAATTGGAAAGTTTCTCACGAAGAGCCAGTCTCTCCATTTCATCCAATCTCTTCTCTATCAGTTCCTGCCTACGGGTCTGCACGGCAAAGTACGCCATGGCAAAAGCAATAGGTTCTTTATTCGGATCTCCATTTTGAGCAATGAGATAACAAGCATAGCGGGTCAATGAGACATCCTCTATTTCACGTTGGCCACCTTTGCCTACCTCTATCATCTTCCCGATGTCGGGAAAATGATCCTCAATATTCTGACCGCTATTTTGACAAGCAATCTTGGCCTTTTCTATGACTTTTTTGAAGTTCTCCCATTTATC
>Ga0182027_10007628_pt1 | contig 15891 bp, 14 predicted proteins | sample 712E1DmetaG_FD_121300 | JGI IMG/M metagenome (GOLD analysis project Ga0182027, IMG submission 121300) | Permafrost microbial communities from Stordalen Mire, Sweden - 712E1D metaG (Illumina Assembly) | ecosystem: Environmental > Terrestrial > Soil > Wetlands > Permafrost | place: Sweden...
CAAATCTTCGACACACTGTTAAAAACACCTGTGTCAATCAAATTGACACAACCACCTGCAAATCAGAGGGTTAGATGTGTTTTTAACCCGAATCCCAAAAACCTTATGAAATATCCGGGCTAAAGGCTCAAAGGCGCGCTGCTGCAAGCGCCGGAGAGGCTATAAGCTCAAGTCAATATAAGGCGTTCTTGTCCTGCTCTCTTTTGAGCTTCAATAGATCTGCGATGTCTTTGTGGTTGTTGGCGGTCGCCAAGTCCAGAGGTGTCTGGCCGGCATTATCCTTGGCATTTGGATCGGCTCTTGCGGCCAGCAGTAATTCCACTGCCTCCTTGCTGCCATTCCGCGCGGCGATGTGCAATGGCGTCAGGCCGGAATTGTCCGTGGCACTGATCTCGGCTTGGTTGGCGAGCAGCAGCATCACCATGTCATTGTAACCCTGAGCCGCCGCGATATACAAAGGCGTCTGGCCTTCTCGGTTCTTGACATTGACGTCGGCCTTGCTGGCCAGCAGTAATGCCGCGATGTCTGTGTAGCCATTTTCCGCCGCCACATGCAAAGGTGTCCGGCCGGCCTCCTCCTTGACGTTGACATTGGCCTTGTTCGCCACGAGCAATTCCACCAGGTCCTTGTGGCCCCCAAAGACCGCATTGAGCAAAGGGGTCCAGCCGCCGTAGGCCTCGGCTTCGATGTTGGCTTTGTTGGCTAGGAGTAATTCCGTCACGTCCTTGTGGCCATACTCCGCTGCCATGTGCAAAGGCGACTGGCTGGCGTAGCTTTCTTGGTTGGAGACCAGGTCGGGGTCGGCTTTGAGCAGAGCCTTGGCCTTCTCCAACTTCCCGTTCAAGGCCGCCTCGTGAAGACTGCCCTCGCCCCTCCCGGACGGTGCAATCACCGCCGACAGGGCTGACCCCGGATCCGGCCGCTCATTCAGCCACTTCTTGGCATCCAACCAGTCCTTAAAGTCCTCCAACTTCATTTTGTCCCATTTAGTTCCGCTCAGCGCCAGTATCGAGGTCCAGGCTGGGTCAACCTGGTCTATCGGTGCATAGCGACCGTCAGGCTCGCGTTGCAAGAATAGCAGGTAGCATGTGGTTTCCTTCGGCTCGAATGCGGCAAGAGCGGTGCCGTTGTCGCCGGCAAGCGGAGCGTCGTTCTCCATCCGCTGGTCGGGAGTATCTGCGAGGCGATAGTGATGCACAACCAACTTCTTCAGACGGTCGTCCCCTTTCAAGACGAAGCTGACCTCAAACTCCGAAGACAGCCCGAGTACCTGAATGCCCGTGATGTGGGGAAGAGCTATTTGTTCGGCAGTTTCTTTGGTCGAGACAGGCCTGGCGACGACAATTATGTCCGCAATTTTGTCCAGGTCCCGGAAAGTGCGCAGGTCTATAAAACGCGCGTCGGCCACGAAGGTCGCGGCTGCGAGGACGAGGAGGGCCGCACCGGCAAGAACGAACGGACGGGGAGTTTTCATAGTGTGTTTCTTGATCCAATTTTCATATATGATCGTTTTCCAATGGCATCGCGCAAGCGGCTCGAAAACGTCCGGCGGCTCACTGTTCACCCTATATGACACGCGAGGCAACACTTTATTAGACGAAAAAGAAGATTATTTGTAACTATTCAGGTAGGGACGCCTCGCCGAGGCGTCCGCGCCGCGTGCAGCGGCGCAACGGATCAGCCCCGGACGCCTCGGCGAGGCGTCCCTACCTGAATAGAGTTACCCTGAAGACTTCAGCATTTGCAAAAGAGCACAATGCGGTTGGTGTTGGTCCCCTTGGCGTTGTTGTCAACGCCCCAGCAGTTGGCTGTCTTGGTGAATTTTTGGTCGTTGATCAAAATCAGTTCCGGGCGCAGCCCGGCCGCCAGCCCGCAGCCCAAGACCGTTTCCTCCAACTTGATTTCCCCCCGGCGCACTTCGCCGACTTCAAAGGCAACCCGGCCACCCGGACGCAACACCCGCCGCAGTTCCCGGAAAACCGCCGTCATTTCCCCCCGCCACTCGTCCAGCCTCTTTGGCACCGTCAGTTTGACTCCACTGGGGTCAATGCCGAGAAACCAGCAGCGCAGCCAATTGTCCCCCGCGTAATCCACCACGTCCAAAAAGGGCGGCGACGTTACCACCAGCGAAACCGACCCGCCGGGGATCGCGGCGGTGGCGTGGGCGGGCTGGTTGAGGAGCAGGCTTCTTTCCGCCACGCCAAGCAGCCGCGCCCGCGTCTCGCCATCGCAATCGCTCAGGAGAATCCGGCTTTTCTTGTAAATCAAATCGGGCACTTTCCGGCGCGGCGGCGTTTGGCGGCGGTCGGCGTTGATCTTCCGCTGTGACTTCACCGAAACCGCCTGGTTGGGCGGCAAGGTATAGACGGAGAAGAACCCCGGCGAATGGCCGGTGAGACGGTTGAGCGCAACCAGGGCAATCCATTCATCAACCGGGTCGAGTGTTCCCCGGCCCAGCAAATGCCTTTTCAGCGCCGCGATTTCCCGCAGGGTTTCCGGGTGGAAAAAGACCAGCAAATCGTCGGGTGTCTCTTCGCCGGCTGTGAAATCAATCTCCGCCAGGCGCGCGCGGATTTGTTCCAAAGTGGGCGGGCGCAACCGGGGGCGCACGAGCACCAGGCTGAGGGGGTTGACATCGCAGCCGCACGGCACGCGCCCCAGGAGCGCGGCTTCCAGCAGCGTGGTGCCGCGCCCCATGAACGGATCGTGGACCAGGTCGCCCGGCTCGGTCAGGCGCTCGATGAAGAAGCGCGGCAGTTGCGGCTTGAAGCAGGCGCGATAAGAAATCTCGTGCAGCCGGCTGGCCGCCCGCTGTTTGGCCGTCCAAAACTCATTGATATAAGTGGGGACGGACCACGGTTTTCCGCCAACGGTTGCGGCGGCGGCGGCGGTTTCGGCCAGAACGGTTTTCTTGCCAAACTCATCAAAGGCCAGCAATTGTTCCGCGAACGGGGCCTTCAGTCCGGGACCGCGCCTCGGAACCTCCGCGCCCCGCTCCTCAAATTCAAATTCCAAATTGGCATGCAACGGCATCAGAGCATCTTAACAAGTTCCGAAATGCCTGCGCGAGAAAATCCACTTGAAGAAACCATTGCTGGTGGCACATTGTTTCCAACCAGAGTTATGAGCACTATTACTGAAGCCGTGGCCAAGCTGGAAAACCTGTCGCAAGATCGGGCCAACAAGGTCGTTTCATTGATTGATGATTTATCCGAATTGGAAGCTCTCGAAACCGCAGCCGACCTCAAAGCGGCGCGCGCCACTCTTGCAAACCCCGGCGAGTGCATCACCATTGACGAATTGGAAAAACGGCTGGCTCGCTGAGAAATCATGCGCGAATTGACAACCCCTCCGCCCTCCTCCAGCGTTCGCTCCAATTAATTCTCAGAAGCGGGTCTTTCACGAATTCTCCTATTTCGCCGCCAACCATCAATCGCAACAAGAAAACTCTATCTATGGACGGCGCAACGGCTTAGTCTAGTGGTGGAAATGGCATTACCAACCAAATACCCAGCGCCGCAAGAGGACGGCGGCGCGCTGCCGCACCTCCGCGAGGGCTACGCGCAGGCGGTCCTTGATTTATTTGAGGCCGACCCGGCATCCAAAGAGGTTCGTCCGGTGCTCGATGTTGTCGGCCACACGTCCAACTTTCTCAACAACATGCGCCTGCCGGTTCACCGGTGGTTTCGGTACAGCGCCGGCTTTTCGGCGGAGTGGGTGAAATGGCTGCTGGCGGAGCGCGACGGCGGCGAACTCCGCGTGTTGGACCCGTTTGTCGGTTCGGGAACGACATGTCTGGCCTGCGACGAGATGGGTGTCCCGTCCCGCGGCATCGAAGCGCATCCGTTCGTGCATCGGGTCGCGCAGGCCAAGTTGAGTTACACAACCGCCCCGGAGCGGTTCATGGCCAAGGCGGAGAGCGCGTTCGAGTTTGCCCGGAAGGCGAACGCGAACACGGAGCACTACCCGGAAATCATCGCGAAATGTTACGGCCTTGAGACGCTGGATTATCTGGACCGTTTCCGTCAGGCCGTCCAAGCCGCACAAGATAATTCGCCCGAAGCCCAACTGCTCTGGATGGCCCTGGTGTCCTCCTTGCGCGTGGTTTCCGAAGCGGGCACCGCGCCGTGGCAATATGTATTGCCGGGTCGGCGCAAAACCGTGCCGCCGCCCCCGGAAGTCACCTTGCGCAAGGCGGTGCAGATGATTGCCACGGACATTCGTTTCATGGCGCACCAGGCCACGCCGCTGGCGACATTACGCGTGGATGACGCGCGCCTGTGCGCGACCGTGCCGGAGAAATGGGCCACGCTTGTCATCACATCACCGCCCTACGCGAACAACTACGACTATGCCGATGCCACGCGATTGGAGATGGCGTTCCTGGGGGAGATTCGCGGCTGGGGCGACCTTCAAGAAACAGTGCGGTGCCATCTGGTGCGCGCCTGTTCCCAGCATGTCCCGCCCAATTCCGTCAATCTGGATGAAATCCTGGCCGCGCCGGAACTGGCCCCAATCCGGGACGAAATTGTGCCGGTCTGCCGCGAGCTTTCCTCCGTGCGCATGGAACACGGCGGCAAAAAGACCTACAACAACATGATTGCCTGCTACTTCCTGGATATGGCGCGGACTTGGCGGGCGCTTCGGCGCGTTTGCGACTCCCCGTCGGAAATTTGCTTTGTTATCGGCGACTCTGCGCCCTATGGAGTTTATGTGCCGGTCATCGAGTGGTTCGGCAAGCTCGCTCTGGCGGAGGGCTTTGAATCGTGGAACTTTCAGAAACTCCGCGACCGAAACAACAAATGGAAAAACCGCAAACACCGCGTGCCTTTGTGCGAGGGGCATCTGTGGGTGCGCGGATAGGAAGCAAACTCATGGCCGAATCACTCGCTCATCGCTGGGGACAAATAATCGGGGACTCTTTCGAGGTGTTCGTTCGCAAAATTCTCGGCGAAGTCGCCCGACAGCATAAGCTCTACCTCGATTTCAAGCGCCCGCGCGCCACGCGAGGCGGCCAGGGCAAAGTGACATGGCAGGACGGCTACGGCAACAAGCATGACCTGGATTATGTTCTGGAACGCGGCGGAACGGAGGACACGCTGGGAGTTCCCATCGCATTCATCGAGTCGGCGTGGCGGCGCTACACAAAGCACTCGAAGAACAAAGTGCAGGAGATCGAAGCGGCCGTGATGCCGATTGCTTTGACCTTCTCGCGTCATCAACCGTTCTGTGGCGCTGTGCTCGCCGGTGAGTTCACGCACAACGCGCTGCATCAGTTGGAATCGAAAGGCTTCGGCGTCCTGCACATTCCTTACGACTCTATTCTGGCTGCGTTCAGAGAACTCGGAATTGATGCTTCATCGGAGGACGGAGTCAACGGCACAACGGAACAACAGTTCCGGGAGAAGATTGCCAAATGGGAGTCCTTGCCACAGCCGCAAGCCACCCATCGGCTGCTGGCGATCCTTCAGTCGCGTCATGCGCCCGCGATTGAGGAGTTCAAGCAGCGCCTTGAAGCCGCGCTCAAGCGCCGGGTCGCTTCCATTCGGTTGACAGTACTGCGCGGTCATTCTGTGGAATGTTTGGATGTTGAGTGCGCGATTGCCTATTTGATCGAGGAAGAGAAGTCCTATCGCCTCCGCGAAGACGCGGAGCAACGGGAGGCTTTTGAAGTTCAAGTCCGGTTCAATACCGGCGCGAAGATTGAAGCCACCTTCCCGAAGCGGGCCGAGGCCATTGCATTCCTCCGCACTTTCGCCTGAGGAATTCAGAATTCAGCATTCTCAATTCGCCATTCTCAGTCCCAGCTTTTGACCCCGCCCATCCCACTTTCCTGTCAGGCGCCGCTTGACGCCAGCGCCGCTTCGCGCTCCAGCAATGTGGGATGCGAATAGTAAAAGCCGCTGTAAATTGGATGCGGCGTGAGATTGCTCAGGTTCTTTTCGTTCAATTTCCGCAGGGCCGTGATCAAGGGCTGCCGCTGTTGGATCAGCCCGGCCGCATAAGCGTCGGCCTCGTACTCATGGCGGCGCGAAAGGCGGTGCCACAGCGGCGACAGCCAAAACGTCACCACCCCGGAAAGCAGCGCGAAGAGCAGCAAGGCCGGCGCCATTTCCCCGGCCGCAAAACCAAAGCCGCCCAAAAACCAGGCCTGCCGCGCCAGCACGGAAAGCACGTAGAACGCCAGCAGCCCGCCGCCCAGCGACAACGCGATGCCTTTGGGAACATGCCCCTTCTTGTAGTGGCCGATCTCGTGGGCCAGGACGGCCTCCAGCTCGCCCCGGTCCAGTTGCCGCACCAATGTGTCAAATAGAACAATTTTGCGGAACCGGCCCAGGCCCGTGAAAAAGGCGTTCGAGTGCCGCGACCGTTTGCTCCCGTCCATCACCTGGATGTCGCGCGCGCGAAACCCGGCGCGCTGCCCCAGGGCCAGCAGGCCCTCGCGCAATTCGCCCGGCGGCAGCGGGGTGAACTTGTTGAACAGCGGCAGAATCAAAACCGGCGCGGCCAGCATCATCACCAGTTGCCACACCGCCATGCAAACCCACGCCCAAAACCACCACCCCTCCCCCAGCCATCCCGCCAGTTTCAAAATCAACGCCAGCAGCGGATACCCCAAAGCCAGCCCCAGCAGCAATCCCTTCACCCGGTCCATCCACCAGAGCGCGGCGGTGGTGGTGTTGAAGCCGAACCGTTCCTCAAGATGAAATTGCGCATGCCAGTCGAACGGCAAATCCACCGCCGACAGCAGCACCCCAACCGCCGTCAGAAAACCAGCGCCAGCCCATACGGACGAGCCGGCGGCGGCCCCGAAGATTTGGTGGAACCACGGCAAGAACCCGCTGAAAAGAACTCCCGCCAGAACGGCCGCGCCATACGTACACTCGATCATCTCGAACCGGCTTTTCGCCAGCGTATAAGCAATTGACTTGGCGTAAGTCTCAGGCGTGACCGTGCCGGCGAAGGCGGCCGGGACCGCCCCGGCGTTGCGGCGGACATGGCGCTGGTTGAGCCATTCGAGCCAGATTTGAGCCGTCCATTTTGCCGCGATCAACGCGGCGCAGAGAATGATGAAACGTGTGGTCATCGCGAACGCGCTTCAGCTTCTTGCGTATCCTCTCTTAATCATAATCTTAGTCTTAATCTCCTTCGGGTAGCCGGCAATCCGAACCGCCTTTGAGCAAACCCTCCATCATCGAAAACGAGATTAAGATTAGGATTAAGATTAAGATTAGGAACCCGAAACCGCCACCCCAAAAAAGCCGCAATCCGCCGGATACGTCCGGCTCCCGGAAGTCTGGCCTACCCAGCCCCGCGGCATGTCGAGGTTGATTACTGAATTATATGATTTCAAATGTTAAATGTTAAGATCTGACACGGCCGGCTCCAGGAAGTCTCATTTCACCAACGGGGTCAAATCAACCTCGGTCAGCCCGCCAGCACTTCCTCCCGCACAAAGTGGAGTCGGATAACTTTAGGCCCTTTGCCCTCGTCGAAATGGCATTGGACTGCGTCGCGCACTTGCTCGCGAAGGCCCTCCAACGTCTCGGCTTCTGTAAAGATGGAATGACCCAGGGCGCGGGCCGTAAAACCGCCTTCTGGCGCCTCTTCGACGAGAAAAATAAGTTCGTTCATTTTATCCGGGCCAACAGGCCGATGATGCTGCCGACAAGCTAGGCAATCCGCCGCGTTTTATCAAGGATTTTGCAATCTGCATCTCCCTTTGCGGCATCCCTTGGCACACCGGACGCCTCAGGGGCCAAACCACCCTTCTGCGGCATGAACGGCCGGCTCCACAGAGCTTTCCGGCAAAGCGGAGTAAAGATGTGCTGCATAGCCTCCCCAGCCGAGGGAACTTGTGCAATTTGCGGGAATGCTGAACTTCAAATATAGGGGAGCTTTGGACCTAGAAAGTTGGGCGGATGGAGATCTTCGGCTTCCACCCGCCGCTGACGGAATAACTCTATCACTGCCTCTTCATGCTCAAGCGCCGCAATCTCTTCGGGCGTGAAGCGAAGCTCCTGTGGAATAGTGGCTCCGCAAAACCCGCAACACTTCAGCCGCCGGTCGTAAAGGACTCGTTGGCAATTCGGGCAGTGATGTTCCATAGCGCTTGATGCCGCCTGACAATCGTAATTTAGCCCCGTCGGAACGGTGATGTCAACCGTTAAAATCAAGGCATCAGCCCTCCCTTTCCTTTGGCGCTCGGTTGCGTAAAGGGGTCACCCATGTCTATGCGTAATTTTGCTCATTCATTCGTGCCTTTGCTCTGTTGAAGTTTTGCGCTCAAAGTGTCTCGGGTTCCCATTTTCAGCCTCTGTGCAATCTGCGCTATGGTCATGGTCGCCTTCGCCCGCAGCCGCGCGGCAATACCCACCTTTTCTGGATCGGTCTTCGCCCGCTGGCTCAAGTCCCACTCCTTCCGACCCAAGCGCCGCAGTTGTTGGGCAATAATACCGGCCACGAGATTGCCCTCCGGCGTTTCGACCACCAAATGAAAGTGGTTCTTCATCTGGAGCAAGATTAAGATCAAGAACCGGAAAGCGCCAGCATCAAGATTTGAGATTAGGATTAAGATTAAGGTTAAGATTAGGAACCCTAATCGCCAGCCAAAAAACTCAGATGCGCCCCACCGGCCCCGCGACCCAGTGTCCGTCAATCATCGAAACCGCCACATCGCCGGGATGGTGGACTACGGCCGCCGCGCACTCCGCAATCGGCCCGGTGAAGGGAATCGAAATCAGGTCCGCCCAACTGCCGGGACTCAGTTCGCCGGCGCGGCCCTGCCAGCCCAGCGCGCGCGCGCCGTTGCGCGTGGCCATTTCCACAATGGCCTCCGGCGCAATCCCGGGGTGAGTGGCGGCAAACTGGCGCATTTCCGCCAATAGATTCAACTCCGGCTTCGACCGCTGGCTGGGAAAAACGCTGGCCAGGCTGTCCGTGCCCAGGCAGATATTCACGCCCGCCGCCGCCAATTCCTCGCAGGCGAAACGCTGATGCCGGAAGTAGGCGTGACTGCGCGGACAATGCACCACGCTCGACCCGCTCCGGGCCAGCGCCTCGATGTCCGATGCCAGGAGATAATTGGCGTGGATGGCGAGAAAATTCCCGCCCAGCAGCCCGCAACGCTCCACCTGCGCCAGCGGCGTGCCCAGGCCGCAATCCGCCATCCCCCGCTGCGGTTCCAGCCAGTCAAACATCGTTCCGCGCCGGTGCGCGAACATTTCAAATTCCTCCGCCGATTCCGCAACGTGCATGGTCACGCGCCAGTTCCTTTCGCGCGCCAGCCGGGCCGTCTCCTCCAGCAGCGGCGCGGTTGTGGAATAGAGCGCATGGGGCGAAAGTCCGGCCAGGCCGCGCTCCGGCTTCAGGCTCTCAATCTTCTCCGACGCCTCCCCCAAAATCTCCGCCGGCGCGCGCCGCCTTTTCAGCCCCGTCATTTCCAGAAACGACGCCACCCGCAACGGCGTGCCGGTCCAGACTTCCGGCAGCAACTCCGGCACCGCTTCGATGTCCGCCACCGCCGTGCAACCCGTTCGCGCCAGCATGGCCGCGCCCGCCAGCCACGCGGCGGCGTAATCGGTATAACTCGCGGCCGCTTTCAGCGCGAGCAGCGCCTTGATCCAGTCGGAAAATTGCCGCGGCGGCGGCAGGCCGTTCATCCCTGTGTAGTCCAAGTGGCAGTGGGCGTTGATCAAACCGGGCAGCAAAATGGCCGCGCCCAGGTCCGCCGCCGGTTCCGCGAAATGCGCCTGGATGTCCGGCCACGAACCCACCGCCGCGATCCGGTTCCCGGAAATCACCACCGCCCCGTCCTCAATGGCAGGACGGCACACCGGCAATACGATTCGGGCGCGAAGAATCACTTTCGATGCTTCCAAGCAACAGGGTGTAAAGGTAGGGCGAGACTCTGTCGAGCCGAAACTCGATTTCCTGGGACAAAGTCACGGCTCGACAGAGTCTCGCCCTACCATTAAGCCATCCGCCTCACTTCTCTTCCGAGGCCTGGCGCGAAGCCTTGCCGCGGGCGGCGAGGGTATGGTTGCGGGCCTTGTACTTATTATGCCGCTTGCGCAACTGCTGCTCCATTTTCTTGGTGACCAAATCTATGGCCGAATACAGATCGCTCTGGCAATCCTCGGCAAACAGGTCCGGGCCGGGCACCGAAAGCCGCAACGAGCATATAAACTGCCGTTCCGGCACTTTCAGATGGTCGTGCTCCAGCGATACCCGCGCGCTGGTGGCGTAATGATCCAGGTGCTCCAACTTGTCAATCCGGGACAATATATGATCTTCAATCGCCTTGGTGAGGGTGACATTGTGTGTCGAGAGGATATACTTCATGCCCTAAAATCGCCCAGTTCCGCAAAAAAATCCAGCAAAACTATGATTCCTTTTCACGGCGCTGCCACTTGGACTGATCTTCTTGCCAGAAACTCGGTGCCGCCGGGGGCCTCCCCGGCTCCGTTCAGGAACTTATCAACCATCAGTCCCAGCCGCGCATAATCCACCGGCTTGCCGAGCACCGCGTCCACCGGATTATCCGGGCCGGCCTTGCGCCTAAATCCGGTCACCATCACAATCTTCTGCTGCGGTGCGAGCCGCCGGATTGCAGCCGCCAGTTCATCGCCCTTCAGGAACGGCATTTCAAAGTCCACTATCACCATGTCGAACCGCTCTTTCGCAAACAAAGCAAGCGCCTCCGCCCCATTGTTTGACTCCACAACCGTGAAGCCGGCCTTCCCCAGCGAGAGCCGCATCACCTCGCGCAAGAGCCGTTCATCATCAACCACCAATACGCGCTTCCCAACTGCCAAGTCTGTGTTCTTGTTCATATTTTTCCGGGCAATCCGCCGATATCGCGAAGATGAAATTCGCGGGCGTTCATGACAATCGCTTGGGACGCGGGCGGCCCATTTTGCGGGCTTGCCTGCGGTTGCTCTGGCTCCCAAGCCACGGAATTACTATTCCTGTGCCGCCGTATCAGCAACATCTTTGCCATCTCGCTTTTGAGAATTCAGGCTTCACCCCGGCCCTCCGACCTGCTTTAATCTCCGCGTGCCGACAAAAATCATCTCCGTGGCCAATCAAAAAGGCGGCGTGGGCAAGACCACCACCACCATCAACCTGGCCGCATGCCTGGCCTCCGTGGGCCGCCGCGTCCTTCTGGTTGACTTGGACCCCCAAGCCAACGCCACCAGCGGCCTCGGCCTGGAAAAACTCGATGGGGCCAGCGCCTACCGGCCCCTCCTGGGCGAGGGCTCGCTCCTGGAAAAGATCAAACCCACCGCCTTCGACCGCCTCAGCCTGGTCCCCAGCGAAGTGGACCTCTGCGGCGCCGAAATTGAAATCGCCCGTGCCGAAAACCATCTCCAACGCCTCTCCCTTCTCCTCCAGCCCCTCGCGGCCCAGGACGCTTTTGATTTCATCCTGATTGACTGCCCGCCCTCCCTGGGCATCCTCACCCTCAACGCCTTCGCCGCCTCCGATCATCTGATCATCCCCCTCCAATGCGAGTATTACGCCCTGGAAGGCATTTCCACCAGCCACCGCGTCCTCACCCAGGTCCGCGAAAACGGCATCAACCCGCGCCTCAACCTCCTCGGCGTCCTCATGACCATGTTTGACAGCCGCACCCGCCTTTCCGCGCAGGTCGTTGGCGAAGTCCGCGACCATTTCGGCCCGCTGGTCTTTGACACCGTAATTCCGCGCAGCACCCGTTTGGCCGAGGCCCCCAGCTTTGGCAAACCGATCATCCACTACGACCCCTACAACGCCGGCGCCGCCGCCTACGAAGTCCTGACCCAGGAACTCCTAAAGCGACTTGGCGAAAAGGAACCGAAGACCGCTTGAAATTTTATGTCCAAACAAATTGCCGAAATGCGGGTGGAAGCCGCCAACATGGAATTGCCGGACACCAAAACCCTCCGCCTCCAATGGCCCGCAGGCTACGACCCAGACTTCAAGACCGGCCAGTTCATCACCGTTTATTTCTCCGACAGCCCCGCCTACAAGCGCGCCTATTCCCTCACATCCTGCGCCCTGGACCGCGGCTTCTTCGAAGTCACCATCAAGCGCGAGGGCAAAATGGGCACCCGCATCGTGGACTGGGTCCAGCCCGGCGACTTGCTGTGGATTATCCCGCCGTCCGGTCGTTTCGTCCCCATTCTTGAGCCTGGCAAACACCTCATCTGCATTGCCGGCGGTTCGGGCGTGGCACCCTTTCGCGGCTTTGTGCGCGAAGCCACCCGCCGCGGCCTCGACACGCGGATCTCCGTTCTTTACAGCGTCAGGACCCCCGACGACATCATCTTCAACAAGGAATTCCGCCAACTCGAACAGGAAAACCCCCATTTCAAATTCCACGTCACCTGCACTCGGCTCGCGGAAGGCCATCCCTGGCCGGGCCGGCGCGGTCGCATAGAATCCGCCTGGGTGCGCGAGCACCTCTGCGACCTGCCCAACACCGTCTTCTACGCCTGCGGCCCCACCGCCCTGGTCGAGGCCACCGAGCGCCTCGTCACCGAAGAGTTGAAAGTCCCCAAAGAGCAGATGAAAGTCGAGAAGTGGGGATAGGAAGGAAAATGCTGAAATGCTGAAATGCTGAAAAGCTGAAATGCCCAGGCTCAACGGAACCCGGAATATGTTGCAGGAAACTGCTCGTGCCATTCGTCCCATTCGTCCCATTTGTCCTATTCGTCCCTTCCCGGTTCCTTGGTGCCTTCGCCAGATTTCCACCCTCCTCAGGCATTGCCTTTTGGCGTTGACAAACACCCCCTTAACTTCTAACATCGCCTCAGTCATGAGTGCGATTGACATGGTGTGCCGCTCAAAAGCGGAACTGGCGTTCCGCGCTCCGCGGCGTTTCGCGCCCATGCCATGCGGCCGGCAGGCCGCTTTGGAGCGCGGCGCAATAGCGCCGCTTTTCCAGCCGCCGCCAGTCACGCGCCGGCGATTTCATGCCGTGCAGACGGCCCGGGCCGATGTTTCACCACCTTCCACCCGCTTAATCCCGCCACATAACCAAACCTACTGTATCGTTAAAGTTCGCCCCAAATTACGCTCAATTAAGCTGGATTAAGGTTAATTAAGGTTAATTAAGCCAAAATAAATAGTTTTTCCAATGAACAAAATTCCCGTAAGCCTCTTGTGTTTGGCCGTTGCGGTGGTTGCTTCCTGCCCCGCCGCCCAAAGTCCCAACCCCGCCCCCGCCTCGCCGCGCATTACCCAGTCCTTCGACCCGGACTGGCGCTTCCTCAAAGCCGACGCTCCGGGCGCGGAACAGCCCGGCTTTGCCGACGCCGCCTGGCGGAAATTGGATGTGCCGCACGACTGGAGCATCGAAGGCCCGTTCGCCCAAACCAACCCCTCAACCGGTCTGGGCGCATGGCTGCCCAGCGGCATCGGCTGGTATCGCAGACATTTTACCCTCCCGGACGATTTCAAGGCGCGGAAGGTCTTCATCGAGTTCGACGGCATCATGCAGAACAGCGATGTCTGGATCAACGGTTTCAAACTCGGCCACCGCCCCTACGGCTATGTCAGCTTCCAATACGAGATGAGCGGCCATTTGAACTTTGGCGGCGCGGACAATGTTCTCGCCGTCCGCGCGGACACCTCGGCGCAACCGGCCTCGCGCTATTATTTGGGCGCGGGCATTTACCGTCACGTCCGACTGGTCGTGACGGATCCGGTTCACATCGGCCATTGGGGCGAATACGTCACCACCCCTCAGGTTTCCGCAACGCAGGCGACCGTTCATATCCAAACCACCGTTACGAACGAGACCGACGTGGCGCGCCCAACTGCCGTCCATGTTACGCTTCTCGATCCCTCCGGAAAAGACGCTGGTCAGTCGGAATCTGCGCCCCAAACGCTGGCACCGGGAGGCTCGGCGCAGTTTGACCAGGATATTGTTCTTCCCAATCCCCAGCTTTGGGATTTGGACAAACCAGTTCTCTACAGCGCCCGCGCCACGGTCAATAAGCCCGTAATACCACTTTATGGAGATGAGAATCGCCTGGGGATTGGGCCTACCACGTTCAGTTATGCCCTCGACCAAGACTCGGCCCCCTTCGGCATCCGCGAAGCCGTATTCAAAGCCGACACCGGCTTCTGGCTCAATGGCAAAAACATCAAAGTCAAGGGCGTCTGCCTTCACCAGGACGGCGGCGCGTTCGGCATCGCCGTGCCGGACGGCGTTTGGGAGCAGCGCTTCCAGGCGCTCAAGGAAATCGGCGCCAACGCCATCCGCACCGCCCACAACCCGCCCGATCCCGCCTTCCTGGACTTATGCGACCGCATGGGATTCCTGGTCATGGACGAAATGTTCGATTGCTGGACCGTCGGCAAGTATGGCGACAAGGACTATCACTTGTGCTTCAACGAATGGTCGCAAATTGACACCCGCGACACCGTGATGCGCGACCGCAATCATCCCAGCATTATACTTTACAGCGCCGGCAATGAAATCCACGACACCCCCAACGCCCGCCTTTCCACCAACATCCTCGCCGGCCTCGTCAAGGTCTTCCACGCCAACGACCCTTCCCGCCCTGTCACCCAGGCACTGTTCCGTCCCAATACCAGCCACGACTACGACGACGGCCTGGCCGACCTGCTCGATGTTATCGGCACCAACTACCGCGACGCCGAATTGCTCGCGGCCCACAGGGCAAAGCCCACCCGCAAGATCATCGGCACGGAAAACGGACACGCCTCCGGCCCCTGGATTTTTGTGCGCGACAACGCCGCCTACTCCGGCCAATTCCTCTGGAGCGGCATTGATTACCTGGGCGAATCCCGCACCTGGCCCTCCACCACATCCGGTTCCGGCCTCGTTGACCGCGCCGGCCAGCCCAAACCGTCCGCCGCCGAGCGCGAAAGCTGGTGGAGCGAAAAGCCCATGGTTCTCATCACCCGCGGCTCGGCCGTCAATTGGACGCCCGCAAGCACCGCGGCGCATAAGGAAACCGTGGACATCTACAGCAATTGCGAGCAAGTGGAATTGTTCCTCAACGGCAAGTCCCTCGGTTCAAAACCGATGGGCAACTCCACCGCGCCTCGCGTCTGGCAGCTGGATTTCGAGCCGGGCACGATCAAGGCCGTCGCCAAAAACGGCGGCGTCAGCGTGGCCACCAACCAACTGCGCACCGCCGGCAGCGCGGCGAAAATTGTTCTCACCGCCAACAATGCGACCCTCCCGGCGGATTACGACCATGTCTGCCGCGTCCTGGCCAGCGTGGCGGACGAGAACGGCGAAACCGTTCCGGCGGCCAGTCCGATAATCACCTTCAAGATTTCCGGCCCCGGCGTCATTGCGGCGGTTGACAACAGCGACAACTCAAGCCACGAACCATTCCAGTCCAACGAGCGCAAAGCCGTGCCAGGCTGGTGCGTTGCCTTCCTCAAAGCCTCCGCGCCTTCCGGCACTATTACCTTGACAGCCACCGCCCCCGGCCTCGCCGCCGGCTCCCTCACCCTCCAAGCCGCCCCTGTAGCGGCGGTCTATGACCGTCGCTAAAATTCACCACGACCGCCGCCAAAATCCGACACGCTCCAAGCCCACCCATTTATGAAGGCAATTGAGAATTGGCCATTGAAAATTTGTATCTATTCAGGTAGGGACGCCTCGCCGAGGCGTCCGAGGGGCGATCCGTTGCGCCGCTGGACGCGGCGCGGACAGCGCGGCGCGCTGTCCCTACCTGAATAGTTAGGAAAATTTGTGAATGGCAATCGCTCAGATGGGGAAGGGAAACTCATTTTCCGATAGGGCTATTTACTTCACTCAACCAACCTCAACTGATAGTGTGGATGGCCATGAGCGACGATTTTCCACGCACCATGCTTGAATTTGAACAGCGTTTCAGCACTGAGGCCCAGTGTCGGCAG